>JAANMU010003065.1_pt1 | contig 11349 bp, 5 predicted proteins | sample 7279701 | NCBI WGS metagenome assembly JAANMU01 (sample SAMN14094539, study PRJNA606508) | bioreactor metagenome | isolation source: A lab-scale SPAN reactor treating ammonium-rich wastewater day 57 | place: Ireland: Galway | collected 2017-03-13 | reverse complement strand
ATATATTTCAACAAATCAATGGAGAATAAATGGAAGCATTAACAGGATTATCACTCATAATTATAATAGCAATTATAATCTTCTTATTCTTATTTCTCTATTTCGTTCCATTAGGATTATTTATAACAGCATACTTTTCCGGTGTAAAAGTAAAGATAGTAAAGGATCTTATTGGAATGAGATTAAGAAAAGTTCCGCCGGTTCTGATTGTAAGAAATATGATAACAGCAACAAAAGCCGGATTGTCTGTTGATCAGGCAAAAATGGAAGCTCACTATCTTGCAGGCGGTAATGTTACAAAAGTAATTAATGCGCTTATCTCTGCAGATAAAGCTAATCTTGGATTAACCTTTGAGCGTGCTACTGCAATTGATCTTGCCGGAAGAGATGTTCTTGAAGCAGTAAAAATGTCAGTTGTTCCAAAAGTAATCGAAACACCAATGGTCTCTGCTGTTGCAAAGGATGGAATCCAGTTAAAAGCTATGGCGAGAGTTACTGTTCGTGCCAACATTGAAAGATTAGTCGGCGGTGCTGGTGAAGCTACTGTACTTGCAAGAGTTGGTGAAGGTATTGTATCCACAATTGGATCGAGTGAATCACACAAAGATGTACTCGAAAATCCGGATAAGATCTCAAAATCAGTTCTGGCAAAAGGATTAGACAGCGGAACAGCATTTGAAATTTTATCAATTGATATCGCAGATGTAGATATAGGTCAGAATATCGGTGCAATTCTTCAAGCTGATCAGGCTGAAGCAGATTTAAAAGTTGCACGGGCTAAAGCGGAAGAAAGGCGAGCTGCTGCAGTTGCAACAGAGCAGGAAAATATTGCCGAAGTTGCAAAGATGAAAGCAAAAGTTGTTGAAGCAGAATCAGAAGTTCCGCGTGCAATTTCAGATGCATTCAGAAACGGCAAACTTGGTGTAATGGATTATTATAATCTTAGAAATATTCAGGCAGATACTGAGATGAGAACATCAATAGCTCAGCCGGAAGAAAAGAAAAAAACTGATTCATAAAGTGTATATGAAATGAAAATAAAAACATTGTAATTAGATAGAGAAGATCAATGGATGATTTATTTCAACTCCTTATTTGGGGAATAATAATTTTTAGTTTCTTAAGTTCCTTTTTTAAAAAGAAGGAACCACCGAAGAAAACCGCCCCAAACAGAAATCAAAAAGCTGATGCGAATATTTCTTCTCGGCGAAATTCATCATCTGTACCTGAGGCAATCACTCAAAAAAGAGATGAATATGATATCCTTAGAGAAATTGAAAACCTGTTTAAGGGTGAAGTAAATATTCCGCCGCCTCAGCCTCGTCCGGTTCAAAAATCTTACGAACATTCAGAAACAGAAATTAAAGATAAAAACCTTGATCATTCTGATGATATAAGATTACACAAAAGTGTTGAAGATAAGAGACCTATTGGTTCGAGAGAAACTTACGATACACGAATATCTAACCGAAAAACTGCTGTAGGACAGCCCAAGTTAGTTAGCCCAAAAGCAGAAGCAGATGCGGAAAAATTTGAAAGACATTTATCCGGTAAGTTTAATCAAAGATCAAACATCAATGATCTTAACCGTAAATTGAAAAATCCGGTTACGATTAAAGAGTATATTTTATTTTCAGAAATTTTAGGAAAGCCTAAAGCACTGCGAAGATGAATCAAAAGAAATATGTTTTAAGAAGAACATCAAAAACGGGCTTGGTTAACAATAATGACGAAGCCCGTTTTAAAATTAATTATAAAGAAGAATTAAATGCCTCACAATTTGAAGCTGCAACTGCAGTCAAGGGATGTTATTTAATTATTGCCGGTGCAGGAACAGGAAAAACAAGAACTCTTGTTTATCGAGTAGCAAGATTAATTGAACTTGGTCACGATCCAAATTCTATTTTGCTTTTAACTTTTACCCGTAAAGCTGCTAATGAAATGCTGAAGCGTGCATCAATGCTGCTTGATGACCGTTGTTCAAAAATAAGAGGCGGAACTTTTCACTCGTTTGCAAATCTGACATTAAGAAAATATGCAAAAGCAATCGGACTTGATTCTGCTTTTACAATTCTTGACCAGGGTGATAGTGAAGATGTAATAAATCTTATCCGCTCTCAGGATCGCTTTCTTATCAGGGATAAAAGATTTCCGAATAAACAGACACTGAACAAAGTTTACAGTTTAAGTGTTAATACCGGAAAGAAAGTTGAAGAGATAATTGAAAATGATTATCCGCATTTTCTTCCCTTGCTTGATAAGATTCTGGAAATACAGAAAATATTTATTCAGTATAAGAGAAATAATAATCTTCTGGATTATGATGATCTGCTGATTTATTTGCGTGAATTTCTTAAAAAAGAAAGTCCCTCTGTTAAAGCCCTTCTTTCGGAAATAAAATTTGTAATGGTTGATGAGTATCAGGATACAAATCACTTGCAGGCAGAAATCGTAAAAGGTTTAGCTAAGTATAATAAAAATGTTATGGTTGTTGGTGACGATTCGCAGGCGATCTATTCTTTTCGCGGAGCTGATTTCCATAACATAATGCAATTTCCAAAATTGTTTGATAATGTAAAGATTATTAAGCTTGAAGAAAATTACAGAAGTGTTCAGGCAATTCTGGATTTTGCAAACCGTATTAACGAAGCTGCAATTGAAAAGTACAAAAAGGAGCTTTATACAAGACGCGGCAGCGGAGTATTACCAAGTATCGTTGCAGCAGCAACTGATAATCTTCAATCTAAATTTATTGTTGAAAAAATTCTTGACCTGAGAGAAGAAGGAGTTCAGTTAAAAGATATTGCGGTTTTATTCCGTTCATCTTTCTTCTCGTTTGATCTGGAGCTTGAGCTTTCAAAAGCTAATATCCCTTTTCAGAAATTTGGCGGAATGAAGTTTGTTGAAACTGCCCATATTAAGGATGTGATGGCTTTCCTTCGTATTGCTGTTAATCCGAAAGATGTTATCAGCTGGTATAGAGTTTTACTTTTACACGAAGGTGTTGGACCAAAAACCGCACAACGAATTCTGGATGAACTTTCTACCGCTCGTATTACAATAAAAGCAGAGCCTGATGATCAGCCTGAGTTTAAACATCATAAGCTTGGTCCATTGTTTTATCTTTTATACGAACTGCAAAAGAAAAAATATATGCCTTCTGAGATGGTTCAAAAAGTTTATAATTACTATTGGGAATTATTTAAAGCTAACTATGATGATTGGAATAAGCGTAAAAAGGATCTGGATATTTTTCAGAATATTGTAGAGAATTATACTTCGATTGATTCATTGCTTTCTGATATGGCAATTGAACCTATTATTGAAAGCGTTCTTGATGTTGATGCTGCCGATAAAGAAGAAGAGTATGTTACACTTTCTACAATTCATTCAGCAAAAGGATTAGAATGGCATTCGGTTTTTATAATTCATGCTGTTGAAGGTTACTTTCCCTCGGCAAGATCAGTTGAAAACCTTGATTCATTAGAAGAAGAAAGAAGGCTGATGTACGTTGCTTCGACACGTGCAAAAAATAATTTGTTTGTTTCTTATCCGATGAATTTATATGACCGGGAAGCGGGAATGACACTATCTAAACCTTCCCGATTCATTTCAGAAATTTCTCCTGACTTAGCTGAAGGCTGGCTGTTGGAAGAGGAATTTTAACACCCCGCTCTTAATTGCAAGCAAGTCTTAGTGCGAAGCAGTCTATTAAATTTTTCCAGAGATCACTTCTTCAGATAAATTGGGACAAAGCTGAAAACTATTAAAAAAATCATCTCACACTTAATTCGTTCTTCTTTTTGCTTTTTCTACTTTAATTTTTAGCAGTACTAATTATATTCTTCAATCCATTAATCAACTTTGTGTTTTATCTGAAAGTAATTTTAAAAATTGTTTACTAACGGATCCAAATACAAATAATACCATAAAATAAAGTTACTCTCAAAAATATTATCAGTACGAATGAAGAACCTGAAATTTGTCTCTGATAAAATATCTCTAAATCGTTGGGAAGGTTCAATATTTCTAATAAGATTTTTGATTACTTAAAATCCTAAATCCTAATGCTAAAACAAACCATTTTTAAGCCGTTCTTCTTCTTCTTTTAATCTTTTTTTGTTCTAATCTATTTTGATGTCCATAATACTCAGTTGACCACTCTGTAATCTGAGAATTTAACAAGTAACAATATAACACATAAAGGAATATTGGATGTAGTAAAGCTAAATTATAAAACATTGTAAAGAGGATTGGAATAATTACGAGTATGATCATGAAGGAAAGCCAGCCTATTCGATTTTCTTTTATGAGAACATATAATATGTAAGGTATGAATACAACCCCGGTTAATGCTATTATTATTATTAAAACTTTTGTGAAGGGATTAACCATATTACCTAAAAAGCCGCCAGTTCTATTAACGGTATAAGTTAACAATACAATAAGGATTGCTAATGCCAATAATATTCTAACATAAATCTGAAAATAATTTTGAAATGTTTGGACTAAATAAATATCCTTAATAAATTTTTATCAGACAACTTCTTATACTCCAAAATTTACTTAACTAAAATTCAACACAATCATAAAAAAAATCCAAATGGTTGGTTTATTATCAAACATTTTCGAACCTGAGTAATTCTTATTTTAGTAACATCATCTTTCGGCTTAATCTGCTTTCATCCGCAGATATTGAATAAATATAAATTCCGCTGGATAATTTTCTACCATCAAAATCCAATTTATAATTACCTGCAGTTTGATATCCTAAATTCTGCTCAATAACTTTTTCTCCAAGAAAATTATAAACCTTAAACTTAACATCAGAAGCTTTTAATAATTTATATTCAATCTTTGTGGATGGATTAAATGGATTTGGATAATTTTGATAAAGAACAAAATTATTATTACTTATCTCTTCCTTAACCGAACTATATTGGATATGTACAGGTGCACCGAATAGCTGCAAATGACCATCAACACTATCTTCCCAAACAGTGTAAACCAGAATCTGATTATACTCAGTTCCAAGTGCTCCTATAGCCAAAGATGAGGCTGAAACTTTCAATGGATGCAGACTATCAACCCCAAAAGCTAAGTCTGAAACATCTAACCGAACATAAGAAGTGTCATTCCTTTCAAGTAAATAAGTGTAAGCCCAATTAGGCTCAAACATAGTTACATCTTCATTCTTTGTAATAATTAACATCAGATATAAACCTAAAGAAGACAAATTACCATTATACAGAATATCTAAACTAAGCAGAGATGGATTGTGAGCTTGAGGATTACTAAGTGCAAAGTACCTTCTTTCTCCCAGTAAAGTGTCAGTATAAAACAGCATCCAGTTAATAAAATCCGTATAAGCTAAATCCATATCACTACAGTCACAAGAATCCCTCAAAATTTCTTTCACTTCATAGTTTCCGTTATATGGCTTAATCCTTCTGACTATTCTCTTAATTCCGGATACATCTTCTTCTATTGCAAAAACGGAGTAACCACTAAAATAATCCTGCAAACCGGCAAACTCGTTATAAGAAAAGCTATTATTGCTTTGAAAGACTTCTACTTCGGCAGCCTGGTTATTTTTATAATTTAAATGAATTATGTTACCATCTCTGCTAAACAGTATATTCAATGAATCAACATTGGATGGATAATAATCTTCTTTGTTATTAAATAATCTTGGTTTTATTTCATTATTCTGCAAAGTGGTTAGAAATGTTGTTTCGCCCCAATTATTATTTTCATAAGGTATAAATGCAATATCCCAATTACTATTTTGATTAGTCTGGAATAACACGCCTATCGAAGGATGAAATGATGGATTGATGTTTAAATAGTTATTATGTGTCAGGGCAACTGTATCTTCAAACCGATTATTACTTTCATCATAAGTTTTATAATAGATATTTGACGCTCCTGAATTATGGAGTTCAAAAAAAACAGGGTTACCTTGATTTCCATATCCATTATTATAGATAAATGGGTTTCTGGCATCAAAATCACCAAAAGTGATTTGTTTTATAAAATTATTTTGAGAAAAGACAATAGATGGTAAAAAGAGTAAAAGGATATAAAATAAATTTTTCATTTTGATCCTCTTTTAATTTGTCTGATTAAACGCAGTTAAAATAAATAAAAAAAAGCGAGTCATTAAGGCTCGCTTTTATTTTTTTTAATTTTAAATGTGACTTTTCTTTTTAAGTCTTAACATTTATTCAAGCAGTAAAAACTGCTGATTTACTTATCTTATTTCATCAGCAGCATTTTTCTAACTGATCTAAAATCGCCAGACTCCATTGCATAGAAATAAATTCCGCTTGAAAGTGATGAAGCATTAAAGTTCACTTCGTAATTACCTGCTCTTTGGATTGTATTTACTAGTGTTGCAACTTTTTCTCCCAGCAGGTTGAATACTGCAATGTTTACAAATCCATCTTTTGCCAGAGAATATTTAATTACCGTACTAGGATTAAATGGATTTGGATAGTTTTGTTTTAATGAGTACTCAGTTGGCAGAAGGTCTTCTTCCTTTTCAACACTCACAACAATTAAAGCAGATTCTGTTGTATCAGAAAAAGCAGTTGAATTTCTGCAATAAACAGCATAATGATAACCAACTCCAAATTGAGCCGAAGTATCAATATATGAAGTTTGATCTGCTCCGAGTGAATCTAATTTGGTATAACTTGAAGATTCGGTTTTTCTCAAAATCAAATAATTGGTTTCAATAGAAGATTTATCAATCCAATTCAAAACAACATCATCATTCAGGTTAACGCTTACTGTTAGACTATCAGGACTTTTTAATTTTGTTGTAAAATTACTTTTTGGTGAGTAGGCGCTTGTGCCTGAAGGATTTATGGAACTGACTCTCCAATATAATTTTTTACCTTCTTGTAAATCATTTACATTAAATGAATTGGTTGATAAAGTTGTATCAATTATTATATCTGTAAAAGGAACATTGTTTGATAATTGAAATTTGTATTCAGTTGCGTTTGAAACATCTTCCCACTGAAACTCCTGATCAATATTCTGATGAACAGAATTATTAGCAGGAATTAATAAAGCCGGCGGTGAAGGAAGAGCATAAGTTGTAGTAAATTTATTAACAGCTGACCAAGCACCAATTCCACCGCTATTAATTGCTCTAACTCTCCAATAAACAACCGATAATTCAGGTAGGTTAGTTAGTGTGGCAGTTACAGTTTTACTAAGTACACTAATAACTCCTGTATTGAAAGTTGAATCTAAAGAAGCCTGAAGTTCATATCTCATACTTTTTGGCGCCCTTGTCCACTTACATAATACCTGAGTACTTGAAATTCCTTGTGCATTATTAATTGGCTCTACTAAAGATACAATATCAGGAACAGGAACAACTGTACCACTAATTATAATAGAAAATTTTTGTGAACCGGTAGTTAAGTTATTTTTATGTCCAACTTTTATTGTATATGTACCAGCAACAGGTGATTCTATAAAAACCTGTTCTACATTATCTCTGAAGTTATTTCCAGTAGTAGCTGCAGCTGATGGATTTGCCGGATCCAATACCCATGGATAATAGACTGTTGAATTTGGTCCGGTTATAGTTAAATCCAAATCATTAACAAGCATAAGATTTGGAGGATTTAATGATGCTTGCGCAGGCGTACCAGATGGGTCTAACCAGCAAATTGTAACTTTTAATGGGTCACTACCATTAGATTCAACAGTAAATTGTTCAACGCCGCTCTGATTTAATGTAAGTTCTCTGATTAATTGATTACCACCAACTTCATGATTTAAGGTTAATAATTGAATTGCTCTATAAGTGTTCATCAATCCCCAACCGTGCCTGTAGTCCGGACCTGGTGCAGTACCAGCTTCATCAGTAGTGTTAATAATCAAACCTTTAACCGTAGATGAACGCAAAAAAGTTGATGGACCATTTAACGCAGCCTGCTGTTCTAATATTAAAGCAACAGAGCCAGCAGCATTTGGTGAAGCCATTGAAGTACCGCTCATATTCTCATAAGCTGTGTTTGATGTGTTGGTAGAAGAATACAAATCTGTACCATTTGCAACGATATCAGGTTTTATTCTGCCGTCATCAGTCGGTCCCTCATTACTCCAGGATGTTACTACAACATCTGAGGGTGAATTATATCCATTAACAATATCATTTACAGCTCCAACAGTTAATGCATTTTTTGAAATACCAACTCCATCATTAATACAATCATAACCATCAATTCCACCGTCTTTTTCCCTAACAGTTGAAGACCAAACCCAGTTGTTATTAACTAATACCCAATGAGCAGTTCCACTAGTAGGTCCATCACCTCTATCATTACCTGCACTTTTACAGACTAAAATATTTGGTGCGTTTACCATAAAATAATCCCATGAAGCAGAGGTAGATGAATAGAATCCAAACAAGTAATCTTCAGTTTCACTAATAGAAGGTGTTCCAAACCAAGCCCATTTACCATCATTACGATAATTATATACCCATCCTCTTATTGATCCATAGGAATGATTTGATATTTTTAAACCATTTGCAGCAGCATTCATAATTTCACTCAAATCATTACCTGAAGTATAGGCATCTACCTTAGCATTTTTAGACATACCTCTTGCATTAGAAACAATTCCTGTTGCAACCAAAGTACCGGCGACATGAGTTGCGTGGTCAGTATAAGTTCCACCCGCATCTCTCTGAGTAACTTTGCCGGATAATTCCTGATGAGTAAGCAATGGTATTCCATTACCAGCCTCCCATAATCCAACTACTTGTCCAAGTCCTGAAAGTGAGAAACCTCCTGCTCCATTATCCCATACATATCTTGTTGATAATGTAGCAGCCGCATTAATATTATCAGTCATATGATAATATGGCATTCCATCCTCAAAACTCTGTAGTTCTATCATTGCACCATTACTTAAAGTCGTTGAAATGGGCATTCCATAGATTTTTGCTAATGAATCGGCTTCAGCTTTTTTCAAATCTTCAATTTTCTTTATTCTGGCTGAATTTTCAATTAGCCAGTTTTTTTGTTCGATAGTTTGTGCAGATATAACAAAACTTAAGAACAAGACTATCCCCAATGTGTAAATTGCTAATGTTCTATACATCATAAAATCTCCTATTATGTATCTAAAGATAAAAAAAAGTAAACACTTTGTTCAATCTTTATTTAAAATAAAGCGAGTCATTAAGACTCGCTTATAATTTACAGATTTTATACTACCTTTCTTTATAAAGAAAGTAGTTAAAGATAAGGCTTATTTCATCAGCATCATCTTACGTACTGCCTTAAAATCACCTGCTTCAATTGAGTAGAAATATATTCCGCTTGACAGCAGCGAAGCATCAAATTTCAATTCATAACTTCCTGCTTTCTGATTTGTATTTACTAAGGTAGCTACTTTTTCACCAAGCAAATTGAATACTGATATTTTTACCAGTTCATCTTTGGCTAAGGAATAATTTATCATTGTTGCAGGATTAAAAGGATTTGGATAGTTCTGTTCCAAACTGAATTGTAATGGAGCTGTTATTTCTACATTAACTATATGAGAGTAGGCAAATGAACCATCAAAGTCTATTTGCTTTAGTCTGTACGAATAACTTCCAACTTTAAGATTGTTATCAATAAATGAATATGATTTTGGATCAGTAGCTGTACCAAAGCCTGCTATAAATCCGATATTGTTCCATTCACTGTTATTGGATTTTCTCTGAATTTCAAAACCACTGTTATTTAATTCAGTTGCGGTATTCCAAATCAGATTTACTGAGTTACCAATTGATGATGCAGTAAAAGAAGTAAGCTCAACTGGAATAATATCTCTGAATAAATATGCGACTGTATTTTCTATCAGGTTTGCAGCAACAGTTTGATTTGCTATTTGTGATACTGCAAATGTAAAGAATATATTTCTGCATTTTGATGTATCATTACCGGGGTTATGAATAATAATACCGCCATTAGAAGCTGTACCGCCAGTCCAGTTTGCTATTCTGCTGACACCAGATTTATTTAACAAAGTAACTTCATCTCTTGCACCCCAACTTGAACCGCTTGCGTTATTTACAGTAATCGGACCAGTAATTGAATTTGGTGAATTAAATATCGGATGAGTTACAGTTACAATCTGAATACTTGCACCACTGCGATCACTAACCCAGGTACTATCATTTAATACATTCCTTCTGAAAAGCGGGTCAAGATCAGTTGTAGTTCCTGATTTTCTATATATATAACCGACTTCTCCGCCATCAACTAATGTCTTACCTCCTGCCAAAGTCCAGTTTGTAATTGCAGTTCTCTTTGTTTGATTATTGAACATAGTTCCTTCATTTAACCCGGCTGATAAAATAACAAGATCATAGCTATTCAAATCTGCCGGATTAAACGCACTGAAAGTAACTTGTTCAGCCAGATAACCAGCATCATTTAATGTATTAGTAAACAATGTTGCCGATGCACCTAGCGGAGTTAAAATATCTGCTTCGTGAAATTCTTTATCAGGTGAAATTCTGTTTTCGTAAGTAGCGTCATCATCAATTACCAGTACTAAGCCTATTACATCAGTTATATTAAATGAATGATATCCAGATGCGGGATGATAACCAACATTACTTTGAGCTGAATTATCAGTTGCCTTAATTCTGTATTCAACAAAATCACCAATATTAACTGTTCCGGTAAAAGTACCTTTATAAGTATTGTTATTTACAAGATTCATTGTAACAGTATTAATTGAACCGCTATTAATTCTGAATTCAAATTCAACTGACCCTACACCAATATTATCAGTAATAACTGCTGTAATATCTAAAGGCCATTTTTGTTTAGGTGTATTATCCAATGCTGTATGTGTAATTGAAGGCGGGACTAAATCCGTTGCAGCCTCAAATGAATATAAATTAGCTGGTGCATTTGATGGACTTGTAGATTTTCTTCCGGTTATATCCTGTGCTTTTATGTAATATCTGTACAAACCTGCACCTGAACCAACGATATCGGCTGTATAGTTACTGCCGCTTGTATTTATCAACAATGTACTGTCAGTTATTGATGGATTATCTTTTGACCAGAATAACTTCAGACTTGATGGGTCTATTGTCGAATTAACGGAAGTAATTGAACAGTCAACAGTGTAATTACCTGTTATCTGCTCTGTGTTATTCAATGGTGTGTGAACTATTACAGGACCCATTAAACTTAAGGTTTCAAGTAATACTTTATAAGCATTTACTTTTCCATAACCCATTTCATTATTCCATCTGGAAAGATTTCTTGGTCCTGCCTGTGTGTAAGAATATGAACCAACTCTGTCTGCTGT
>JAANMU010003063.1_pt1 | contig 11352 bp, 10 predicted proteins | sample 7279701 | NCBI WGS metagenome assembly JAANMU01 (sample SAMN14094539, study PRJNA606508) | bioreactor metagenome | isolation source: A lab-scale SPAN reactor treating ammonium-rich wastewater day 57 | place: Ireland: Galway | collected 2017-03-13 | reverse complement strand
TGCGGCCGAAGACCGAGGTGAACCATGACGGGAATCGTTGCTGCGGTCATGGCACGAACCGTGTCGGCGATGCGCGCGTCGCCCTCGATCTTCACGCAGTCGCAGCCGGCTTCGCCCATGAAGCGACCCGCGTTACGAATTGCCTCCTGGTGCGTGATGTTGAATGAGAGGTACGGCATGTCGCCGATGAGAAAGGCGCTGGGCGCGCCGCGGCGCACGGCGGCGGCGATCAGCACCATGTAGTCCATCGTCGCGCGAAGCGTGGAATCGTGCCCGAGAACGACCTGCGCCGCCGAATCGCCGACGAGAATGCAATCGATGCCGGCGGCTTCCTCGATCTGGGCCGTGGGGAAGTCATACGCCGTCAGCATTGAGATAGGCGTACGCGAACGTTTGCGGGAAACAAGCGTGGCGAGCGTGATTTTGTCGCGCGGCATGGCGGGCATTCCGTGGGCGAATCGTTGTGAATAGTTTAGTCGCCTCAAGATTCGCCGACAAATCGAGCGTCGAAGTACGAGCGTGCGATCAGGGCCGGGGCATATCGCCCCGGTGGCGGCGGGCGGTTTTCTACCCTCGGCGGATCACCGCAAATCGGGCGAGAATGGACCGCGCGATTCGCGCGTGCGGCAGCGACGCGCCCCGTCAATCAATCGACAGGCTGCGCACTTCCGGCGGCGGCTCTTCGAGGAGTCGTGCCACGGTTCCGACGCGAACATCCGATGACGCTGACCACACAAGAAAGAACATCGCCTCGCGCGCCAGCCGCTGGACCGGCATCTGGCGAAGGAGCCCCGTCCCCTTGCCATAGACCAGCGCCGCCGCGGCGACGCGCACCAGCAGATCGTTGACGGCCACGCGCAGGTCGGTCTTCTCGTCGGCTGCTTCCGCCGGTTCATCAACCGACCCCGCTGCGTCCGCTGGCGGCGTTGCGCGGCACGTGGCTTGTTGCGTCACGCGATACAATCGCTCACGCATGGCGTCACAGCGGTGACGAATTTCTTCGGCGAGCGTCCGCAGCGGGCCGTCGCCGCTGCCGGCATGCGCGAGAATGAACGCTGTCATCGACCCCGCCAGCCCCACGCCCGCCGCCGCAACCACGTGCGGCCGAATCGTCATGCCAGATGACAGCGCATTGGCAGCCGGCCCGCGGATCACGCGCTCGGGCGGCACGCGCACGTTGCGGCAATGGACCTCGCTCGTGTTCGACGCCTGCAGCGCCATCAGGTCCATCGGCTTGTCAACCGTGAGCCCCGGTGATTCGGCATCGATGGCCGCGAGAAGTTGACGCCCGTCTGAAAGCAAGGCCGCCGTCACGATCACCTCACTGTGCGACGCCGACGTGACCCACGGCATCACGCCGTTGAGGATGAAATCACCGCCATCCGGTATGGCCGCCAGCGCCGGCCGCGCGCCTTGCCGGCTCGTGGTCACCTGGCTGATGCCGACCGTCGCCAGCAGTTCGTTTCGCATCAGACGCGGAAGGAGTTTCGCCTTCAGCGCGTCATTCTCGCCGTCGGCGATCAATTCACAGGCCCGGTCGCGTTGCGTAAGAATCAGCAGCGTTGTCATGCAACCGGCCGCCACCGCTTCGTACGCATGCGTCAATTGGACCTGGTCCAATCCCAGCCCACCGTACGCAACTGGGATGACCCATTGCCAGGCGCCGGCCAAGCCAAGCTCGGCGAGCGAGGCCTCGGGCCAGCTTCCGGTAATATCGTGGTGGGTGGCATGCCGACGCAGATTGTCGGCTAATCGTTGCAGTGCCTGCTCCATAGGGGGATTCTAAGAGAAGCCCGACTCCCGTACGACCATTGAAAAGCACCAGGATCGTCGAGACTTCCCGACCTGCCGTTCTTGTTGAGCGCGGCCCGCCGGTTGATTCCGGAGCCTATGGCGGGTTGACAGGATTTTTGCCTGCCCGTTACACTTCCGCGTCCCAGTGGAGACGTGCTCCCGGAAGGCCTGATTGGGCGGCGTAGAACGTTCGCCCTTTTATTTTGCCGGACTTTGTTCCATTTTGCACAAAGTCCCCGGCGGACGCCTTCATGAGGAGCGTGATATGACTGGCGCGGAGCCTTCCGGACGACCTCCAGGCAACTGGATGCGCCACGCAGGCACGGGCCTCGAGTTGGCGGCCGCCATCGGCGGCATGTGCGCGATCGGATACTTGCTCGATCGCAAGCTCAATTCGTCGCCGTGGTGTTTGCTGACGTGTGCGCTGCTGGGGATCGTCGGAGGGTTGTACAACCTCGTGCGTTCCCAACTCCGGGGCGCGCTGGGACTGAAAAAACGCGAACGCAGCAGGGACGATTCGCAGTCGCCAAGTCGGGACGACGGATGAACGACGATGCGGCTGGCCGGCGGCTTCAGCGAGGTGTCGGGCGGCTGGCATGGATTCCGCTCGCGGCGAGCCTGATGCTGGCGGCCGTGGGATTCGTGCCGACGCAGCGCATCGCGGGTGAAGGCGGAACGCGGGCACTCTGGCTGGCTCTGGCGCTGGTGACGGTGATCGTGTACGCGACGCTGCTGCCGGCGATGCGGATGATGCGAGGCCGCCCGGCGGCCGGTCGCTTTAACGTCGCGCTGGGCGCGAGCGTGGCGCGGATGTTCCTGACGGTTCCGCTGGCGGCGCTGCTGGCGTGGCAACGGGTGGCGGAGCCGCGGCCGTTCCTGGTGTGGGTCGCGATCGGCTACGTGGTGATGATCAAGGCCGAGACGCTGACGTTGATTCGGTGGAGCAAGGATCTCGAGACGCCCGCATGATGAATTACCTGCTTGCATCCGGTGACAACCCGCTGTCGCACGTGGTCGATCACACCTGGCTGAAGACCGCCGACGGAAAGTTCACGATTCTGTCGAACCACGTCATCATGATGCTGGCGGCGGCCGTGCTGCTGGTGTTGTTCATGCCGCTGTGGTCGCGGTCGCGCAGCACGGGCAACGAAGTGGCGGATCTGACGCCGCGCGGTCCGCGCAACATGATCGAGGCTATCTGCGCCTTTCTGCGGGACAAGGTCGCCCGCCCCAATCTCGGCGAGTACACCGACCGGTTCATTGTCTACATCTGGTCGGCTTTCTTTTTCGTTCTCACCTGCAACATCCTCGGCCTGCTGCCGCTGCAACCGGTCACGCAATGGGTGATTGGCAAGCCGATCTACGGCACGGCGACCGGCAACATCTGGGTCACCGGCACGCTGGCGACCTGCACGCTGTTCATGATCGTGATCAACGGCCTGCGCATTCACGGCATGACGTACGTGAAACATTTTTTCATGGGGCCGTTCCCGATCAACTGCCTGATTGCCGTGCTGGAAGTGATCGGGCTGATCGTGAAGGCCGTGGCGCTGGCCATTCGTCTGTTCGCGAACATGTGTGCGGGGCACATCCTTCTGGCCGTGCTGTTGAGTTTCATCATGATGGCGGGCAAGAGCAGCCAGGGGATGGGCTTCGCGATCGCGGTGCCGGTCGTGCTGGGCAGCGTGGCAATCAACATGCTGGAGATTTTCGTCGCCTTCCTGCAGGCGTTCATCTTTACGTTCCTGTCGTGTGTGTTCATCGGTCTGGCCGTGAACATCCACCACGATCATGAACACGACGAGCACCACGAGGAAGGGCACGGCGCGCACGCGGGACCCGCGCACTAGCGACCGCGGCGTTTGATGCGGAGTTCAACCGGCCATGCTCGCGTAGTGGAAGCGCGGGTCACGAGGCCGCGAGGCGATGGCACGAAGGTTGAAGACAAGAGGCTGTTTCCACCGGCTTCGACAGAAAAAAGAGGAATGAGGAATCATGAAGAAGGCAGTGTTGACGGTGTTGGCGTTGGCGTTCGTGATGTGCATCGCGGCGCCGGTGATGGCTTCGGACGCAGCAGGCGCGACAGGCAGCCGCTGGCTGGATGACAAGGGCGCGGCCTACCTCGGCGCGGCGATCGGTGCCGGCCTGGTGATCATGGGCGGCGCGGCCGGCATCGGCCGGATCGGCAGCAGCGCGACCGAGAGCATGGCGCGGCAGCCGGAGGCGAGCGGTTCGATCAACGGCGCGGCGCTGATTCTGGCGGCCATGATCGAAGGCGCCACGCTGTTCGCGGTGGTCGTGTGTCTGCTGGGCGTGTTGAAGTAAGACGAGAGAAACCCGATCGGGCGGCGGCGGAAACCAAACGCCGTCGCCCGGCTCGGTCTCGGTGTTGACGGGAAGGTGGCCGGTTTGCTTCTCGGAAGGAATGTTCGCGGCATGTTTCAGAAACGAATGACGTGTGGAGTCGCATCGGTCCTGGGCGCGTTGACGCCGGCGCTGGCATGGGCATCGGAAGCGGGCGGCCACGGGGACTCGGCGCCGAACCTGTTTAGCGGCGATCTGGGCAATTCGTTCTGGACGCTGGTCATCTTCGTGTTCGTGCTCGTGGTGCTGGGCAAGTTCGCGTGGGGGCCGATCCTGAAAATGCTCCAGAAGCGCGAGGAGTTCATCTCGCAATCGCTGGAATCGGCCAAGCGCGACCGAGACGACGCGAAAAAGATGGTGGCCGACTACGCGAAGAAGATCGAAGCGGCCCATCAGGAAGCGTCGGCGATTGTCGACGAGGCCCGTCGCGATGGCGAGGCCCTGCGACGCAAGCTGCATGAAGACGCCGAGAAGGAAGGCCGCGAGATGCTGGCGCGCGCGCAGCGCGACATTCAGATCGCGAAGGAGACGGCGATCAGCGAGTTGTACTCGCGCACGCTGGACCTAGCGGGCGATGTGGCCGGCAAGATCATCAAGCAAAAGGTAGACGGGCAGGGTCACAAGGCGCTGCTCGATGAATCGATCGCGGAGTTGAGCAAGGCAGGGCGGAACAACTGACCGACGTGAACGCGAGCCTCACCCCGGCCCTCTCCCAACGAGAGGCAGAGGGAGTTTGAATCAGGCATGGCAACGGAATACGACATCACATCCGCGGCGGCGGCGGTTTATGCCGAGAGCCTGCTGGAGCTGGCGCGCGAGGCGGGCAAGGCCGAGGAGATCGCCGACGAGCTGGCGCAGTTGGTCGCGCTGGGGAAGAGCCATCCGACGTTCGCGGCGATGATGCACTCGGCGGCGCTCGACGACGACGCGCGGCGTGCAATTCTCCAGCGGATGTTCACCGGCCGGGTCCATCCGCTGGTGCTTAATCTCATGCTGGTGCTGAACGACCGGCATCGATCGCAAATCTTCCGGCACGTTTGCGCCGCCTATCAGCGCAAGCTGGACGAGTCACTGGGTCGAACGGCGGTCTATGTTTCGACTGCTGTCGCATTGGATGAAGCGGCCCGGGCGCGCGTTCGCGAGGAAGTTCGCCGGTTGACGGGATTGGATTCGCGGTTTGAAGAGCGCGTCGATCCAGCGATTCTCGGCGGGTTGATCGTCCAGGCGGGTGATCGGTTGTACGACTACTCCGTGCGTCGGCGGCTGCACGATTTGCAGCATCGCTTGCACGAGTCGATTAAGGAGTCGTTGGTCGGCGGCGTATCGAAGTTTGTGACACAAGGGTAAATCGCACATGAAGATTCAGGTTGACGAAATAGCCTCCGTCCTCAAGCAGGAAATCGCGAACTACCGCGAGCACCTCGAAGCGGCTGAAGTCGGGCGCGTCATCACCGTCGGTGACGGCGTCGCGCAGATTTACGGCCTGTCCAGCGCCATGGCCGGCGAGATGATCGAGTTCGAGAACGGCGCGATCGGTCAGGTCATGAACCTGGAAGAGAACTCTGTCGGCGCGGTCGTCCTCGGCGATTACCTCGGCGTGAAGGAGGGCAGCACGGTCAAGGCGACCGGCAACCTGCTAAGCGTGCCCGTCGGCGACGCTCTGATCGGGCGCGTCGTCGATCCGCTGGGCCGACCCATCGACGGCAAGGGCGCGGCGACGTGCAGCGAGCGCTGGCCGCTGGAATACGCCGCGCCGGGTATCGCCGAGCGTCAACCCGTCAATCAGCCGCTCCAGACCGGCATCAAGGCGATCGACAGCATGATCCCCATCGGCCGCGGGCAGCGCGAGTTGATCATCGGCGACCGCAAGACAGGCAAGACGGCGATCGCGATTGACGCGATCATCAACCAGCGCGACACCGGCGTGATTTGTGTCTACGTGGCCGTCGGTCAGAAGGAATCGACGGTCGCCGGCACGGTTGAGAAGCTGCGCGAACACAAGGCGATGGATTACACCATCGTGGTATCGGCCGCCAGCAGCGACGCGGCGCCGTTGCAATACATCGCGCCGTACGCGGGCTGTGCGATGGCCGAGTACTTCATGTACAAACACGGCAAGCACACGCTGGTTATCTACGACGACTTGTCGAAGCAGGCCCAGGCGTATCGACAGCTGTCGCTTTTGCTGCGCCGCCCGCCGGGTCGCGAGGCCTACCCCGGCGACGTGTTCTACTTGCACAGCCGCCTGCTGGAGCGATCCTGCAAACTGGCCGAGCGCCGGGCGATCGTGCCCGCGGGCCAGCCCTACAAGGCCGGTGGTGTCAACAACAAGACCTACATCGGCGTGCCGGGCAAGCACGAGTCCGAGCACGACGTGAAAAATTACGCGGGGCATGCCGTCGTGGTCGACCCCACGTCCGGCGGGTCGCTTACGGCGCTGCCCGTGATTGAAACGCTGGAAGGCGAGGTGTCGGCGTACATCCCGACCAACGTGATTTCGATTACTGACGGCCAGATTTACCTCGAGCCCGACCTGTTCTTCGCCGGTGTCCGGCCCGCGATCAACGTCGGCATCTCGGTCAGCCGCGTCGGCGGCAACGCGCAGATCAAGGCAATGAAGAAGATCGCCGGCTCGCTGCGTCTGGACCTCGCGGCGTATCGCGAGCTGGAAGCGTTCGCCCAGTTGGGAACGGAACTCGACGCCGCGACGCAGCGGCAGCTTGACCGCGGGGCGCGCATGGTGGAGCTGCTCAAGCAAGGTCAGTTCAAGCCGTACAACGTGATCGATGAAGTCATCAGTATCTTCGCCGGGTCGAAGGGATATCTTGACGACCTGCCGATTTCGCAGGTGGCGACGTTTGAAGAGCAGATGCTCAAGTTCGTTCGCGACGAGCACCCGGAAGTGCACAAGGAACTGACGGACAAGAAGGAACTGACCGACGCGATCGACGCGAAGCTGAAAGAGATCATTGCGGCATTTAAGAGTCGATTCGTTGCGGCGAACAAGAAGTAAGGCGATCGCTGGGCTCATGGCGAAGGGCTAATGGCTAATGGCTAAGGCAAGACAAATCGTCAAACGCCGAAAAGCGGTGACGAACATCCGCAAGATCACCAAGACGATGCAGCTCATCGCCACCGCGCGCTTTCAGCAGGCCTACAACCGCGCCGTCGCCACGAAGCCCTATACCCAGAAGATCACCCAACTCGTGCAGGAGCTTTCGGCCGCTACCGCCGGGCAGATCGACCACCCGCTGATGCGCGACAACCCGGACGCGGCGAAGGATGTCGCGCTGGTGATCACGTCGAGCCGCGGGTTGTGCGGCGGGTACAACGCAAGCATTCTGCGAAAGGCCGTGGTGCAGCTCGATTCGGGCAGCGCCCGCACGCAAGAGCTTGTGGTCGTCGGCAAAAAGGGCAACGCGTACTTCAAATTCATCCGGCGGCCGGTGACGAAGGCCATCACAAACATCGACGACCGCCCGCGCTTTGAGCAGGTTGAGCCAATCGCCGCAGAGCTGATGCAGCGCTACGCCACGGGCGAGATCGGCCGCGTGACGGTTACCTACATGCGGTTTATCTCGACCGGCAAGCAGGCGGCCGAGACGACTCAACTGCTGCCGTTGTCTGCGGATGTTGCGTTGTCCCCGAAGCAAGCCGGGTCCGGGGCGCCGGGCGTCGGCGGGGCGCACGCCGGTTCGAGCGAGCAGTACGATTTTTCTCCGCAACCGGAAGGCTTGCTGAAAGTCCTGCTGCCGCAGACGGTGAAAGTGCGGCTGTACCAGTGTTTCACGGACGCGGCGGTGAGCGAACAGGTCGCGCGCATGGTCGCGATGAAGGCGGCGACGGACGCCGCGGGCGACATGATCAAGTCGCTTTCGCAGTCGTTCAACCGCGCGCGGCAATCACAGATCACGATGGAACTACTCGATATCGTCGGCGGCGCGGAAGCGCTGAAGTAAAGAAGATCGGAGAAGCTAAATGGCAACGGCCACTACAAGTGGAAGCAGCGGCAAGGTTACGCAGGTCATCGGCTCGACGCTCGACGCCGAATTTCCTGAAGACAAGATGCCGCGCATCTACAACGCCCTGCTCGTTGACGTCGAGCGCAAGGTCGGCGGCTCCGTCACCAAAGAGCGCCTGACCTGCGAGGTCGCTAGCCACCTGGGCGGCGGGCGCGTGCGAGCCGTCGTACTCGGCAACACGGACGGCCTGCGACGCGGCGTTGACATCCTCGACACCGGCGCGCCCGTCAGCGTGCCCGTCGGCATGGAAACGCTCGGCCGCGTCTTCAACCTCGTCGGCAATCCGATCGACGGCCGCGGCCCGGTCAACGCGAAGACCACGCGACCCATTCACCACGAGCCGGCGAACTTCTCCGAGCTGACGCCCAAGACCGAGCAGCTCGTGACCGGCATCAAGGTCATCGACCTGCTCGCGCCGTTTGTCCGCGGCGGCAAGACCGGCTTGTTCGGCGGCGCCGGCCTCGGCAAGACCGTCATCATCCAGGAGATGATCGCCCGCATCGCCCGCGAGCACTCGGGCTACTCCGTCTTCGCCGGCGTCGGCGAGCGAACCCGCGAGGGCAACGACCTCTGGCTCGAAATGCAGGAAGCGGAGTTCAAGGACAGCAGTGGCAAGGTGAAGAAGGTCATTGAGCACACGGCCATGGTCTTCGGCCAGATGAACGAGCCGCCGGGTGCGCGGTTGCGCGTGGCCTTGAGCGCCCTCACGATGGCCGAGTACTTCCGCGACGATTCCGGCGCGGACACGATGCTCTTTATTGACAACATTTTCCGATTCAGCCAGGCGGGTTCCGAGGTATCGGCGTTGCTCGGTCGCATGCCCAGCGCCGTCGGTTACCAGCCGACGCTCTCCACCGAGATGGGCGAGTTGCAGGAGCGCATCACGTCCACGAGCCAGGGCGCTGTCACATCGGTGCAGGCGGTGTACGTCCCGGCCGACGACTTGACCGACCCGGCCCCGGCGACGGCCTTCACCCACCTCGACGCGTTCATCGTGCTCGCGCGTTCGATTTCGGAGAAGGGCATTTATCCGGCCATCGATCCGCTGGCGTCAAGCAGCCGCATCCTGGACGCGCAATACATCGGTGATCGGCACTACAACTGCGCGAAGCGCGTGCAGCAGATTCTCCAGCGCTATCGCGACTTGCAGGACATCATCGCGATTCTCGGCGTGGACGAACTGTCAGAGGAAGACAAGCTGCTTGTCGCCCGGGCGAGGAAGATCGAGCGGTTCTTCAGCCAGCCCTTCTACGTTGCTGAGACGTTCACCGGTTTCCCCGGCAACTACACCCAGTTGGACGACACAATCCGCAGCTTCGAGGGCATCTGCGACGGCAAGTACGATTCCCTGCCCGAGCAGGCGTTTATGTACGTCGGCGCGATCGAAGAAGCAGTCGAGAAGGCGAAGAAGCTCCAGCAGTGATCGGCGGTCAGTCATTGGCCCAGATCGCGGTGGCGCTGATCGTTGTGGGCCCGCTCGATTTGGCGATTTCCCTGAAGCCCCGGCCAAGCTTGGCCGGGGCTTTATCTTTCAATCGATCTCGTGTTCTCAAACAACATAAAGTTTTCAATCGGCTTTGCGTTTTCAATCAATTTCGTGCTTCATGTTGCGTTTGATCTCCCGCCCGATCTGCCGCGTTCCCTTTCCGGGGCCATGTTCTTCTCGAAATATTCCCACCAAACCGCTCAATAAGAAGGGAGCGCGCCGATTCCGCGCCGTCGAGCCGCCAGTCGAATCAGGAGTTTCGCCATGATCGGTCTCCACGCAGTTCTCGTCCGCCGGGCTATTACCGCCGTCGCAATTCTGTTCGCGCTCTCCTCGGAAGCTCACAGCCAGCAGCAGCGAGCCGACCCGGACTTCAAACCCGTTGCCGACAAGCCCGCCTACACGACGCAGCATCCTAAGATTCTCTTCGACGAAGCGCATCACAACTTTCACACCGCCTCGGGGCGATACAAACCCTTCGCCGATCTCATCACTTCCGATGGCTGCGTCATCACCCCCAACACAGCGAAGTTCACCGCAAAATCGCTCAAGGGCTACGATGTGCTCATCATTGCCAACGCCATGGGCGCCGAGCGCATGGGCACGGAGGAGGCGCAGAATCCGGCCTTCACGACGAAGGAATGCCGCGCCGCGCGAGATTGGGTGAAGGAAGGCGGCGCGCTGCTCCTGATCACCGATCACTATCCGATGGGTTCAGCAGCCGAGCGGCTTGCCAAACAGTTTGGCATAGATTCCAGCACGGGCGCAACGGAGGAGTACACGTTTGAGAAAAGTGCGGGGCTGGGCAATCACGCCATTCTGAAAGGTCGCAACGATTCCGAGCGCGTGGAGAAAGTCGGCACGTTCACGGGGCAGTCGCTCAAGGGCCCGCCGGGCAGCGCGGAGTTTCTCAAGTTGCCCGACGACGCGATGGAGCGCGTGCCCGATCCGGAAAACCCGTTTCGCAATCGACCGTTGACGCGTTCAGCAAAGGGCCGCTGCCAGGCAGTCGCCTTGAAGTTCGGCAAAGGTCGCGTCGTGATGCTCGGCTCTTACGTTCCGGCGAATCCGCTGAAAACGACCGTTTGTTGCGACATCCAATTGCCTTCATTCGAACTTCCGCTCGAGCGGTATCCTCTCGCGGAATGCGTCGGGACAGCGGAATACATCATCAACATTCACCGAAGCTTCGGCGGATATTTGGAACATCGGAATGGAACGAGGATTCCGGTTCAAGAGCTAAAATCGCACTCGCGTTCACAATCCGGCGAATTGTCGGGCGCGCTGGCTTTTACTTTGAGCGATGACGAAACGCTCTATCTTTTTCACGGACCTCTCGTTCTTCAACTCCGCTATGTAGAAGATACGCGATGGGTTGCACCGCCCTTGTCCGAGCGCATCCACTATACGTGGATGAACATTTTGATTTTGTCGATCTTCATCCACGTGATCGCGATTTCTTCTTTCGTTTCCGTTCCGATGATTCAAAAAAAGCGAGATCTGATCGAGCCTTTGCTCAAAAAAACCAATCGGTTTGCGCAATTCAAGTTGACACCGAAAAAGAAGAACGAAGAGCGCTCGACCATGTTGTCGCCACGCAGCGCGGACACTGGGATGCAGTCCACGTGGGCGATGCCCAGCTGTGCCGCCAGCGCGCGGTATTCGTCGGCGATGCGATCGAACACG
>JAANMU010003057.1_pt1 | contig 11360 bp, 9 predicted proteins | sample 7279701 | NCBI WGS metagenome assembly JAANMU01 (sample SAMN14094539, study PRJNA606508) | bioreactor metagenome | isolation source: A lab-scale SPAN reactor treating ammonium-rich wastewater day 57 | place: Ireland: Galway | collected 2017-03-13 | reverse complement strand
GGCAAACCGGCGGCATCAGCGGACGTCCAGTAAAGCGGCCGCAGGCCGTTGGTGTTCAGATTGAACCGGGCGCCGTTACTGGCCTGCCAGTTCGCTCCCACGCGTTTGGCCTGCCAGGTTTCCCAAATCAACCCACTGCCCGGCTGCACGATGATCGCGTGCCGGTCACCGCCCGTGCCGTTTATGTCCTCCTGCCATTGCGACAGCGTCAATGAGCCGGTCAACCGCGGCCAGGTTTCCACCGGCAGGTTGGACGGAATGGGGTAGGGACTGGGATCGGATTCATTGCCATAGAGCAGAAAACTGATCGGCACCAGCGGTTGCGAATCCGGCACCAACACGTAGTTCATTTCAAAGAAAGCGCGCAAGGTCCGCCGGTCCGCCGCCAGATCCGCAACGATTTGGGCGATCATCGCGTCGGAGTTGGACAACACCGGCCGACGGGAAATGTCTTCGTTCCAAGGGTTGGTTGTCGGGAGGATTTGCATGGCCGCAACGATGGCATCGGCCTCCGAATTGTTGAACAGCACGGCGTTGGTCACGAGTAGCAGGTTGCCAAGGATTCGACCTTCGTGGTTGATGCGCTGGGCGTCCGCCCGCCCTGCCACCAGCATCAACGCCATTGCCGCCAACCACCATCCTTGCTTCTTCATCGCCAAAAGTAATTCTGGCCGCAAGTCAGCAGAATCAACGCCAGTGACTCATGCCGGGCAACACGGTCGCCGATGTGGACACCTAACGCCTTCCGCAGCATCTCCGGCCAGAAATGAGCATCCGATGCCCAAGAATCTGGCAGGGATCGAAGCCTAACAGGACTGGCGGGCCCAACCTTTCACCCGTTCGGTACTGGAGAATTCCATGGCCAAAAAGCTGCTATGAAGATTGGCTTGAACGGAGGCATCCGGGTTTGGCGGCGATGTTAACCACCCGACTGGTGGGATCACTCGCTTTCAAGCGACGGCGGCACAACCCCGATGCCGTCCGCCGGCAAAGTTTGCTGAACAGTTATCATGAATACGGAGAATTCATTCCGATGCAGCCATGCAGTCGTCGGCCTGCTTGGCCTGGCCTGCTGGCTCGCGATCCCGAGGTCCGGCTACGCCGACAGCAACCCTGCGCTCACACCACCCGGAATCGAGGTGGTGACGACGGTTCATGCCGTGCCGGTGCCCCAAGTGATCACCAATCGCATCGAGGTGTATGTACCCACGAATACTTTCATCAGTGTTTATCGCACCAATGTGTATCCGGCCTATCGCACCAATGTGATCGTGGTTTTCCAAACCAATCTGTTGACGCAGACGTTGACAAACACCGTCGTCGTGGCTCTGACGCAAACCAATCGGGTGACCCGCTATCACACCAACCTGCAAACCCTGACCCTAACCAACTGGGAGCCCGTGCTGGTGTTCAAGACCAACTGGATCACACAGCCGGCTACGAACGAGGTTCAGGTGGATGTGTCGGCGCGTCGGCCCGAATCGCCGCCGCCTGCAAGCGCAGACCCGACGATGGTGACGGTAGCCGTTGGCGGCGGCTTTACGCTGGAAGCCAGCCGCACCGCCAAAGCGCCGGCTAATGACCAGGTGGAAATCAGCTTGAGATTGAAATCCGTCAGCAGCAGCAGTCCGGCCTTCTCGTCCTACGAATGGCAGGTGCAACGCACGGACGGCTCCGTCCTGTTGTTTGGACAAGGACCGGAGTTCAAACGGGATTTGCCGCTGGGCAGCTACAAGGTTGAAGTGCGTGCCCGCACCAGCGACCATGCACCAGCGCTGCGCATCCGGGGCAATTTTGAACTCACGCGCGACAAGATCATCCAGCAGAAGTCGGACGGGTTGGCGGACGCGCGCTGACGCGAAATGGAACCCCGTGCCGAACAACCGCCGCGCGTCCCGGGCGCCGCCCGGTTGGTGATGGAAGTGGGACGCGCTATTTCTCCGGCGGCGGATTCAGGAGGAAGAGAATCATGTTCCGGAAATCTTCGTCCGGCATCTGCTCCAAACCTTCGGGCATCACGGACAATTCGCTCACGCGCATTTGCGCGATGTCAGAGCGGGCAACGATCTCTTCTTTGGGACCTGACGCCAGCAGCTTCACGTGCGCGGCGCTGTCCTCGACCAAACGCCCGCTCACAATCCGGCCATCGTGGGTTTCGATCTCCACGTTCTCAAATCCTTTGCCGATCACTTGATTCGGATCAATCACGTTGGCCAGCAACGCGTCGAGCGTCGAGCGGCCCGAACCGGTCAGGTCCGGTCCCACGTCCGCGCCTTCGCCATTCAGCTTGTGGCAGACCAGGCAATGTTGCTTCGTCAATTCGCGCCCGGCCTGCAAGTCTGGTTCGCCGCCGCTCAAAATCATTTGCTTCCTCGCCTCGATGATCTTCTGTTTGTCGGCATCGGTGGACCGGACGCGGCCGATGCTCTGCTCAAAGCGGCGGCGCAACCCTTCGTCATCAGCGCGCACAAACCCGGCCAGCGCGCGAATCGTGGTTGCGGAAAGCTCGCTGGCGGAGATGACCTGGCGTTCCACCGCGGAAAGAAGATTGGCGGCCCAGCGCGAGCGTGAGGTGAGCGTTTCGCCCGCCACCTGCCGCACGCCGGGGCTGAAGGTCTTCCAGCGTTCGATGAGGTCCTGGCCCACTGTGTCGCCACCAATCTCACTCAAGGCGCGAAGGGCTTCGATGACAAGAGTATCCGGATTCTGGGGCGTGACCAGTTTGAGGGCGGCGTCGCGCGCGGCGGGCGACTTGAGTTTCGCGAGGGTTTGAATCGCCCTGGCGCGTTCGTTGAGGCCGGCGTTGCGGTCATTGACCACGGCGAACATCTGCTGGATCGCGCCCGCCTCGCCCCACAGCGCGCCGAGTTGCCGGGCGCGCTCGACGATGGTCTGCTGCGCGCTCGCCGCGAGTTTGTTCAAAAGCGCGGACGTGTCCACCGTGGGCAGGAACGCCTGGCCTTTCTGACCTTCGAGCAAACCATCGAGCGCGGCGGTCGTCAGTTCGGCGCTGCTGTCCGCAACCCGCGCAAGAAAATTCATGGCCAGATCAAGCTTGGCGGCGTCCCGCGTGTCGCAAATCCGGCGCATGGCTTTGCGCGTGAGGATGCCGCTCAAGGGCAACGTGGCCGCACCGTTCTCGGCCAGCCACTCCAAGCCTGGCTGCGGATTGTGCGCCAACAGCGGCTCGCTCGCGTGCCAGATCATGTAGGGCAGCAGCGGGTCTTTCGCGTCGGCGGAGGATTTGATGAGCGTGGCCAGCACTCCGCCAACCGGCGCCTCGGCATAAACGCCATCGTTCACCGTCAACGCGCCGGCAACGAATCGGCGCACAGCCGTGGCGACCGCAAGCCGTACGCGCGGGTCAGCATCCGCAGCCAGCTGCTCGAGGGTGGAAATCGCCTCCGCCGAATAATCTTCCAACGCAACAATGTGCCAGGCGGCCATCCATTTTCTCAGCCACATTTCCGGCACGACAACACTTTCAGACCAGTAAATCCAACGTGGAACTCCTGAGCCGTATTCCTGCATGGTCCAAAACGCCGCCAGACTTGCCTCCAGCGATTTATTGCCATCCAGTGTGTTCAGCAATGCAGGATGAACGCCAGGTTCGGTTGGCCCGCCACGGCCTCGCCGGGCGGACAATCGCTGCTGGAGAATCCGCTGCGCCATGCGCCGCTGCCACACATTCGGATGATCGAACAATTCCACCAGGTTTGTGCCACTCAATTTGCCGAAGTCCATTTGCCTTTCCGGCCTACTGCCGATTGGTTTTCCCGCCTCCTTCCCCACATAGACCACCCGCCAAATCCGTCCATGTTCACGGTCCACGCCTTCGGGATCCGCCATCGCGTTTTGGTAGCACGGATATTTGTCATACCAATCCGCAATCCACAGCGCGCCGTCCGGGCCGACTTGCTGGCTCACTGGACGAAACCAGCCGTCGCTCGTCGTGAGAAAATCCTTTTCCGCAACCGCCTTGAAACTTGATCCGTTCGGGATCAGGCGGTCGTGGTTGATGGCGTTCTGGTGGATGTTGCCCATGAACACGCGCCCCCGGTATTCCTCCGGGAACTGGTTGCCCTCGTAAATGCAGATGCCGCAGTAGGCCGCCATGTGATGTTTGTGGTCCACGATGCTGGGCAGCAGTTCGTAGGTGTAAGGATTCGACGGTGCGCCCGCCTGGCGTTGATACGAACCACCCGGCGCGATATGAAACAGATGATCAATCACGCACGCGCTGATGAACGCATTCCCATAGCGGTCGAAGTCCACGCCCCACGGATTGCTCGTGCCCTCGGCGAACACCTCGAATTTCTTCGTGCGCGGATGAAAACGCGCGACGGCGGCGTTCATGATCACGCCCGGCTCGGTGGCTTCGGGAATTTTCACTTTGGAATGAGTGAACACGCCATGCGTCATGTAAAGCCAGCCGTCCGGTCCCCAGGTGAATCCGTTGAGCAACTCGTGCCGGTCTTCCAGGCCAAAGCCCGTGAGTAAAATCTCGCGCGTGTCCACGCGGTCGTCGTGATTCGTGTCCTGCAAAAAGAGGAGATGCGGCGCTTGCCCGACATAGACGCCGCCGTTGCCGAGCAAGAGACCGGTGGCGAGATTCAAGCCGTCGGCGAACACGGTGACTTTGTCCGCGCGGCCATCGTTGTCCGTGTCCTCCAGAATCTTGATGCGGTCGCGCGGTTTTTCACCGGGCTTCGCGCCCATCGGATACTCGTGCAACTCCAACACCCACAAACGTCCGCGCTCGTCCCAGGTCATGGCGACGGGATTGACCACGTCCGGTTCCGCGGCGAAAATGCGCGCTTCAAATCCCTCGTGCAGCACGAATTTCTTCTCAGCCTCGGCCGGGGCGAGAGCGGGCGTGGGCGCCGGAGTATAAACACCGGTCAGTTGTTTGCCGGCGGCGACGGTGTGACAGCAGCTTGCCACCAGCATGGCAATTGGAAATACGCGTTGCCACATGTGGAAAACGACAGGAGCGCGGATCGCCTTGTCCGCGTGTTCCGCATTGACAGTTCGCGCGGACATGGCTGTGCGCGCTCCGGGAGAGAATGTCTCGGCCATGGTGATGGGAAAGTGACTCGGTTTCATCGGGATTACTGGTCCGCATTGTGCAAGTCCTGATTCTCACGGCGAGAAGATTTTTCCTTTTCCCTCCCGGGGAAACCTCGTCCATCCTTGGCGAAAGATGAAAGCAGTTATTCTGGCCGCCGGCAAAGGCACGCGCATGAAGGAACTCACCAATGAGCTTCCCAAACCGATGCTAAAGGTGCAGGGCCGGCCCATTCTGGAACACATCGTCGCGGGCATTATCAGTGCGGGCGTGCGGGAGATTTTTATGGTCACGGGCTTCCGCGCGGAGGTGATCGAGAATTACTTTGGCGACGGCGCGAAGTGGAACGCCAGAATCTCCTTTGGCCGGCAGAAAGTCCAGAATGGCACGGGTAAAGCGCCAGAAGTCGCCAAGGCGTTTGTCGGCGATTCGCCGTTCCTGCTGACCTATGGCGACATCCTTGTGAAGCCGGAGACATATCTGCAAATGGTGCAGCGGTTCGCGGAAGCCAATAACTCTGGCGTTATCACCGTCACGCGCGGGGAGGACGTGACCCACGGCGGGCTGAATTTCTTTGACGAACAATTCTGCCTGAAACGGTTGATCGAGAAACCCTCGCACGAGCAACTGGAACAACTGCGACACGACGGTTGGCTCAAACCGGGAGATCCGGTTTGGTACAACGCCGGCATTTACCTGTTCCGTCCGTCGGTGTTCGAGTTCACCGCAAGACTGGAGAAATCGCCTCGCGGTGAGTATGAATTGACCGATGCCGTCATCGCCATGATCGGCGCCAGGCATAGAATCGCCGGCCTGGAAATCCAGGGCCGCTGGGTGGATGTGCGCGATCCCGAGGTGCTGACGCGACTGGAGCGCGAGTCTGCGGACTGAAACTTCCCGCGCCAGCCGGTTGTTTGATCACCATTTTCTGGGAGGCGTAGAGCGAACCTCAATTAAAGGATTGGCAAGCCGGCAAACCTCCGTATCGTGAGTCGTACAAAGTTTTACGATATTCATTTATGGCCAGAACCGAACGCACCCACATCCGCAACCGCGAAGACCTCTCCGAAATGCCCGAATGGATGAAGGCAAAGCAATGCCCGCACAAAAAGAAATACATGGCGGGCAAACGCATCCAGCCCCGGAACCTAAACGGCAAGGAGAAGCTTACCTACATCGTGGACGAGGTGTTTCTCGCCTACAACTCCGCCCGCCTGAAGGAAGCCTGCCAGTTGTTCACCGGTCGGATGCTCGACAAGGACGTGACCATTGGCATGAGCATCTCCGGCGCGCTCACGCCGGCGGGTCTCGGTTGCTCTTCCATCATTCCGCTCATCAAGGCCGGTTTCGTGGACTGGATCGTCTCCACCGGGGCGAACCTGTATCACGATCTGCACTTCGCGCTGAACTACCCGGTTCACGCCGGCAGTTTCAAATTCGACGACACCGACTTGCGCGACAACGACCTTGTGCGCATCTACGACGTGGTGATTCCCTACTCCGACGGCTTGATGACCACGGACGACCTGCTGCGCGAGCTTTTCTGCCAGCCGGAATTTCAGAAGGAAATGGGCACCGCGGAACTACATCACCTCATTGGCAAGTACGCCGCCGAATGGGAACGGAAGAACAAGCTCAAAGACGTGTCCGTGATGGCGGCGGCCTATCGCGCCGGCGTGCCGTGCTACACCAGCTCGCCGGGCGACTCGACCATCGGCATGAACGTCGCGGGCGTGGAATTGCGCGGCTGCAAACTGCGCGTCAATCCGAGCATTGACGTGAATGAAACCACCGCCTTCGTGCTGGCCGCCAAGCGCGGCGGCGGACGCAGCGGCGTGGTGCTGTGGGGTGGCGGCAGTCCGAAGAATTTCATGCTCCAGACCGAGCCGCAAATCCAGGAAGTGCTGCGCATCAAAGAATTCGGCCAGGACTTCTTCATCCAGGTCACGGATGCGCGACCGGACACCGGCGGTCTCTCCGGCGCCACGCCGAGTGAAGCCGTAAGCTGGGGCAAGGTGGACCCAACGAAACTTCCCGACGCCGTCGTTTGCTACACGGACAGCACCATCGCCATGCCGATTTTCACGCACTACGCCCTGGCCAAACACAAGCCGCGCAAGCTCAAGCGGCTGTACGATCAACGCGGCAAGATGATGAAGGCGCTCACCAAGGAATACTTCACCCACAACCAGGTGAAGATGATTGATGGCAGTGAGCCGGTGCTTTAGCAACCGTGCGCCACGCGAGGCGCTCCATGGTTGTTACGGTGCATGAGACTTCCGACCCTTGTGGTTGGATGGCGGTGTCTGATTGAAATCGGGATGAAGTACATGTTAACGCATCAACCAATGAAAACACCTCGCCATACCAACAGCGTTCCGCTCCTCGCTGCGTTCAGTCTGCTCTGGGTCACGGTCATTTCGGCTTCAGCCCAACACTCGCAACTGTGGGGCGAGCGCGGCGCCAGTTGGACGCCGCAAAGCCGGTTGCCGGATTTCTCCTTTGCCGGCTACCAACGCGGCGAAAAGCCGCTGCCCGCCGTGCCGCGCGGCGTGAACGTCAAAGATTTCGGCGCCAAGGGCGACGGCGAGACGGACGACACCGCCGCCTTCCTTAAAGCTTTGGCCGAAGTGAAGTCGGGCGCCATTGAAGTGCCGCCTGGTCGTTATCGCATCACGGGATTGCTCGAAATCATCCGGCCCAATGTCGTCCTGCGCGGCGCGGGGCCGGACCAGACGGTGCTGTTCTTTCCCACGCCCTTAAACGACATCAAGCCGAACTGGGGCGCTACGACCACGGGTCAGAAAACCTCGAACTACTCGTGGTCCGGCGGTTTCATCACCGTGCGGGGTAGTTTTCAATCAAAGAAACTGACGGACATCACCGGCACGGCGAAGCGCGGCGATCAAGTGGTCACCGTCGCATCGGCCGCCGGACTGCGCGTGGGACAGGAGATCGAGGTCTATCAATCCGACACGCCGGACAACACGCTGGCGGTGCATCTGTATGGCGGTGATGCCGGGCCGGTGCAAAACCTCAAAGGTCGCGCGCGGGTGTCCTTGGTCAGCCGCATCACCGCGATCACCGGCAACCGCGTGACATTGGACCGGCCATTGCGTTGCGATCTGCAGCCGGAATGGCAGCCGCAATTGCGCGCCTTCGCGCCGACCGTTACCGAAAGCGGCGTGGAGAATCTCGCGTTCGAGTATCCGCTGACGCCTTACAAGGGGCACTTCACGGAACTGGGCTTCAACCCCGTGGCGTTGAGCGGCGTTGCGCATTGCTGGGTGCGGAACGTGCGCGTCGTCAATGCGGACAGTGGACCGTTCGTCAGCGGCGCGTTCAACACCGTGGATGGTCTCGTGTTGGAATCCGCCCGCCCGCGCGACAACCAGGATTGCGACGGCCATCATGGCGTCTCCCTCGGCGGCACGGACAACCTGCTCACCAACTTTGATCTCCGCACCCGTTTCATCCATGACATCACCGTCAGCGGCTTCTGCTCCGGCAACGTGATCTCGCGGGGCCGCGGCGCGGACCTGAGCCTGGATCATCATCGCTATGCGCCAAACGAGAACTTGTTCACCGACCTCGATGCGGGCGCCGGCACGCGGCTCTGGAAATGCGGCGGCGGCGCGGCCCTGGGCAAACATTGCGGCGCGCGTGGGACTTTCTGGAACATTCGTTCGGCCAAACCTTTGAGCTATCCACCCGCCGCGTTCGGGCCGCCCTCGATGAACCTCGTTGGGCTGGAAACCACTCAACCGACGGAAACGAATCTGGAAGGCAAATGGTTCGAAGCCATCCCGCCCGTGCAACTGCAGCCACAAAACCTGCACGCGGCGCAACTCCAACGGCGATTGGGTAGCCGGACCAGCCGCTGAACCCCTGCCCCGGAACCGCCGCTCGGAGCGCCGACAGTTTTGTCCGCGCGAACCAGTGTGCCGGAACTCGCGGACAAGGCTGTCCGCGGTTCATGGCTCCGATGCGCGGCCACTGTTGGAGGTCCCCACGAACCCTGCGCTCGTAGCCGCCGACGTGAGGAGGCGGAAGGGCTGGAGCGCGAGTCGAATTCACCTCCTCACGTCGGCGGCTACCGTTCGGGGGTTCACAGCGCGAACTTGGGTTGGGAAAAATCTCACCCATCCAGCGGACTCCGCACCCCCAGCCCCGGCTTCTGCATCACATGCGTGTAAAGCTGCGTCGTCGCCACATGACGGTGACCCAGCAAATCCTGCACGGTGCGGATATCCGTTCCGCCCTCCAACAAATGCGTGGCGAATGAATGTCTCAAGGTGTGTGGCGTCGCCCGCTTGTTCACCCGGGCCCGTGCGCACGCCTGCCTCATCGCCCGCTGCAAATTCTCCGGCGTTTGATGATGCCGCCACCGCCCCAACCCGGGCGCGGGTGCATCCGGTCGCACTTGCCCTTTGGTCAGCGACCACCCCGGAAACACCCATTGCCACGGCCAGTCCTTCGGTGCCTCGGGATACTTCCGCGCCAACGCCTCCGGCAGCCACACCCCGGCATAGAGCGCTGCAGCTCACCATTTCCAGCATTGATTACGCACCGGAGGAGCTTTACGAGCAGACTCCGATTGTTGTGGATTTGATGCGCCAGATTCCAGGTGATGACCGGCCAGATTATTGGCTCGGCACGGTTCAGCGTCCGATTCGCTACATCAAGAACAATCACGAGCGGAGCATCACACACCTGATTTTGGCTGCGAGATGGGCTGGCACACAGATTTCACCCGGCGCGGAGCAGTTGCCTGTCGGCATTGCGTTCGTCATGGATTCCACACTCCTTGACGACGCCAAGTTGGATTTGAAGAAGTGCGACTACGTCGCCATTGGCATTTCCTCAGAGACATCTGGTGGCAAGAGTGCGCCTCCTTTGACCTCCACACTTGCTGGCAGGATTGGCAGAGCATTTGGATTGGGGAAGACAGAATGACATCGCCTAACAAGTGCGCTGCAGCGCCTGACTCCAGCGAATCAACAGTGCTTCTTCTCCACTCCTGCTTCGCAACCGCACACGACCCTCGCAGCCAAACCCGCACGCGAGTTTTCTCACTCTTCAATCGCGATGATGCGCGTGAACTCGGCTGGGCTCACAATCCGAATACCCTGATACTCGCCCAATGACAAAAGATGCTTTTTGTCGCCACTGACGATGTAGTCCGCTTCGGCGGCCAACGCGCATTCCAGGATCATCTCATCGTCCGGATCATCCGTGGCCCCGGTTGCACGGTCGCTAGGGAATACTAGCAGGGCGGATTCCGCCAGGGCGTCCGCCCAGTCAACGGGCTTCCGGTCGGCGTACCGCACACAAAGTTCCTCAAGTGTTTCATGGTATTCGGCAAGGACGGCGGGACTGACGGCGGCTTCACATTCGCCTTGGGCCCAAGCCGACAGGCAATCAAAGGGCTTCCCTCGCCAGAAACTCGCGCTCGTCACGACATTGGTATCGAAAACGACTCTCATTGCCGGCGCCGGCTGCGGACGCGTTCAATGGCCTGAGAAACGGCAGTTTCATCGGTGGCAGTCAACTCGGGCAGTTCCCGTCCGGCCAGAATCAGGGAACGAACCCGGGAGGGCGTCAACGCCTTGCGTTTGCGCATGACGATCAGGCCGTTGGCATAACCAACGTCGAGTTCATCCCCCGCTTTGATCCGCGCCTGTTCGCGGATGGCTTCCGGAATCACCGTTTGCCCCTTCACTGATACTTTCGCAATCATGCGGTAAGACTAGCATTACTGAAGAAAGAATCAAGCTGCCCGGCGTCAGACTGCGCTATCTGGTCCGGGCCTGGCCGCTCCGGTGACGATGCTCATCCTTGTGCGTCTGGACCTTCGCGCCCAGCCCGGGCCAGCGCGCAGACTGACGCCGGGGGACATTGCCTGACTCCGACGGTTCAAGCCGCTCCACTCCTCTCCACTGCACCGCCGCAAACGACCTTCGCCCGCCCGCCAGCGGCTCCGTTTCGCTTCGTTCCACAACTTGAACCGCCGGAGACAGGCCGGAAGACGCTCGACCGTCATGCCGGCGGCTCAAGACTCCAAATGCAGCCCGCCTGCCCGTCTCGCCCGCGGCGCGGAGATGGTTGGTTGATGTGCCGGTGGCGCTGCCACATTTCAGGTCTTTTTTCCGCTGCACTCCCTTCGCGTGTTGTCTTCGGTCTGTCGCCCTTCACGTTCGCTTTCCCCGTCTGGGCACTGAGCGCGGTGCCCTCTGAAGACTACTCCCGCGCGCCGCAGTCGGGCCGTTCACTCCCGGTTGAAGGGCGACAG
>JAANMU010003056.1_pt1 | contig 11360 bp, 12 predicted proteins | sample 7279701 | NCBI WGS metagenome assembly JAANMU01 (sample SAMN14094539, study PRJNA606508) | bioreactor metagenome | isolation source: A lab-scale SPAN reactor treating ammonium-rich wastewater day 57 | place: Ireland: Galway | collected 2017-03-13 | reverse complement strand
CCGAAAGACTGATCGACGAAGTCCGGCGCTCGAGCATGAGCGAGCTCAGTCGACACCATTCGCTCATCGAGGAGCGTTGTAACGCGCGGCTCATGCGCGATACCCACGGGGATCTGAGGCTCGAGCACGTGTACTATCTTCCCGACTGGAACGTCGAAAAACCGCTCTGTGTCATCGATTGTATCGAGTTCAATCGACGTTTTCGGTACGCGGATCCCGTCGCTGATATCGCTTTTTTGGCGATGGATCTCGAATTTCGTCATCGGAGCGAGCTGGCCGAGCTTTTCGTCGGGGAATTTCTAGAGGCGGCCAAGGATCACGCCGGCCGTGAGCTGATTCCTTATTACGTCGCGTATCGAGCGATCGTGCGAGCCAAAGTCGAAGCTTTTCGAACTCAAGATCCGGATCTTCCTAGGTCGGATCGTCAGCGTTCGGCGCGGTTGGTTCTCGACTATCTCGAATTTGCGAAGAATCGGCTTCGAGAAGATCGATGATCTTTTTGCGCAAGTCTTCGGCTTCTTCCGATCGAAATCCTGCGTGACGATGGACGATCTGGAGGTCGGCGTTCAATAAAAACGCCATCGGCATCGTTTCGAGATCGAGCGCCTCCGAAAGACTCGCGCCCTGGTCGTGAAGAACCGTCAAATTCGGCGCATGTTTTTTGGCGAACTCCAAAACCCCGTCCGTTCGTTCATCGACGCTGACCGCGATCACTTTGAATCCGCGTCCGCCGAGCTCGGCTTGCCAATCCGAATAGACCGGCAACGAATCTTTACAAGGCACGCACCACGTCGCCCAAAAATCGAGCAAGACGACCTGGCCGCGAAAGTCGCCGAGCGATTTTTTTGCGCCCAAAAGGTCATCGAGCTCGAAAGCCGAAAGATCGAAGAGCGTCGTGCTTTTGAGCGTCGCGTGCGCGCAAGCGCCGAAAACCCCGGCGAGATTCGCACACAGGCCCGCCTTTTGACCGCCTGCCGCACGCTTGGAAAAAAACTCGCGCTTGAACTCAAAAAACCGTCCGCTCGGTCATTGCCCCGCACGCGCTCCACCCCCTAAACGCACGGTCTGCCCCGCCAAAAAACATTTTGGCCCGACCCGCTCCAAACGTTTAATAATTGGTTTTTTCAAAAAAAAAGCATGGCGTCATCCAAAGCCCCCGTAACGAACAATCAAAAATCCAGTTCCGCCCTTTTTTCAGGCGCAATCAAAAACTGGAAATTCGTAGCGGGCTTTCTTGCGTTTTCCATCGTGTTCTGGCTTCTTGAATTCGCGTACCAGTTTTTCGCAGTCGACCCCAACAATCTTAATTTTGCCATCGTGCGCAGTTTTGCCTTTGCGAGCGGAACGTTCATCGCACTGGCCCTGCTTTCAAGCGCAGTCTTCAAATGGAAACCCGGCTTGGCCAAGCACTGGCCGGTCCGCCGCAGCCTCGGCGTCGTCGGCACCGTCTTTGCGCTTTGCCACGTCCTATCGGTTCTCTTTTTGTACGTGGGCGGCAACGTGCAGATGCTGTACCCTTCCCTGAATCCATTGGAGAACCCCATCGTCTTTGGCACCGTCTCGCTTCTTGCGCTTGCGATCGTAAGCCTCGTCTCGACCGACTGGGCCATCGTCAAACTTGGCGCGAAAAACTGGAAAAACGCGCAACGCCTCGTCTACCTCGGGTTCTGGGGCCTCCTGTTTCACTTTCTATTAATCAACCCGCCGATTCTGCAAAACCTCGCAGGATACCTGCTCATCGTCATCTCGTTTTTGGCTCTCGCGGGACAACTCTTCTGGTTCGTCCAAACCGCGGCCAAGCAAAACTTCAAATCGCGCGGAACACTGCTTGGCATCCTGCTTATTTTTTTGTTCCTGCTGACGGCCTACCTGCTCTGGGTCGCCGGAAAATGGGGCGTCTGAATCGCGGCGCAATGATTTTTGTTGGAACGACCGCGATCCTCTTTTTCGTGTTTGCCTTTCCAGAGCATCCATCGCGGGATCGTAGCGGCAAAAAAAAAGTAAGCGCCCAAGGGTGGACTTGAACCACCGACCACCCGGTTAACAGCCGGATACTCTACCTGCTGAGCTACTTGGGCAATTCAAAAATCGACTATTTTATTATGGCGAGGCAAGATTTTAATGCTTGTCTTTTTCAACCCCGCGTGACGAGGCCCGTGTTGTTTCGCGTCCCCGATTTTTACCCGAGCACAAACGGCAGCAAATTCACGAGGAACACGATCGCCGTAATCCACATGAACAGTCGCCCGATCAGTTTGGCGGAATCGGCTTCGGGCATCTTGAGCCAGCCAAAATACGGCAGGAAAACGACTTTGGCGATCTTGCCCCCGTCAAACGGTTCGCTTGGAACAAAATTGATGGCGGCGACAAGCAAATTCAACAGAATCAGCCAAAAGAAAAAGTTGGCGATCAGAGACTCGATCTGCAGATACGACTGGAACGCGGGATCAAACGGCTGATCCGGATTCGTGTAATGCGTCTCGATCGTGAAGCCCAGGCGCCCCAATTCGTTTGCGACAAATGTTTTTGTTACGCGGTCGCCGTCGGGTTCAATGAGTTCCACCGTGGTCTCCTCGTTCGGACGGATCGGCAAGGGCTTTGCAAACGACAACGCCTCGCCGTTGATCGAAACAATCGTCGAATTGGCGTCAATCCGTCCAAACGCAGGATTCGCAAAATCGCGGCCGCACAACGTGGTCTTCTCGATCGTCTCGCCGACCGAATAGTGCGAAATGGAGGCATTGTACGTCTGCTCGCGCCAATCCGAAACAAACGGCTTGTACACCAGTTGCGAAAACACCGACGGCGTGTCCTTTGAAAGCGGCTGCATGCCCACCAGCAGCATCAGAACCGCAAACAAGGCCAAATTCGAGCCCGCGCCCGCCACAAACACTTTCCACTGATCGTCTTTTGGCGCCGCCTTGAGTTCTTTTTCATCGGGTTCGACAAACGCGCCGATCGGCAAAATCCCCGCAAGCAGCAGGCCCGTGCTCTTGATGCCCAGCTTGGCCTTTCGAAGCAAAACGCCGTGCATGCCCTCGTGGATAGCAAGAATGATCACAAACGATATCCACGCGTGCGCCGGCGCCGTGATCGGGACCCCGGGAATTTCGACGCCCGGAACAATCGGCGTCACGCCCGGACACGCGGACAATCCCGCGAGCTTGCTCGAAATAATGAACCACCCGTAATTCCCCATCGTGGCCAAAATGAAAAACGCAAACCCACCCACGCCATAAAACAAGGCCAGCCAATCGTTGTTTGTTTTGGCAATCGGATTCTGCAAAAGAAAATCGAACGACACCAAAAAAAACGCGGACAACAAAACGGTCACGATCACAAACGCGATTACGCGTCTTTGCATTGACCACTTTTCGCGCACAAGATAATCAAACCCCAGCGCGCCAAACCCAAACACCAGCGCCAGCTTGGTAAACCCGTCGAGAAAATTCGTGTGGTGCGCAAAACGGTCCAGCATCGCATTGAAGCGCGACGTGCGCCACATCGCAAGCGGCCCGTAGATTTCCCAGTGCCAAAACCGCTTGAGCAAAAGATTCAGGCCCCACGCGGCCAGCAAATAGCCGACAATCCATGCCCACCATGGAATCAACGAAAAATCGATCAAGCCAATTCCCCGGTTTCGTCAACGCCCAAGCGAATTCCAAGCGCTTTCTCCAATTTTTTTACGAGCCCATCGTCGGGCGGAAGCGTCCCGTGCTCCAAACGCTTGTATTCGGACACCTGAATCCGCAACGCGAGCGCCGTCTGCTCCATGGTCCACTGGTTTTTTTCCCGCGCACGGCGAATTTGCGTTGCCCAATCTGCCACCAGGCTCGCTTGCGCTTCCCGTTTTGGCCGTGGAGCGGACGCTGGAAACGCGACGCGCGCAACCGGTCGATTCAAACGCCCACCCGCGGACGGCGCATCAACGATTTCGTGTCCTTTGGCACAACCCGCGCACACCAAAAACGGGCTTTGATCGATGCGCGCGTTCATTCGCGCACCCGGCGCCCCGCAAATTTCACAATCCATAAGAAAGGGAAGAAGCGAACTCATATTTAAAATCCCATCCAATATTCTTGCTCCTATGGCAACCAACTCGGCCTCCAAACCGTCTTCCAACGCACGACCGGACAACTTGTTCGAGACCGTTGATCCCCAAGTGTTCTCGCTGCGCGAACAAATGCGCCTTCTTGAAACCGAGCGCCTGCTGGCCCAAGCCCGCACGAACCAGCTCCAAATCCAAATGGAAAACCTGCGAAAAGAACTTGCGGACTACAAACGGCCGCCCTACGTCATGGGCAGCGTGCGCGAAATCATGGAAAACAACCGCATGGCCGTCGTCCGAAGCTGGAACGGAAACGAATTTTTGGTTCACATTCCGGCCCGCATCCGCGGAAACGTCGCCATGGGATCGCGCGTCGCCATGACCCAGCGCAACATGAGCATGGTTCGCGTCCTCGACGAAGGCAAAGACTACCGCGTCCGCGTCATGGAAGTTCTCGAACGCCCCAACCTCACCTACTCCGACGTTGGCGGCCTGTCCGGCGTGATCACCGAGCTCGACGAAGTCGTCGCCTTGCCCCTGACCCACCCCGAAAAATTCAAGGAAATGGGCATCGAAATTCCCAAAGGCATTCTTCTTCACGGCGCGCCCGGAACCGGCAAAACACTGCTCGCCAAAGCCGTCGCCAACAAAGCGCACGCGACATTCATCAACGTCACCGGAAGCGAACTTGTCCGCAAATACATCGGCGAAGGCGCCCAACTCGTCCGCGACGTGTTCAAACTGGCCAGCGAAAAAAAACCCGCCATCATTTTCATCGACGAACTTGATTCGATCGCAAGCCTGCGAAGCGAAATCGAAAACGGGGGCGACCGCGAAGTCCAGCGCACGCTCATGCAACTCCTCGCCGAAATGGACGGCTTTTCGGGCCGCACGGGCGTCATCGTCATGGGCGCGACCAACCGCGTCGACATCCTCGACCCCGCGATTTTGCGCCCCGGTCGCTTTGACCGCATCGTCGAAGTTCCCCTTCCCGACGCCGCGGGCCGAAAATCCATTCTCTCGATCCACACCCAAAAAATGCGCCTTGACTCGACCGTCGATCTATCGGCCCTCTCCGAAAAAACCAACGGGTTTTCCGGAGCCGAACTCCGCGCCATCTGCATCGAAGCCGGACTACTGAGCCTTCGCGCGGACAAAAAAGCCGTCGGCGAAACCGAATTCGCGACCGCCATCAAAAAACTTCGTCCAGAAGACCGCGACCAAGCGCCCGTGCGCATGCTGGTCTAACGGCTTTTTCTCTCATGGCCTTCGCGTGCGCTTGGCCATGAGTAAAAACCCGGGAAAAACAAATTATGGCCGTCGTGTGCGCTTGGCCATGAGTAAAAACCCGGAAACACGGTTTCTTTTCAAGGGACACACACCCTTTCTTTTTTTTGCCCTCCCGCGCACTTTAACAAATTTTAGGCTCCCAAAAAAACCATGGGCACACCCATCGGCGAAGCCCTCGCCAAAACCAAGATCGAGCTTTCCAGCCTCAACGGACGAACGGTCGGAATCGATGCTTTCAACGTCCTCTACCAGTTTTTGAGTTCGATTCGCGGAGACGACGGCAATCCCCTCATGGACTCCAAGGGCCGGATCACAAGCCACCTCAGCGGGCTCTATTATCGGACCGCCAACTGGATGATGCTCGGCATCCGCCCCGTTTACGTGTTCGACGGTCCCCCGCACGCGCTCAAAGAACGCACGCGCGAAATGCGCCGCGAAATCCGCGACACCGCCGTCTCCGAACTCAAAGCCGCCCAAGAATCCGAGGACGTAGAACAAATCCAAAAAACCAAGGGAGCGGCCGTCAAACTCACAAGCGAAATCATCGAAGACGCCAAACAACTCGTGCAATTGATGGGCGTGCCGGTCGTGCAGGCCCGTAGCGAGGGCGAAGCCCAATTGGCGGCCATGGTCTCCAAAGGCGACCTCTATGCGGGCATCTCGCAGGACTACGATTCGCTTCTCTTTGGCATGCCGCGTCTCGTGCGAAACGCCGCGCTATCCGGAAAACGCAAAGTGCCCGGCAAAAACTATTCCATCACCATCGAGCCCGAAACCATCGAACTCGAGGCTTCGCTTGCCAAAAGCCGTTTGACCCGAAAACAACTCATCTGGCTTGGCATGCTACTCGGAACCGACTTCAATCCCAAAGTCCCCCGCGTGGGCGTCAAAACAGGTCTCAAAAAAGTCGCCGAAGCAAAAAGCGTGAACGAACTGTTCGGATCCTTCGAATACGCCGAAGCGTTTGATTACGCGGAAGTCGAGCAATTGTTTCTCAACCCGCCCTTCAACCCAGACTACCGGCTTGATCTTCAATCGCCGGACCCCAACGGCCTACTGCATTTTTTGGTCGACGAACACGATTTTTCGCTTGACCGCGTCAAAGCAACGCTCGACAAACTCTTGCGCGAAACCAAGGAAAAAAAGAGCCAGACAAGCCTTGGCGCGTGGAGCTAGCGCGACACAAACGATCCAAGCGTTTCTAAAAGTTTGCGGCTTCCCACGCCTTTTCGAAAAAAACCTTGGTGGTCCGCCGGATTGATTCCATCGGGACTCCGGCTCGAATGAATGAACACGGCCACGCCGGAAAAACGCGGTTGGGACCGGATCGCAAAAAGCGTTTGCCACCCATCCATCACCGGCATGGACAAATCCAGAACCACGGCCACCGGCAGATTCGGATCCGCGTACAGCAACGCCAACGCTTCTTTTCCATCTCTTGCCGATTTGACTTCGAACCCGATTTCACGCAAGTGCGCTTCCAGCCACTCGCGCACATCCAACGAATCGTCGACAACCAAAACCAAGGGTTTCATAAAATCCATTTACCCAGTCGCCCGATCGGCGGCTAAAACAACGGTGTCATGAACGCCAACAGCGCAAACAGCATGCCGACCTTGATGACCTTTTGGGCCGCGTGATACCGCTCATCGAACGTCAACAGCACGCTGCCCAGCACAATGCCGCCCGACAGCGCAATCAACGGCGTGTACGAGCCCGTTCCAAGTAGCCCACGGCCAATCGGCCACACGGACACCAGAATGCCAACCGCCGCGTACCCAAACACCGCGATTTTTGTCCAAGGTGTCCCAAACACGTGGGGAAACGTGCGCTTGGCGCCATGGTCCATCCCATGGTCCTCCAAATCCTTGATGAGTTCGCGCGCCACATTCACCAAAAAAGCGGACAACGCAAAAAAAACCACCAGCGCAACCACGTCGGTCGCCAGCGCCCCGTAAACAAACGTAAACGCGGTGCCCAAGGCAACCACCCAATTTCCAACAATCTTGAGTTTCCCCAAAAACGCGGAATACGCGACCAACAACGCGCTAAACAACAGGGCGACCATGCCGGTGACCGGTGCCACTCCAAAACCGATCGCAATACCCAAGCCAAAAAGCGAAAACGCAAAATTGCGCGCGGTCAGCGAGTCGATCTTTCCGCTCGGGATCGCGCGATGCGCCTTGTGCCGTGCATCCACGCCCCGATCAAAATAGTCGTTGATTGCCTGTCCGCCCCCGCACACCAACGCGGCCGAGAGCGCAAGCAAAAACGCGGAAAGATCAAACACCCATTGTCCATGCGCAAGCCCGTAGCCAATCAAGACCGCAATACCGGCCATCAAACAATTGAGCGGCCGCGCGAGTTCGATCAGGGCATCGGGCTTCATGGAGAGACGGTTTTACTTGGAGCTCTTCTTGGTCTTGTGCTTGAGGCGCAATCGAGCGCTGCCGCACTTGCGGCATTTCTTGGGCTTGCCGCCGGCACTGCGATTCTTGGCATTGCAGGCCATGCACACAAACACATTCGAAAACAAGCGACTTTCGCTTTCAGGAAAACGTGCCATGGATTCACCATTTTTATGAAAAACACCGGCAATACGTTTTTAAAGAATCCCGACCAAGCCCATTCTAGAATACGCCCTGATCGTCTAGCCCGGTCAAGGACCCTGGCCTTTCACAGCCTTTTTCACCCCGCGTTCTTCGATCTTAAGGTCTCAAACGCGGAGTAAAAAGCCTGGGGAAAAAACGACTTTTTTGCCCCGCAAAAAAGAATCAAGTTTTTGCACCCGCTAAGGAAAGCCAGTAACGCGGGTTCAAATCCCGCTCAGGGCACTTTCGAACAATTCTAAAAAATTCGATTTCGGTTTTTTTAGACCCGAAGCAGACCGCGGAATCCGCGGGCGGCGTAATACGATTCCGCGCCGTTGTGGTACACAAACACCGTGTCATATCTGCGGTCGCAAAAAAGGCCGCCTCCAAGTCTTCGGATTTCAACGGGAGTTTTCACCCAGCTCGAGGTTTTTGTATCAAACGCGCCCAATTTTTGCAACGCGCGATAGTCGCTTTCCGACAACAGTTCAATGCCCATTGAAACGGCCATGTCTACGGCGTTGTTTTTTGGCGTGTGTTCTTTTCGGGCGGCCAGTGCTTCGCGGTCGTAGCAAACGCTTCGGCGGCCCGAAGGGCTTTCCGCCGAACAATCAAAAAAAACGCATTCGCCCGTTTTATCCCGGCCCACGACGTCGGGTTCGCCGCCCGATCGTTCCATTTCGTTGAGCGACCACGCCTTTTCAGGGTTGGCGTCCAGTCGCGCACGAACCCGGGCCCAGGTCATGCCCTTATGGCGGCCCATGTTTTTTTTCAAAACGCGCGTACAGAATTTTAAGCAGTTCTTCGTACTGTTTTGGCGACAAGACTCGAATGCGATTGGACATACGCTCTTTATTCGTTCCCAGAATTTAAAAGAGTCGTCCACGGCGACCGTCCAACCGATGAAACCATCAAAACCCCGGCGGTTTGCGCGGCCCCCTATTTTTTGATTTGACTATAAAACGAGTACGCGAGTCCGCCGACGGCGACGATAAAAAGTCCGATGCCAAGGCGGCTTGCAAGGACATCCATGCCGCTTTCTCCAGGCGCACAATTCGCGCAGACAAAAAGCGATCCGCCGAGAAATACGAGGATTGCGAGGATTCCAAGGCCCGCAAACGGGCGCGGATCAAAAACGGTTTTGGTGGGGGCCATGACAGACTCTAACGAAACGCACGCCCGACGGTTTTGGGATCAAACCCCGTTGGATGTGCGTCTTGTGTCGCGTAATGGTAGAGTGCGGCGACCAGAATGGCTTCCACTGTTCCGGATAAGAGAACAACAAGCGCGATGAGGAAAACGGCCGGAATCGCGATGAACAACAACAGTCCCGGCAAAACCATGGTGATTCCGATCGTTCCAAGGATGATGCCAAGCACCAATAGAAACGAAATGAGTCCGATGCCGGCTCCGGCGGTCACCGCGGTTCCCCATTTTTTCTTCACGATTTCGACGCTTCGCCCAAGGGCCGCCAGCGGATCCTTGTTTTCGATCACCAAAACGGGGATTACAAAAAAGGTGGCCAGCGACCAGCCCGCGCCCATGAATCGGACGACCAGCGAGCCGATCAGGTTGTCGCGGCTCTTGTTCGCAAGCGCGCGAAGAACCAGTCCGACGGTTGCGCTGATCAGGCTCCAGACAAAAATCGAACCGATTTTTGAAAAGGCGATGTGCAGTCCATCCGAAATCGTGGGATCTTCGCCCCGAAGTCGCTTGAGGGCCGCGCCGATGAGCGCGGTGTTGAAAAAGATCGAGATAAAACTGGCGACGAAATAAAAGATTCCGAACACGGCCCAGCCGGCGGTCTCGCTTATCCCCGTCGAGGCAAGAAATGGAAAAAGCAAGAGGCCAAAGAGAACAAGGGTCGCGATCACGGACAGGATCGGAAACACAATCAGTTCCTTGTCCTTCGACAGCACGCCCAAACTTTGCTTGAACAGTTTCCAGCTTTCGTGAACGGTTTCGAACATACGGGATTGTTCTCCGATTTGAAATAAAAGCCTTGGCACGAGGACGGTTATTTGCGCAGGGTCTTTTTGCCGAACTTTTTTTCGTACGCGGTCATGGACTCGCGAATGGCCGCGTGCGCCTGCTTGATGTCGCGCATGCTCCACACGTTGACCTTCTTGTTCTGAAGTTCCTTGTAGGTTTCGAAAAAATGCTTGATTTCATAAAGCATGTGCTCGGGCACGTCTTTGAGGGACTGATACCGCTTGAATCGCGGATCGGTCGCATGCACCGCAATGATTTTGTCGTCTTTTTCCTCGCCGTCGTTCATGTCAAGGATCCCGATGGGACGCGCGGTGACGATCGTACGCGGAAACACCGAAAAGTTGGAGATCACAAGCACGTCGAGCGGGTCCCCGTCGGCAAACAGCGTGCGGGGCACGAACCCGTAGTCTCCGGGATAATGAACGGCCGAATACAGGGGCCGATCGAGCTTGATGAGGCCCGTATCCTTGTCGAGTTCATACTTGAGTTTCGAGTCTTTGGGAACTTCGACGACCACGTTGATTTCAACGGGGGCTTTGGGACCCACCGAAACGTCGTGCCAGGGATGAACCATGAAAAACGCTCCAAAAAAATGCTCAAGAAAAAAGAGGGACTACGGGTTAATAATTCCCACTCCGAAAAAGGCGTCGAGCTAGTGCATGAGCCGCTTTTCATAGTTCGTTTTTTGAAAACAGTCCGCGCACAATCCGCGTTCCAGCAAAAAATCGATTCGCCCGCAACGCGCGCATTTTTGGGCCAAACGCGGTTTCAGCGGTGTTCCATCCATACGCTACACCGCTTGCAGACACGAAGCGTGCGCACTTCGCCCGGAAGCGCGTCCGCTTTGAGGGGGACCTCTAGGCTGGTCATGCATTCTTGGCACACTTGGATTCCGCACTCGGGACAACGGTCGGACCACACGATGTTTTTGCCGCACAACGGGCACAACGTCGCCGCCGAACTCGTGGCAAACGGGTCCCGCGTCGCGGGGGAATTGTCAAGCAGGTTTCCGTACATGCAAAGCACCAGTCGCTGAAAAAGAAGAGGCCGCTCTTTTTTTATACGTCCGCATTTGTCGAGCGATCGCATCGAGCATGCGGCATCAACGTGCCGGCCGCTTGAATCGCGCGAGGGAGCGGTCAAGCGAGCGTATTTTATTCTAAACAACCGTGAAAAATTCCATGCCCGACGTTTCGATCATCGTGTGCACACTCAACGAGGAAAAACGGATCGAAAACTGTTTGCGCCACCTGCGCGCGCAACAATTCCCGGGTTCATTCGAAATCGTTTTGGCGGACGGTCGAAGCGAGGACCGCACCGTCGAACTCGCCAAACCGCTTGTCGACCAAGTGGTGATTGAGAACATTCGCCGCATCAGCGCGGAACGGCATGCGGGCGCGCGCGTCGCACGCGGCGCCATTCTGGCGTTCACGGACGCG
>JAANMU010003054.1_pt1 | contig 11388 bp, 8 predicted proteins | sample 7279701 | NCBI WGS metagenome assembly JAANMU01 (sample SAMN14094539, study PRJNA606508) | bioreactor metagenome | isolation source: A lab-scale SPAN reactor treating ammonium-rich wastewater day 57 | place: Ireland: Galway | collected 2017-03-13 | reverse complement strand
CTCCAGTTGGTGTACTCATCTTAGGGCCGGCAATTATGTCTGCCCTTCAGATGGGGCAACTTATCCACAGGCCGGCGTCACATTCGCTGTGCCGGTCCGTATGCCGCAGCCCTCCGTTTTCAGGGCCCGCAGATCTCCTGCCGATCCAGCCCCAGCCGGGCATCGCCGTCGTGCGCGGCATGCGCTGCCGCCAGGCCAGGCATTAGCCCAGGGGCTTTCCAGCCCGGAGTCTGCGGACGGAGCGGACCAGGCTGACGGATCCGCCGATTGCGGCGGCGGCACCCATGGCCATGATGGCCAGCCCAAGGTAGTTGGGGAAGCTCCAGCCGGTGCTGGCCAGAGCCGGGATTTCGCTGGAAAGTTCAACGGCGGGGCTCTCACCCAGGCGGTAAAGCACCGGCTGTCCGACGATTTCGTTCTTTGTGGGGAAGTCGCTGAACCACCCGGCGGTGGAATCGACCGGCGGCGTGAAGTGGGGGAAATGGTCCGTTTGCATCGTGTGCTGGCTGCCGTCGGTTCCCGTGAAGGTGAGCTCAACGTGCGAGGCATGCCACTGACGGCTGGACCCACGGCCCACGTTGACCTTGGCATCGTTTACAATCCCGGGCAGGCCCGAGGATTGCAGTTCCTGGGCCGTGCTGGCATCGCTGTTTCCGGCACGGAACGTGGAGTAGCCGAACAGCAGCAGCATCGCCGCGAACAGCAGAATGACGATCGATGCCGTCCGCAGGGTTGTGGCGGGCAGGGCAGGGCGGGGTTGCGTCATACAACTACCCTAGCGGCGTCCATAGTTCGTACCATGGGTAGTGCTGCCCATCGGCAAATGGGCGCCTGTCACTTACGCTTTCCGTAAGCTCACGTGACACGCATGCCAAGAAACAACCCTGCCACCGGTGATGGCCGGCACCTGAAGAACGGATAGACATGAACGAAGGAATGCTCGGTGCCAACCCGGAGCAGCTGAAGGATCTCGCGAAGCTCTTGAGCGAGTCCTCAGGAAAGCTCGACTTTGCCGCCACCAACCTCCACCCCACCATTACCAACGCACGGTGGGGCGGTCCCGACGCTGAACGATTCCGCCACGACTGGAATGCCCGGATGCGCCCGCAGCTGCGCACTGTGAGCGGCCTGCTGGTGGACGCCTCGAAGCTGGTGAATGCCCAGGCCGTGGAGCAGGAGAAGGCCTCAGCCGCCAACGATACCGGCGGAGGCGGACCGCAAATCTTGGGGCCCGGCACCGGCGGGACTAAGCCGGAGCTGCCCTTCTGCCCGGCCAAAGACCCCAACCAGGAAATCCTGGAGGACATGAACAACCGCTCGGCCGAGGAAGTCCAGGCATGGTGGAACAGCCTCAGCGAAGATGAACAGGCGGCCCTGCTCGCCGGCACGGACGACAACGATGTGCCCAACCTGGTCTACCTGGCGCAGCTTGAGGACAAGCTGCCCGAGGACGTGCAGAAGCTCGTCCACGCGATGGCCATCAAGAGCGGGCTCGGCACGATTCCGATCTACACCATCACCGACAAGGTGGGTGTTGACGGCCAGGTCGCCTGGGTGCACGGAGGCGCCCACCTGCAGAGCGTCATCACCCAAAACGCCGACGGCTCCGTGACCTTGAAGGTTAGCGGCGACGTGGGAGGCGGAGTCAACACGCCCAGCACCAAGGCCGGTGTAGATGCGACGATGACCGGTGAGCTCAGCAAGAGCTACACCTTCGACAGCATTGAGGACGCCATGGCGGCCCGGGAGCAAATGCTCAACGACTTGCCGCCGGATACCTTTGGCCGCGCTGCCGATGCCATCAAGAACCCCGGCGAGTACATCGAAGGAACCCTCGACGGTGCCGCAGACGACAACGGCTCGTCCCACCAATCCATGAGCGCCAAGGGCACCGTCTCGCTCGGTGCCCACGGAGGCCTGACAAAGGACGCCGAAGCATCGGCGAAGCTGGAACTCGCCTACGAGAGGAACCTGGACACCCAGGAATCAACCGCCAGCGCCGCCTTGAGTTTCGACGGCTCCCTGGACATGGGTGAGGGCTTGAAGTTCGGCGGCAGCGGTGAAGGCGCGTTCACGCTCAACATGGATCCCGAAGGCGACCTCAGCAAGCTGACAATTGACCTGAAGGGCACCGTGGACAGCTCCGTCGGTTTCCAGGACAACCCCAACCCCGTGGACCCCTTCACAGGGAAACTGCCGGAAGGGGTTCCCAGCGAAGGCCCCAGCGCATCCTCAACCGTGGGCGTCCAAGGCACGGCACGGCTTGAATTGTATGTAACCCCAGACAACAAGCAGCTCGTGGAAAGCTACCTGGGCAACGTCGCCACCGGAAACAACGCGGCGGCGGCAGTTGACATGGTCAAAATCATGGACGCCTCGGCGGTGACCCTCCAGGCCAACTCCGTCGCATCATCCGAGACCAACCTCGTTGACTTTGACTCGGGCGTTGCCAGCGTAAAGATTGGCGGATCCAATGAAGTCATCATCAATGGCGGGACCCTCTACAAGACCCCCTACGCAAACGGCTTCGAGACAGTGACCGGGGTACAGGGGCCGAGCCGCCCGGAAGTACAGCAGTAAGCCGTGAGCACGCCGACCAACGACCTTGAAAGGCCCACACCTTGAGCACGAAATTCACCACAGACCTTGGCTTTGAGATCACCCTGCCCGACGGCGCCGCCCCCGTTGAGGAATCCAGTGCAGGGCCGCAAAGCCGCCAATTCAGCCTCGCAGACGCGAGCATAGTGTCCGTCGTGCGCGACGATGCCGCCGCCGCCAGCCTGGCAGACGCCATCGGATGGACCGAGCAGATGGCTGAACACTATGTGGCTTCCTTTGGTGCCGCCGAAGAAATGCAGGGTGCCATCCAGAGCCCCGGAAAGCAGGCCTTCGCCTACAGCGTGGCCTTCTCCGACAACGAAAAATGGCCCCGCCGAGCCACGCTCATTGGCACGCTGCTCGATGGCGGGGCGTTCATCGGCATCACCCTGCTGACCACCAACCTTGGCCAGCCGTTGGATGTGCAGCTGGTCCAGTCGCTCGTGGACGGCCTGGCCGTCACCGAATAGCGGGTCCGTCTCCCGGCCGGCCGGCAACCAAAGGCGCCGGCCGGCCGGGAGACGGGCTGCGCCGTCGTGCCTGGCATTGAAGAAACAATTTAAAACCAGAAGGGCCCCAGCCGAAGCTGGGGCCCTTCCTTTTAGAAAATCAAGAAAGTCTAAAGACTACTTGAGGATCTTGGTGACACGACCTGAACCAACGGTGCGGCCGCCTTCGCGGATAGCGAAGCCGAGGCCCTCTTCCATGGCGATCGGCTGGATCAGCACGACTGACATTTCGGTGTTGTCGCCAGGCATGACCATTTCCGTGCCCTCGGGCAGGGTGATGACGCCGGTAACATCCGTGGTGCGGAAGTAGAACTGCGGGCGGTAGTTGGAGTAGAACGGGTTGTGACGCCCGCCTTCGTCCTTGGCCAGGATGTAGACGTTGGCTTCGAAATCGGTGTGCGGGGTGATGGAACCCGGCTTCACGATAACCTGGCCACGCTCTACGTCTTCGCGCTTGATGCCGCGGAGCAGCAGGCCACAGTTCTCGCCGGCCCATGCCTCGTCGAGCTGCTTGTGGAACATTTCGATACCGGTAACCGTGGTCTTCTGGACCGGGCGGATACCAACGATTTCAACTTCAGAGTTGATCTGAAGCGTGCCACGCTCGGCGCGGCCCGTAACAACGGTGCCACGGCCGGTGATGGTGAAGACGTCTTCAACCGGCATCAGGAACGGCTTGTCCTTGTCGCGGATCGGGTCCGGAACGTTGTTGTCAACGGCTTCCATCAGGTCCTCAACGGACTTGACCCATACGGGGTCGCCTTCCAGGGCCTTCAGGCCGGAAACGCGGACAACAGGTGCCTCGTCGCCGTCGAAGCCCTGTGAGGACAGGAGTTCGCGAACTTCCATTTCGACCAGGTCGAGGAGTTCTTCGTCATCAACCATGTCGGACTTGTTCAGTGCGACCAGCAGGTAGGGAACGCCAACCTGGCGGGCCAGCAGAACGTGCTCGCGGGTCTGGGCCATCGGGCCGTCAGTCGCAGCAACCACCAGGATAGCGCCGTCCATCTGGGCAGCACCGGTGATCATGTTCTTGATGTAGTCAGCGTGACCGGGGGCGTCTACGTGTGCGTAGTGGCGCTTCTCGGTCTGGTACTCAACGTGCGAGATGTTGATCGTGATACCGCGCTGCTTCTCCTCGGGAGCCGAGTCGATAGTCGCGAAGTCACGTGCTTCGTTGAGATCGGGGTACTTGTCGTACAGTACCTTGGAAATGGCAGCCGTCAACGTGGTCTTACCATGGTCAACGTGACCAATGGTACCGATGTTAACGTGCGGCTTAGTCCGCTCGAACTTTGCCTTCGCCACGGGGTCCTCCTAGAACGTTTTCAGATGACTTACTCTCAGCGGCGCTGTTCGCTGCTGAAATCCAAAGTAAGTCTACTGGGGGCTTTTGATATTTAAGAAATTTCGTGCAACCAAGTGTGCGGGCCTGCCTGGGGCCTGCCCGCACACCGGGCAATTTTGCGACTATTCGCCGCGGGCCTTCTGGATGATTTCGTCGGCGACTGCCTTCGGAACCTCAGAGTAGCTGTCAAACTTCATCGAGTAAACTGCGCGACCCTGGGTCTTGGAACGCAGGTCACCGATGTAACCGAACATGCCGGACAGGGGAACCAGGGCCTTGATGACCTTGACACCGCTTGCGTCCTCCATGGACTGCATCTGGCCGCGACGTGAGTTGATGTCACCGATAACTTCACCCATGTATTCCTCAGGGGTGCGGACTTCAACTTCCATCAGCGGTTCGAGCAGAACCGGGTTGGCCAACCGAGCGGCTTCCTTGAACGCCATGCGACCGGCGATCTTGAAGGCCATTTCGGAGGAGTCAACATCGTGGGACGCGCCGTCAAGCAGCGTGGCCTTGATGCCGACCATCGGGTAGCCGGCCAGCACGCCGTCAGGCAGTGCGGACTGGATGCCCTGGTCAACGCTGGGGATGTACTCGCGGGGAACACGGCCACCAGTGACCTTGTTGTCGAACGCGTACATTTCGCCGTCGTGCGTATCCAGCGGCTCAATGGCAATCTGGATCTTGGCGAACTGGCCGGAACCACCGGTCTGCTTCTTGTGCGTGTAGTCATGCTTGGCTACGCCGCGCTTGATGGTTTCACGGTATGCAACCTGCGGCTTGCCAACGTTGGCTTCAACGTTGAATTCGCGGCGCATGCGGTCAACCAGAACATCCAGGTGGAGCTCGCCCATGCCGCCGATTTCGGTCTGGCCGGTGTCTTCGTTGAGGTTGACGGTGAACGTCGGGTCCTCAGCGGAGAGCTTCTGGATAGCGGTGGACAGCTTCTCCTGGTCACCCTTGGTCTTCGGCTCGATGGCGACGAAGATCACGGGATCGGGGAAGGTCATCGATTCGAGAACGATCGGGTTTGCCGGATCACACAAGGTGTCACCGGTGGTGGTGTCCTTGAGGCCGATAACGGCGTAGATGTGACCTGCGTGGATTTCATCCACCGGCATTTCCTTGTTGGCGTGCATCTGGAAGAGCTTGCCGATGCGCTCCTTCTTCTGCTTCGTGGAGTTCAGCAGCTGCGTACCGGACGTTGCCGTTCCGGAGTACACGCGGATGAAGTTCAACTGGCCGAAGAACGGGTGTGCGGCGATCTTGAAGGACAGCGCCGAGAACGGTGCATCCTCGCTGGGCTCACGGGTGAGCTCAACTTCTTCGTCACGGGGATCGTGGCCAACCATGGCGCCAACGTCCAGCGGGTTCGGCAGGTACTCGATGACAGCATCGAGCATGGGCTGAACGCCGCGGTTCTTGAAGGCGGAGCCACAGAACACGGGGTAGATTTCCGAGTTCACGGTCAGCTTGCGGATGCCAGCCTTGAGTTCCTCGATGGAAGGCTCTTCGCCCTCGAGGTACTTCTCCATGAGCTCTTCGGAGGACTCTGCAACGGCCTCAACGAGGGCTGCGCGGTACTCTTCAGCCTTTTCCTGCAGATCCGCGGGGATCTCCTGGACTTCGTAGTTGGCGCCCATGGTGACATCACCCTTGGAGTCGCCGGCCCAGACAAATGCCTTCATGGTGAGCAGGTCGACAACGCCGACGAACTCGCTCTCGGCACCGATGGGAAGCTGCATGACCAACGGCTTGGCACCCAAGCGGTTGATGATGGTGTCAACGGTGAAGTAGAAGTCAGCGCCGAGCTTGTCCATCTTGTTGACGAAGCAGATGCGCGGAACGTTGTACTTGTCAGCCTGGCGCCAAACAGTCTCAGACTGCGGCTCCACGCCTTCCTTGCCGTCAAAAACAGCAACGGCGCCGTCGAGCACGCGAAGCGAGCGCTCAACCTCGACCGTGAAGTCAACGTGGCCAGGGGTGTCAATGATGTTGATCTGGTTGTTGTTCCAGAAACAGGTCACGGCGGCGCTCGTGATGGTGATGCCGCGTTCCTTTTCCTGTTCCATCCAGTCAGTCGTCGAAGCACCATCGTGCGTTTCGCCGAGCTTGTGGTTCACACCCGTGTAGAACAGGATGCGCTCAGTTGTAGTGGTCTTGCCAGCATCAATGTGGGCCATGATGCCGATGTTGCGGACCTTGTTAAGGTCTGTAAGCACGTCCTGTGCCACGGTTTCTCCCTTATCTAGAGATGAGCTGGAAGGATGCCGGCGGGGTTGCCGCCGACATCCTCATGGCTCTAGTTACCAGCGGTAATGTGCGAAGGCCTTGTTGGACTCTGCCATCTTGTGGGTATCTTCGCGACGCTTGACAGCGGCACCAAGGCCGTTGGAGGCATCCAGAACTTCGTTGCGCAGACGCTCGGTCATGGTCTTCTCGCGGCGAGCCTTCGAGTAACCAACCAACCAGCGCAGGGCAAGTGCGGTCTGACGACCCGGCTTGACCTCAACCGGAACCTGGTAGGTGGCGCCACCAACACGGCGGGACTTGACCTCAAGGCTCGGCTTGATGTTCTCCATGGCCTTCTTCAAGGCAACTACGGGATCAGCACCGGTCTTCTCACGAACACCCTCGAGTGCACCGTAAACGATGCGCTCTGCGGTGGACTTCTTGCCGTCAACGAGAACCTTGTTGATCAGCTGAGTGACCAGGGGGGAGCCGTATACGGGATCTACTACTAGCGGCCGCTTGGGGGCCGGACCCTTGCGAGGCATATTACTTCTTCTCCATCTTTGCACCGTAGCGGCTGCGAGCCTGCTTGCGGTTCTTAACGCCCTGGGTATCCAATGCGCCGCGGACAATCTTGTAACGAACACCGGGAAGGTCCTTAACACGGCCTCCGCGGACGAGCACGATGGAGTGCTCCTGGAGGTTGTGGCCTACACCGGGGATGTAAGCGGTAACTTCCACGCCGCCGTTGAGGCGCACACGTGCGACCTTACGCAGAGCCGAGTTCGGCTTCTTCGGGGTGGTGGTGTAAACGCGCGTGCAAACGCCGCGACGCATGGGGCTGCCCTTCAGTGCGGGAGCCTTGGTCTTGGTGACCTTGGGTGTCCGGCCCTTTCGGACCAGCTGGTTAATCGTAGGCACTTTCGTGTTCTCCGTTGTTTTCTCGAGAGTCTTCTCGTGTTGCCTGCCCCGCCCGGCACACGCGGTGCCCAACGGGAAAAGCTGTTTACTGGTAGTCGCAGACTCGGCGACTTCACAGCGCCTAGGCATGCAAAAATGTGGCATTCGCTGTACAAGAACCGTACAACCCGGACCCGCATCCACTTTCATCGACTAAACGAGGAAAATTGACACTCTTATCCACTGCCACACTAACAATTACTAACTACGTTACCACGGGTTAAGGGCTGCCCCGAAATCGGCCCCGCTCCCCCGGTGCAGCCGCCCTTGACACTGTGCTGCGCTTGGCCCATTGTCAGAGGCACCGGGCAAAGGGGAGGCACGCCATGGCACACGCAGATCTGGTCCTGGAAGGCGGCGGAGTGAAGGCTTCCGCCCTGATCGGAGCCATGGCGGCCCTGGGCGACGCCCCGGACCCGTATGCTTTTCACCGCATTGCCGGGACCTCGGCCGGTGCCATCGTTGCAGGCCTTGTGGCAGCAGGGCATGATGTGGCCAGGGCCAGGAACCTCATGGCGGAGTTGGACTTCACCCGATTTGAGGACGAGAAAGGGTTTCTTGCCCATGTTCCGGCCCTCGGGCCGCTGGCTGGGCTGCTTTTCCACCAGGGCCTGTATGCCGGCGACTTTCTGCATCATTGGCTGGTGGATTCGCTCGCCGACCGGGGCGTGCACACCTGGGGCGACTTGAAACAGGACGACCCCCGCAGCGCGCTTCCGCCGTCTCAGCGGTACAAGCTTGTGGTGATCGTCTCAGATGTTTCCCGCGGGCTCATGCTGCGGCTGCCATGGGATTACGAAGAGTGGTTGGGCATCGACCCGGACAGCGTCTTGGTGGCTGATGCCATCAGGGCCTCCGCATCCATCCCATTCTTCTTCCGGCCCTGGATCATGGCGGCAAACCCTGCTGTGACAGGCCACGACCACATCGTTTGCGCCGACGGCGGCCTGCTCTCCAACTTCCCCATGTCCATCTTCGACCGGGATGACGGCCGCCCTGCACGCTGGCCCACCATCGGTGTCAAATTGTCGGGAAAGAGCAACATCCGGAGCCAGGACTGGCGCCCGGACAATACCAACCTGCAACTGGCCAAATCCCTGCTTTCCACGATGATGGGTGCCCACGACCGCGCGTATATCAGTGATCCGCAGGCCTCGTCCCGGACTATTTTCGTGGACACCTCCAACTACAGGGCCACAGATTTCCATCTCACTGCCGGCGACAAGGAAGCCATGTATGCCGAGGGCCTCGCCGCAGGCACAAACTTCCTGGCCAGCTGGGATTGGGAACGCTGGCAGGCCGGGGACTACGACAAGAAGGACTGAGCCGACAAAGCCTTCAGGCGGTTCCACTGCTGCGACAGGGTTGTGAGGAAACCAGCCATTGCTGCGATGGCGTCAGGGAATAACCGGCCATTGCTGCGAGGGGGTTGTTAACGGACGACGGCGGCTGGTGAGTTCCGTTTGGAACCCACCAACCGCCGTCGAACTTCAGTTGGCTAAATGCTAGCCGGGGAAGTTGGTGCCGAGATCGTAGTCATCCAGGGGGATGGCACGGAACTCGTTGCCGAGATCTCCCACGCCGCCCACGTAGTCGAAGTCGCTGAACGCGCTCGGACCGGTGAACAGGTTGGCCTTGGCTTCTTCCGTGGGCTCCACCGTTACATTGGTGTAGCGCGGAAGGCCGGTGCCGGCGGGGATCAGCTTACCGATGATCACGTTCTCCTTCAGACCCAGCAGCGGGTCCGACTTGCCTTCCATGGCCGCCTGCGTCAGAACGCGGGTGGTCTCCTGGAAGGATGCGGCGGAGAGCCATGATTCGGTGGCCAAGGAAGCCTTGGTGATACCCATCAGCTCGTTACGGCCCGAAGCCGGCTTCTTGCCCTCGGACACGACGCGACGGTTTTCCGTCTCGAAGCGGCCGCGCTCGGCGAGCTCGCCGGGCAGCAGGTTGGAGTCGCCGGACTCAATGACAGTGACGCGACGCAGCATCTGGCGGACGATAACCTCGACGTGCTTGTCGTGGATACCCACACCCTGGCTGCGGTAAACGCCCTGAACTTCCTCAACGAGGTGCTTCTGAGCGGCGCGCGGGCCGAGGATGCGCAGAACCTGCTTGGGGTCAACAGCACCCACAATGAGCTTCTGGCCAACTTCAACATGCTCGCCGTCAGCAACCTGCAGGCGGGCGCGTCGCAGAACCGGGTAGGCGATCTCTTCCGTGCCGTCGTCCGGGGTCAGGATCAAACGCATGGTCTTCTCGGACTCATCAATGTTGATGCGGCCGGCAGCTTCTGCGATCGGAGCCACACCCTTGGGGGTACGTGCTTCGAAGAGCTCCTGGATACGGGGCAGACCCTGGGTGATGTCCTCGCCACGGCTGGCGGAAACAGCACCACCGGTGTGGAAGGTACGCATGGTCAGCTGTGTACCAGGCTCACCAATGGACTGTGCAGCAATAATGCCCACGGCCTCACCGATGTCCACGGTCTTGCCGGTGGCCAGTGAACGGCCGTAGCAAAGTGCACAGGTTCCAACGGTTGACTCACAAGTGAGGACCGAGCGGACCTTGATCTCTTCGATGCCTGCTGCGAACAGCTTGGCAATGAGGACATCGCCAACATCGTCGCCGGCTTCAGCCAGAACGGTGCCTGATGCGTCCACAACTTCAGCGGCCAAGGTACGAGCGTAAACGCTGTTCTCAACCTCTTCGTGCAGGACGATCTCGCCGGAGTCCGTGACCACTGCGATGGGCAGGGTCAGGCCGCGCTCGGTGCCACAGTCGTCTTCACGAACAATGACATCCTGTGAGACGTCCACAAGGCGGCGGGTCAGGTAACCGGAGTTTGCCGTACGGAGGGCCGTATCGGCCAGACCCTTACGAGCACCGTGCGTGGCGATGAAGTATTCCAGAACCGACAGGCCCTCACGGTAGGAGGACTTGATGGGACGGGGGATAATTTCACCCTTCGGGTTGGCCACCAGGCCGCGGATACCCGCAATCTGGCGAACCTGCATCCAGTTACCACGTGCACCGGAAGAAACCATCCGGTTAATGGTGTTGGATGCGGCGAAGGAGGCGCGCATGACATCGGCGATCTCGTTGGTTGCCTGGTTCCAGATGTCGATGAGCTCCTGGCGGCGCTCGTCGTCAGCAATCAAGCCCTTGTCGTACTGGGCCTGGACCTTGGCGGCCTTGACTTCGTAGCCCTCCAGGATGGCGGGCTTCTCGGCAGGGACCTCAATGTCGGAGATGGCAACGGTGATGCCTGAGCGGGTTGCCCAGTAGAAACCGGCATCCTTCAGGTTGTCCAGCGTTGCCGCGGTGACAACCTTCGGGTAGCGCTCGGCGAGGTCGTTGACGATGCGGGACAGTTCGCCCTTGTCGGCAACAGCCTCAACCCAGGGGTAGTCCTCGGGCAGGGTCTCGTTGAAGAGGACCTGGCCCAGGGAGGTCTGGACGAGCGCGGGCTGACCCTGCTCCCAGCCTTCCGGAGCTTCCCACCCGGCGTACGGCACGAAGCCTTCGAGGCGGATCTTGACCTGCGAGTTCAGGTGCAGCTCGCGGGCGTCGAACGCCATGATGGCTTCCGAGACCGAACCGAAGATGCGGCCTTCGCCGGCTGAACCCTTGCGCTTGGTGGTCAGGTGGTAGAGGCCGATGATCATATCCTGCGAGGGCAGGGTGACCGGACGTCCGTCAGAGGGCTTCAGGATGTTGTTCGAGGACAGCATCAGG
>JAANMU010003053.1_pt1 | contig 11391 bp, 11 predicted proteins | sample 7279701 | NCBI WGS metagenome assembly JAANMU01 (sample SAMN14094539, study PRJNA606508) | bioreactor metagenome | isolation source: A lab-scale SPAN reactor treating ammonium-rich wastewater day 57 | place: Ireland: Galway | collected 2017-03-13 | reverse complement strand
CCGAGCGGCAGGGTCGGCTGTCGCCAGGAGCGGACGGTCGGTACCCGACACGCGCTCGTACCCGCGCTCGGCCGACACCCGCAGGTACACGACGCGCTGGTCGGCCAGTGCCTCGCGGATCCCGGCGGTCGTCACCGCCCCGCCTCCGTCCCGTTCCGTCCGGAAAGACTTGGCGAGAATGGCAAAGAGTATTTGAGTGTCGAGCGCGCGGATGTGGTCGAAAAGATTGTGGTCACTGGCAAGGTCAAGGCTCTAAGTAGCGTCGATCTTGGGTTTGACCGCACTGGGCGGGTGGTCCGAAGCTACAAAGTGGTGGGCGATAGCGTGAGTCAAGGCGAAGTAATCGCCGAGCTCGATGTCTCGAGCGAACTTGCCGACCTCTCCAAACAAAGAGCGATTTTGGCCGAAGAGCGCGCCAAACTTGGTGGTAGCAAGGAGGCTCTGCTTTCGAGTTTGCGCGAAGGCTTTGCCGCTTCCGACAACGCGGTCCGCAACAAAGCTGACCAATTCTTCAAAGAGCCTCGCACCAATCCGGTTTTTGAAATCAAGTTTACCGATGGCAACTATGTCCACTATTTCAACGTGCCGACCAGTATTTCGCTCGAGCTAAACAATATGAGGCGCGGTATCGAGAACGATCTTTCAGCTTGGCAGAAAGAGTTGGGCACAATGACGCCTGAAAACGCGGTCAACTTTGCCGATTCGGCGGTAGCCAAGCTCAACCGTGTCTCCGACTTTTTGGACAAGATGGCCTTTGCGGTCAACTCTTTCACTTCGGCCGACTTTGCTTACGAGTCGACTGTTGCCGGTTACAAGACTGCAGTCGATTCGGCGCGCTCGAGTGTCAACACGGCGCGCAATGCCGTGATTGCGGACAAGGAAGCAGTGAGCCAGATTGGCAATATCGGTAGTGTGGGTGAAGCGCGAGTCGCTCAGATCAACGCCACAATCACAAGTATTGAAGCTTTGATTGCCAAGTCCAAAATCGTGGCGCCTTTTGCTGGCACGATCACCTTGCAAGATGCCAAGGTTGGCTCGATCGCGAGTCCGGGCAGTAAACTGGTTTCGATAATTTCAGAATCTGATTTGAGTTTGGAAGCCAACATTTCCGAAGTCAACATCGGCAAAGTCGAATTTCTTAGACTCAGTTTGCTGGACGAATATTGTCCCCGCTCATTTCTTGTCTAGACGCGCAAGTCGGACGAATGGGACCCGATCAATCGCGAGCAAGAACTCTGTCAAGGGCGAATTCGCAAGAGTCCTGTGTCTTACCGGCCCGAAGCGACTTCGGAAGCTATCCGTTCAACTTGTCCATGGAGAAATGGACCTCGGCAGGCAGCGACGATAATGGGGAAGGCGGGGAAGATCCTTCGCGAATCGGTGCGTCTATGTCTCTTTCCAATTGCCGTTGCATACGTTCGGTACCTCAGACACCCTTGGCAGGCCGCAGTGGGCAGAGCCATTCTGTCGAGCGTGAAGAACCGTGGAGTAGATGTGCGACTGCATGGCGAAGGTGTGATCATCGGCGCAGAGCGACTACATATCGGTGACTACGTGCGGATAGGCAGAGGGTTCCATCTCAATTGCCTGGGCGGCATCCGGATTGGCGTGAACACGCAGGTCTCCCGAAACGTCACGATCTACTCGTCCAATCACAACTACGACTCCGAAGTCGCGGTTCCGTACGACGACACGTACCGTCTCTCCCCTGTCGAAATTGGAGAGTCGGTCTGGATCGGCATGGGCGCCAGTATCTTGCCGGGAGTGACCATCGGGGATGGAGCCATCATTGGGATGGGCGCCGTGGTGACCAAGAGCGTTGCAGCCGGGGAAGTGGTAGCAGGGGTTCCACAGCGGACCGTAAAGAGGCGTGACATGAATCAATTTACGAGGCTGTCTTCCGAGTCGGCTTGGTTCGGCCGCCTATTTAGGGATCTCTAGGCGTGTCCTTTGGAAAGAGATTGGCGGCGCTCGTCGTCAATCAGGGGCTTCAAGCACTCGCTCAAATTGCAATGATCGTCGTGGCGGCGAGGGGCCTTTCACTCTCAGATTACGGGATATATCGCCAGTTTTTCCTGCGCTACGAATTGTCAGCAGCGCTGCTGGGATTCGGCTTATCGCAGGCGGCCTACTATTTCCTGGCAAAGTCGTCCGATACGCGTCGTCTCTTTATTCAGTTTTGCTTTCTCTTGGCGCTAACCACCACTCTTGGATTTCTGATCATTTTTCTCCCAATAAGCGGTGCCACAGCTGAGGCTCAAGATCACTTCGGCAATTGGTCAGGGCTATGGCTGCTGCCACTGACATACGCGAGCTTGCTGACACCTATCTGCCTGGCCTTCTCATTGGTCGCGGGGAAGTTGCAGGCCTTTGCATGGGCCAACTCGCTCCTACTGGCTGTCAATGTCCTGGCCTTCTCCGTAGCCTGCTTGGCCACCGGTGAACTCGAGCTTGCCGTCTGGACAAGAGTTGTACTCGGCTCAGCCTCGATTGTCGTTCTTGGACTGATGGCGGCGCAATTCTCCAGATTAGACTCTAAGACCTCTGAGGAGGTGGCGATCAAGAAGATTTTTCTTTACTCGCTCCCTATCGGCGCGGCCAGCGCAGTGGGTGTGCTTAGTCAGTACCTCGACAAGCTGATCGTATCAACATCGGCATCTCCCTCGGACTATGCAGTCTATGCGAATGGTGCGATCGAGATTCCGCTTCTCGGCGTAATAACATCCGCCATCTCCACCGCCGGGCTATACGAGTTCTCTCGGCATTGTGAGGCGAAACAATACGCGCAGGCACTTGCGCTATTTCGGTCGATCGCTTCTAAGTCTTCGATGGCGCTTTTTCCAGTGGCTGTCTTCCTCTTACTCACCGCGGAAGACTTTCTTGTTGCCATCTTCGGGCCTGCATATCATGCGAGCGCTACCCCGTTCAGGCTCTTTCTACTTCTACTTCCGGCCAGGACGATGCTCTACGGCCCGGTGCTGGTGGCGCTTGGGAGATCGAATGCGATTCTTCGCAGAAGCATTGTAGAGCTGCTACTCGTTGCTGTAATTGCCGTCGTCAGCGCACGCCTAATCGGGTTCAACTATGCGGCGCTCGGCCTGATCGTAGCGACGTATGTCTGGTCCGTCCCATTTAACCTGCGGCAAATTGCAACGGCGATGAACGTGCCGATGCAAGACCTTCTTCCAGGAACGCATTTCGTCAAAGTGGCCTTGACTTGCGTGGGGGCGGCTGTCCCAGCGAGCTACGCGTCGCATTTGATGTCAACTCGGCCCTTATCCAACCTTTGCGTCGCGGCAATCGTGTTTGTGGGCTTGCTACTCGCTCTTTACAGATGGGCAGGACTTCTCGATCTCAGCCAAGTCATGAAAAATCGGTTCGCGAGGACTTAGGTGCCAGCGCTGTATCTAAATCTTGCTGTCATGTCATGGATCGCCATCGCAAGCGTGACAGCCCTTTCGGGATGGGCACTGATACGCCGGGTGGGTAACCCAATGTGGCTTGTCCCAGCGCTCTACGTCGTGAGTGCGGGCGCATCGCTCCTCGTTAATGAGCAGCAGATGCCATGGATAACTTTTCGCGATGGCGAAACTGCGCTCTACCTCGCTTACACGTCGCTCCTAGCCGTCAGTCTGATGCCAACATTCGCACTAAGGGGGGTCGCCGTTCGTGTCACAGGAATCCGCTTCGATCGAAAAATTCGAAGCTTTCTCTATGTAGCCGCAGCAGCCGCGTGGTTCTCGACGCTGTACCAAGTGCCCTATGCTGTTGAGGCTTTGAGCATGGGCGCCGCCAGTGTAAGAGACTTACTAAATGTGGTCGGCAATTTCCTCCTGCCTGACTCGCCACTTACCACGGTCGCCGTTGCGGTATCGACCTTTTACATCGTTTATATGATCCTTTTCTTCTACTGCTGGTCGCACGATCAGGGAAGAGTTCTTACACTGTCAATGCTGGTCGGGAGTCTCTCATACCTGGTCTCCAGTCTCGCCTTTGCCGCGCGAGACGGCGCGCTGTTTTTCTTGCTCGCCATAGCCTTTGTCTACCCGCTGTTCAAGCATGTTCTCTCGGCGAGAAAGCGTCGACAATTTAGGGCCATGCTCATCATTGGCGGGACGGGCGCGATCGGGCTGTTGACAGTCATGACGCTAAGCAGGTTCGGTGACGGCGCACAGGGAACTCTTGTGTACGGAACTCTTGGGTATATTGGCCAGCAGCCGTTTGTCTTCATTGACGCAATGGTTTCGCAGAAGCATTTCTACGGCTTTTCGCTCCGCGCACCTGTGCTTGCGATGCTTCTTGATCAGCCCGTTGAGGTTGTGAGAACGGAGGCCTATGAGTGGTCGTTTGGCACCTTCTTGAAGGACTATTATGGGATGTACGGTTGGTATTCTTTGATCATCTTGGTCGTGGCTGGTAGCGGTTTCTTCTATGGCGTTTTCAGGATGCACAGGACAATTCCTGGACCTGCGATGCTTCTTCTCATGGCGATCTATTTTCAGCTAATGACCTCTGGGTTGTTTTATATGAGACTCGGCTCGCGGGCCGGAAACATCTATTTAGTACTGATTGCATTGATGACTCTTCTCGCCGTCCTTTACTTCCGCGACGGTCGTCGCGCTTTATCGATGACGCATTGAGTAAGGCGAGTTCAGTGATGAGAGTCTCTATCGTGGTTCCCTATCACAATGCTGCTCCTTACCTTGCCCGTTGCGTTTCGAGCGTGATCGCGCAGAGTTATCGCAGTATCGAACTGCTACTTATAGATGACGCATCGTCAGACGGTGGTAGAGCTATCGCCGAGCGGTTCGCCGTTGCTGACCCGAGGGTGCGGTCTCTTTCCTCGGTCGAACAGGGAGCAAACCCCGCGCGCAAGGCAGGTGTGCGCGCCGCGCGGGGCGAGTGCGTTATGTTCTTGGACGCGGACGATGAGTTGGAGGCGGATTGCGTAGACAAGCTAGTCGATGCGGCGCGCAGATCTGGCGCGGATGTCGCCTGCGGAAACATCTGCAGCTACTTTGGGACGGAGGCGAAGGTCCTATACTCGTATCCGGGGTCATCCACGGCGATCGCGCTTCGGGTAGATCCGAAAGCGCTGTTGTTGCTCCCGCCGTCTGCATGCGCGAAGCTATTTAGGCGGGCGTTGCTTGACGATCTGCCATTCGAGAACGTCCCATTCGCTCAAGATTGGAACATCACCTACGGGGCGATGGCGCGCGCATCTACCTTGGTCTTCATTCAGGACGTCGTGTATAGATATATCCGTCGAAGCGATTCTACGTCTGCGACGACACGCCCAATGAGCGTGGCTCTGATTGATAGAGCCATTGATGGTTGGTCTAGCGTAGTAGCGGAGTATCACGAGCGCAAGCTGGCCGGCGTTTTTCGTGGGAGCCTCAATACGCTTGGCGTTCGCTTTTGCGTAGAGTTGCTGCTGCGTTCGTATACGTTGCGGCCATCTCGCGAAAGGCAGGCAGCGTTTAGGGCAATACGAAGAGGTTACCTATCGTACGGAGAACCGCCTTCCATTCGGCGCACGGTTGGTTGGAAGGACAAGATTAGGGCTTTCGTTGTAATCAACAGCACCTCGTGTTTCGCACTGTTTGAGCTTACGCGGATCTTCTATCTGGGGGCTAAGAGACTGACGCGAGCACGTGCGAGTGGCTAAGCTGCGGAACGTGACGCGGAATGGTTCATCAAGCCTGAGCGCGTGAATAGGCGACGATTGTGAGTTGCGGTGTCTCGCGGGTCCGGGCGGCGGTGCTATCTGCTTCCATATCGCGCAGAGCGGGCGGTTTGTTCTGGTCTATGCGGCCTTCCAGCGGAGTTGTCTTTGATGAGGGCTGTGACGTTCGCGTCTTCGGTGGCGAGGACACGGATTCGGCGGAGGATCGGCACAAATGGGCCCCGGTGCCGCTTTCCGTGCTGCCGACCGTTGGGCCGCGCTCCTTTGCGTTTCAACCGGGGTTGATCGGCGCACTTAGTGCGTATGGACCCAACTTACTGCATGTGCACGGCCTGTGGACCTATCCTTCTGTGGTGGCACTGCAGTGGTCACGCACGAGGAAGCCGTACCTAGTTTCGCCCCATGGCATGCTGAACCTCGGGGCCCTGGAGCACTCGGCGTGGAAGAAGCGATTCGCGCGTCTTCTCTATGAGAACGCTCATCTGCGCGGTGCGTGGTGCCTCCACGCACTATGCGTTGCCGAATATCAAGCGATTCGTGCCCAAGGCTTGAGGAACCCCGTGGCGATCATACCCAATGGTGTAGATCTGCCCGATCTCGAAGTCGGCGTGCCGGCGCCTGAATGGGAATCGCGTTTGCCCGCGGACGCAAAAGTGTTGTTGTTCCTCGGCCGCGTTCACCCAATAAAAGGTCTCTTCGATCTGCTGCGCGCCTTGGCACGGGCCCGCCAACGCCGCACGCCCGGCGTGGATGAGTGGAAGCTTGTGGTCGCGGGTTGGGATCAGGGTGGGCATGAAGCGACACTGAAGCGATTGGCACGCGAGTTAGATATCCAGGCGAGCGTTTGCTTTGTTGGCCCGCAGTTCGAAGCGCAAAAGGTGGCGAGTTTACGTCGGGCAAACGCGTTCGTCCTGCCATCGTTGAGCGAGGGCCTGCCTATGTCTGTGTTGGAGGCGTGGGCGTACGGGGTGCCGGTCGTTATGACGCCGCAGTGCAATCTTCCAGAAGGTTTTCTAACGGGGGCCGCGATACGGGTGGAACCTACCGTGGATAGTCTGCATGAAGGATTGGCGGAATTATTTGTCATGAGTGTCGAGACGCGATTGGAAGCGGGCCGGCGCGGTCGCCAACTCGTCACTGATCGGTTTGCCTGGGGGCATGTCGGCGCCGAAATGGCGAGGCTGTATCGATGGAGTCTCGGTATGGAGCATCCACCAGATTCGCTTATAGTCGACTAGTGTGCTTTGAATGATTCGCGTCGCATAAGAGTTCTGAAGCCATCCACGTGTATATCCTTGGAATCAATGCATTTCACGGCGATTCGTCAGCTTGCCTAGTGCGCGACGGGCTTATGATCGCCGCTGCCGAAGAAGAGCGGTTCCGCCGTGTAAAACACTGGGCCGGGTTCCCGAGCGAGGCCATCCGCTACTGCCTTGCCGAGGCCGGTATCACGCTGTCCGACCTAGGGTATGTCGCGATCAATCAAGACTCGCGGGCCAACCTCGGCAAGAAGCTCGCCTTTACATTGGTAAGCCGGCCCGACATGGGCATGGTTCTAGACCGTGTCCGCAACAAGCGCGAGCGCGCAGGGGTGACAGACCATCTAGCGACGGCGCTCCCGGACCAATGCTTCCGTGGTGAGGTTCATCATGTCGAGCACCATGTCGCGCATCTGTCGTCGGCGTTTCACGCATCGCCGTTTGACGAGGCAGTTGTCGTGTCCGTGGACGGCTTCGGTGACTTCGCGAGCGCAGCTTGGGGCCTAGGGCGGGGCACGGGCATCGACGTGGAAGACAGGGTGTACTTCCCGCATTCCCTCGGGATCTTTTATCAGGCAATGACGCAGTTCATTGGTTTTCCGCACTACGGTGACGAATACAAAGTGATGGGGTTGGCGCCGTACGGTACCGGCACTTATCTGCCCGAGATGCGCAGGATTGTGCAGCTTCAGCCTAGCGGCGGTTTCCGGTTGAATCTTGAGTATTTTCGACACCACCGCGAGAAGGTGGAGTACGAGTGGGAGAACGGTTCGCCAACGGTGGGCGCGCTCTTCAGTGCCGCCCTCGAAGCGCTGCTGGGCCCGGCCAGACGAAATGGCGAGCCGCTGACGCAGCGCCACAAGGACGTGGCTCGCTCGGTACAGGCCATGTATGAGGAGGCATTCTTTCATCTCTTGAACACGCTGCAAGCGCGCCACGGGCTAGATGCGTTGACTGTCGCGGGTGGCTGCGGCATGAACTCGGTGGCGAACGGCAAGGTTCGGCTTCGAACGCCGTTCAAGCGGGTATATGTGCAGTCAGCAGCCGGCGACGCTGGCGGCGCGATCGGCGCGGCACTTACGATTTGGCATCAGGTCGGCGGCGCTGCAGCGCGCTCGCGCGGGCCGGTGCACGACCATGCCTACTGGGGACCCTCTTTTGGCGATGACGAGATTCGCTGTGTGCTGGATGCCAGGCAGCCGCAGATCCGGGCCGAGCGCTGTGAGGTAGAGCACGTCGCGGACATGGGTGCCCTGTGCCGACAGACGGCCGACGACGTTTCCAAGGGTTTGGTCGTCGGCTGGTTTCAGGGCCGCATGGAGTGGGGGCCGCGAGCGTTGGGCAATCGCAGCATCGTCGGCGACCCGCGCCGGGCGGACATGAAAGACATCCTCAATCTGAAAATCAAGCGCCGCGAATCGTTTCGGCCGTTCGCGCCGTCGGTGCTGCGAAGCGCCGTGGCCGAGTGGTTCGAGCAGGACGACGACGTGCCTTTCATGATGCAGGTGTACCAGATTCGTCCGGAGAAGCGCTCGCTGATTCCGGCGGTGACGCATGTCGATGGCTCAGGCCGATTGCAGACAGTGTACGAACACACAAACCCGCGTTATCACGCCTTGATCAGCGCGTTTCGCGACCTGACCGGCGTACCGATGGTGCTGAACACCTCCTTCAACGAGAACGAGCCGGTAGTCTGCCGACCGGAGGAAGCGCTCGACTGCTTCTTGCGGACACGCATGGACGTTCTTGTGATGGGCAACTGGGTAGTGCGGCGAGCGTGACGACGCGGCCGACGGCAAGCGCGTGAAGATCTCGATCATCACCGCCACCTGGAACTGCGCCGAAACCGTCGGTGACTGTCTCGACTCCGTCGCCGAACAGAGCTGGCCGAACCGCGAGCATGTCGTGATCGACGGCGCAAGCGGCGACGCCACCGTCGAGGTGCTCGAATCGCGCCGCGCGCAACTCTCCGTGCTGGTGAGCGAACCCGACCGCGGCATCTACGACGCGCTGAACAAGGGCATCGCCCGTGCCAGCGGCGACGCGGTCGGCTTTCTGCACGCCGACGACGTCTACGCCAGCCCCGACGTGCTGGCACGGGTCGCCGAGGCCTTCGCCGATCCGTCGGTGGCCGCCGTCCATGGCGACCTGCAATACGTGCGCAAGGACGACACCAGCCAGGTGGTGCGCCACTGGAAGTCCAGCCCCTTCAGCCGCCGGCGACTGCGCTGGGGCTGGATGCCGCCGCACCCCACGCTGTACGTGCGGCGCGAGTGGTACGCGCGCATCGGCGGCTTCGACACGCGTTACCGCATCGCGGCCGACTACTTCAGTATCCTGCAGCTGTTCTCGCAGCCCGGATTCAAGGCGGCCTACCTGCCCGAGGTACTCGTGAAGATGCGCCTCGGCGGCGCGAGCAACCGCTCGCTGGCGAACGTGATGCGCAAGTCGCGCGAGGACCTCGACGCGCTGCGGCGCACGCGCGTGGGCGGGGTGGGTACGCTCGCCTGGAAGAACGTCAGCAAGCTTGGCCAGTTCCTGAAGTAGCGAGAACGTGCTGCATGCGCTCACGCCGCCGCCGTTGCGCACGTGCCTGTTTGCGTTCGGGCGGAAAGTTGGACCCGCAACGAAATGATGCGTTGTCGGCCGTGGAATGTGTTCCACAACCGAAAATGCAACGTTCGGTTGCGGGGCCAGGCGAAGAATGCAGCCAGTTGTCATTTGACAACCAGTTCGTTCACTCTCATACTGGAACCCGTCGGTGCGCCGTCCCGCTCATCCGAACAAGGAGGTCGAGGACGCGCTCCGGTACGCCGAGTCGCAGGGCTGGCGCGTCGAGATCGGCGGCAGTCACGCCTGGGGACGGATGTACTGCCCCTGCAACGACGATGAGTGCCGCTGCGGCGAGTTCTGCATCGGCAGCGTGTGGAGTACGCCGAAGAATCCCGGCAACCATGCGCGCGCTCTGCGGCGCGTCGTAGACAACTGCACGACGCATCGCCGGCGGCGCGAAGCCGACGGCGAGGAGTAGCGATGGAATACGTTTTCACCTTGAAGTACCAACTCGCCGATGACGACCGCGACCTCGATGCACTGGTCGAACGGCTCGGTCAGGCTGGCTGCGACGATGCCCTGGTCGGCATCGGTCAGCCGGGTCGGCTTGCGTTGGAATTCACCCGCGCGGCCGAAAGCGCCGAGGCCGCGATGTACAGCGCATTGGCGAACGTGCGGCGTGCTGCGCCCTCGGCGAAGCTGATCGAGGCGGCGCCGGATTGGGTCGGCCTCACCGACGTGGCCGAGATCGTGAGCGTGTCGCGGCAGAACATGCGCAAGTTGATGTTGGCCCATCCCGGCAGCTTCCCGGCACCGGTCCACCAGGGGAGTGCGTCGATCTGGCACTTGGCGGATGTGCTGGCCTGGCTGGAGGCCCGAGGCGGCTACGCGCTCGAGCCGGCGCTGCGCGAGGTGGCGCAGGCCGCCTTGCGGATCAATGTGGCGAAGGAAGGACGTCGGCTGCCTCGTTCCGCATCCCGGGAACTGGAAGCCCTGGTCGGTTGAACCTGAACGCGGCGGTCCACCAGGGGAGTGCGTCGGCTGCTTCCGGGATGTAGTGCGCATATCTACATGAATAGATATACTTCGACAATCTCACTCTCGCCGAGGAAGCCATCATGCGTGGCGCGATTGCGAAGCTGTTTGCCACCGGAGGCAGCCAGGCCGTGCGCCTGCCAGCCGAATTCCGGTTCGAAGACCGGACCGAGGTATATGTCAGTCGTGACGAGTTCACCGGAGACGTGATCCTGTCCGCGCGCCCACCGACGGACTGGGCGGCGTTCATACGGAAACGCGCGCGGATCGGAGCCGTCGTCCCGGATGATTTCCTCGACCGTGCCGAAAGAGAAGAGCACCAGGAGAGTCGCGATCCGTTCGAGAGCTGGACGGAATGATTCCGTACATGCTGGATACCAACGCGGCGAGCGAAGCGATGCGCGGAAACCCGGTCTTCGATGCGCGCCTGCAGGCGCTGGCTCCGGGCCAGTGGTGCATTTCCGCGGTGACGTGTTCGGAGATTCGCTATGGCGCCGCGCGACGCCCCGAAGCGGTGGGGCTTCATCGCCTGGTCGACGAGTTCCTGCGCATCGTGTTCATCCTGCCGTGGGGTAGCGAGGCAGCCGACCGGCACGGCAGGCTGCGCGCCGAGTTGAAGGCACGCGGCGAGCCCATCGGCGATTTCGACGAGATGATTGCGGCCCATGCGCTCGCGCACGGTGCGATCGTGGTCACCGACAACACGCGCCACTTCGAGCGCGTGCCGGGGCTCGTGATCGAGAACTGGTTGTGACCAAGAAAGCACTCATCACCGGCATCACCGGCCAGGACGGCTCCTACCTCGCCGAGTTCCTGCTCGACAAGGGCTACGAAGTCCACGGCATCAAGCGCCGCGCG
>JAANMU010003048.1_pt1 | contig 11407 bp, 13 predicted proteins | sample 7279701 | NCBI WGS metagenome assembly JAANMU01 (sample SAMN14094539, study PRJNA606508) | bioreactor metagenome | isolation source: A lab-scale SPAN reactor treating ammonium-rich wastewater day 57 | place: Ireland: Galway | collected 2017-03-13 | reverse complement strand
GCGGGGGCGCTGGCCGTGGCCGCCTGCGTGGCGGTTTGCGGACCCATAGCATTTGTGGGCCTGATCGTGCCGCACCTGGCGCGCCTGCTGGTGGGGGCTTCGCGGCGCAGGTTGCTGCCCTGGTCATTGGTGATGGGCGGGACCTTTCTGGTGGCCTGTGATGCCTTGGCGCGCGCCGCCTGGCCGGGGCGGGAGTTGCCGGTGGGCGTGGTCACAGCGGCGCTGGGCGCGCCGGCATTGGTCTGGCTCATCGCCCGGCGCAGCCCTTGACAGATTCTCTGCCGCAGCCTGCACGCTCCTGTTTCTTGGAGCGCGACTTGGGCTACTACCACCTGGGATGTGAAGTGGACCTGAAGGTTCCACGCGGCGAGCAGGCACTCACAGGCAACGTCAGGCGCGCCTTCATCGGGCGTGAGGGCTGGGAGCCGCGTGAAATCTCCCTCGGCAATCTTGCCGGCAGGGGCAAGGATTATGCAGGTGCCAAAGCCGAGGAGTCTCAAGGCGTGATCATGCACAAGCGCAAACTCTGCGGCTCCTGCTACACCCTGACCGAGGTTGGAACCGAGATTCGGGAGTGGGTTGCCGCTAACGGCTGGTTCGAGAAGGTCATCAAACGCACGGAAAACGGCGCCGTCACCGCTAATCTGTCCGGCATCAGCTGCGAGACCAAAGGCAAACTCGACTGGAAGTGGTAGCGGCCGCCGCCACGGCCGGCCCTTTCGGCGCTGTTTCATTTGCCGGGCTCGCCCCTATACTCCGCGCCATGGGCAAGGCGGAAAACCCCACCTGTGAGGAGTGCGGCAACCACGGCGTCACGCGACGCCTCGTTGCCGGCGCGGCCGTGGACGAGTGCGAACTCTGCGGGCACCTGGCAGGGTCGCCTGATGTCATTGAATTGCTCGAGTTGCAGCGCGAGGCCGAAGAGCTTGGCTGTTCCGCCGAGTCCTTTCCCCTGGCCCGCTTCATTGAAGACCTGCCCGGTGTGCGCGTCCTGAGTGATTCCGGCGGTGATGAGATCACGGGCACCATGCCCTACGTCAGCTTCGAGTTGTCCGACCACCGCACCGTCCAGCTTGAGAATCTTGCCCAGGCCCTGCGCCTGATGCGAGACGAACTGGAAGCCCGCTGGATGCTCGAGTTCACGTACGACTTCCAGCTAGGCTTTGAGCTTAAGGCGCGCCGCGACAACGAAACGGTACGCGCCACGCCGGCCGAGGTGGATGCCGCGCGCCGTGACATGTCGCTGATGTGGCGACGCCTTCAGGTGTTCTCCGGCCTGGGCTGGTGGAAGCGCTGACTCCGGGCCTTGTTTTGCGGCCTTGGAGAACTAGGCTTAATCCTCCCCCATCTGCCCGAGAGGGTGCATCGTGAAACCGAGCCATCTCACCGCTTCGGCTGTGCTCGCCGCAGGCATTCTGCTGGGGGGCTGCTCCGCCAGCCAGGCGCGCGGCGGCGCACTGGACGGGCCCGAACGCGGCACCGTGGAGTTCTATACCCAGCGGCACGGTTCTTCGGGCTACGAGATCGCCACCATTTTCAACAGCCCCACGTACCGAGACGCGTTGCGCGCCGAACCGGGCTCCGAGCTGGTGGTCGTGGAGGAGTTCTACACGGTTCGCGTAGCCCGGGACCTGACGCGACGCGACGTTCTGACTGAGGCCGGTTACTGCCGACGCCGCAAGGACCTGCAGAGCTCGGGCGTTTTCTATGAGTTCTTCGACACCCGCTGGGTGCTGATCGGAATGCTTGAATCCGGTGGGGTACTCAAGCTGGTGGACAACTCCGGTCGCGCCAGCGTTCACGGCAAGAGCCAGTTGGATGAAGCGCTGATCGTGGTTTACGGGGCGCGCAACGGCGGGAGCTACGACTTCTCCGGAGCGGATACCAATCGCGCCAAGATGGCCTTTGTCTCGGGGAACATCGGCGACAAGAACGGTGACGAGGAAGCGGCAGAAGTGCGCCTCCGCTCGCCGCGCGACCGCGGCGTAGTGCTGCGCACCGCCCGTGACAACGCCCCTGTCATTGAGTTGCGGCGCTACCGCCCCATGGAACTTCGGGGCCTGTCTGACACCCTGCAGCGTGACCGCTTTGACGCTTCCAAGGAAGAAGAATTGCGGCGCCTGCGCGAGCAGCGTCGCGGCACCGAAGCCGGCGACGGCGCTTACGGCGGCATGGAGTTCAAGGACGGCCAGCCCGTGGACTCCGAGGGCCGTCCCCTCAAACGCGGCGACGCCTCCAAGTAGCAGCATGAGTGCGGGGCCGGGGACGCCTTGCGCCCCGGCCTTTCTGTTGGCCGCCCCAGACCGGACTCGGTATGGGACACTTCAGCCTCCGGGCTCGCGCATGACCACCACACGCAGGAAACTCGGACCTCTGGACACCCTGGCAATCGACGCCCTGGGCCCCGGCGCCAAACCCTCTTTGGCTGTCATCCTGTGTCACGGTGTCAACGCTCCCGGCGACGATCTGGCGGGCCTGGGCGCGGAAGCCCTTGAAATGGAGCCACAACTGGCGCGCACGACGCGCTTTTACTTCCCCGCCGGCCTGCTGGACTCCGCGGAGTTCGGCATGCCCGGCGGTCGTGCCTGGTGGGAAATTGACTGGGGGCTTCTGCAGCAGATGATGCTCAGCGGTGACTACTCACCCATGAGGCGCTCCCAGCCCCGGGGCCTGGTGGAAGCCCGCCAGGCCGTCTGGGCGATGCTGGAGACCGTGTGCGCGGAAACGGGGCTGGCAATTCCCCAGGTGGTGCTGGGCGGGTTTTCGCAGGGCGCGATGCTATGCGCGGACCTCGCCCTGCGCCTGCCCGCCAACCCCGCGGCCCTCTGCTTGTTCTCGGCAACGCTGATCAACGAGGCCGAGTGGCAGCAACTGGCACACGCGCGCCAAGGCCTGCGTGTGCTGCAAAGCCACGGCCGCCAGGACCCCCTGCTGCCTTTTTCCCACGCGGAGGTGCTGCGCGACCTGCTCAAGGGCGCCGGGGCCGAAGTGGAGTTCGTGCCCTTTGCCGGACAGCACGGGATTGGCCTTGAGGCGCTTCAGCGCTTCGTGGCCCTGCTCAAGTCCATTGCGGCGGGGAAGAAGTAGGCACAACTCAGGCGTACTGAAGGGCATCAGTGGTCTTCATGCGCGTGCCCTTGATCGCGGGGGGCAGCGCCCCCGCCAAGCCGATGAACAGCGCCACAGCCACGCCGGCCCCAAGGGCCCACGCGTCCACGCGAATTTCGAAGGCACCCGAGGAGAACTTCGTGGCCAGCCCGTCGGCCAGCATGGCCACCGCGCAGCCGGCCAGGGCTCCGGGCAGCACGATAAACACTGACTCCGCGATAAAGGACCAGATGATCTGGGGGCGGCGAAAGCCCATGACCTTCAGGGTGGCGATCTCGCGGATGCGCCCCAGAACCGAGGCATACATGGTGTTCATGCCACTGACCAGGCCGCCCACGGCGGCAATCAGCGCCATGCCCACGGCAAGATAGATGATGCGCTCGTAGCCCTCGGAGAGCCCGCGATAGTACTCGACTTCGCCGATGGCCTTGACCTGAATGTCGTTGCGGTTGTTCAGGGCGTGGATGAGCACGGAAACATCGCTTTCACGCTCGAGCTTGATCAGGGCCGTCGAATACGAATCACGCACATAAACGGCCATGACATCGCCAAGGTCGGCCAGAATCTCGCTGTCCAGAGCCGTTCCGCCCGCGCTGAACATTCCCACCACCGTCCAGGTCTCGTTCTGGAACTCCAGCGTGGCCCCGGGAGACAGTGCCTCCGGAGGCACCCCCATGGCCGTGTGGGCCAATTCGCCCACCATGACCTTGCGCCCAGGGGCAAAACGATTGCCCTGCGTCAGGCGCAGCGTCGTGGCCACGTCAAACACTCGGGGCGTGACACCCCGGATTGTGCCGGGCCGGTTCTTGTGCTCTCCCAACGTTACACGGGTCTGCTGCACGGCCTCCGGCGAAATCAGAGGGTTGCCCTGGGCATCCTTCTTGATCTGGGGCAGGCTCTGCAGCAGGGCGTAGTCGCGCTCGGAAACCTTGGAAAACCCCTGATTGGCCGCCTTGCGGTCAATGACAATAATGTTGTCAGGAGAGCCGGAGTTGCGCGCCGCGCGAATCAGTCCCGCCGAGAAAGCAAACATGACAACGCTGATGGCCGCCACCAGCGCCACCGCCAGCATTGTCAGGCCGGTGCGCACCTTTCGGCGCTGGAGGTTCCGGAAGCTGTAGCTCAGCGGCAGGCCCATGATCAACCCACGCTTCCCAGGGCGTCCACGATCTTCAGGCGCGAGGCCCGCAGCGCCGGCAATGCGCTGCCCAGCACCCCCACAGCGCCCGCCACGGCCAGGGCAACACCGACCACCTCAAGCGGCATGGAGACTTCCAGGTTCAGGGAGCGCGCCTGCACCGTGACATCCTGCAGCGTCAGCACCAGAAATGAGGCCAGGACACCAAGGGCGCCTCCCGCCAGACAGAGCAGCGCCGCCTCCGACACAATCAGCGCCATGACCGTCAAGCGCGTGAACCCCAGCGTGCGCAACACGCCTATCTGCCTGACGCGGTCGCGCACGCTCATGGAAACCGTATTGGCCACGCTCACGAACACGACAGCCAGCGTCAGCAGGATGACCAGACGCGAAATGTCGATCATGTCACCCAGGTCCTCGATCATGCCGCTGACAAAGGCCTTCTCGGCCTGGGTCGTGGTACGCGTGGGCAGGGGCATGGCGTCAATTTGCGCGGCTACGTCATCAGCCCTGGCATCGGGGTTGAGTTTGACCAGCACCATGTTGGCCGCGCCGCGCGTACCCATCTCGTCCTGGACATACTCGATGTCAGCCAGGATGGTGTTGTCCTGCTCCTCGTTGCCGGAAAAGAAGATGCCCTTGACCACGAACAGCAGGCCGAATTGGGCCCGCAGGTCGACCGTGGAGCCCACCTTCCAGCCCTTGCGGCGGGCCACGCTGGCACCCGCGAGCGCGCCGTCACGCGCGGCCTTGAAGTCATCGGCGCTGCCCTCGATGACTTCGTAGTGGCGGAACTTCTGGAACTTCTGCTTGTCCACCCCGTGGACGATGACCGTGTCAGGTTCAAAGCCTCAGCACTTGGTCGTGGCCAGGGCGATGGGCATGGCGTCCTCAACCTGAGGAAGCGAGCTGAACTCCCGGGCGTAGCGGTCCGGAAGTTCGCTGGACGTCGGTCACCACGTGTGCTCTTTCATCACCACGAGGTTGTTGTCGGCGCCGGCCTTGGCCACCACCGCGCTCATGGTGTGCTGCATACTCTGGAAGAAACAGAACACGAACACGGCCACACTGACACCCAGCAGGGTCAACCCCGCGCGGATGGGGTTGTTTCTGACGTTTTTCCAGGCAAAGCCGAGCAGTTTCATGACGACCTCTCTCAGGTGGCCTGCTGTACCGAGCCCGCCTGCCGCTGCGGCTCCAGCACATGAACGGGCGGATTGGCGCCCTCGCGCAGCACGCCTTTGTCCAGGTGAATCAACCGGCGGGCGAAGGACGCGGCGTGAGCGTCGTGCGTCACCAGAATCACAGTCTTGCCGAAGCGCTGGTTCAGCTGCTTGAGAATCTCCAGCACTTCTTCCTCCGACCTGGAGTCCAGGTTACCCGTGGGCTCGTCTGCCACAACAATCTTGGGGTCGGTCACAATGGCGCGGGCGATAGCCACACGCTGCTGCTGGCCGCCCGAAAGCTGCCTTGGATAGTGTTTCAGGCGATCACCCAGGCCCACGGCATTGAGGGCCACCGTCGCCTGGTGGCGGCGTCGCCGCGCCGAAAGCGGCAGCAGCATCAGGGGCAACTCGACGTTCTCCAGCGCCGTCAGCACCGGCATCAGGTTGAACTGCTGGAAAATGTAGCCGATATGCCGGTTGCGCCAGCGGGCCAGTTTCGCGTCTGAAAGCTGGGCGATGTTCAGCCCGTTGACCTCGACAGTCCCTGAGGTTGCGTGATCGACACCGGCAATGATGTTCATCAGCGTCGTCTTGCCCGAACCCGAAGGCCCCATGAAGGCCACGAAATCGCCCTCCTCAATGTCGAGCGTCACGTGTTCCAGGGGAGTCACCTTGGTTTCGCCGGTGTCGTAGGTCTTGCGCAGCTCGCGGATCTTCACAATGGCGGCCATCACTCACTCCCCGTTTCAACCACGACCGCCGTGCCTTCCTCCAGCTGCGCCACGTTGCTCACCGCAACCAGGTCGCCGGCCGCCAGCCCCGATTTGACCACCACCATAGCTTCCACGGCTTCTCCCAGCTCCACAGGCACCAGCTTCACCTGACCGCTGCGGATCAGGAACACGCAGTCGCGGCCGTCACGCTTGACCACCGCCGCGCGCGGCACCACCAGAGGCATGGCCTGGGGGTCGTAGTCTTCCGTGGCTTCGGTGAAGTCAACCGTGGCCGTCATGTCCTTGCGCAGCAGGTCGTCAGGGTCTCGAATCAGAATCTTGGCGCGCACGGTGTCCCGCGCCAGGTTGGCCTGGGGGTCCAGCCGCAGGACCTCGCCCTTGTAGGGCCGGCCCTTGCGGGCCTCGATCTTTACGCTGCAGCGCTGCCCCTTGCGCAAACCCGAGGACTGCTCCTGCCGCACGTCCACCCGCACCTGCATCTGCCCGGGGTCATAGAGCAGGGCAATCACCATGTGGCCCTCCTCCAGCATCGAACCCTGTGGCGCCACGATTTCCAACACGCGGCCGCCCATGGGCGACTTCACGACGCAGTAATCCAGGCGCGTCTGGGCGATGTCGACCTCCGCCTGCAGCGCCTTCACTTCGGCTTCGGCCGCCGCCAGCTCGGCCCGGGCTTCGGCCAGCGATTCCTTGCGCGTTCCCGCCTCCAGCAGCTTCAGCTGCTGCTCGGCTTCCAGTAGTTCTGCGCGTGCCTCGGCAACTTCCACGTCGCGGTTGCCGGCCTGCAGGCGCTTCCACTCCTCGAGTGCGGCCTGGCTGCGATGCCGTGCCGCTCGCCAGGCCCCCCGGGCCAGGTCCAGTTCCTGTTGCGTGATGGAGCCCTGCCCGCGCTGTCCTTCCAGACGTTCGGCGGTCAGGCGCAGGGTGTCTTCCTGGGTTTGGGCCTCCTCGAGCAGGGCGCGGGCACGGGCGATTTCTTCTTCGCGGTAACCCGCCAGCATGCGTGCCAGCCTGGCCTGGGCCCGCCCTCTTGTAGCGCGGGCCACTTCAAGCAATTCAGACCGCGTTCCTGCTTCTGCCAGATCCGCTCGTGCCTTGACTACGCCCAGGCGGGCCTGCGCGACTTCAAGGCGAGCCTGTGCGGCATCGAGTCCTTCACCTGCCTGGCGCTTGTTAAGTACCGCCACGGTGTCGCCTGACTTGATGTCCATGCCCTCGGTGATCAGCAGCTTATCGAGGCGGCCCGTCGTCAGCGCGGAGATGCGGGCGGGGTAGGGCCACGAGGGCTCCACCCAGCCGCCCGCCGTGAAAGAACCTGCGGTCTGGGGGCCGGCGTGGGCCACAGCATGGGCTTTGACGCTGACCCCCTGCGGGCCAGCGCCCTTGGGGGCTACGGCAAAATGCAGCCAGGCCATGGCCGCCAGCGAGAGCAGCAACGCCGCGCTGAGGACTTTCCAAAATCGCGATCCGCCCTCCACGCGGGTCAGGTCTTCGTCCGGGATGTCCAGCCTCAAAGCTTCTAGATCGATTGCCATGAAAGTGCTTCCGGAAGCTGCCACCCGTTGCGTCCAGTATGGGCAGATCAACCCTGCCCGGCAACCCCGGGGGACGGACCAGTTCTCGCCCCTAAAATTATAACAGACATAGGTGTCCGCTTTTGAGTATTAAACGACCGTTCAAGGCCGATTGTTCGTTACAATCGGGCCATCCATTGACCACGAAAGGCGTGCCATGAAGTATTTCCCGCTGTTGAGCCTGTTCTTGCTGACTCTAGGTTGCGGCCAGGTCGCTCAAAACGGGACCGGCCCCGCCAATGCGGCCGCGCCGCAGAACAACGCCTCGCCGGCCGACGCGCCCCAAGGCGATGCGGCAGCCAAGGCCCTGGTCTATGAAATCGGTGTCGAAGGCATGACGTGAGGCAATGGCTGAGCCAACTCGGTCCGCGAGGGCCTTGCACGCCTGGATGGCGTGGCCAATGTGAAAGTGAGTTTCGCCGACAAAAAAGCCACCGTGACCATGAAACCCGGTGCCAAACTGGAGCGCGCGGTCGTGGAGCAGGCCATCGCAGCGCTGTCCGACGAAGAAGGCAATACTTTCAAGGTCAGCGCCTTCGTGGCGAAGTAGACCTCAGCCTATCTGGACACCGTTGTCGAACAGGATTTCGGCGCTCAGGGGCTGAGACGCGTCAAGCCACCAGCGCGCGCTTCCGCTGCGAATCTGGAAGAACACGAAGTTCGGACGAATCGCTTTGATGACCTCGCTGCGCGGGGCCCAGGGCTGTTCGTTCATGGAAAGCACGATCCAGGCGGGGTCGTCAATCCAGTGAACCTTGCCGCTCACGCGCAGCATGTTCAGTTCCCGATTGAAACAGACCTCCACCTGCGGATTGGCCAGCAGCTGCTTGTAGAAATCCTTGTGCGTATGGGTGACAAAATAGAACCCCTCACCCCCCGTCGTGACCAGTTGCAGCGGGCGCACGAAGGGCCGGTTGTTCAGGCAGGTGGCGACGTAACCCACCTGGCATTGCTCGGCAAACGCGATGGCTTGGTCGAGATCCATGGTTCTCTCCCCTGTCAGACTTTTGCGGGCGCGGGCCTGGCCGCGGCCACCAGCTCTCCGGCCCGCTTGAGGAATGCATCCAGCGTTATCTCACCCTTGTCCACCTTGGACAGCACGGCCTTCTGGGCCACATAGTCCAAGTTCGCCACCCCCGCCCGGCTTTGCAGCAGCCGCCATGCCTTGCGGCGCTCCACGCAGAACAGGACCATCTGCCGCGATAGCGTCAGAGTCTTCACCTTCTCTTCGGCGTCTTCCACCTCGATGTAAACGCCGAAGTCCGGCACAAAGGAACGGTGACCCGGCACCAGGAAGCGGCGGTGCACCACATCGTCCTGCGTGATGCGCCACAGGAATTCCTCAAGGGGGACGAGGCCCGCGGCGTCCTTGACCTGCTTGAAATGGCGGCGGAAGCGCGCTTCCGTGGCGGCCCAGTGGGCCGTGGTCAACCGGTAAAGCTTGCCCGTGAAGCGGTTCTTAGTCTCCCACCAATCGCGATCCTTGGCCGGGTTGCCGGCGATGATGGCGGACTTGCCGCCGTCCCAGCCGACTTCCGCGGCCGTGAAGCCGCTGGTGTTAATGACCGGCTCACGGAAGATCATGTCGTCGATCACGCTGGCGGTGCCGGGCAGCAGTGTCTGATCTTCCTGGGCGAAACGGTAAACCACGCCGTTGGTCTCATTGCCGGTCCAGATGCCGATGTCGCCGCTCGACCGGCCGTAGAACGCCAGCCGCGTACCGTTGTGCTGCGGTGAACCGAGGAACAGGAACGGGCTGGCATTGCCCGGGGCGTTGGCGCCGCCGGAGACGGCGATGGTGGTCAACCCCGCACGGGTCGGGCCTTTGGCGATGGCGTCCTCACCGTTGATGCCGAAGCGGAAGGCGACGTTGCCTGTGTCGGAGATGAGGCCGTTCTGCACGCCCGACGGCGGGGACGCGAAGCCGGGGGCGTTGGTAACGTCGGTGTCCTTCATCAGGTCATACAGCACGCCGGCCTCCCACTTGAACATGCCCAGCTCGCCGAACTGCTGGCCGGCGGGCGTCCAGCTGCCGAGCGAGGAGACCTGCCGGAAGTTGTTGAGCGACGCCCATGAGATGGCCGGCCCGTTGAAGGTCTCGATCTCGCCGGGGACGACGGTGTGGCCGCCCAGGTAGACCAGATCGAGACTGAAGGTGTTGGCCGACACCGAGGCCGTACCGATTCCCAGCGCCAGAACCGTGGCGATGGCGGCGGCCGCACCGCGCGTGCGGATTCCGCGGAACAAAAGACCGTGCATAATCGAACCCCCACGAGAGAGAGAAAGAAAAAAGTCGCCCGTGCGGCCGCGATGGTTGGGAGAGCGGCCGAACGAAGCGGACCGCCAGCGTCCGGCTGACGGCGGGAGTGAGAAGAGTATATCAGGCCGCTGCAAAAGATGGAATAGTTTTATTACTAGCTTGCGGCACGGACAGGTGGAGATCGCCCCCGGCACCCGGCAGGCGCCACAGGCACACAGCCAGCGAATGACGGTACCGCCCAGCCTGAAAGCTCAGCCCGCGATGCGGGCGTCGTTGAGCTGGCTGAGATAGGCCTGAAGACGGGCGGCCTGGCGGGCGGGTTCGCTGTCGGCTTCGTCGACGCCCAGGTCCGCGGCCAGTTCGAGGGCGGCGTTGATGTCGGTGGTCGCGGCGTCCGTCAGTTCGGTCTGGTGCTGGGCGAGGCGATGAAGATTCTCGGTGAAAAAGCGTCCCTGGGGGCCGGCGGCGTCCGCGGCCTGTCCGGCGACGACCGCCACCGTCTGGCCGAAACCGCCGAGCGCCAGGACGTAGCGGGTGCGGACATCGGCGGCGGCGACCTGGGCGGCAAGCAGGCCGAGCCGGGCGTCTTCCCGGCCGCGCATCGCCGCGGCGCGAACTGCGTGCTGCGCGGTGTTGACCGCTGCGCCGGCCTGGTCCAATGCCTGATCGAAAGCGCCGGCCACTTCGTCGTTGAACTTCTGAGCAACGAGGGTGAAAGCCTGAACCAGGCCGTCGACCGCCTGCTGTTTGACCTGCAGGGCCTGGTCGCGGGCGGCGGCGATCGTGCCATCCCGGGCAGCCGAGCGCTGGATCTCGCCGCTCAGGTCGACGGCGAGTGCTTCAAGGTGCTGGACCTGGGCGTTCACGATGCCCGACTCGCTGTCCAGGCCGCTACGCTGTACAGACAGGCGTTCAAGCTGGCCGACCCATTGATCGGCCTGGCGGCGCAGTTCGATGGCTTGGAGCTTTAGATCGTAGGCCTGTTTGTCGGCGGCGGTGAAGGCCTGCTCGTCAAGCTCGCCCGCCTGGGCCATGAGTTGGTCACGCTGGGTCATGAGCCGATCGGCCTCGGCCTGGTTGGTGTCAATCTGTTTGCGCAGGTCGGCGCTTCGCTGGCGGAGGGACTGAAGCTGGAAGTCGATCTGCTTGCGGACGCCGGCCAGTTCGGCCTGAAGCTGCGATTCGTCGCCGGTGAGGATGTCGGCGAGGATGGCCGCGCGCTGGACGGCGGCAAGATGGGTCATGACGGTGGCGGCCTGGTCGGACATGGCGGCCCATCGGCCGGCAGCGGCGCGGCCCAGGTAGCCGGCGCGGGCGGCGTGCAGTTGGGCCAGCAGTTGCGCGGCCCCATGCTGTTGCGAACGCACGCCTTCGGTCAGCACGGGCTTGAGCTGGTTGATGGCGATGAGATACTGCGCCTGGACCCA
>JAANMU010003042.1_pt1 | contig 11424 bp, 12 predicted proteins | sample 7279701 | NCBI WGS metagenome assembly JAANMU01 (sample SAMN14094539, study PRJNA606508) | bioreactor metagenome | isolation source: A lab-scale SPAN reactor treating ammonium-rich wastewater day 57 | place: Ireland: Galway | collected 2017-03-13 | reverse complement strand
AGCGGAGTACCAATCATGAGCATGGGACGAATCCTTGGCGCGGGGCTGGCCGGCGGCGTGGCGATGTTTGTCTGGGGCGCGGTGCATCACATGGCAACGCCCTTCGGCGAGATGGGAATGAAATCGCTTCCGGGCGAGCAGATGATCCTGCCCGCTTTGAAGTTCTCGATCAAGGAACCGGGCTTCTACATGTTCCCCGGCATCGAGAAAGAGGACATGAAAGATGAGGCCAAGTGCAAGGAATGGGAGGCTCGAATGAAAGCCGGGCCGACCGGTGTGGTGATCTTCAACCCGCAAGGCGGCGACGTGATGTCTCCCGCGCAACTCGGCCTTGAGTTCGGCAGCAATGCGCTGGCGTGCATGGTCTTGTCGATGATCCTCGCGCGGATCGGCGGCGGCAAGGGCACCAAGATGGCGTACGGCCTGCTGGCGGGCCTGTTCGCTTCGCTGTCGATTGATGCATCGCTGTGGAACTGGTACGGATTCCCCGGCGAGATGGCGGTCGGCTCGTTCGTTGAGCAGGTCGTGGGTGGAGCGCTGTCAGGCCTGGTCATCGGCTTCGTGCTGGGCCGCGCCAAGCCTTCGCCCGCGATGTAGGAATCAGCCGCCCGACGAATTGCGCGAACGATCCGCCGCAGTTATGCGGCGGGTCATCAGCGCGCCCAGCGCCAGCATCGCAGCGGTCACCGGTTCGGGAACGGGATTGACGAAGATGTCGATGAAGCCGGCGCCGAGCCAGGTGGCGCTGGCGGGCGGCGGGTCGTGGCTGTTGGTATTGGCGTTGTAGCCGAGGCTGTACAGCACGCCGGCCTGGAGCAGGGCCGAGCCGGAGAAGTTGAAGGTGCCGGAGCTTGGCAGCAGGTGGACGTTGCCGCCGCTGCCGAACTCGCGCCACAGGATGGCCCCGCCGACTTCGCTGGCGCTGATTGAAAAGAAAACGCCTCCAAGCAGCGCGGGGTAGAGGTTGTAGGTCCAGGTGCCGGAGAGGGTCACGATGGAGTCAACAGCCGGGCGGATGCGGATGCCGCCGTTGCTGGACAGCCCGCCGCGAAAGCCCTGCAAGTGGTGGTCAATCGTCGATTGAAAATGCGCGACATCGCCGGACCAGGACAGGTCGTAAGTGCCGGTGCTGTAAGAAGGTGGGATCGACGCTGTTTGTGAAAAGGCGATGGCGTTGGGGCTTGGCAGAAACTCCTGAAAATAAGACTGTGTGTTTGAGAGCGATCCGATTGGCGCGACTCGCTCCAAGAACGATAGACGTTCGACGACTAAATCCGCGCGAAGAAAGCAGGCCTGTGCCAAGCCGATGGCGAGTGCGAGAAAGAATAATGATCGCCGTCTGGGATTCACTTGACGCCTCCCCGGTATCCATTCATTTTACGCCTCCAGGCAGTCGAGGTTCAACCCTCATTCACGGGCCACGGGCTGGTTCTGCGACATTTTCATTGAGAGGATTTCGCCATGACATCGCGTTGTGCGTCTGCGCTGCTTGTTACGGTTGTCTTATCGTTCATTCCAGCGCCCGCTTTTGCAGGGTCGATTATCCACGTCGATATGAACGCTTCGGGGTCTGAACGAACACAAAAGGGACGCACAAAACTCCTCTCCCCCTTGGGGGAGAGGTCGGGTGAGGGGGAGAAGCAGTCAAAACGAACCGATTCACCCTCACCCCAACCCTCTCCCTGGAAGGGAGAGGGGGTTTTGAAACAGCTTCTAGTACGTGTCTTAGCGGCGCACCCAGCGACTGATCGCCCGCAGGGCGCACGAGCGTTGCCAGGGGCGCGGCGAGCGAAGCGAGCAAGCCCCTGGGTGCCAGGCTTATCTAGACTCTTTGCTTTTCACCGCCCGGCAGGGCGGACGAAGGCGATGGATGCCCGCTCGGAACCCGATGTGACGCGGACTCGAATTAATTCTCGTTCGTCCTCCGGACGAGAAGGTCTATTGGGGGTCTCTCTCCGGCGGCTGAAGCCGCCGGCAACGTGCGTGCGCCCTCCGGGCGAGCCGAACTCGAAAGCTCCATTCGTGCATGCTCTTCAGGCGAACAGAACCCCAATGCTCCGGGCGAGGCGATGATGTGTGGCGATTCGTCGCAATCAACCGAAGGCGAATCGTCGCAATCATCCGCAGGCGAGAACTGGATTCCCACCTGCGCGGGAAGGACGACGGAAGAATGCCGGGCCGTGTTCCACGACTGGGCCATGCAGCAATGCTGGGGGCCAAGCTGCGAAGCCACCGGCTTCGAGCAATTCCAGGCCGCCCGTGCGAAACTGGCGGAACTGGGGCTGCCCTTTAGGAATCCCGGTAGTTGATAGAGTGGGTCGTGCCAAGCTCGTGATGTGAAGCTTAGATGATTAGAAGTCCAAGCGGGGCGTCTGCAAGCGGAGCACCCGCAAGCAGGGGGGGCTTGGCTGCGGCTTTTTGGCAGCTATGCTGATTGAAGGGGTGAAGAGATCGGCGCCACGCAGCGCTTAGTTGCCTGACGTATTGCGCGAGGAGCCGCCGGAACCGAATCGGCTGTTCGAGTTTCGGTTTCCGCTGTTGCCGAAGCCGCCACCGCTGTTGCCAAAACCGCCGGAGTTGCCGAAGCCGCCGCCTCCGCCAAAGCCGCCGGAATTTCCAAATCCGCCCGATCCGCCAAACCCTCCGCCGCCGAACCCGCCGGAGTTACCAAATCCTCCGCCGCCAAACCCTCCGCCGGAGTTGCCGAACCCGCCGCCCGACTGGCCGAAGCCCGAACCTTGATTGCCGTTTCGGCCGTTGTTGCGATTGTTGCGCCCGCCTCGAGCGCTGCCGCCCATGAAGCCCGTGCCGCTTCCGCCCGATGCCGTGCTGATCGGGCCGGAGCTGCGCGATGAACCCATGCGTGAGCCGCCGCTGCCGGATCGACTGGATGAGCCGCCTCCGCCGCCGCGCTTGGCGACCGGGTTGCCCATCGGCCGGCTGCTTTCCATCATCTCCGCCATGGCGAACAGCTTGTCTTGCAAGACGAGTGTCAACATCGGAAACTGGGCCGCATTGGACTCGAGATAGTCCAGCTTCGAGACGCGCGCGTTGGCGGGCGACTCCTTCACGAACGCCTCATAGGCCCGCACGAACTTCGCGTGCTCGGCGAGCAGCTTGGCCCGCTCGCTCGTATCGCCGACGAAATCGCCCGGCAAGACTTCCTGGTTCGTCGCGAACCAGAGATCGACCGACTGGCGAAACTCCGCGGGGTTGCGCTCGCGCTCCCATTGATCGATCATCTCGCTCGCCAGGTCGGGGCAGGTGTCCGCTTCGACGAGCACATGCTTGATCAGTCGTTCACTCGGCAGTCCCGGGCGCATCAGCTCCGCCTGCGTCCCGAGCTTCGAAGCGACTTGCTGGTATTGCTGCGACGCCAGCCTGTTCTGTTGAAGCCGCTCGGCCCACGCGCGCGTCGCCTCGGCCGCTTCGTCCGCCTGGCGCGTATGAAGGCTTGTCATGATTTGATCAATGGTCGGTTTCTGGTCGGCATAGACCTGACCCAGCAGCGTGGCGCCGAGCAGCTGACCGCTCATCTGTTTGAGCAGCTCGGGGTTCCGCACGACTTCGCGCGCCGCGGCCTGCAGCACCGGCGGCGCCGATGCAACGGCGACTTCGACATTCGGAGCGGCGGCAAGCTGCGACAGCACTTCGGGATATTGAGCGATCTGAAGCGCGGCAGATTGGGTCTCGGGCGGATAAGTCAGGAGCTTCGTAAAGAGGTCGCGGGCACTCTGGCGGGCGGCGTCGAGGCGCGCGTCAATCTGCGACGTGACGAAGGCAAGCTCCTGCCCGAGTGAGGTCGTTACTGGGGCGAGCAGGAAGAGGACGGCGGCGATTGCGGGTCTGGAACGCATAAGTCGTTACTCCACAAGCGTGTAGGGCACTTCCTTCTTATCGTCGGTCAGCCTGGGCGGAATCCAAGCGCGAGCCGCCCCACAGGTATTTTATACCGCCGGAAGCTCAATTCGTTTCAAAACGCCTGACTAATCACGCTGCTTCGGGCAGCCGATACAAAGGATGTGACCGATCGCTAACTCCATCGATTCCAGCGAGTTAGGTGACAGCGATCACGAAAGGACGACGCGACAATGGGTATCGTCTGTGCCCCGATCAACTTTTTCGCAGGCCTGCTCCAACTAACCCTCGATGTGTTTTACTTCTTCATGCAGATCATTGGATTCGGGCCGACACCGGTCGTCAGCGACGTGATCGGGTCGATCTTTGGCTGCAACCTCTGATTCGGGTTGCAGAGGCCCTGCTCGGACCGTTCGCCGATCACGCGCCAGGCTTTGATGTCGGTGCCGTGGTTGGGAGAGTGGCGGAGTGTGCAGACTCCTCGGAGGTCGGCGCGGAATCGGGCGACTCGGAAGCGGGGCGGCCAAACTCCTGCACCCAGTAAATACCCAGATCGCCGCCGACTTTGACGGCGATGCCAATTTCCGTGTACGCAGGGTCGAGGATGTTTGCTCGATGGCGGGGGGACGCCATCAGCTCCGCCATGGCGGCCTCGACCGTCGGCTGGCCAGCCGCCAGGTTCTCGCCGATTTTCCAGAAGGCGTAGCCGAAATTGGCGGCGCGGACATCCAGCGTTGAGCCTTCAAACGGGTCGCGATGACTGAAGAACGCGCCTTCAATCAGGCGGCAGGCGTAGAATTCAGCGACTTGATCCAAGTCATTCGAAGGTTTCAAGGGGGCAATCTCGCGCTTCGTGCGCTCGCGATTGATCGCGTCGAGCATGGCCGTGGCCAGCCGTACGGCATCGGGCGGATCCACGCAGGAATCCGGGAAGAGCGCCCGCGCAGCCGTCGCGGCCGGTTTCATCTCGGATCGACTAAGCGGGAGTACGCCGTCTTCGCAACCTGCAGCCAGCAACAACAAGCCCAGCGAAAGGGTCCGTCGCGCGTTGCGATGAATCGATGATTGAAGCACGCAATCTTGCCCTATGTTCAGGCCCGCGGCAGGCGATGCGATCGTCATCCTACTGCCTTTTCCACTTAAACGGTTGCGCAGCTCGAGAGGTTCGAGGTCCTCCGCTCCGGTCCGCAAACAGCCCCGTTATTACCTATTCTATCGGTCGCCGGGCGGTACAGTTCACGCAAAGGCCGCGCAATTCATAATTCAATCGTTGCAAAGGAATTACGAACCTGACACGGGCATGAACACAGGCCGTGCAGACACTATACTCCGTGGCAAGGGCCGGGTGAGTTAATCGGGGCGATCGCCGCCATGCCGCGGAACACGCAGCAACCGACTGGAAGCATTGCGACGCACACCCCCGGGAACGAATCGCTGTCAGATCGCCAGGCGGACAGGATGATCGCTGACCAGCTCGTCGCGCGCGGCATTGGCGATCCGCGCGTGCTGGATGCGATGCGCGTGATTCCGCGCGAGGCCTTTGTTCCGCCGCAGTTGATCGAACGGGCCTACGAAGACCGCGCTCTGCCCGCCGAGGCGGGCCAGACCATTTCGCAGCCATACATCGTGGCCTACATGACCGAGTGTCTTGGATTGGCAGTGAATCATCGCGTGCTCGAGGTCGGGACCGGTACGGGGTACCAGACGGCTGTTCTCGCGCGGTTGGCCGCCGAAGTGTTCACCATCGAGCGTCTGGCTGCACTGTCGCACCATGCCAAGAATCGACTGACGGAGCTGAACGTGCGCAATGTCTGGATGCGCGTGGGCGACGGAACGCTGGGCTGGCCGGAGCAGGCGCCGTTTGATCGCATCCTGGTGACGGCCGCCGCCCCGGCGGTAGTCTTGCCCTTGGTTGAACAACTGGCCGTTGGCGGTCGCATGGTGCTTCCGATCGGTTCGGTGGACCGGCAATACCTTGTGGCCATAGACAAGTGGCCAAACCGTTACGTGGAGACGCCGCTGCTTCCCGTTGTGTTTGTCCCATTGGTTGGCGAATCGGGGTTTGCCGACGGCGCGGTGCAACAGCGCGCGTAACCCGCCTCGTGGCATGGTGACGTGAGACAACGCCTCGTCGGCTTGCTCGGGTCGTAGAATTCAATCAGACTACCGCTTGATTGCTTTCCCGGGGGGCGGGCCGCCGGGGCTGGCCCTTCGAGCAAATCTGCGAAAGGGAATCGCGATGGCGTTTTCAGGTCGTTTATGGGTGACTGGCTGGATGGTCGCGTCCGTGTTGATTGGGGGGGCCTGGACGCACGCGGAGGATGGACCGGGGGACGTCGACCGCGCGGCTCGATTCCGTGAAGACATGAAGAAGACGATCCAGACCGCGCGTGACAAGGTGTTCCCCGCGCTGGTGAACATCCACGTCGTCACGGTGAACTACTGGGACGGCAAAGAGCAGAAGGGGCGGTCGGTCGGCAGCGGCACGATCATCTCGCCTGACGGGCACATCATCACCAATCAGCATGTCACGAGCCAGGGCAAGCGCTTTCGCTGCACGCTGGCCGACAAGCAGGAGATACCCGCGACGCTGGTCGGAGAAGACCCGCTGACGGACCTAGCGGTGATAAAACTCGATTTGTCTAAATTAAAGAGTCCGGGCACGCCGCTGCCGACGGCGAGCTTCGGCAATTCGGACGAGATCGAAGTCGGCGATCACGTGATGGCGATGGGTTCGCCGCTGGCGCTGTCGCGCTCGGTCACGCTGGGGATCGTCTCGAACACCGAGCGCGTCTTCACCGGGAACGATGAAAGCGAAATGGAATTGGAGGACGGTCAGCGGACGGGTCTGTTCACCCGCTGGATCCAGCACGACGCGTTGATTCACCCCGGCAACAGCGGCGGTCCGCTGGTGAACCTCAAGGGCGAGATCATCGGCATCAACGAACTGGGCGGTAATTCGATCGGCTTTGCGATTCCGAGCAACTTAGCGGAAAACGTGACGAGGCAACTGATCGAGGCTGGCGAAGTCGCGCGCAGCTGGATCGGCGTCAGCTTCAAGTCGATTGAGAAAACGGGCCTGGAGAAGGGCGTGCTGGTCAATTCCATCGTCAAGGGCGGCCCGGCGGACAAAGCGGGCGTGCAGGCGGGCGACGTCATGCTGCGGCTCAACGGCGACGCGGTGACGGTTCGATTCGCCGAGGAGATACCGCCGCTCATGAAGCGTCTGGCGGACCTGCCGATCGGCTCGGAACTGCGCGTCTCGTACGAGCGCGGCGGGGCGGTGAGCGAGGCAGTGATCGTGACCGAGAAATTGCAAAAAGACCGGGGCGACGAGGCGGCGCTTCGGTCTTGGGGGCTGACGGTCCGGGAGATCACCGAGAAGCTGGCGCGCGATCGCAAGTTCGAGACCACCCGCGGCGCGTTCGTCAGCAGCGTACGCTCGGGCGGACCGGCGGCGCTGGCCGAGCCGTCGATCACCTATGGCGATGTCATCCTGCGAATTGATGACAAGCCGATCGAGTCGCTTGCGGCGCTGGTGGATGCCTACAAGTTGATCATGAAGACCGAGCCGCTGCCGGAGTATCTGCTCGTGGAGTTTGATCGCGAAGGAAAGAGGCAGCTCACGCTCATCAAGCCGAAGCCGGAAGACGACGAAGACCCGCCGCGCGAAGTGCCCAAGGCATGGATCGGCGTGGCGACGCAGCCGGTGCTGGACAAGCTGGCGAATAAGCTGGGACAGCCCGAGGGAACGGGTTTTCGGATCACGCGTATTTATCCGAAGACCGCTGCCGCGGAGTCAAGCTTGCGCGTGGGTGACATCATCCTGAAGGTGGGGGACACGCGCGTGAGACCGCGCGGCATGCAGGACGCGGGCTTGTTCGCGCGGCAGGTGCGCCGGCTGACGATTGACCAGAATGTGGACCTGTCGGTGCTGCGCGATGGTCAGGTCATGACGGTTCCCGTCACGCTGGAGCGCACCCGGCCCACGCAGGACGAGGCACGCAAGGAGCGTAATCGTGATTTTGAGTTCTCGGTGCGCGAAGTGACGTTCTTCGACCGCGACGAGAATCGCTGGGATGAGACCACAAAGGGCGTCATCGTGACACAGGTCGAGTCCGCCGGCTGGGCCGGTCTGGGCGGCCTCGAGTCGGACGATTTGATTCAGCGTATCGCGGGGCAGGACATCAAGGGGCTGAAGAGTTTTCGCCGCGTGATGGATGACGTCACCAGGGCGCAGCCGAAGCGCGTGGTGATGGTCGTGTTGCGCGGCGTTCAGACGCGGTTCTTATACATCGAACCGGAGTGGAAGCCGGTCTTGAAGGAAGGCGACGAAGAGGCCAGCAGTCAACCCGCCGGCGGGGTTGGTGCAACGGGCACAACGCAACCGTCGGATGAGGAGTAATCATGCGAAATCGATCTGGGTTTTCCGCTGTGGTGTTTGCCCTGGCGTGGTCGGCCATGACGGCGGGCGGCGTGCGAGCGGACGACGGCGCGATGCTGCGGGATGCGGCGTCGAAGTTCGCGGCGCCCTTCGTCACGATCAAGTTCGTCTTGAAGATGGAGGGCCAATTCGGTGATCGCGAGAATGAGACCGAAGCGACCGGTGTCATGATCGAGCCGGACGGCCTGGTGCTTGCCTCGAGCAGCCAGTTGGGCACGCCGCGATTTATGCGACAGTTCGGCAATGCGCGGCCGACGGACTTGAAGGTATTGATCGGCGACGACACGGAGGGTCTGCCCGCGACGGTGATGGCGCGGGACACGGAACTGGACCTCGCGTGGGTGAAGCTCAAGGAGCCATCGAAGAAGAAGCTGGAATACATGGACCTCGCTAAGTCGGGTAAGCCGCAAGTGGGTGATTCGCTCGTGTTTCTCCGTCGTATGGGCAAGTACTTTGATCGCGCCGTGACGGTCGGGCAGTTTCGCGTTGCGGGCAAGACAACCAAGCCGCGCGAGTTGATCGTGCCGGGCGGCGGGGCATCACTCGAGCCGGGTCTGCCGGCGTTCACGGCGCAGGGCGAAGTGGTCGGGTTTGTCGTGCTGCAATTGCCGGATGCGGAGGAACTGGAAAGCAATTTCGGGGCGTTTGCCGGGCTGGGGCGGGACATCGGTTCGGGCTTGATTCTCCCCACGGCGGATGTCATCAAGGCGACCGAGCGGGCAAAGCGCGGCGAGATCAAGGGCGACGCGGAGGAAGCGGCCGCAGGCAAGGCGAACGCGAAGAAAAAGCCGGCGGATGATGAAGATGAAGACGACGACAAGGCCGACGCGGCGAAGGCCAAGCCCAAGCCGCAGCCGAAGAAGCCCGCTGACGATGACGACGACGAAGAGGACGAATAGCGGATTGATCTCTTGCGCTGGTCAGGCTCGGGAGGCCGCCATTGCGCGATGCTCGGCAATCGCGTCGCGCACTTCCTGCATGACAACATCGCCGTGAATCACGCCGTCGCGGAAGGTGACCACGCGCTGGGCGTGCGCGGCGATGTCCATTTCGTGTGTGACGACGGCGATGGTCAGGCCCGTGTCGCGGTTCAGTTCCTGCATGAGTGCCATAATTTCGACGCTCGTGCGACTGTCGAGGTTGCCGGTCGGCTCGTCTGCGAGGAGCAGGACGGGGCGCGTGACCAGCGCCCGGGCCACGGCTACGCGCTGCTGCTGTCCGCCGGAAAGCTGATTGGTGTGATGGTGGGAGCGGTCGGCCAGCCCGACGCGGTCGAGCATTTCGGCGGCGAGTCGGCGGCGTTCTCGTCGAGAGACGCCCTGATAGGTCAGTGGCAAGGCGACGTTATCCAGTACGGTCGTGCGCGAGAGCAGATTGAAGCTTTGAAACACGAAGCCGATCTTGCGATTTCGCAATGATGCCAATTCGCGTTTGGACAGGTCTGCGATGTCCACGCCGTCGAGCATGTACAAGCCGCGATCGGGCCGATCGAGGCAGCCGAGCAGGTGCATGAAGGTGGACTTGCCCGAGCCGCTGGGGCCCATGATGGCGAGGAACTGATGGCGCGGCACATCGACGCTGACGCCGCGCACCGCCGGCACGGCAATGTCGCCGACGTAGTACGTCTTATGCACGTCATGTGTGTGAATCAGCGCATCGCCGCCGGGGCCATGCGATGAAATCGGGTCGGGCATGACTACCCTCGCGGCGGGCGCATAGAACGGGATGGGTCAGGTCGGCCGCCTCCGCCGGGGCCGCCCATGGCGCGATCCGTGATAACCAGCATGCCCTCCTTGACGCCGTCTCCGCGTACCTCGGTGAAGACGCCGTCGCTCAAACCGGTCTCTACTTCGATGGGCTTGGCGCTGCCCTTTTCCGGGATGTAAACGCGCGGCTTGCCAATCTTGCCGCGCACCATGCCGGCGGTGCCCGGTGCGGGTGGGTTCGGGTCGAATCGCAGTGCCGCGTTGGGGACACGCAGCGCGCCCGCGGCCTTGGCAACTTCGAACGTGACGTTCGCCGTCATGCCGGGCCGCAGCGCGAGGTCATCGTTGAACACCTCAATTAAGGTCACGTAGGTGACCACACCGTCTACAATCGTAGCGTTGTAGCGAATCTGCGAAATCTTGCCGGTGAACGTCCGCTTGGGGTAGGCGTCGACGGTGAAGATCGCCGGGCCGCCCTCCTGAATCAGCCCGATGTCCGACTCGGCGACGTTCGCGTTGACCTGCATGTGCTTCAGATCGTTGGCAATGATGAACAGCTCCGGCGCCTGCAACGACGCCGCGACGGTCTGCCCCACGTCGATCGTGCGCGAGATGACCACGCCGTCGATCGGCGAGCGTATCTTGGTCCGCGCGAGGTCCACCTGCACCGCGCCGAGAATGGCCTCGGCCGATTTCACGCTTGCCTGTGCGCCCTGCCAGACCGCGCGGGCCGCTTCCTCCGCCGCGACCGCCACGAGCAATTCGTTCTCGCTGGCGTTCTGGGCATCGGCCAGCTTTTCGATCCGAGCGCGTTCGCGGGCCGCGTCCTTGTGGCGAACCAGCGACTCCGCCTCGCGCGCGCGAGCCAGCGCGAGATCGGCCTCGGCCTGTTGCACCGCGGTCACAAATCGGTCGGTTTCCAACTCGGCAAGCAGATCGCCTTCCTTGACGACGGCGTTGAAGTCGGTGTACCAGCGGTGAATCTTTCCGCTCACTTCCGAGCCGACGATGACCTTGGTCACCGGCTCGATCGTACCCGTCGCCGAGACCGTCTGTATGACATCGCCACGATCGACTTCCCGCGTCATAAAGGCGGAGGCCCCGTCGCCATGGGTCAATCGGCTGTACCCGAACCGGCTCCCTGCGCCGACCACGACCACCGCCGCCAACATACCCAGCGTTTTCATTCGATTCCCTGTGCTCACTCGAAACCCGTGCCCGCGCGCCGCACTTTGCCCCGCGCGAGAACTCCCCTCGTTTCAGCGGCGGAATTATAAGGCGCGACTTTCAGATCGGCTAATCTTCAAAACAGCGCGTCGCGGCAATACTGGCCGCCGAAGAGCAGGTCGTATTGCAGCAAGCGGTACTCGCGCAGCCATTCGCCCTGTTCGTCCGGACGGCGTGGGTTGAACTGCC
>JAANMU010003041.1_pt1 | contig 11432 bp, 12 predicted proteins | sample 7279701 | NCBI WGS metagenome assembly JAANMU01 (sample SAMN14094539, study PRJNA606508) | bioreactor metagenome | isolation source: A lab-scale SPAN reactor treating ammonium-rich wastewater day 57 | place: Ireland: Galway | collected 2017-03-13 | reverse complement strand
GGCCATCGGGAGATTCTCGACGAAGCACTGAACAGCCGTTGCAACCTTTGCCTGATCTACGCGCGGGTGCTGGATACGAATGCCGACGCGGAGTACTTCGGCGTCCTGTACGACGCGCGCTCGGGGACAGCGCTCGCCGCATTCCGAAGCACGGCCAACCTTCAGAAGCAGCAACGCAAGGCCTGCGACCGCCACGAGCACGAGTTCGACGACGGCGAATGCATATCCAGTTACCTGGCCGAGGCGCGCCTCCGTCAGATGGTCCGCGATACGCTGTGGGATCTGGCCAAGCGCGACCAGCGCGAACCCACGACGCAACCCAGCCCGTGGCAAACCGACTTGCCGCTCGCGCCGCGGCCCAGCGATTTCTGGCGACTTCTGGATCGGTACGGCCGGTGACTTCGTTACAGCGTTGCCAGGCTCATCACGCTTCGATGTTTGCCGGATGGGGCGGGTTCAATTCGATTGACGCGGTGAATTCGAACCGGCGTCCCCGGGCCGATGCAGGTCTCAAGCTTCGAGGCCAGCGCCGGTTGGGCTTCACCTCGAAAGGACGTCCCCGCCACGATATTCACATCAAGGCTTAGATCCGGCTGCTGAATGACCTGATATTCTCGGATACCCGGCTCCTCACGAAGCACATAGATCACCGACAACGCATGGGCCGCGCCGCCGGAGACCGTGCGGAGCATGTCCGTGCGCCGGCCGGCCACTACGTCTAGGCAGGTCAGATTGCGGCCGCAAGGACAAGGGGTCGCGCGCAGCGCGCCCAAATCTCCCGTGCGATATCGAATGAACGGCATCACCCACGCGTCAAGGTTGGTGATTGTGATCTCGCCGATTTCGCCGGGAGCCACCGGGCGACCGTTGGCGTCGAGAACCTCCACAACGACGCCCTCCATTGCGATGTGGTAGGCGCCTTCCGGGCATTGGTGCACAATGAATCCGGCCTCGCGCGCGCCGTATCCATCAGCCACGGGGCAGGGCACGCATTCCTCCAGAGTCGCGCGATCGGAGGGATTGAGCCATTCACCGGTCGTGAACACGGCGCGGAGCGCCGGATTGGCGAAGCGTCGCCCGGTATCGCGAGCGTGTCGTGCAAGCCGGGCAAGACTGCTTGGGTAGCCGAAGAGATGCACGGGGTTGAAGCGATGCAGGGCGTCGAGATGACGCGACATGGTGCAGGGCGACATGTCAAACGCACTAAGCAGTCGATGGTTCATCAAGCGATCGCGCAGGGACTTGAGTCGATCCTGCGTTGATAATTCCGCCGGCGCGCCCCACAGGTACAGTTCGCGCTCGCCAGGCTCGATGCCGAACCAGCGCCGGGATCGAGCACGGGCCGCCTGGTCCGCCGCCTGACGCGCGCGGTCGATGTAGAATCGCAACGGAGCGCCCGTACTCCCGCCGGTTGTGCAGGGGATGGCAGCGCCCCGCCCCGAGCGATCGAGGAGTGTGTCGAGATTCTGATGAATGTCGTCTTTTGTAAGCGTCGGCAGCCGCGGAAGATCGAGTAGAGTGATCTGCTCTGCGTCGCGCTCGGAAAGCCCGCAAGCGTCAAAGCGTCGCTGGTAATACGGCACGCAGCAAGCAGCCCGCTCCACTAGGCGACGAAGTTTGGCCTGCTGCAGCTCGTGGAGCACATCGAGGGAAAACCACTGCGACCGCTCCAGTTCCTGCAACCGACGCAGGGTCGGCCGGCGACAAAGTCGCTCGTGCAGCGGGAGGACCCATCGGCGTACCAGCGCGGCGTTCATGCCAGCAAAAGCTCCGAAACGGGACGGTGAATGCGGTTTCTTGAAGCTGTGCCGCCCGATTTTGTATCGGCCTCATGGGAAGATAGGCTGAATAGGGTATCCCCCAGTGGCAGAAGGGTGGTTCGGGCGATATAGTAAAGAAATGGGCCGCGCGACGACGGTCAAGCGGACGGAAAGGTCGAACGACAATGGCACCTCACGGAAACATGCTGGCATTTCTGGGAAACCTGGGCCCGTGGGAGTTGATTGTCATCGGCATTGTTGCGCTGTTGCTCTTCGGCAAGCGCCTGCCGGAAGTCGGCCGATCCCTGGGACGGGGGATTGTCGAGTTTAAGAAGGGTCTTCGCGACACCGGCGATGAGATCAACGCGGCCGGCAACACATCTGGAACCGATGCCCCACGCCCCACCAAGCCGTCCGACAAGCCGCTGGACTAGAATCGTCGCGCGCCGCGTTGCCTTTCCCCGGTCATCGCGCCGGGCTTGCATCTACGCATGTATTGAAATGGCCTGCGTGGTCAGGTCCTCGCGCAATCGGGTGCGATTCATTATCGTCCAGTGCGGACGTCCCACCCCGTGAATTCGCGGACCAGGAAGCGACGGCGATCTCTCTGGGGAGCGGGAGATCACTTCGCACGAAACAGGTTCCTGATCCATCGCTATCGACATTATCTGCCGGGCGCCGGAGGTCCGAATTCCCTTGGTGACAGATCCTGTCACCAATGCGAAGCCGATCGCCATTGATTATTTAGCATACTTCACGAGCCGATCACACCATAAGCAGATTGGGGAATGGCCGGTCCCCGTTTGTGCGATTGCACACGCTCGATGAATCGAGGCTGCGCTTGTTCGAGAATCTTCAACAAGTTGATGGGCTGACGGCGATGATCGTCGACGACGACGCCGAAATTCGTGCGCTGTACCGCGCGCTGCTGGAGCGCGACGGTTGGAAGGTAGTCGAGGCGGCCAACGGGGCAATTGCAATCGAGACGGCTCGCTCCCAGCCACCCGATGTCTTCATCATGGACGTCGTGATGCCCGGTATGGACGGTTACGAGGCCACGCGCACAATCCGCGCCGATCCCATGACGGCTAATACTCCTGTGGTCATGTTAAGCGCGTGCGTTGAACCCGATGCGGTGATCAAGGGGCTGGATTGCGGGGCTGATGAGTATCTTTCAAAACCAATCCACCCAAAGGAATTCGTTCTGCGAATGCGCGCGATGAGTCGCTTGCGCCGCGCGTCGCGCGAGTTGGAGAGAAGTTACGAGCGACTGGGTGAACAATCGTGGGCGCTGAACTGCCTGCTGGATTTTTCCACGGCGCTCTCGCGGGCCGAGACCCTTGAGGCCGTTTTCGACCGCATGCTGGAGCTTGCAGTGACGATGACCGCTTGCCGTCGGGTCCTCATCGCGGTCTCGATCGACAACGGCGACCTTGACATCGTCCGGGCGAGTCGGCGCGAAGATATGATGGCGATTCCCATCGCGCGCGTAGGGACGATCTGCGGTGACGCGATGGCGGCGGGGAAGACGCTTCTCCTCGAAGACGAGGACGCCGCGGGGCAATGGGCGGGCCGTGCCGATTTCGAGTTTCTTTGTCAGACGCCCAGCGTCGCGGTCCCGATCAAGTCGCGCGATCAATCGGTCGGCATCATCTGCGCGGGCGGTCGGGTTGGTTCGCGCCCATTCTCGCCACGGGATCTGGAGTACCTCGAACTGGCGGCTTCCTATGCGGCGTCGGCGATTCACATGATCCAGACCGGCAAGGCCCGTGACGCCGCGCGAGACGCCATCGTCGTCGGGCTGGCCCAACTCGCCGAACATCGCGATAACGACACCGGCACGCATTTGGAACGCGTCGCGAATTTTTGCGTCGAGATCGCCGATGCGCTGCGCGGCGAAGCACCGTACAACCGAGTCATTGATGAAGACTTTCTGCACAACATCCAACGCGCGGCGCCGCTGCATGACATTGGCAAAGTTGCCACTCCCGACGCCATCCTGCTGAAGCCCGGCCGGCTGACGGATGAAGAACGAAACATTATGCAGATGCATACAGTTGTTGGAGCGGAAACAATTCGATCGCTCATGGTTCACGCGCCTGACTCCGCGTTCTTGCGCATGGCCGAGGATATCACGCACGCTCACCACGAATGGTACGACGGCACCGGTTATCCGCGCAAATTGAAAGGCGAGCAGATCCCGCTCGCTGCCCGCATCGCTGCCATCGCCGATGTCTATGACGCCCTCCGCACTGAACGAATCTACAAGCGACCCATGTCGCACGACGAGGCGGTGCGACACATTCTCGAAGCGTCTGGAACTCAATTCGATCCCATCGTGGTGGAGGCATTCCTCCGTAAGCAGAAGGCCATCGAGCGGCTCGCGACGCACCTGTCCAACCAAAAACCTGCGGCTAAGCGTATTCGTGCTGTGCAAGCCGTGAGCGCAACCATGAACGTCGAGCAAACGCCCGCCACGACCATCTCGCCGGCAGTGACCGAACCTGCCCGCAGAGACTAGCGGGAATATGGAAAGCTGACGTTAGCCAGTTCGTTCCATTCGTTGTGCTCTTCGGCGTCCCGTGCGCTGGATGCATCGTGTTGCCTGCGTCCCGCTGGCAGCCGGGCTGCCAGTCAAATTGGCAAGGTCGTCCTGTGCGGCCGTCACGCCCTTTCCGCATTAATCCAGTAATCACAGGGATTTAGGATTTTCCTCCGCAGCGGGCGTCCCTCTGACACCACCGTTGGCACGCGTTGTGCTTATCAATCTGCGGAGCGATAGCAGGCCGACCGGATTCGGCCGCGCAGATGAAACAGATCGACAAAGCGGAGGTGACGAATCATGTTCATGAATCGGATGCTGCTGGCGCCGGACCTGGTTCGGCGGGAGATGGGCGAGCTGCTCGACAGCGTTTTCAACGGGCATGAGTCGCGGTCGCGCGCCTTCCCGGCCTTGAACATCTGGGAGGATGGCGATCACTTGTTCGCTGAAGCCGAACTGCCCGGGATGGGGATGGACGACATCGAGCTATTTGTTGTCGGCAGCGAACTGACGATCAAGGGTCAGCGCAAGGCGATGGACGACCAGAACGCGAACTATCATCGTCGCGAGCGAGGCGTCGGCGAGTTCTGCCGCACCGTGACGCTCCCCGTCGAGATCGACGCGAACAAGGTTGAGGCCACACTGAAGAACGGTGTGCTGACCATCTCGCTGCCAAAAGCCGAGGCAGCCCGACCGCGAAAGATCAGCGTTCGCTCGGAGTAACGGTGCGAGGGGCATTGCCCCAACAGCGTCACCAAACATCAGGGAAATCAGACCACGTGCATGAGGTGCGTGAGAGGAGAATGAGCCATGTCAACGAATGCAACACTTGAGAAGCCGACAAGCCCGCAGAACGTCGTGGCGACTCCGGAACCGACCCGAAGCGGCCGAACCTATGTTCCGGCGGTGGATATCATCGAAAAGGCCGACGAGTTCGTACTCTTTGCCGACATGCCCGGCGCGACGGGCGACCGGATCGATGTCAATTACGAGAATGGACTCCTGACGATTCACGCGGACGTTGATCCCGCGCCAAGGACGCGTGAGAGCTGGCTTCTTCGCGAATACGGCATTGGGGATTTCGATCGCTCATTCCGCATCGGCGAAGGAATCGATGCCGGGGCGATCACGGCTGAAATGCGCCACGGGGTGCTGACGCTGCGCTTGCCCAAGGCCGAATCGGTCAGGCCGCGACGCATTGCCGTGAAATCAAAGTAACCGTGACGCCGGGCTTTGTTTGAAATCAAGCGGGGCGCGCGCGTCCGGCCCGTGGCGGCGTGCAACGGATGTGAGATCGGCCGGCGCGGCCCCCGATAACGACAAGCTTAGATGTCAAGGAGGTGTTGAATCATGAATCTGGTACCCTGGAGAAACAAGCGAGAAGAGTCAATGGACACCGGACTCGCGCGCATGCGCGAGGAGATGGACAATTTGTTCGAGCGCTGGATGGGCGGCGGGCGAGGTTTTTTTGAGCCGCTGGGCGAACTGTTTCGCAGCGGAGTCGGCCCGCGCGTCGAACTGTCCGAGTCGGACAAGGAAGTCACGCTGAAAGCTGAACTGCCGGGTGTTCGACCTGAAGATGTCGAGATCAACATCGAGGGGAACATGCTCGTCCTCCGCGGTGAGAAGAAGCACGAGAGGGAAGAGCGCAAGCGAGACTATCATTACGTCGAGCGGCAATACGGCAACTTCCATCGTGCGGTTCCGCTGCCCAGCACGATCGATCCGAACAAGGTCGAAGCCACCTTCAAGGACGGCGTGCTGACTGTCTCCGTAACAAAGCGCCCCGAAGCCCAGCCCAAGCGCATCGCGGTTAAGGCCGGTTGAAGCGCTTCCAGTCCGTCGTCTCCGGCGCGTCAATCTTCGTCGGGCGACCAGACAGAGCCCTAGGCGATCGCCTGGGGCTTTTTGTTGGCGAAAAGGGATCGCTCCGCGCGATTCAGTTTGTTGCTCGGCGGGAAGATTGGGGGGGGCATTATTGAGACGACTGACTTGATACTGCCTGGCCGCGCGTGTAGCGCTCCACGCGGATCAGCGCGCCGCGCTCGTCCCAGTACCGCCATTCGCCGTCTTTCTGCCCTTCGACGTACATGCCTTCGGATTCCTTCGGGCCGGTCTTGCCCGGTATGGGTCCGGGGTGATACGTGACCCAGTGGCCGGTCTTCGCATACTCGCCGAAGCCCTGTCGCTGGGCGTAGCCCTCGGCCCGGATCGCGCCGCCCGGATACTTGTCGATCGACGGAACAACCCGGCTCACAAACCACATGTACGTGAACCACGTGGCCAGCACAGCCAGCGGTACGAGCGTCAGCAGCCGTCGCCTGGTGCCCGTCAGCGTGGTGGGATGATTCGCCAAAGTCGTGATTCTCAAGGTGATTTGCGGCGCGGCGAGCATCGCGCGGCCGCCGAATGAACCGGGCCTACTTCATGAACCAGCGCTTGATGGCGTGGATCGACGTGTCCCGGCCGGCCTTGGCAATGGAGTACGTCAGCGGGATCAGCTTCGGACAGACCTTCACGCAATTCTGCGCGTTGCCGCAGTCGGTGATGCCGCCCGGACCCATCAGCGCCTCCAGCCGCTCGGCTTTGTTCATCCTGCCCGTCGGATGATTGTTGAACAGCACGGCCTGTGAGATAACTGCCGCCCCAAGGAACCCATTCTGCAATTCGTGAGTCTCGCGCCGGGCGAACTCGGCATCGCTCTCGCCGCTGGCGCGCGAGAGTTCTACCTTTGTATATTGCGGGCAGGCTTCCATGCAGCAACCGCAGCTCATGCACTGCGAGAGCGGGTAATTGATTTCCTGCTCGCCCGGACCCTGCGTCGGCCCCGGGCCGGCGTCGTAGTATCCGTCGACCGGAATCCACGCCCGCACGCGCTTCAAACCCTCAAAGATCCGCCGCCGGTCCACGAACAAGTCTCGCACGACCGGGTACTTGCTCATCGGCTCCAGTTCGATCTCGCCCGCGTCGTTGCGGTCGAGTTGGTCGACCAGCGCACTGCACGCCTGCCGCACGCGGCCGTTGATGACCATCGTGCATGCGCCGCAGACCTCTTCGAGGCAGTTGCAGTCCCACGCGACCGGCGTGACGGAATCGGTTTCGCCGATCGGCGTCGGATGGCCGGCGATGTATTGCAGCGCCGAGATGACGTTCATGCCCGGCACATGCGGCACCGAGAAGGATTGATAGTATCGCTCGCCGCCGGGATGATCCTGCCGGGCGATGCGGAAGATGACATTTTCGTGATGCTCGCCGTGGCCGTGCGAGGCTCCGGGGCCCGCGTAATCGTGGGCGCCGGTGCTGTGTGAACCATGGGATGCGTGCGAGTCGTGAGAAGCGTGTGCGGCCATTCAGCGCGGCTCCAAAAGAGGCTCATCGGCCGACTCGTGCCGACCGGATGAGGTTCGATGGGCGATTATAGGGGTCGCAGCAGGGGGTGCAATGGTGGAGCCGGGCGAGTGGCTGCACGAAGAACAATCGCGTCGGAACCGAAGCGGTAGGGTCGGCTTGGCGGACCAAATGGTTGAAGTGGAAGTAAGGCCCGCTGTGCGGACCTGACGCATTCGGCTGGCCGGCTCTCGCATGGACCCTACTTCAATCGTAGCAGCTTACCTTTCCGCTTCACGATGTTCTTGTAGTCCCACTGAATCCTGACCGCCTTCGCTAGCCAGCGTTTGAGATCGCCGGCCTTGATCTGATCGACGGACGTATAGCGCGCCTCGGCCGCCTTGAAACTGCCTTCGTCCGCCAGCCCCGGCTCGTCGAAGGTCTGCCCGCTCCAGAACAGCAGGCGGATGCAACCCGCAGGCTTCGGGCTCTTGAGCTTGCTGTAGCCGACGATCGGATTGCCGTCGAGAAACCAGACCGGGTGGCCGTGCCAGATCTTGTTCTCCGCGTCGTGTGCGGCGAGCTGCTTGTCGATCGCCATGGCGAGGGCGTCGCAGATGCGTGGGTCCGCGGTCGCCAGCGCGGCGTTGTATGCGCGAATGTCTTTGTGGATGGGCATGGGACCGATTCCTTATCGAGGCTGGACTATACCTGGAAAGCTGACGTCTGGAAAATCAGAGAAAATCAAAGGGGGCGGAAAATCAAAGGGGGCGCGGCTCGTTGTTTACTCCGGCATGTCATGCGGGGGCACGCCCGCCATTACACGGCGGGCATGGGCCCTCTGTAACAGGGGTGTTCCAACTCGTTTCCCATCGGGCGCGATTCGCATCTGCCCAGCGTCTGTCGCTAGGTCGAGGGAAACGCCCGGCGGGCCGGGCTGGTGCGATGGGCGGAAAACTGGCGGTATAATAGTTTGTGGCGGCGCGAGAACGGCGACGCCGAGGCCCGGTCGATTCTGGCGGACTGGCCGGTGCGCCGCCGAAAAAGACGCGGAAGGAGACCTCGAAATGAGCTGCGGCCCCTTTTCCGATCTGAAGAGTTCCGTTCGGCTGGTCACGGGCTTCTCGATTCGCTGGGGATGACTGGGGCGACCTGGCTGGCTCAATTCATGGGCTTGGAGAACCTCGGCAACGCCATCTCGGGCGAGACTCGATATGGTGAGGATCTATCCGGATGGCAGCGGGTGGGCTATGGTGTCGCTGGCGCGATCGACCTAGTATCGTCAGCAGGTTTGGTCGGCGCACTGGTTGAAAAAATCGGTGCGTCGGCTGTTAGCAGGGTTTATCCTCGCACTGCGCATGAAATGGATGACATGCTTAGGCAGACAGGAAAACGTAGGCCGGATGGACCTAACACGCCCGGACGGGATCAGGTCAAGTGGGAATTGGAGGATGGAACCAGAATCACATATGAACAACACCCCTACCACCCTGAGGCTCCATCGTGGCATCGAGGCCCTCATTATCATGTTGACCGTCCCGGTGGTCCAAAGCATGTGCGCCGGCTTCCCGGTGATCGTTTTCCTTAAGACGTTGGAGAATACCATGACTCAAACCGCAACGATTATATTTGTCGACGCAAACACAAACGAAGAAGGATGCATCATGGTTCGATGCGATGACAGGGTTGTCGGGCTTGCCGTGTCACTAAAGTGCGATGGCGATATTGAAGTGTTTCTAACCAAACAGGATGCTGAGAAACTCTCGATGGCGATTGAACGCGCTATTGAGCTAAATTGAAACGCGCGGGTTCACCAGCGCGGGTCCAAAGTCTCGGAGGGCTTCCCTTTCGGTTTCGGAGGAGCGTTTTGATCGGTGAGCTTGCGAGCAACGCGGTGCAGCCGACGGCCCCGCTCTGCGAGTGCGGCGTGACGGCCACAGATTTCGAACGGTGGCACTCCTTGAATCTCGCGAGCCTTTCCCGACAATTGGTATAGCAGCGACTTGCCAAGGCTGCCCGCCGATGCCTTGCATGGGAGACCGACATGGCAACAAACCGCAAACTGCAACTCGGCGTCGGTGACGAGGCCGTGAAAAAGGCCACAGGCAAGACGTGGGACCAGTGGATCGCCGCGCTGGACAAGGCCGGCTGCCGCAAGATGGACCACAAGAAGATCGTGGCCGTGCTGCACAGCAAGCACAAGATCGGTCCGTGGTGGGGGCAGATGGTCACGGTGGGATACGAGCAGGCGACGGGCCTGCGGGCCAAGCACGAGAAGCCCGGCGGGTTCTCGGTGAGCGCGAGTCGCACGCTGGCCGCGCCGGTGGGGCGGGTGTTCGACGCGTTTCACGACGCCAAGGCGCGGGCGCGGTGGCTCGGCAAAGCGAAATTGACGGTTCGCAAGGCGACGAAGAACAAGTCGCTGCGCATCGCGTGGGACGCCGACGATACGCGCGTCGATGTGAACTTCTATGCAAAAGGCGCGGCCAGGAGCATGGACGCAGTCCAGCATGAGAAGCTGCCCGATGCGAAGGCGGCGGCGAAGATGAAGGCGTACTGGGGCAAGGCGCTCGACGTGATGAAGCGCTGCGTGGCTGGGGATTGACGGGTGCGGCTCGGGGGCATCATCTCGGGGGGAGCGAATCCACAAAACCCACCAGCGCAGCGATGAACGCATGAGGCTGTTCGACCGGCGGAAGGTGGCCGGCATGGGGAATTAATACAAATTGCGATTGTGGCGTGGCGCGATGCATGTCGCGCATCATGTCCGGCGGGGTCAGTTCATCGAATTCGCCGCAGAGATACAGCGTGGGGCAGTCGATCGTCGCCAGCGTCGCGGTCGAATCGGGCCGAAAGGCCAGGGCGCGGGAGGCGGCCGCGACTCCCTCGGGCGGCGTGGCGGAGATGATCGCGTGCCAACGATCGCGAATGGACTGCGGCGTCGAGGGCGCGAACAGCTTTGGAACCATCGCATCCGCGGCGACCCGGCTTCCGCTCATCAACACGTCACGTGCCAGCGCTTCCCGACGCGCGATGCCGTCGGGTCCATCCGCCACAGCCCGCGTGTCGCACATCACCATCGCGCGAACTCGCGAACGATGACGGCGGAAGAACTCGAAACCGATCATTCCTCCCATGGACAAGCCGACCAGAATGGCAGGCTCCCAGATCTTCAAATGGTCCAGAAGAGCGGCCAGATCGTCCGCGAAGCTGGTCATCGAAACCTGTGAAACAGGCGGCGTCCGGCCGTGCCCCCGCAGATCGGGGACCACGCATAGAAAGCGATCCTTAAGCGCTTCGGTCGTCGGCAGCCACATCTGGCCGGAAAGAGGGAAGCCATGGACGAACAGGACCGTCGGACCTGCCCCAACGCTTTGAGCGTAAATCGTGTCTGCGGCAGGAGGCGTGTCCATTCGCTCGTGATTCTAGGGGGCGTGGATCGATGAGCAAGCCAGAGTCCTGGATCATTGAGGGAGTTGAGGGATTGCCGCATGGGTGAGGGGAAGGTTGGCGTGAGCAGCCGCACATTTTCCTTTGTCCACACCCCATCGTTTGGTATGATGGAGTTTAACGGTAACAGGCGGTTTGGTGTTCAAGACGCCTACTTACGCGGAGTGGAGTGGAGCAATCCCACAGGGTTATCACATGTCAATTCACGGTCGGGGCGGCGTGCGGTCACTTATTTTAGCTCTTTGTCTAATTGTAACTGCCGGGTGGAGTTTGGCGTCGGCGGCCGAGCCGGTGATTCGCTGGCGGACGGGGACGCAGATTCTTCCGCGGCAGGGCGCCGAGCAGATGAGGGC
>JAANMU010003040.1_pt1 | contig 11434 bp, 13 predicted proteins | sample 7279701 | NCBI WGS metagenome assembly JAANMU01 (sample SAMN14094539, study PRJNA606508) | bioreactor metagenome | isolation source: A lab-scale SPAN reactor treating ammonium-rich wastewater day 57 | place: Ireland: Galway | collected 2017-03-13 | reverse complement strand
GTAGATAACCATGCCCAGGGCTTTGCCCATGAACGCATCCTTGACCATCAGCGTGGAGATGCCGCTGTCGGCGATGATGAACGCCTCGGCATTGTCGCTGGCCAGCGCATACGACACGATGCTGAGTTGGGCAATATAACGGTCATAAATAGTGTGAAACTGTTCACGGCTGAGCTTGCCATCGGCGAAATCGGTGACGAGCGCCTGAATCTTCACTTCAAGTTTGGCTTTGAACGCCTGTGCCCTGGCTTTAGGATCTGTTGTAGGCATCAATTTTTCATCCAAACCAGCCGTCATGAACACGCCATGCCGCGCATATCAGAGCAGTGGTTTATCTCTATAGTGAAACAGCAAGCCGGCTGTTAGGCCGGCTTATTGTCCAATACACGCTTTTAGAAAATAGCACTCAACACTATGTATGCAACGGCCAGCGCCCCGATCACAGCCAGCCCATAGACGATATAGGCCTGCGCACCGTAAAGCCGATTGGTGGCACGGTTTTGTTCCAGGCCCACTGTTTCCAGCGTGCCATGCGATTTTTGATGCTTCTGCTCTAGATTTTGACGGCGCTGCTCGTTGTAAATTTCATTCGGGTCACGGCCCATGATACTTAACCTCCTGGCAGATACTCCCTCAAATGCTGGGCAGATTATAACTTGAAAATGGCGTTCCTAACAAAATTACGTGCCCGTGACGCGCGCGGTGCGGGATTGTGGGGGGAGCTGGCCCGGTTGCCCCAGGGGGGTGGCACTCTCCCCCCAGAGCGCCTTGAGCGGGGCGGCCCCCAGGCGGCTCCGGGCCTGGGAGATGGCCGCCTTGCCCGCCACCCTGATCCTATCGGAGCCCCCACCCAGCCACTGCAACCCTTCGATCAGGCAGCGGAGCACCTCCCCGGTGGACACCGCCATGAAGAGGCCAAGCGCGATGACGTAGTAAACCAGCGCCTCGGCCGGCAGGTCCCTGACCCGCCTGCTCTGCAAGCCCATCCTCTCGAGGATGTCGCGTATCCGCTCCCGCGGATAACTCCGGGCCAGGAGCCCGACGCTCAAATGCTCGGCGATCCGGCCCCCGGCGTTCATCGTCATTGCGGTGCGTGCCATGGCACAACATGGCGCCACACGAACCAGGGGTCAAACCTTAAATGAACAGTATTGTGTTTAGCCCGGATTTCTCACAAAAGGAAAAAAGATAGCGAAGCCCGCAGCACAAGCTGCTAAAGTTGTGGTTGTTAGAACGCAACTTTAAAGGGACTTCGCTATGGCAGACTGTATCCAAGAGACGTTCGAATTTCAAGGGGTCGATGGCCGCCGGGTGGAGGCGGATTTCGGGGGTGGTTTCCTGAGCAGCGACGGGGGCGGGCTGGTGCTGCGGGAACTGGAATCGCGCAAGGGGCTCGTCGGCAGGCTGGCTGGATGTTTTTGGGATGGGCGCGACCAGCGCTACGTCGAGCACCGGCTGGATCAGTTGCTGCGGCAGCGGATACTCTCCCTGGCGCTGGGCTACGAGGATCTCAACGACGCGGACCGGCTGCGGCTCGACCCGCTGCAGGCCCTGCTGGCGGGCAAGGAGGATGTGCTGGGCCAGGATCGGCCCCTGGAGCGGGACAAAGGCAAGGCCCTGGCGGCGCACTCCACGCTCAACCGCATGGAGCTTGGGGCGCACCGCACCGACGAGCGCTACAAGAAGATCGCCCCATCACCGGAGAAGATCGAGGCGCTCTTGATCCAGGAGGGGGTCAAGGCCATCCCCCGGCGCAGCCGGCAGATCGTGCTGGATGCCGACGCCACCGATGACCCGCTCCACGGGGCACAGGAGGGGCGTTTCTTCCACGGCTACTACCGGCACTACTGCTATCTGCCGCTCTACGTGTTCTGCGGCAATATCCCGCTCTACGCGCGGCTGCGGGACGCCAAGCGCGACGCCAGCGAGGGGACGGTGGAGGCCCTGGAGAAGATCGTCGCGGCGATCCGGCGGCGCTTCGGCCCCAAGGTGCGCATCATCCTGCGGGCCGACAGCGGCTTCGCGCGGGAGCCGATCATGGCGTGGTGCGAGGCCAACGGCGTGCATTATTGCCTGGGCCTGGCGCGCAACAGCCGGCTGGAGGCGGCGCTGGCCGGTGCGTTTGCCGCGCTTCGGGAACGCATCGGGGGTGGGGAGGCAGCGGCCCCGTGCCGGGAGTTTCTGGACTTCCGGTACCGCACCCTGGATAGCTGGAGCCGGGAGCGGCGGGTGGTGGGCAAGGCCGAGGTGCTGCCGGCCGGGGACAACCCGCGCTTCGTGGTGACGAGCCTGCCGAAGGAGGGTTTCACGGGCGAGCGGCCGGGCAGATTCGCCGCCGCGGCCCTCTACGAGAAATTCTACTGCGCCCGCGGCGACATGGAGAACCGCGTCAAGGAGCAACAGCTCGACATGTTCGCCGACCGCACCAGCACCCACTGGATGGCCTCCAACCAGCTGCGGCTCTGGTTCTCGGCGTTCGCGCATTTGCTCATCTCGGTGTTGCGGGCCGAGGTCTTGCGGGGCACCGCGCTGGCCCGCGCAACCGTGGGCGAGATCCGCCTGCGGCTCTTCAAGATCGGCGCCCGGGTCCGGGTCAGTTGCCGGCGCATCCGCATCGAACTGGCCTCCTGTTATCCCCTCCACGAGATATTCGCCAAGGCCCACCGCCGACTCGTGGCGATGGCGCCCGGCTGAAGCCGCGTCGGCCAACGACTATCCGCGGATCATCGGCCCGAGCCGAGGGGCCCACTCAGCCCGAAAACGCGCTCGCCGCGCTCCACGCCACCTCTTGCGGCATCCCAACCCGCCGTCCCCATCCGCAAAGCCCGATTCCAACCCTCAAGACTCGCCCCCGCACGAAAAATTACCCCCTCGACCCAAGCTTCGGATGGTTTTGTGAACAATGCGGGCTAGCCACAATACTGTTCATTTAGCGTTTCCTCGAAGGATTACCCGAGGGGTCCGTCGTCTGGTTGGACCACGGGATCTGCGGATGGGGTAGCCGGACATTTTTCGCTTCACGCCCCGCGGCCCGAAACGCCCGTTTCGGGGCGGGACGCGCTCATCGAGGAGTTCGTCGACGATGGCGGCGAACCAGGGCGAGAGCGCCTCAGGGGGGAAGGGCCGGCTTGGCGGCCAGCTTCCTGCGGATCACCCGGATGGCGTGGGTGAAGGACAATCGGTCGGGATCGATGTTCTGGCGCAGCGCGGCCTCATTCATCAGGGAGCGGACGGCCCGATGGGCGAGCATCATGCCGTAGAACTCCTGCTCGACCAGTTCGGGTGTCTTGCTGCGCAGCACGACCCGCCCGCCGCGCATGTGGGTCTTGAACTCATCGAGGGTGATCTCGATCTCCCAGCGCTGGGCATAGAGCCGGGCGAGTTCTTCGGCGGGCGCCTCGTCGGGGTCGGTGAGGGTGGTGATCAGGCGGTAGAGGGGTTCGGCATCCTCGGCACCTTCGATCCGGTATTCGATGACCCGCACGGCGATCCCGCCGCGTTTCTTGCGCCTGGCCTTCTGCGAGGGGTAGATGCGGGACAGGTAGGAGCCGTCGGCGAGCACCTCCCCGACGCGGGCCGCTTCATTATGCTCATGCAGCGAAAGGAGCCGCACGCGGATGCCGAGGCGCGTTAGCAATTGCCCGGCGTGCCGGGTATCCTCTGCCGCGACCAATGCCACACGCCCCAGCGTGTCCCGGGCGCGCGGCGAGAGATCATCCATGTTGCCGATCGGTGTTGCCACCACGTACAAAGTGCCCCGGCGCACACTGCTCTCGCTGTCGCTCATGTCGGTCATTGTCGGAGCAGCGTGCCAGCCGCTGCAACCCACCGACACGGCAACCACCCTGCCCCCGGGACGCGAGGCCGTCGGGCGGGACACCCCGCCGCCGCCCGACCCCGACGAGATCTGGAACCTGCGCCCGGAAACCAGGCCGCCCGATACCGCAATTCCTGCCGTCCAGCGGCCGGAAGGCGACCGGCGCATTGCGCTGATCGTGCCCCTCTCCGGGCGTCAGCAGGCTCTCGGCGTCGCCGTCCGCGATGGATTCATTGCCGCCCATCTGGACACTCCGCCCAGCCGGAGGACTGCGGTTCTCTTCCTCGACGAGGCCGGCCTCGGCCCTGTGGAGGCGTACCGGCGCGCAACGGACTCGGGCGCCAGCCTGGTCGTCGGGCCGCTGCTCAAGGAGTCCCTGCAGGCCCTGAGTGCGGTTGAGGGGCCGGTACCGGTCCTCGCGCTGAACAACCTCGGCGATGGCGAACAGACCGGGTCGGTACGGTGGCAATTCGGGCTCACCCCCGAGGACGAGGCCCGGGAAGTGGCCCGCCGCGCCATCCGCCTCGGCCAGCGCCGGGCTCTCACTCTGACGCCGGACAGCGAGTGGGGACGCCGGTTGCTCCGCGCCTTCGCGGGGGAATTTGCCACGCTGGGCGGCGAACTGGTGGCGAGCGCTGGCTACGACACCTTTGACAGCGACTACTCGCAACCCATCCGGGGCCTGCTGCGGATCCCCGCCGGCAAGCTCGGCGCGCAGCGCCCGGCAAATCCCGACGAAGGCCCCGCTTTTGGCACTGGACGCCGCGATGACATGGACTTCATCTTTATCGCCGCGAACAGCACCAGCGGCAGACAGATCATGCCCCAGCTCAGATTCTTCGGCGCCGGCAATGTCCCCACCTACAGCACCTCGGCCATCTGGGAAGACGGCAGCGCCATCGACGACGACCTGAATGGCGTCATCTTCCCCGACTGCCCGTGGGTCGTGGCACCTGACGGCCGCATGGTCCTGGTCAAGAATGGCCTGGTACGCCATTGGGGCCGCAGTGCCCTCGGAACATCGCGCCTCTACGCGCTGGGTCATGACGCGTACCGGCTCGTCCCCATCGTCCTCTCGCAGACCTACCCCGGCCCATTCCCTGGCGGCGACCTGCCGGGCACCACCGGCACCCTCAATGCCGACAGTACCGGCCGGATCTACCGCCGCCTGGCATTTGCACAGATCCGGGACGGTCAGCCGGTGCCCCTGCCCGCCGCCGGCGCCCTGTTCGACGCAGGCCCCGCCACGCCAGTCTCTTCGTCCGACCTCAAGCCCTGAAACGCCTGCCCGCGGCACCCCTGGCCGTGGCCGGTCATCTCGAGCGGGGCGCCGCGGCCGAGGCACTGGCCGTCCGGTACCTGCACTCCCGGGGACTGCGGCTGGTAACCGCCAATTTCAGGGGCAGGCGGGGCGAGCTGGACCTCGTGATGACGGACAGAAGTACGCTCGTGGTGGTTGAGGTGCGCTTCCGGGCAAGCAGCCGGGTGGCCTCGCCGGCCGAGACCATCAACCGCGAGAAGCAGCGCCGCATCGTGCGCACGACCCGCCTGTTCCTGCTGCAGGCTCCGCGCTTTGCGGACTGGCCCGTGCGCTTCGACGTGGTGGACATCACCGGCGACCTGTCCGCCCCGCGGCTCAAATGGCTGCCGGGGGCGTTCACGCTGGACGACGCCGCCGGAAGCTGACGGCGGCGGTCCTGCTGGCTAGCGGACGACGCGAAGTGTCGGCCGGCCGGGCGCCGGCTGTTCGGGAGGTTCGTCCGGCCCGGATGACGGCGGGACCAGGGCGTACTCCTCGGCGGGAAACACAAGTCCCTCGCCGCTCTCCCGGGCATAGATCCCCAGTACCGCCGCGACCGGCACGCGGAGACGGCGTGGCGTTCCGCCAAAGCGCGCCTGAAACACGATCTCCTCGTTGCCCATTTCCAGCTGCTGCGTGGCCGAATAACTCACATTGAGAACGATGCGCCCCTCCTCGACATGCTCCTCCGGCACGGCGACGCCGGGCAGGGTGGCGTCCACGACCAGATGGGGCGTCTGGCCGTTGTCTGTCATCCACTGGTGGAGCGCCCGCAACAGATAGGGCCGCTTGGGCGGCAGTCGGGGAGCCTGGTCGGAGGTTTCTGTCACGGGGAGGCGGCGTACCGGTCAGCGCCGCATCTCACGCTCGGCATCCGTCAGGCTCTCCCGGAACGACCGGCGGGCAAACATGCTGTCCATGTACTTGCGGACAGGCTGCGCCCCGGTGCCGCTGAGTTCAATCCCATAGACGGGCAGGCGCCAGAGCAGCGGCGTGATGCTGGCATCGACCAGGGTGAATTCATCGCTGAGGAAGAAGCGCCTGGCCGCAAATACCTCGGCGCTGGACACGAGGCTTTCCTGCAGGATCTTGCGCAGCTGGCTCGCCTGCTTGCGATCGGTCGTGCTGTTGATCTGCCCGGCCACCGAGTACCAGTCCTTCTCGATCCGGAAGAGGGCAAGTCGCACATGCGCCCGGCTGACCGGGTCCACCGGCATGAGTGGCGGATGGGGGAAGCGCTCGTCCAGATACTCGATGATGACCCGCGAGTCGTAGAGAACCAGGTCCCGGTCCACCAGCGTGGGGACGCTGTGGTAGGGGTTGAGGTCGAGAAGGTCCTCGGGAAGCTGCCCGTCCTCGACGTTGACGACGTCTATGCCGATGCCCTTCTCGGCGAGGACAATACGCGTCCTGTGGCTGTATATGCAGGCGGGATCCGAGTAGAGGGTCATGACCGACCGGCGTCCCGCCCCAAAACCAAGACTGTTCCAGTCGTCCGTCACCGCAGCACCCCTGCCAGGGCCGTCCGGGCCCGTTCTGATGTTACCGGCCACCCCGGACCGGTCGCCGGCCCGCGGTGAGCGCGCCCGCGAGGCCGGCTACCTGACGTCTTTCCAGATCTCGACCTTCAGCAGATAGGCAAGCACCCCGAAGACCAGCAGGAACGCAATGACCAGTATGCCGAGACTCTGGCGCCTGAGCTTGACCGGCTCCGCAATGTAATCGAGGAAGTTGACCGTGTCCCGGACGAAATCGTCGAATTCGGCGGGACTCAGGCTACCCGCCGTCCCGGGTTCGAAACGCTCGAAGACGACCTCCACAGCATCCTTGTGCTGATGCTCCCCGAACACCGCCCGCTGCGTACCCTGCAGTTCCCAGAGGACGTGGGGCATGCTGGTGCTCGGCAACATCAGGTTGTTGACGCCATGGACCCGGGCAGGATCCTCGTAGAACGCACGGAGGAAGTTGTAGACGTAATCGGCACCCCGCGCACGGACGATCAGCGACAGGTCGGGTGGCGTGAGGCCAAACCAGCGGCCCGCATCGGCTGGCCGCATCGCGATCTCCATGGTCTCGGTGATCTTGGCTCCCGCGAACATCAGATTGTTGATGACCTGCTCCTCGGTCATGCCCAGGTCGCGCGCCAGCTGGTTGTAGCGGACGTACTGGGTGGAATGGCAGCCGGCGCAGTAATTGACGAAGTTGCGGGCGCCCCGCTGGAGCGAGGCCACGCTGGAAACGTCATTACCGGCCCGATCGGCAAGTGGCGAGCTGCCGCCGGCGGCCAGGGCAGCGCCCGCACCGGACAGGGCCACCGACCCGACAAGGGCGGCAAGTGCGGACCGGAGGCCGCGAATCACAGACTGCTGCTGCATGACCAACTCACTGGTGCCCGTGGTAGACGACGCGTTCTGGGACGGGCCTGGTTCGCTCCCTGGCCGTATAGAGGGGCATCAGGAGGAAGAAGGCAAAGTAGATCGCGGTAAATATCCGTGCGGCATAGACGAAGGCGATCTCCGTAGCCGGCTGCAGGCCCAGGTAACCGAGCGCCACGAAGCTGATGACAAACAGGCCGAGCGCCAGCTTGTACTGCCACCCGCGGTACCGGATGGACTTGACCTTGCAGCGGTCGAGCCAGGGCAGGAGGAACAGCAGCACGATGGCCGACATCATCAGGAATGCGCCCCAGCCCTTGCTCGGCACCGCCCGGAGGATTGCGTAGAAGGGCGTGAAATACCAGACCGGGGCAATGTGCGCGGGGGTCTTCAGGTTGTTCGCGGGCTCGAAGTTGGCGTGCTCCAGGAAATAGCCCCCCATCTCCGGGGCGAAGAACACGATCGCCGCAAAGACTATTGCAAAAATGATGATGGCCACCAGGTCCTTGGAGGTGTGGTACGGGTGGAAGGCGATCCCGTCGAGCGGAATCCCGTCAGGACCCTTTTTCTCCTTTATTTCGATGCCATCGGGGTTGAGCGACCCCGTGGTATGCAGGGCCAGGATGTGAACCACCACCAGCAGCAGCAGCGCCAGCGGGACCGCCGCGACGTGCAGTGCGAAGAAGCGGTTCAGCGTGATATCCGAGATGAAATAGTCACCGCGGATCCATTCCATGAGCCCGTCACCGATGACCGGGATGGCGCCGAACAGCGACACGATCACCTGGGCGCCCCAGTAGGACATCTGGCCCCAGGGCAGCAGGTAGCCCATGAAGGCCTCGGCCATGAGGGCCAGGTAGATGAACATGCCGATGATCCACAGCAACTCGCGAGGCGCCTTGTAGGACCCGTACATGAGGGCGCGGAACATGTGGAGATAGACGACGGCGAAGAACAGCGACGCCCCGGTGGAGTGCATGTACCGGATCAGCCAGCCCCACTCGACCTCGCGCATGATGTATTCGACGGAGGCAAAGGCGTCATCGGCCGAGGGCTTGTAGTTCATCGTCAGGAAGATGCCGGTGAAGATCTGGATGATCAGCACCAGCAGCGACAGGACGCCAAAGACATACCAGAAATTGAAGCTCTTGGCGGCGTAGTACTCGGTGACGTGCTCCTTCATCATCGCCGTCAGCGGAAAGCGCTCGTCCACCCAGGCAATGAAACGTCCGAACCTGCCTTCGGGAGGCCGCGAGACTGCTACGGTACGTGCCGCGCTCATGCGTTTGCCCCCGACTCCTCGCCAATGATCACGAGCTCGTCCCCGACGAAGCGGTGGGGAGGAACCACCAGGTTGGTGGGGGCGGGGGAACCCTCCATCACCCGGGCAGCCAGGTCGAACTTCGAGCCGTGGCAGGGACAGTAGAAGCCCCCCACCCAGTCGGGGCCGAGGTCCGCTGGCGCCACCTCGAAACGCTCGATGGGGACGCAGCCGAGGTGGGTACAGGTGCTGATCACCACCAGAAACTCGGGCCGCAGCGACCGGACGGCGTTCTTCGCATAGTCCGGCTGCAGCGAACTGTTGGAGTCCGGATCCCTGAGGCTGGACTTCTGTCCCGCCAGGCGATCGAGCATCACCTTGCTGCGCCTGAGCACCCAGACCGGCTGCCCGCGCCAGACGACGCGCACGACGGCGCCTTCGTCCAGCTTCTTGATGTCGATGGACACCGGCGCGCCGAGCGCCCGGGCCCTCGTGCTGGGGCGGAAGGAGGCCACAAATGGCGCCGCGGTCAGCGCCAGCCCGACCACGCCGGTCACGGTGGTTGCCACGGCCAGAAAATGCCGGCGACTGGAGGACGCCTCTTCGCTCATTCCGCTCTTCCTTTGGAAAATCCCTGACTGCTTTCTGCCCGGTCAGGATCCGGTTCAGACGCTGCCGTTCGGACAAGCGGCCCGGGTACCCCCGCCGGTCCGGTCATGAGCACAGGACCCGCGTGGAACCCCGGCACAATGGCGGGGCGAAAGCCGCAAAAGTATACATGGCAGCCGAAGCCCTTGCCTACCGCCGCCACGACGGGCTCAGGCCACGCGGCGGATCCGGGCACCCAGCTGGCTCAGCTTTTCCTCGATGCATTCGTAGCCCCGGTCGATATGGTAGATGCGGTCCACCAGGGTCTCGCCGTGGGCGGCAAGTCCGGCCAGCACCAGGCTGGCGGAAGCCCGCAGATCGGTAGCCATGACGGGGGCGGCCTGCAGTTGCGGCACCCCGATGACGATGGCCGTGTGCCCCTCGATGCGGATGTTGGCGCCCATGCGCTGCAACTCGAGAGCGTGCATGAACCGGTTTTCAAAGACATTTTCGACGATGGTTGAAACGCCGTCGGCGATCGCGTCCAGGGCCATGAACTGGGCCTGCATATCGGTAGGAAAGGCCGGATAAGGGTCGGTCGTGATATCCACGGCAACCGGACGCCGCCCGGCCATGTCGAGTTCGATCCAGTCGTCGCCCGTGCCGATGCGGGCGCCGGCAAGGCGCAGTTTGGCGAGGATGGCCTCGAGGTGCTCCGGGCAAACCTGCCGGACCCGGACGTTGCCGCCGGTGATGGCCCCGGCCACCAGGAAAGTGCCGGCCTCGATGCGGTCGGGCTGTACACGGTACGCAGCGCCGTGCAGGCGCGGCACCCCCTCGATCACCAGCCGGTTGGTTCCCGCGCCCCGGATACGCGCGCCCATGCTGGCCAGGAACCCGGCCAGATCGACCACCTCCGGCTCGAGCGCGGCGTTCTCGATCACGGTCTCGCCGTCGGCGAGGGTGGCCGCCATCATGAGGTTCTCGGTGCCGGTGACCGTGACCTTGTCCATGACCAGGTGAGCGCCCCGGAGCCGCCCGGCGCGGGCACGGATGTAGCCGTCCGCAATCTCTACCTCGGCACCCATGGCCCGCAGGCCAGCCACGTGCAGGTCTACCGGCCGCGCGCCGATGGCGCAGCCTCCCGGCAGCGAGACATCGGCCTGACCGAAGCGGCTGAGCAGCGGCCCCAGCACGAGGATGGAAGCCCGCATGGTCTTCACGAGGTCATAGGGGGCCGTGAACTCGCGGATCGTGCCGGTATCCACGTGGATCCGCATGCCGTCACCGACCGTCACCGTCACGCCCATCTGCGCGAGCAGGCCGATGGTCGTGGTCACGTCGTTCAGATGGGGTACGTTGGCGACGGTCACCGGCTCGTCGGCCAGCAACGTGGCGGCCAGGATCGGGAGGGCCGCATTCTTGGCGCCGGAGATCCGCACCTCCCCGCGCAGCGGGTGGCCGCCTTCGATGGCCAGTTTCTGCACGGGGGGGCCGCCCGGCCTCAGGCCGGCCGGGCGCTCCACTCTTCCGGCGTGAAGGCCTGGATCGACAGCGCGTGGATTTCAGCCCCGATGCGTGCCCCCAGGGCGCCGTAGACCAGCCGGTGGCGTTGCAGGGTGTGCTTGCCGGCAAAGGAAGGGCTGACCACCACGGCATCGAAATGCACGTTGTCCGTGCTGTGCACGGTGGCGGTGGTTCCGGGCAGGTGGCTTCGTATCAGGTCTTCAATCTCTTGCGGGGTCATCATGCTGCCGGTGGGCCATACAGGGAGGCGCGGGATTATAGATGACTTACAATCCCGGGCCATGAGCAGCAACTCCCCGGACTTCCAGGCCCGGGCCCGCCGGGTCCTTGAAATCGAGGCGGCAGCCGTGGCCGGGCTCGCTGCCCGCCTGGATGCCCGCTTCGACCGTGCCTGCGAGCTCTGCCTGGCCTGCCGGGGACGGGTCGTGGTCACCGGCATGGGCAAGTCCGGCCATGTGGCGGGCAAGGTGGCCGCCACGCTGGCCAGCACCGGAACGCCGGCCTTTTTCGTGCATCCGGGCGAAGCCAGCCATGGCGACCTCGGCATGATCACCCGGGCCGACCTG
>JAANMU010003039.1_pt1 | contig 11440 bp, 9 predicted proteins | sample 7279701 | NCBI WGS metagenome assembly JAANMU01 (sample SAMN14094539, study PRJNA606508) | bioreactor metagenome | isolation source: A lab-scale SPAN reactor treating ammonium-rich wastewater day 57 | place: Ireland: Galway | collected 2017-03-13 | reverse complement strand
GTACCACTCGGTCCCCGCCAATGTTGCGCAGCGGACTGTTGACAGCATCGTTACGCGCGCTGCCCCCGCAATCGAGGACTTTGACGGGTTTCTGAAGGGCGCGGGGTCACGAAGGCAGGTGCTCGAGCAGCCTTGCCTCGTCCCAGACTTCCACGCCGAGGGCGCGGGCCTTGTCGAGTTTCGAACCCGCGGCCTCGCCGGCGATGACAAGGTCGGTGTTCTTCGAAACCGACCCGGTCACCTTCGCGCCGAGTGATTCGAGCAGTTCGGTGAGCGTGGTGCGGTCGAAGGACTCGAGCGTGCCGGTGAGCACGATGGTTTTCCCGGCGAACGGGCTGTCGGGGCGGGACGAGGCCCTGCCCGGCGGGCGGTAGTCGTGGCTGGCCAGGTCCACGCCGAGGCTCCGAAGTTCAGCGAAGGTCTTGCGTGCCGCGGCGGAATGGAGGTATTCGTACACCACGGGCGCGGTGTCCTCGCCGAGTCCCGTCTCGTAGACAGGCTCGACGGGGTCAGGGCTGCCGGTGAGTTGTCTGCGGCGGATCGACGACATGCGGTTGACCGCCATCGGCATGAGTTGCCAGACCTTCGCGGCGAGCAGTGCGTCGAGGTCGGGAAAGACCCGTGCGATGGCCCTCGCCGTGGTATCTCCTACGTGGCGGATGCCCATGCCGGCGAGCACGCGGGCGAGGCCGCGAGATTTCGCCTGCTCGATGCCCGCGAGGAGGTTGTCTACGGACTTCTCGCCCATGCGTTCGAGACCGACAAGCGCATCGCGGTGCTCGCGGAGCCGGAAGACGTCGGCGAACGAGTTCAGGGGGATCGGCCGGTCCGTGCCGGCGGTCGCGCGGATCAGGTCAACCGTCTTCTCGCCCAGGCCCTCGATGTCCATCTGCTTTCGGCCCGCGAACCAGATGATCTTCTCGCGGACCTGGGCCGGGCACTCGGGGTTGATGCATCGGCGTTCGGTTTCGAGCGTCGGGTCGTCCCGCGCTTCGGGCGGCTCGATCTCAACCGGGCCATCGCAGACGGGGCAGGTCTGGGGAGCCTGCACACGCCTCGCCCCCTTCGGTCGCTTGGCGAGGACGACGCGGAGGACGTAGGGGATGATCTCCCCGGCCTTCTCGATCTCGACCGTGTCGCCGATGCAGAGGTGCGTGCAGGGGTCGGCGGGTTCGTCCACGGATAGATCGGTGCGCATCTTGCGCACCCGGCCGTAGTTGTGCAGGGTCGCGTGCTGCACGACCGTGCCGGCGATGAGCGTCGGTTCCATGACCGCCCTGGGCGTGATCCGACCGCTCTTGCCCACCTGCGGCTCGACGCGCAGGAGTTTCGTGAGTTTGCGCTCGGCGGGGTACTTGTACGCGATGATCCAGCGTGGGCTTTTGGCGGTCGTGCCGAGGCGGTCCTGCACAGACCAGGCGTCCACCCGCACGACCATGCCGTCGGTTGCGTAGGGCATCTCGTGGCGGTGCGAGGCGAACTTCTCGATCGCGCGGATCATGTCCTCGATCCTGCGGCCGCGTGCCTGGATCGGATTGACGGGGATGCCGAGGCTGCGCAGGCGGTCGAGGAAGCGGGAGTGCGAGTCGGCGAAGTGGGGGTCGGAGACTTCGCCGCGGCCGTGGGCGACGAAGGCCAGCCGCCGCTGGGCGACGGCCTTGGGGTCGAGCTGCTTGAGCGTTCCAGCGGTGGCGTTGCGGGGATTCATGAAGGGGTCGAGTTCGTCGGCCTCGCGCTGGGTGTTGATGCGTTCGAACTCGTCGAGCGGCATGTAGATTTCGCCGCGGGCTTCGAGGACACCGGGAGCGTCGCCTTCGAGTCGGAGGGGGATGGAGCGGATGGTGCGCGCGTTGTGGGTGATGTCGTCGCCGCGGGCGCCGTCGCCGCGGGTGAGGGCAAGGGCGAGCGATCCCTTTTCCCATCGCACACTGACGGCGACGCCGTCGATCTTGGGATCGCAGACGAGCCATGGCGGCTCGTTGGCGAACAGCCCGCTCTCAGCGCCGAGGCCTCGCAGCACGCGGGCGTGCCACTCGCGCAGTTCGGCTTCGTCATAGGTGTTGTCGATGGAGAGCATGGGTCGCGAGTGCGCGACGGTCCGGAAGCCCTTGATCGGCTCGCCGCCGACCCGTTGGGTGGGGCTGTTGGGGTCGGCGAGTTCAGGGTGCGCGGTTTCGAGGTCGGCGAGTTCACGCAAGAGGCGGTCGAACTCGGCGTCCGGCATGATGGGGCGTGTCTGGACGTAGTACGCGCGGTTGGCGCGTTCGAGGAGGTCCCGAAGTTCCGCCGCTCGGTGCGCCGGGTCACGAGCGCTCATACCGCCATCGTACTCGCCCGCCGCCGCTCGTCGCGTGCCCCGCGTATGCTGCCCGCATGACGGCCCGGACCATCGACGGCCGCGCCCTCGCGGAGGCGTACCGCGCCCGGATCGCCGGGCGGGTGGCGGCAGCGCGTGCAGCCGGCGCGAGCGTGCGGCTCGATGCGGTGCTGGTCGAGTCCGGGGACAGCGCGGCCCGCCTCTACGCGGACAACCAGAAGCGGACCTGCGAGGCGCTCGGGATCGAATACCGGCTGCACCTGCTGCCGGCGACGGCGGGATTCGACGAGATCGCGGGGCGCGTGCTGCTGCTCAATCTTGACGAGGCCGTCTCGGCGATCATGATCCACATGCCCCTGCCCGAGGGCGTGGATGCCTACCGCGTCCAGCGGTTGATCGCACCGGAGAAGGACGTGGAGGGCGTGAACCCCGCGAACATCGGGAACATCGTGTACGGACGGTCGTCGCTTGCGCCGTGCACCGCGCTCGCCACGGTCCGCATGATCCAGCACACCGGGGTGGCGCTGCGGGGGCGGGTGGCGGTCGTGGTCGGGGCGAGCGACGTCGTGGGCAAGCCGATCGCCGTGCTGCTGATGCGCGAGGACGCGACGGTCATCTCGTGCAACAAGTGGACGCCGAGGTTGGACGAACTTTGTCGAGGGGGGGACGTTCTTGTGGCTGCGGCCGGGGTGCCGGGGCTGATCCGGCGCGAGATGGTGAAGCCCGGCGCGGTGGTGATCGACGTGGGCGTGAACCGGGTGCAGGGGCCGGGTGGCTCGATGCGGACGGTTGGCGACGTCGACTTCGACGCAGTCAGGGAAGTGGCGGGTTGGATCAGCCCCGTGCCCGGGGGCGTCGGCCCGATGACCGTCGCCATGCTGCTCACGAACGTTGCCCAGGCGGCGGGCGGCTGGGCAGACGCGGATTGCGAGCCTGCGATATCACCCCAGCCGGGGCATTGACCCGGCCTCTGCCGGGGGCTTGAATTGCCGGACCCCTCCGGGGTGATTGGAGACGCGATGAACGCTCTGACTTTCGGGCTTCTCCCGAACATCGGCACGTGGGAGATGCTGCTCATCCTGGCGATCGGCCTGCTGTTGTTCGGCCGTCGTCTCCCCGAAGTCGGCAGGAGCTTGGGAAAGGGCATCGTGGAGTTCAAGAAGGGCCTCAAGGGGATCGAAGAGGACATCGAGCACCAGTCCAGCGCACCCCCTGCGAAGTCTCCGGATTCGATCCGTCCTCCCCTGACGAGCGGCGGCGAGGACGCACGCGTGTCGCAGGGCCAGCCGATCGAGCAAACGGCGACCAGGACAGCAGAGTGAGCGACCGGGGCTGAGCGGGTACCATCCGATCATGCACCCGATCCTTCTTGCGTTGTTGACGGCCGTGCCCCCCCAGCCCGACCTGCCGATCGTCGAGGTCCGCGCTGACAACACGGTCATCGACCGGTCGTGCAGGGTCGTCGTTCCGGGTGGGCGCGTGATCGCCGACGCGGACGGGAACGGCGTAGTTCACATCCGGGCGAGCGGCATCACAGTCGAGTTCGCGGAGGGATCAGCGTTGCGCGGCGCGGCGTCGGACGTGCCCTGGGATGAACACACGGGTATCGGCATCCGCATCGACGGGCAGACCGATGTGACCCTGCGCAACGCCCGCACGCACGGCTTCAGGGTCGGCATCTGGGCGACGAACGCCGACGGGCTGACGGTCGAAGGGGCGGACGTCTCGGACGGGTACGCGATGCGGCTCCGATCCACGCCGCAGGCCGAGGACGGCGGGGACTGGCTCTGGCCGCACGAAAACGACAAGCACGAGTGGATGGAGCGCTATGGCGCTGGGCTGTACGTCGAGCGGTCGTCGGGCGTCACGGTCCGGGATTGCTTCGCCCGGCGGCGTCAGAACGGCATCATCCTCGACCGCGTGACGGATTCGCGCGTGTTCGACAACGACTGCTCGTTCCTGTCGGGCTGGGGCCTGGCGATGTGGAGGTCCAGCGACAACGTCATCAGCCGCAATGCGTTCGACTTCTGCGTCCGGGGCTACTCGCACGGCGTGTACAACAGGGGGCAGGACTCCGCGGGCATCCTCGTGTTCGAGCAGTGTTCGCGGAACGTCTTCGCCGAGAACTCCGCCACGCACGGCGGCGATGGATTCTTCGGGTTCGCCGGCAAGGAGGCGCTGGGCGAGAACCCCGGCCCCGCCTGGTTCTCCGTCGAACGGGCAGGCTGCAACGACAACCTGCTCATCAACAACGACTTCTCCTACGCCCCGGCCCACGGCATCGAACTCACCTTCTCGTTCGGCAACCGCTTCATCGGGAACCGGCTGGTCGAGAACGCGATCTGCGGCGTGTGGGGGGGTTACTCGCAGGACACGCTCATCGCGATCAATCACGTCGAGGGCAACGGCGAGATGGCCTACGGCCTCGAACGCGGCGGCATCAACATCGAGCACGGGGCGAATAACCTCATCCGCGAGAATGTCTTCCGCAACAACAAGTGCGCCGTGCACCTCTGGTGGGACGACGACCAGCACCTCCTGAAATCGGCGTGGGCGAAGGCCAACCACAAGGGGTGCGCAGAGAACGTCGTCATCAAGAACCGCTTCGAGGGCGACGATCTCGCCCTCCACCTGCGCGATTGCCAAGGCACGAAAGTCGGGGCGAACCTGATGGAGGGCGTGAAACGCGAGGTCGACGCGACGCCGGGCTCCGAGCCGGAGGAGGTGCTCGTCACGATGGATATCTTCTCGCCTCCGGAGTATCCGGCGTTCGGCGAGCGGAGCCCGGTCGGTGCTCGCGCGCACCTCGCGGGACGGCGGAACATCGTGATGGGCGAGTTCTTCCCGTGGGACCACGAGTCGCCGTTCGCCCGGCGTGGGCACGCCGATGCAGGAACCGCCTACGAGGTGTTCGGCGGGAGCGATTCGCTCTCCGTCGTGCTCAACGCCGACAAGGTAACGTTCGCCTGGGAGGAGCCGAAGGACGGCGGACCGAACCGCTTCGTGCTCGGCGCGCCGGCGGGCGTGCACCCCTACGCGATCACTTTCCGCGACGGAGCATGGAGCGAGCGCTTCGAGGGCACGATCGTCGGCGCGCTCTGGACCATTCGCGTCTTTCCCTGGACAATCGACCCGCGCGAGAACCTCGAGGGCTGGCGGGCCGAGGCCCAGGGTCCCGGCGCGATGGAAGCGACGGCCAACGCGCTCCAACTCAAGTTCGCCCACGGCGGCCCCCGGACGGTCGGCCTCTCGGATGAGATCACCACCGCCGGTCCAGGCCCGGATCGCTTCGGCGTGATCGCATCGACCCGCATCCGACTCTCGCCCGGTCGGTGGCGGGTCTCGACGCTCAGCGACGACGGCGTTCGGGTGACCGTGGACGGCAGCGTCTTGCTCGAGAACTGGACTTGGCACGCCCCGACCCGCGACAAAGCAGAGTTCGTCATCGCCGAGGAACGGATCGTCGAGGTCGTGGTCGAGCACTTCGAGATCGACGGGTACGCGGTCCTGACGTTCGACATCGAGCCGGCGCCCTGACCCTCATTGCCGCTCGGGGCGGCGGGGCTAGACTTATCCACGGCTGACGGCGAGGTAGCTCAGCTGGTTTAGAGCGGCGGATTCATAACCCGCAGGTCGAGGGTTCGAGTCCCTCCCTCGCCATTCCGTTTGCAGCCCGCTCGGTTTTACGACCGCCCGCCGCCCGGTCCGAACTTGAGGGCCGCGATACGCTCGGGCAGGCTGAGCAGGCGGATGAACCCTTCGGCGTGTTTCTGGTTGTAGACCTCGTCGGCGGAGAAGGTCGCGTAGCTCTCCTCGTAGAGGCTGTAGGGTGAGGAGCGGGCGACGAGGGTCGCGCTGCCCTTGTAGAGCCGGACGACGGCGCGGCCGGTGGGGCGTTCGGCGATCTTCTCGGCGCACGCACCGAGGGCTTCGCGCAGTGGTGTGAACCAGCGGCCGTTGTAGACGAGTTCGGCGAATCGCACGGCCATCTCGTCCTTCCAATGGGAGGTCTCGCGGTCAAGGACGCACTGCTCGATGCCGCGGAGTCCCTCCACGATGACCGTGCCGCCGGGCGTTTCGTACAGGCCACGGGACTTCATCCCGACGAGACGGTTCTCGAGGATGTCCACACGCCCGACGCCGTGTTCTCCAGCGACTGCGTTGAGGTGAGCTACGAGTTGTTCCGGGGCGAGGCGTTCGCCATCGACCGCGACGGGGCGGCCGTGCTCGTAGTCGATCGCCACGTCGCGAGGCTCGTCGGGCGCGTCCTTCGGGCTTCGGGTGAGCATCCAGACGTCGTCTGGCGGCGGGCAGGCGGGGTCTTCGAGCGGGCCGCCCTCGTGAGAAATGTGCCAGAGGTTGCGATCGCGGGAGTAGAGCTTCTTCGCGGTAGCGGTGGTGGGGATGTTGCGCTCGGCGAGGTAGTTCAGCAGGTCCTCGCGTGAGCGGAGGTTCCAGTGCCGCCACGGGGCGATGACTTCGAGATCGGGTGCGAGAGCGGCGAAGGTGCTCTCGAAGCGCACCTGGTCGTTGCCCTTGCCGGTGCAGCCGTGGGCGAGAGCGTCGGCCTTGAACTCGCGGGCGACATCCACCTGCGCCTTGGCGAGCAGGGGGCGGGCGATCGAGGTGCCGAGCAGGTAGCGGCCCTCGTAGACGATCCCGGCGATGAGCGTGGGGAAGACGTAGTCGCGGATGAACTCCCGGCGGAGGTCCACGACCTTGCAGGCCGATGCGCCGGACTTGAGGGCTTTCGTCTCGATGCCTGCGAGTTCCTCCTCGCCCTGACCGACGTCGCCGACGAAGGCAATGACCTCGCAGTCGATGTTCTCACGGAGCCAGGGGATGACGGCGGAAGTGTCTAGACCGCCGGAATAGGCGAGCACGACTTTCCTGGGCATGGGAACTCCCTCATTCCGGACCGTCGTCGGCCGGGCCATGACGATAGCCGGCATCAGAGCGGGTTGACGTGAGCAGAGGCATCCCGGCCTTCGGCTTCGGGGCGTCGAGAGGATCACGGTGGCGGTAGGATGAATGCTGCCACGGAGACCAAGCCATGGTTCGTCTGGTGCTGGTGTCGTTGCTGTCCTTGCTGGGACTGATGCCGAAGGCGGCCCTCGCTTCGATGGAGAACGGACCGGAGTTTCGCGTGCTGCTCTACAGCCGAACGGCCGGTTTCCGGCACGGGTCGATCGCGGTCGGCATCGCGGCGGTGACGAAACTGGGCGAGAAGCACGGGTTCGTCGTGGATGCAACCGAAGACCCCTCCGAGTTCACCGACGAGAACCTGGAGCGGTACGCCGTGGTGCTGTTCCTGAACACAACGGGCACGGTGCTCGACGCCGAGCAGAAGGCTGCGTTCGAGCGGTTCATCGCCAAGGGTCGGGGCTGGGTCGGCGTGCACTCCGCTTCGGACACGGAGTACGAGTGGCCGTGGTACGCGGGGCTGGTGGGGGCGTATTTCAAAGGGCACCCGGCGATCCAGGAGGCGACGATCCTGGTCCACGATCGGGATCACCCATCGACAAAGATGCTCCCGGAGCGCTGGGTGCGCACGGACGAATGGTACACCTTCCGCGACAGCCCGCGCGGCCGCGTCCACGTGCTGATGTCGGTCGATGAGCGGACCTACGAGGGCGGCGGAATGGGTGACGACCACCCGATCGCGTGGTGCCACGAGTACCGGGGCGGCCGGGCATGGTACACCGCGCTGGGGCACACCAACGAGTCGTACGAGGAGCCGCTCTTTCTGGAGCACCTGCTCGGGGGAATCCGGTGGGCTGCGGGGGTGGAGGAGGGCGCTCCTGCTCAGGCGCCGGCTGGCACGCCCGTGTCGTCGTCGCCTTGAGGCGGACTGCGATCACACGAGCAGCGAGGCAGGTCGTTCGAGCATCTGCTTGACGGTGTTGAGGTACTGGGCAGCCATCGCGCCGTCGATGATGCGGTGGTCGCTGGACATCGTCATCGCCATCTCGCGGAGGGTGGCGATGCGGGTCTCGCCGTCGTCGTCCTGCTCGATGGCGGGGCGTTCGATGGCCCGCCCGACGGCGAGAATTGCGGCGTTCGGGGGGTTGATGATGGCGGTGAAGTGATCGACGCCGAACATGCCGAGGTTGGAGATGGTGAAGGTTGAGTCGCTCATTTCCTCGACGGAGAGGCCCTTCTCCCGGGCCTTGGCGGCGAGGCGGCGTGTCTCGTCGGAGATCTGGCGCAGGCCGACCCGGTCGGCATCGCGGATGACGCCGACGACGAGGCCGCCGCCCTTTTCGGCGGGGAGCGCGATGGCGACGCCGATGTTGACGCGCCCGTGCAGGCGGATGGCGGGTGGGTCGTTGCCCTTGCTCTCAACCCAGGATGAGTTGACGAAGGGATGCTGGTGCATGGCGAGGGCGCAGGCGCGGACGAGGAAGTCGTTCACGCTGAGTTTCACGCCCTGCGGCTCCAGCTGCTCGTTCAGTTGCTCGCGGAGCGAGAGCAGCGCGTCCATGCGCGCGCTGACCGTCACCTGGTAGTGGGGGATGGTGGCCTTGCTCTCGACGAGGCGGCGGGCGATCGTCGCTCGCATGTTCGAGAGCGTGACCGTGCGGTCCTCGAGCCGGGCCGCGGTCAGTTCGGGGAGAGGCGCCGGCGGCACCTTCGCGGCGACCATGCGCTCGGTCTGTGCATCCGCGGAGGCTGGGCGACGGGGAGCGGCTGTCGGTGCGGCGGCCTCGACGTCCTTGCGCGTGATGCGGCCGGAGGGGCCGGTGCCCTCAATGGACGCGAGATCGAGGCCCCTTTCTTCCGCGATTTTGCGGGCAAGCGGAGAGGCAAAGACGCGGGCACCGTTGCGATCGGCGCGTGAGGCATCGGATGCAGAGGTCGCGATCGCGGTGGATGCCCCCGGACCCTCGCTTCGCTCACGCCCTGCATCGGCGCGCGCGGACGTGGCGGTTCCAGCCTTTGCGCTCGACGTTGTGAGAGCGCTGCTCCCGGCTGCGGCGGCATCCTCGCCCTCACCCGCCAGCACGGCGATGACGGTCCCGACCGCCACGGCCTTGCCCTCGTCCACGGCGAGCCTGGCGATCGTGCCCTCGTCGAAGGACTGGAGTTCCATCGTGGCCTTGTCGGTCTCGATGTCCGCGATGACGTCGCCGGAGGAGACCGAGTCGCCCTCCTTGACGTACCACTTCACGACGGTGCCCTGCTCCATCGTGTCGGAGAGACGGGGCATGGTGATCTCAATCGGCATCGAATCGTCCTTGGCGCGAGTGCGGTACCGGCATGGATCAGGCCAGTGTACGCTTCACCGCCGCTGCGATCTTCTCCGGATTCGGCAGGTACGCGGCCTCCATGTTCTTCGCGTAGGGCGTCGGTACGTCGTCGGTGTTGACGCGAGTGGGGGGGGCGTCGAGCCAGTCGAAGGCTTTTTCGGTGATCTGAGCGATGACCTCGCTCGCCACGCCTCCGAATGGCCAGGACTGGTCCACCACGACGACACGGTTGGTCTTCCGCAGGCTGCGGACGACGGAGTCGAGGTCGAGCGGACGGACAGTTCGCATGTCGAGCACGTCGCACTCGATGCCCTCGGAGGCGAGCGATTCAGCGGCTTCGAGGCAGAAGTTCACGGGTCGGCCGAAGGAGACCAGCGTGCAGGCGTCGCCCTCGCGGGCCAGGCGAGCGCGGCCGAAGGGGATGTAGTATTCCTGCTCGGGGACGTGAGCCTTGTCGCCAAGCATGCGCTCGGACTCGAGGAAAAAGACGGGGTCGGGGTCGAGAATGGCGGTCTTGAGGAGCCCCTTGGCGTCGTACGGGTTGCTGGGGATGGCGATCTTCATGCCGGGGACGTTGGCGTAGAGGCCCTCGACGCACCAGGAGTGAGTGGAGCCCAGTTGTCCGCCCGCGCCGTTGTTGCCGCGGAAGACGACGGGGCAACCCCACTGACCGCCCGACATGTAGAGCATCTTGGGTGCGTTGTTGAGAATCTGGTCGGCGGCGACGAGGCTGAAGGACCAGGACATGAACTCGATGATGGGGCGCAGGCCGTACATGGCGGCGGCGATGCCGAGACCCGCGAAACCGTTCTCGGAGATCGGGGTGTCGATGATGCGCTTGGGGCCGAACTCGTCGAGCATGCCCTGGGAGACCTTGTACGCGCCGTTGTACTCGGCGACTTCCTCGCCCATGAGAAAGACGCGCGGGTCACGGCGCATCTCCTCGGACATCGCTTCGCGGAGCGCCTCGCGGAACTGGATGACGCGGTCGCCCTCGCGCGACGGGAGTTCGGCGTCGAAGTCGGGCACGGCGTAGTCACCGGGGAGGGCGGGGTGCTCGACGAGCCGGGCGCGGGGGGGGAGGGGGGAGGCTCTGGATGCAGTCAATGTGCGAATCTCCGAGAGGGGGTGTCGTGTGCCGCAGCGAATGTTTTGAGCAGAAGCAGGAACTCATCCGCACTTCCACAACCCCCGCAAGACCAAGAAGCTCGCTCGTTCAGCCCGGCTGCGAGAACCAGTTTCTCAACCAGCATGGTGGTCACTGCTGCGAGCCGTTTGGTGCGTGCGGTTCGGATGTCGCCATGCCTCATGGGCACAAGGATCGTCGGAGGGTCGGTGTGCGCGATTCGTTTGACTCGATGCTCTTTGACCGGTTCGATACGTCGTCTGAGCCGCTGCGCACAGCGTCGCAAGCCACCCGCGGGTGGGATGTTACCAGTGGGCTTGTCGAGGCGGTCGATTGCTCGGATAATGCTGGTTGCAGAACGGCTCTGGTCGCTGAGTTTGGTCAGCCTCAGGAGTACGGCGTTCTGAATCATATCACGGAGATGCCATGCCAAGTCGGGCACCTCTTCAAGAATCTCTATGTGTGGCGCAATCTCATTCAGAGGTGCGATGACGAACACTCGTTCGAAAAAGCACCAATCGCGGCGAAGTCCGGCGGATTCAGGCGTGAGTGCGAGAAGCATTTCTCGTTGTTCTTTGGTTGGCGTCATCCCGAGGATCACAGCAGCGGGTTCTTCTCGCCGTGGACGTAGTCCCGGATCGGGCTGGACTGCGGCAGGGGGTTGATGAACACGTCGCTGTAGAGTTCGGCCTCGATGTCCGGGGCGGGCGCGGACTCGGCGAAGTCCACCGCCTCCTTCACGATCTC
>JAANMU010003035.1_pt1 | contig 11454 bp, 7 predicted proteins | sample 7279701 | NCBI WGS metagenome assembly JAANMU01 (sample SAMN14094539, study PRJNA606508) | bioreactor metagenome | isolation source: A lab-scale SPAN reactor treating ammonium-rich wastewater day 57 | place: Ireland: Galway | collected 2017-03-13 | reverse complement strand
TTGAGCAGCCTTCAGCATCCGGTGGGTAATCTTTTTATCCTGGTTAGTTGAAATAGTCATGATTAATCCTTTTTTTGGTTTTATAGCAGTAACGATTTCACTTTATCGCAATTTAAAAACGGCTATTTGCATTCTGAGGTAGGATCGCAGAGTTAGCCCGGAAATGGAATTCAGCCCCTTTTGTGCAAAATATGGTTGATAATCACCGGCTGACATGGTAGTCTTCCGTGCAAAAGGTGGTTGGAGGCCAGAATGAACGAATTTACAGGATCGGCAGCTTCACAGGCTGACTTTATTTGGAAGAACGCGGAAGACCTTTGGGGGGACTTCAAACATACGGACTTTGGCAAGATCATCTTGCCATTTACCTTGCTGCGCCGCCTGGAGTGTGCGCTGGAGCCGACCCGCGAGGCGGTGAGAGAAGCGCATGACGCTTTCAAGGATGCCGATGTTGAGCTGGACACCATTCTGCGCTCAACCGCTGAATATCCCTTCTACAACACCTCTGAATACTCCCTTGGCACCCTCGGCAGCACCAAGACGCGCCGCAATCTGGAAGACTACATCGCCCTGTTTTCGGATAACGCTCGCGCTATCTTCGAGGAGTTCGAGTTCGGCAATACTGTGATCCGGCTGGAGAAAGCTGGCTTGCTATACAAAATCTGCCAGAATTTCGCCAAGATCGACCTGCACCCTGATGTGGTGCCGGATCGGGTGATGAGCAACATCTACGAACACCTGATTCGCCGCTTTGGTGCCGAGGTCAACGAAGGGGCCGAGGACTTCATGACGCCGCGTGACATCGTTCACCTGGCGACCGCGCTTTTGCTTGACCCAGATGACGCCCTGTTTGAAGCCAGCCCCGGTTTGATTCGTACCCTGTATGACCCGACCTGCGGCACGGGTGGCTTCCTCACCGATGCCATGAACCATGTGGGCGATCACGGTGGCCGCGACAAGGTACCGCCGGTTCTGGTGCCGCACGGGCAGGAGTTGGAGCCGGAAACCCATGCGGTTTGTGTGGCCGGTATGCTGATTCGCCGTCTGGAATCCGACCCTGGCCGCGATCTGTCGAAGAACATACGTCAGGGCAGCACCCTGTCCAACGACCAGTTTGCCGGTGAGCGTTTCCACTACTGCCTGTCCAATCCCCCGTTTGGGAAGAAATGGGAGAAGGACAAAACTGCCGTTGAAGCGGAGCACAAAAAAGGCGAGCTGGGCCGCTTTGGGCCGGGCCTGCCGAAAATCAGCGATGGCTCCATGCTCTTTCTGATGCACCTGGCCAGTAAGCTGGAACTGCCGAGCAATGGCGGTGGTCGCGCCGCTATCGTGTTGTCCGGCTCGCCACTGTTCAATGGTGGTGCAGGGTCTGGTGAGTCCGAAATTCGACGCTGGCTGCTGGAAAACGACCTGATTGAAGCTATTGTGGCACTGCCAACGGATCTGTTCTTCCGCACCAATATCGCCACCTACTTGTGGATTTTGTCCAACAAGAAGCCGCAGGAGCGCAAAGGCAAGGTGCAGTTGATCAACGCCACCGACCTGTGGACTTCAATCCGCAACGAGGGCAACAAGCGCCGTATTGTCAGCGATGATCAGCGCCGCCAGATTCTGGACATCTACGCCGCAGGCGAAACCGATGCACTTTCCCGGATGCTCGACTACCGCACCTTTGGCTACCGCCGTATCAAGGTGCTGCGCCCGCTGCGCATGACCCTGCAACTGAATGAGGCAGGAATTGAGCGGCTGGAGGCCGACCCCGCTTGGGAAAAGCTCCCTGACGCGCATCAGGCATTCTGGCGCGACGCCCTCAAGCCGCTGATCGGGCAAACGCAGACCTATGGCTGGGCAGAAACCTTTGCCAAGGACGTGATCAAGACTGACGAAGCCAAGCAGCTCAAGGTCAAAGCCAATAAGACCTTTATCACCGCGCTGATCAACGCTTTTGGCCACAAAGACCCGGAAGCCGAACCGGTCACGGATGCCAATGGCAACCTGGTGCCGGATACTGACTTGACCGATTACGAAAATGTCCCCTATCTGGAGGATATTGAGGACTACTTCGCCCGCGAAGTGCTGCCCCATGTACCGGATGCCTGGCCGGACGAGAGCTTTACCGATGCGAAGGACGGTCGATTGGGTCGCGTCGGCTATGAGATCAACTTCAACCGCTTCTTCTACCAGTATCAGCCGCCGCGTAAGCTACACGATATTGATGAAGACCTGAAGCAGGTAGAAGCCGAGATTGCCGCGCTACTGGCAGAGGTGGCCAGCGAATGAGCCAGTACAAAGTCTATCCCGCGTACAAGGATTCCGGCGTTGAGTGGATTGGGCAGGTGCCGGAGCATTGGGAGGTGAAAAGGCTACGTCATGTCGGACGTTACGCTAATAGTGGCGTTGACAAGAAGAGCTATGAAGACCAGCAGGCAGTTGAGCTTTGTAACTACACGGATGTTTATTACAACGAGTTCATCAGTGATGGTATGCCTTTCATGCAGGCTACTGCCAGCGCCCACGAGATTGAGCAGTTCACTCTGAAAAAAGGCGATGTCATTATCACGAAGGATTCGGAAGACCCATCCGACATAGGGATTCCTGCCTTTGTTCCACATGATATGCCTGGAGTGGTTTGTGGCTATCATCTCACTATGATTCGTGCCTTAAATGATAACTATGGAAGCTATATCCATCGTTCGATTCAGTCGGATCATACAAGAGCTCACTTCTTTGTTGAGTCGCCAGGAATAACCCGATATGGCCTGAATCAAAATACTATTGGTAATGCTCCAGTAGCGCTCCCTCCACCAGAAGAACAAGCCACCATCGCGGCCACCCTCGACCGCGAAACCGCCCGTATTGATGCGCTGATTCAGAAGAAGACCCGCTTTATCGAGCTACTGAAGGAAAAGCGCCAGGCGCTGATTACCCATGCGGTCACCAAGGGGCTAGACCCCAACGTGAAGATGAAGGATTCCGGCGTTGAGTGGATTGGGCAGGTGCCGGAGCATTGGGATGTTAAACCCTTCTTCGCCTTGGTGACAGAACTGAATCGAAAGAATGTGGGCCTAGCTGAAACCAATATTCTGTCTCTCAGCTACGGAAACATCATCCAGAAGCCTGAAACCAGAAATATGGGGTTAACGCCAGAGTCTTATGAAACCTATCAAATCGTAGAGTCTGGCGAAATTTTATTTAGGTTCACCGATCTGCAAAACGACAAACGTAGCTTGCGATCAGCCCAAGTCACGCAAAGAGGAATCATTACCTCTGCATATATGGCCGTGAAACCGCACAGTATTGGCTCTACATATTTTGCATGGTTGATGCGTTCATATGACCTTTGTAAAGTCTTTTATGCAATGGGTGGAGGATTAAGGCAGTCATTGAAATTTGAAGATGTCAGAAGGCTTCCAGTACTTATCCCTCCGGTCGAGGAGCAGAGCGAAATTACCAATACAATCAATGCAAGAACAGCTCGCATTGATGCTCTAGTCGAGAAAACAGAACAAAGCGTAGCCCTGCTCAAAGAGCGCCGCGCTGCCTTTATCACAGCAGCAGTGACCGGCCAGATTGATTTGCGAGGAGAACAATAATGCAGGCACCTGCCCATCAGGAAAAACACTTCCAGCAATACATCATCGACCGGCTGGTTGAACAGGGCTGGAAACTAGGCGACACCCAGCACTACGACACTGAGCGGGCGGTGTACCCCAAAGACCTGGAAAACTGGATCAAAACCAGCGGCCAGCAGGAAAAGTGGGACAAGCTGGAACGGCTTAACGGGGCCAAGACCCTTGAGGTGCTGATGGCGCGGCTGGACAAGGCGCTGGAAAAGCAAGGCACCATGCAGGTGTTGCGCCAGGGCTTTTCCATTGCCGGTTGCGGCCTGATCGAGATGACCGAGGCCGCGCCGGAAGACAAGCGTAATGAAGCGGTGATCCAGCGCTACCAGGCCAATATCCTGCGCGTGGTGCCGGAGCTGAAGTATCACCCCGCTCGTGAGTTCGCTATTGATCTGGTGCTGTTTATCAACGGCCTTCCCGTGGCGACGGTGGAGCTTAAAACCGACTTCACCCAGTCGGCGGAAGCGGCGATGGATCAATACCGAAATGACCGTTTGCCCTACGATCCCAAGACCAAGCGCAGAGAACCGCTACTGACATTCAAGCGCGGGGCGGTGGTGCACTTTGCCATGTCTGATTCCGAAATCATGATGGCGACCATGCTGGACGGGGAAAATACCTCCTTCCTACCGTTCAACAAGGGTCGCAAGGACGAAAGCGGCGCGGTACACGCGGGTAACCCGCCCGGTGAGATCAAGGCCGATGGTACCCAAGAATACCCGGTAGCCTACTTCTGGGAAGAAGTCTGCCAACCGGATGCTTGGCTACGGATTTTCCATAGCTTTGTCTACGTCGAGACAAAGGACGTAGTGGATATTCAAGGCAACTGGTCAAAGAAAGAGACCCTGATTTTCCCGCGATTCCACCAATGGACGGCAGTGAACCAGATGCTGGCCGACGCTCGCCAGAACGGTGCGGGCATGACCTACCTATGCGACCACAGCGCCGGTTCCGGCAAAACCAGCACAATTTCCTGGACGGCCCATGATCTGGTGAAGCTGCGCGAAGACAACGGCGACGCGGTATTCAACAGCGTGATTATTGTCACCGACCGCAATGTGCTGGACGGCCAGCTCCAGGATGCGGTGAAGCAGATTGACCACCAGTTTGGCGTGATCGCCGCCATCGACCGGCAGAAATCGTCCAAGTCCAAGAGCAAACAGCTTTCTGAAGCTCTGTTGTCTGGAACACCGATTGTGGTGGTCACGATTCAGACCTTCCCCTATGCGATGGAAGCCATCATCACCGACAAAACCCTGAAAGGGAAAAACTTTGCGGTGATCATTGATGAGGCGCATAACTCGCAGACCGGCGCTACCGCCGCCAAGCTGCAAGCCGCACTGGGAATGAGCGGGCAAGGCAAGATGTCCACCATGACGGTGGATGAGTTGCTGGAACAACTGCAAAAGTCCCGCGCCCGACCAAAGAATATCAGCTACTTCGCCTTTACCGGTACGCCCAAGCACTCCACGTTGATGCTGTTCGGTCGCCCGACCGATCCAAGCCAACCGGCTTCGGACGATAACCCGCCGCAAGCCTTCCACCTGTACACCATGCGCCAGGCCATCGAGGAGAAGTTCATTCTCGATGTGCTGAAAGGCTATGTGCCCTACAAAACGGCCTTCAACCTTTCCAAGCAAATTGAAGACAGCAAGCGGGTGAGCGGCAAGGCCGCCAAACGCGCCTTGGCACAATGGATGTCCCTGCACCCCACCAATGTGACCCAAAAGGTGCAGTTTATCGTTGAGCACTTCACCAAGAACGTCGCCCACCGGCTGGATGGCAAGGCCAAGGCCATGGTAGTCACCAGCTCCCGTGCCGCCGCCATTCGCTACAAGAAGGCGTTTGACCGGTACATCGAACAGCACAGCGAGTACGGCTTTATTCATTCACTGGTGGCCTTTTCCGGCAAGATGACCGGTAAGCAGGTGATGCATCAGGATGACGGTGAGTTTAAGGACGATGTGTTTATTGTCGATGAGAGCGAGGAGTTTACCGAGCAGAGCATGAACCCGGATGTCCAAGGGCAGGATTTGCGCTTTGCCTTTGACCGCCCGGAATACCGGGTGATGTTGGTGGCCGACAAGTTCCAGACCGGCTTTGACCAGCCCAAACTGGTCGCCATGTATGTGGACAAGAAAATCGCCAACCATGTTGAGATTGTGCAGACCTTCGCCCGCCTCAACAGGACGGCGCCCGGTAAGGATGAGGTCTTTATCATCGACTTTGTGAACGACCCGGAGAACGTGCGTCAGGCCTTTACCACCTATGACAAGGGTGCTCACATCGACGAAGTGCAAGACCTCAATGTGGTCTACGAGATCAAGGAGCGCTTGGACGAGCACGGCCTGTACGACGATAAGGACTTGGCCGCGTTCAAGGAAGCTCGCTTCAAGACCATTCGGGACATCACCCATACCAAATCGCCGCAGCACAAGGCGCTGTATGCCGCCACTGCTGGAGCGACGGCCTTGTATAACGACAAGATGAAGATGCTGCGCGATGGCATGGCGACCTGGGAGGCAGCTTTTGAGAAGGCCCGCGCCAAGGGTGATGAGGCGGGCATGAAGTCTGCCGATCACCATCAGGATGAGTACGCCGAGCAAATTAAGGCACTGATTGGCTTCAAGTCGGATTTGGGGCGTTTTTGTCGTACCTACTCCTATATCGCCCAACTGATTGATTTTGGCGACCCGGAGCTGGAGAACTTCGCCGCCTTCGCCAAACTATTGCAAAAGCGTCTATTGCACGAAGCACCTGAAACCGTGGACTTGACCGGCCTGGTGCTCACCGGTTTTGACATCAATGCTCGTTCAGATAACGCGGAGGACGAAGGCGAAACCCCGGTACTGCAACCGGTAGGTGCAGGCGGTGGTGGTGTGGCAGGCGACAAGCCCAAATTCGTCAAAGAGATTATTGAGCGGCTCAACAGCCTGTTTGGTGAGGCAACGCCGATTCAGGATCAGGTGGCCTTCGTGAATCAAATCTTTTCAATCGCAGGCGAAAGCGATGTGGTGATGGCTCAGGTGGAAAGCAACACCCGCGAACAGGCCATGAAAGGCAACTTGCCCGGCGCTGTTCAGCAAGCGGTGGTGCGTGCTTTGTCCAGCCACCAGAAGCTGGCCACCCAGGTGCTCAAGTCTGATCGTCAGGGCATGACCGCACTGGTTGACGTGGTGTATGACCTGCTGCGCGAAGGCCAAGACATCGACCTGGATATGGATTAAGCCAATGCTTGATCTGCTGAATCTGCCAGGCATCAAGCCGGTCGATATGCGCCACGAAAGTAAGTGCCTTGTGATAGTTGCCGAGCCGGAAACGGTCGAGGTACCGCTATGCGGGGACTGCAACACCCTCATGCACAAACACGGCACGCGCAAAAACAAGTTCATGGACACGCCGTTGTACATGGAGCCCGTCCGCCTTGAAGTTCAGCGCCCGCGCTTTCGCTGTGAGTCGTGCGGCAAAATGTCCATGCCGGAGTTGAGTTTTCTGGATGACAAACGCCGAGCCACCAAACGGCTGGTCGATGTTATTCGGCAACAGTGCCTGGGAACCACCTTCCATGCTTTAGCCGAGCAAACCGGTGTGGCGGTGAACACCGTCAAGAACATCGCTCACGATCTCATTGAGGAGCTCTCCCAAACCGTTCGTTACGAAACCCCTGTCATCATGGGAATCGACGAAGTGAATCTGGCCGGCGGGTATCGCTGTGTAATCACCAACCTGGCAACCAACAACGTCTTTGATATGTTGGAACATCGTACTCAAGAGCACCTGAGGCCCTTCTTCAAGGATTTGCCGGATGCTGACAAGGTGGAATGGGTCTGTACGGATATGTGGCGCCCCTTCAAGCGTTCCTTTGCTCAGTATCTGCCCAACGCCAAACTGGTGATCGACAAGTTCCATGTCGTCAAGATGGCCTCTGAAGCGCTGGAAGTTGAGCGCAAGAACTATCAGGCTCAGTTAAGCAAAGAAGACCGGATCTACGTCAAAAAATCCATTCGCTGGCTCACCCTGAAGCGGCCCGGTAACTTGACGCCCGCAGAACAAAAGGCGCTGGAAGTCGTGAGGCAGGCGATCCCTGAGCTTGCCGTAGCCTATGATTTCAAGGAAGCCTTTTTCTGCATCTACGATGAACTCGACAAGCAGAATGCTCAGAATGCCTTTGAAGCCTGGGAGAACAGCTTGCCAGACCAAGGGCTAGTGGCATTCAAGAAGCTGGCTAAAACGGTTCACAACCATTACGACGACATCTTTGCCTACTGGGATGCACCATTCCCGATCACTAATGGTTACACCGAAGGGCTCAACGGTCTGATCAAGATGTCCAACCGGTTAGGTCGGGGTTATAGCTACCCCATCATTCGGGCAAAGACGCTGTACTCCAAAGAAGCCCGAAAGGTCGGTAGTGGTATTCGAGCAGGTCACGGCAAGGTGGAATATGGGCCGCACATTCCGACGTTGTTGAAGCAGGCAGAGAGCGGTGAACTGGATTAGCGCGAGAGAGTTGCATCAGAGAATCCAACCAATGTTAGATTCTCGCAGGGTGGTGAAAAACAGAAAAATCCAACCAGAAGCAGCTTTTTGTCCGACTAAGAGTCTAGGGTTAAAATGGATGAATTCCAACCTTAGAATGCAAATAGCCTTAAAAACTTACCGCGCAATGAAAAAATAGTTTGGGCTGGTACATACATCATGGAAAATGAAGTTACCAACCTTATTCTTTTATACAATGCTTCACGGCTGTGACAAAATCCAACCGCAGCAGATACATCGCTAAATCAATAGCACCGCCGCCACCTTTATCTGTTCTGGTGTCGTACCACCTTGGGCCTGTCGCCAGCAATACCACAACACTACCGCCCAAAGACACATTAAGCCGGATAGTAGTTTTATCTTTCACCGGCACAAAATCAGAGTCACGCTTCCAGTACAATCCCAAGACATTAAGTGCGGCTACCACCGGCATTGTTCTCAGTTGCTCTAATAGTTCAGGAGAGAATGATTTTCTTGATCTACCCATGCGGATACCTTTTAGGCTTCTCTATTAGTAATACGCACGGTCTTGTCTCACCCATTTTTCTCCGTGCCCAAGGGGCACTGCGCGGGATGATGGATAAGTCTCAAGCGACTTACCCACAACCCTTGCGGCTACTCGCATTTTTCAAAATGCCTAACTACTCAAAAAACCGGCCTTCGGCGAAGGCTTCGCCATTAGTAATACGCACGGACTTTGAACAATCTTCGCTGCCTTGAGGTAACCAGATACAGCGCCAACCGACACGCCCATTTGGACTGCGATAGCTCGAACGCTTAAGCCTTGCTCTCTGAGGCTCTGGGCCTGCGCCTGCTTGGCGCTCGCTGTTTGCAGGTATGTTTCCCTATCTACGGCCCCACTGGCTCGCCTGCGGGCCTTCTCGCGCTCTCTGTGTCGCTCTGCCGCCATGCTCTTACTGATAAGGGTGCGTAACTGCGCCTGCTCCTGATCTGTAATGCTAAACAGGTCAATCAGCATGTCATTCCTTGGCGTATACAGCGGCGGGTACTCTCTGCCGCCAAAGCTTACCTTTTCGCCTGCTTCGTAGGCTTTTGCCTTGGAATACAACGTCATCAGCTCTTTACTATTTTCTTGCCAGTTCGGGTCAAGCTCTTTAGCCAGAGCTTTTGCTTCGTAGTACATCAGCTTGCTGTTAGTCGCACCGGATAGCAGCAAGAAATTTAAGCGCCAAAATAGGTGCTGCATACGCTCACCTTCCTGGATACCTCCGCGCAGCTCGGCCAACGTGCGCAGATCCTCAAGCCGGTGCCAGGCTAATTGCCGTCCACTGAATCCGCGTAAGTTGTCCGTTTTGTCGCCTGGCAGCAGCTTGAGTTGTCGCCGAATGGCACGTTCCTCCCGCTCTTGACGTTGCTGTTCAATCGTCCAGCGAGCTACCGGCAGTAGTATTTCAGCCATGTACTCAAAGTTATAGCGCACCGGTTGGCTGTTCGGCTCGTTTTCAACGTGGACAACTCGGCATATTTCCCCGCTTTTCTCGTTAACGGTCTGTACAACACGCAGCACGCGACTGGCATCTTTTGCCTGGCGGTCGGCTCCAAGGTGGGCTAATCGGTCGATAAGGTAACGCTGGCAAGCGTTCCATCTGGGTAATGCCTGACGCGGCAAGGCCCCTTCTAGAAGCCATTTGGCTTGTATGCCTCGGCCTGAGAAAACCAATATTGAGGGGGGGGGGATGCCTTCTTGGGTGCAGTGGTACAGTACGGACTCTACTAACTGCTCCGGCGTTCGGCCAGAGGCCCACGGCTTGCGGTAGGTGTCCAAGTCGGCAAAAAGCAGGCCGACGCGGGCAAGGTTAACCACACGTCGGTTTGGCCGGATAAACTCGGCTTGCGTCATCCAGGCGTCACGATTCTTATCGATTAAACCCAACACCGTGGGCATATCGATCAGCCGGTGAGATGATTGGCGCTTGTCGCCCTTGGCGTTAACCAAGATAGAAAAAAAACCTGCTTGTTCAGGGTCATGATACGCCCTGGCTTCTTCGTCCCGATCGAATAGGGAAAGTTGTTGATCTGCCGCCATGTAGCTCCTTCCAGCCATGCGCAAAAACGCAATGGACTTGTCAAAGAAGGAACAAGGCCGTAGAATAGTGCTAGCAAATTACGTCGTTGATTCTATGTATTCTACGGCGGTCATACTTAGATTACCGCCAAGCAATTTAAGTATGTGTTCCTCAGTTTTAAAAAAGCCCCGCTGCCACGGGGCTTTTTGCTTTTCTAAATGTCTCCACTGGTGCCACCCGGTAAAGACTGCCTTTTTTGATTCTTGGTGAGTGTTCGCGGTAGCCAGCCTATTGTGTCCACATAGAAGCCGGTTATACCGTGCTGTATCAGCACCGATGCCGCGCCATCAACCGAATAAAAGTAGCGCGGGCCACCGCGCCGCCGCCCTAAAACAAAATCCTTTCCGCCCACTTTCAGGGCGATAATCAAGCCTTTGTCACCGGCCTGAATAACCGTATCTTGAACGCTGTTCGCCGCTAATAATTCTTTGAAACCCATAGGGCCAACAATACTCATTGAATCTATGCTCATAATCATGCCTTACCTGCGCCGATAAAACAAGCCATAATTAAACCTCGGACACCAGAGTGTGATAAGAGGATATTATTACAATATCTGTTTAATTGTTTTTGATTATTATTTAATCTCAATAGTCGAGCTGGCCAAGGCGCGAATGTGCCATAATATCCAATCATGCTTAAAATTCTCTTAGAGTTGATGGCATGATTGTCACGTGACCTTTCGTGTTTTCCTTCATGAGTCCGCGACAAGGGCCTGAATATCGCAAGTATTCAGGCCCACCTTCTATCCCTGCGTTAATTCGTGCTTCGTAAGCAGTGGCACAATTTTTAATAGTTCTGCGCCTTGAGCTGCGTTCCGTGCCTTTTCAAGGTCGTATTCGCACTGCAATGCCGTCCAGAAGCGGGCCGTACTGACGCCCGCCGCTTCCAGCCTTATGGCAAGGTCGTAGCTGATGGCGCTGCGCCCGTTGACCACACGGGAAATCGACGCACGCGCCATGCCTAAGCGATCTGCTACCTCGACACCACTGCGCGTTGCTCCCTCTGGCTCTAAGGTTCCTACAAATGAGCACACGGTACGCAATACATCCATCGGGTTTGCTTGTGCGGGGATCTTTTTCAATAGTTCCGTTACTTCCGTAGGCAATCCTCGCAGCATGGCGAGCTTATCTTTATATTGTGCTAACTGCTGTGCGTTGGGTAGTTGCTCATGAATGAGTAAATAAGCCACTTCTTCAAAGCTA
>JAANMU010003034.1_pt1 | contig 11457 bp, 9 predicted proteins | sample 7279701 | NCBI WGS metagenome assembly JAANMU01 (sample SAMN14094539, study PRJNA606508) | bioreactor metagenome | isolation source: A lab-scale SPAN reactor treating ammonium-rich wastewater day 57 | place: Ireland: Galway | collected 2017-03-13 | reverse complement strand
GTATCGGTTTTCCAGCAAGGAGGTGAACCTCAATTACCCGGACGCCGGCGGGCTGTATTATTATGGTGACCTAATCGTTTGCGAGGTGGCGTTATGGACGTTGATGTCCTCTTAAGGTATATGGCTAGCAAGAACGCGTCGGACTTGCATCTCGGCGCGCGCAGACCGCCGATCGTCCGCGTGGACGGCGACCTGCAATTCACGGACTTTCCCGTGCTCGACAACGACACGATGGAAAAAGTCTGCAAGCAGCTTTTGACTCCCAAGCGCGAGTACAAGCTTGAGGAGGAAAACGAAATAGACTTCGCCTATCAACTGGAAGGCGTGGGGCGTTTCCGCTGCAACATCTTCCGCAAAACGGGCGAACTCGCCGCCGCCCTTCGTCTAATCCCCGACCGCATTCCGAACTTCGAAGAGCTGAACCTTCCGCTCATTCTCGAGGAACTGGCGCTCGAGCGGCGCGGCATCATCATCGTGACCGGAACCACCGGCTCCGGGAAATCCACGACGCTCGCTTCGATGCTGGAATACGTCAACAACCGGCGTCCGGTGCACGTCATCACGCTCGAAGACCCCATCGAATACGTCCACTACGACAAGGAAGCCATCATCAACCAGCGCGAGCTCGGCGTTGACACCGACAACTTCATCGACGCCATCCGCGGCGCGATGCGAGAAGACCCCGACATCATCCTCATCGGCGAGATGCGCGACCGCGAGACCATCACCGCCACTTTCCAGGCGGCGCTCACCGGCCACCTCGTCCTTACCACGCTCCACACTCTCGACGTCGTCCAGACCATCAACCGCGTCGTGGACTATTACCCGGCGGACATGCAGCAGCAGGCGCGCCTGATGCTTTCCGAAACCATCAAAGCGATTATCTCGATGCGTCTTTTGCCGATGGTCGGCGGCGGGCGAATCCCGGCGATGGAAATAATGAAAACCACCGCCCGCATACGCGAGTTCATCGAAGACCGCGACCAGACCTACGCAATCAAAAACGCCGTCGAGGAAGGCAACAACGAAGGCATGATCACCTTCGACCAGTACCTTTTGATGCTGTTCCAGAAGGGCAAAATCACTTACGACACCGCGCTCAACGCCGCGTCGAGCCCGCACGACTTCAAGCTGCTCGAACGCCAGACCGCGGAGTACAAGGCGAAGGGCCAAAAAATCGAGGCGTACGAGTCGGGCAGACTCAAGAAGGCCGCGGATTCGGACGCCGGCATCTAAATGGACGCGGCCGGGTTTTTCGCTTCGCGGCTCCAGTGGATTGTCTTCGCGCTCGGATTTTTCATCGGCAGTTTTTTCAACGTGTTGATTCACCGGCTGCCGCGCGGCGAAGAAGTCGTGGTGCGGCCAAGCCACTGCCCGAAGTGCGGCGCACGCATCCGCTGGTACGACAACGTCCCCGTTCTCTCGTGGTTCGCTCTCGGCGGCAAGTGCCGCGACTGCCGCGATAAAATCTCGCCGCGCTACCCAATCGTCGAATTTTTCACCGCCGCGCTCCTCGGCGTCACCGTGAAGCTTGCGATGCTGGCGGGCTACGGCGTCCCGGCCCAGCTTATCCTCGCCGCCGCCGCCGGAATTCTTTTTCTCATTTTCGTCATCGACTTCGAGACTTATCTTATCCCCGACCAGCTTGTTTGGTGGGGGCTTGCGCTTTCAATCGCGCTCGTCGCGCTCGGCGAGAGTCCCGCGGGCGGCTGGGCGTCGGCGCTCATCGGCTTTTTCGCGCTGTCCGCGTTTCTCATTTTCGCCGGTATGATCGGCAACGCCGCCGTGTTCCCGCAGACGTTCAAAAAGGAAGGCGGCGTCCTCGTCGTTTTCCCGTGGCTTTTTTATCTCGCGACTTACATCGTAATGTATCCCGTCGAGCATTTCCGCGGCGCGTCGAAGCCGGGCGAGGACGAAATTCTGGACGCAGCGTCCGCGACCGCGGAAGAGTCCGCGATGGGCGGCGGCGACATCAAGCTGGCGGCTTTTATGGGGATGATGCTCGGCTGGAAGCTGCTTATCGCGGCGTTCGCTGCGGCGATTATGGCGGGCGGCGCCGTCGCTATTGCGATGATGATTGCGAAGCGGATTGGCGGCGCATACGAGCGGGGGCTGAAGCTGCAGTTCGGCCCGTTCCTCGCCGCTGGCGCGTGGGTGGCGCTGTTCTACGGCGAACGGATGATTAGCTGGTACCTGCGCATCGCGGGGATTGGGGGGTAGGGGAGGGGAATTGACGGCTCGGCTATTGACTTTACAAGTGTTTATTGTATAATCCGTACGGCAAAATTATGGAACCTGCAAGCCGCTATGAATTCAGCGAGGCCGCGATAAACGCCGCGCTTGCCGCGCTGCTGTGCGAGCGCGACCTCGGCGCGGGCGCGGAGCTGATTTCAAAAGGGCGCCGCCAAGTTCGCCGTCCCGACGTAATGATCGCCTACCGCGGCTTCAGCATTATCATCGAAGGAAAGATTGATAACCCGCAGGCGAAAGAGCGGCTTGTTCAGCAGTGCAAAGAGCGAATTTCCGAAGGACTTTGCGACATTTCCGTCGGCGTCGTCTATCAGATGCCGCACGCAAACGGCTCGTCGCTTTTCGAGTCGCGTACCGAAACGGGCCTCAGGAAAATCCTGAAAAAATCGAAATACGAAATCGCCGTTTGGCGCTCGGATTTTCCCGAACCCGCACTCGTTCAAGGATGGATAACGAAAGACCTCGCCGGCTTCGGCGACGTTATTCGCGACGCGGTGCACGAAGCCCGCAGCATGGACGAACTGGACGAAACGGTTGGCCAGATTCGCGACGAACTTTACGGCGCGGCCGCGCGGCTTCAATCGGTTGACCCCACGGGTTTTGAAAAACTGGCGTTTAAACTCGCCCCGAAGCTTGAGCTACCAACTCCGAAAAATCAGCAAGAAGTGTTCCGCACGATGCAGATCGCGTTTCTCGTTCTGCTCGACGCGGCCGTTTTCTATAACGCTATTCGCAGCGGTCAAAACCTTCCCAGCGTGTCTTCTTTCCTCGACAGGCACGGAAACAACATCGAATCGCTTCGCCATTCGTTCAACGCCGCGCTGGCGATAAACTATGCGCCGGTTTTTGAAGTCGCGCTCGATGTTATTTCGCCTCTCACGCCCGAAGCCGAAGAGTCTGTCGAGGCGATTTCCAACCTCGCTTTCAAAATCGCCTCCCGCCGCATACTCTTGCAGCACGATTTGATGGGCCGGATTTATCACACTCTCTTGTTCAAGGAACTCGCAAAGCACCTCGCCACTTATTACACCGCTATAACTTCCGCCCGAATTCTTGCGACACTCGCGCTGGAAGCGCCCGGCGCGTCTTGGTCGGATACCGACCTTTCGGATATCGAAGAGCTTAAAAAGCTCCGCGTCGCCGATTTCGCGTGCGGCAGCGGCACTCTTCTTTCCGCAGCGCACCACCAGCTAAAAAAGCAATATACCAATGCGCTTTACGAAACCGAAGGCAGCCCCGACCTCGACGAAGTGCATCGCGTCCTGCTCGACAGCGTGATTACCGGATACGACGTGATGCTATACGCCGCGCACATCGCCACCGTTACGCTCGCGATGCACAACCCCGACGCCCCGTTCAAAGAAGGCCATATTTACGTGCTTCCGTTCGGCGGGAGGGATAAAGCCACGGGATCTCTGGAATTTCTTGTACGCGACTCGATGCGAGTGCGCTCCACGGCGATTCGTATGGACATCAAAGGCAGGCGGGAATACGAATTACAACCGCCGATTGAAGGCTTCGACTTGCTTATTATGAATCCGCCGTTCGCACGATCCTGCGGAGATAATCTTATGTTCGGAAGCGAGACCGACAAGAAAATCCGCAAGGAAATGCAGGACAGGCTTTCGGACATGCTTGGAAACGTGGGCTTGAACGGAATCGGGCAGGCCGGGCTAGGTGCTGCTTTTGTCGGCCTCGCCAATAAATATGTAAAACCCGGCGGCAGGATCGCTTTCGTCTTGCCCCGCAATTTTCTTTCCGGCGTGTCTTGGACTAAAATACGCGACCTGCTCATGGGCCAGTTGGACGACGAAACTCCTTACATGTCCCGCTATCATCTCGAATTCGTTCTACTTAATACGAAACCGCCGAGCCACAGTTTCAGCGAAAATACCGACCTAAGCGAAGTAATGTTCGTAGCACGCAAACTCAAGCCGGAAGAATCCGCTGGCTTCACGGTTTTCGCTCTTCTGAACGGAAAAACCGAAAACGTCGTTGCCGCGACGGAAATTTCCAAATCGATGCTGACGGTTTCCGCAAACGGCGCGAACGGCAAAATGTGCGACATATTCATGAATCCCGGCGGCAAACCCGCTTCTTTGCTAATCGGGGAACAGCCCGCCGGAGTGGCATACACCGCGCCTCCAATTATCGTGGAGGACAACACGGACAATTGGGGCAGACTTTGCGCGTTTGCAGTTCCGGAACTGACTAAAATTGCATATAAACTTCACTCAAAAGGCGAATTTTCGCCAGCCAGAGACTTTGCATGCGAATTTCCAATGTGCTCAATGTCGAATTTGTTTGATGTGGGAGTGGATAGAAGGCAGATTCATAGCGCATTTGATGTAAGCGACAAGGGTACTCATAATGCCCTTTGGGGTCGCGACACGGACATGAACACATTGCAAATTGAGCCTAATACACGCCTAAAGCGGATTGCAGGAGTAGACGCAGAATTGTTAACGGCCACCAAATCCCGGTTTTTAATTACGGAACGAATTCGACTTGATACTACTCCGATAGTATCTGTATATTGCACGACTGACGTGCTTTCAAACGTATGGTGGACTGCGCTTTATACTGGCAAATCAAAGCACAATGAGGAAATGGAAATTGCTGCTAACCTTTGGATTAACTCTACGCCGGGCTTGTTGCTTCTTATTGCAGAGCTGCAGGTAACAGAAGGAGCTTGGGCTGGAATTAAAAAGGCCACACTACAGTCTCTTCGTATTTTGGATTTCGATTTATTGAAATTGGCACAGCTAAAATCGTTAAAGCGTTTTTTCGATTCGATATGCATGAAAGAGGCGCCGAGGCTGCCTCAGCAGTTTAAAGAGGCGGCGGAGGGCCGCGGCTGGCGCCACTCGCTCGATACTGCCGTTCTTTCGATTCTCACGGGCGAGGACGTCCCCGCGGCGGCCCTCCGCCCGCTGTACGAACTCCTCGTGGAGGAAACCGGACATTGGTAGTGACTAAGAATTCAATTGATTCCCTAAATTATGAAGATGTATGTAACGCATTGCTTCATTCAATAAGAGCAAATAAACCTTATGCAAACTTAAATTCGCTTATGAATTCAACATGGGATTCAATAATTGAGTTAAATCCAGATCTGGCTCGTTTTCGTCCAAGCCTCGGCACCCAATATAGCAAATATCATTATCCTCCATTCTTCTGTGGGCGGCTTGAAGCTCTCGCACGGGAGTGCGTATGGAAGCTAATTTTCGAGGGAATTCTGGTTATAGGTTCAAACGCTTCAAATCCGGACTGGCCAAATTTATCTCTTACTGAGTGGGGTAAAAGCGTTTTAGAACAAGAGAATAATATAATTCCATACAGCGATGGTTTAGTTAGGATGGTCCAAGAACAGAATTCTATATTTCCAGATATTGAATTTTATGTTGAAGAGGCAATAAAATCCTTTCGAAGAGGTTGCATTAACTCGTCTATGGTTATGCTTGGATGCGCAATCGAACTAATTGCAGGTGGCATTGCCAACAGGCTTATAGCTTTGAATGGCCAATTGTCACTAAACAAAAGTGATATTGCCAGCCTCGATAATTGGAAAGCAGCTATAAAATGCGAGAAGATTCTGGAGGTTATCTCTAATAAGAGGGTTTTAAGTTTGTTCAGTTTAAACAATGATAATGTCAGAATGCTCAGGTGTTTCTTTGACCCCGCTCGAATGGCCAGAAACGAAGCAGGGCATCCCTCCGGCAAGAGGTTCGACCGCAATGAGGCGTATGGATACTTCCATTTGTTTGGATGCTACTACGACAATGCCATAGAAATATTCAACAAGCTGCATGAGGCTGCATCCAAACTCCGTGCTAATGGCTAGTGCCTTGGCCGGCGGCGTAGACTATAACATACGGAGGATGAGCGGAGCTTCAAAACCGCGCCGCCACAAAAACCTCTGTGACAAACCCCGCCTTCATAAATGCCTCCGCGCCTCCGTGGTTATCTTGCTTTCAATCGGGCGGACACGGGGATCCGCCCCTACGTCGCTATGGTTTTTCTTTTGCGGGCGTACGCGATACGCCCCTACGTTTCGGGCGGACACGGGGGGCCGCCCATACGTCCGCATTCAGCCCCTACGTCCGCATACAGCCTTTGCAGTCGCATACAGCCTTTGCGCCACTGCGACTTTGCGTCTCTTCGGTTTCATATCTTACGGGGCGGGAAACGTGATATGCTTCGGGTTCGGGATTAAGGGAGTGAAAAATGAACGAAAAGACTGGCCGGGCGACGATTGCGGATGCGCTGGCGGCGTTTTCGCAGACGTTCAAGCTGACGAATCTTGCGGTGGCGAAGATTGCGCCGGCGACGGCTGACTATCGGCCGCCAACGCCGGACGGCGGGTGGCATTTCTCGCTCATCGAGCTTGCCGCGCACATCGCGGACGGCCGGATGCTCACCCATTCGTCGCTGACGGGCGCGCCGGACTTCGGGTCGCTTTTCATGCTGCCGCCGCAGGGGTTTCGCGGCCAGCAGGCCGAGTGGACGCCGCGGTTCGCTTTCTCGATGGCGGACGTGCAAGACTATCTGGCCGCGACGGCGGCGGATTGGGAAAAGGTTGCGGCGCGGCCAATCGAGGGCGCGCATCTGCCGGGCGAGGCCGAAATCGCGGCGCTCGAAGAGCGTAAACGGCAGGCGGCGGCGGGCTTGCTGCCGGCGGGGGTGGCGGCCGGAAATCCGCCGAACGCGCTCGGCAAAATCGTCGCGATGATGACCCACGAATGCGCGCACCGCGGCACGCTCGTTACCGTCCTTCGCACGCACCTGGGCGTTTCGTTTTCGGAAGGCTGGAATTAATCGAAGTTAACTTCATAAAAAAAACACATTTGCATTTGTCGGACGAATGCCAAAAAACGCTCGATAAAACGAAAATAGAAACGGTAAGGAAATATTGACAGCATTCTTCAAAGGGGTAATTTTATGGAATCACAAATATCCGCTTTTACAATCGGCGAAGCGTTTCCTTCTTACGGCATCTGCGTGGGCCGTACGGAGCGGCTTCTCGCCAAGCTGACGCCGGAGCTTTTCGACTGGCGGCCGCCCACGCCCGACGGTAGTTGGCATTTTTCAATCGGCGAATCCGTGGCGCATATTGCGGACGTCGCCCATTTGTTCTACGGTCACTTGCGCGGGTATTGGAACTTCGAAAAGATGTTCCTTGCCCCTCCGGCGAATTTCGTCGGCCAGCAAGGCGAATGGAAACGCACTCGCGACTTCTCGTTCGACGCTGCGCTGGCGCACCTTTCGGACGCAAGGAACTCTTGGAACGAGGTAATGGCCATGCCGGCGGAAGCGGCGAACGAAACCAGCGATGCCGCGGTTGCTCATTTCGAAGAGGCTTCGCAGGCGGTCTCCTCCGGAAATTTGCCGCCGTATTTTACTGCGGGCGGCCCGCCGTCGCCGCGCAAGATGATCCCTTGGCTCGTGGAGCATGAAACCGGACACCGCTGTTCGATTGTCACGCTTCTTCGCACGTTTCACGGAGTCTCGTTTAAAGACGGCTGGTATTAGAACCGGAATCTGCAGCATTTCGCTTTGGTTTTTTTTGACCGTGCATTTCGCCGCTTGCGGCGGCATTTCGTAGAACGCCGCTGTGAGACTTTGGCCTCATCGCCCTTATTTCGCGGTGAAGCGCGCCGAGAATGCGGGAGTTTTTCGCCTCGATTTTTTCGATGCGGGCAAGGCTGTCGCCGATTCGAGTCATCTTCCCGTTCGTCAGCTTTTCAAGCTCGCGGATAATCTTTACCATCGCTGCGCCGAGCGCGGTGACGACGGCGGCGACTCCCGCAAACAACGCGGCGGCTGCCGGTGCGTCCTCAATCATCCCCTTTCTCCTCCCCCGCCTTGCCGGTCTCTCGCGGCTCCGCGTTTTTCGCCAGCCGGAATACGACCTCCGCGATTTCGGCCAGTTCATCGCGGTGCTTCCACAGCCACTTTGCATATCGCGCAAGTTCGCGCCCGAAAAATTTCAAGAATTTAAGCGGTTTCATTTTTACTCCTTTTTTTGATCAAGTCTATTCGAACAAACCGGCGGCGAAGGCAAGCGGAACATTAAGCCCGAACAGCCTTTTATCCGCACCGGCGCCGAGGCCGCGGAAAATGGCGATTCCACCCGGCGTAAACAGGCACGGCTTCAGGAGCGGAAATTCGCTCTCCTCGCCCGACGCGATTTCGAACAGCGCGCCGCCGGACAATGCGAAAACGTAATTCCACGTTTCGCTGCCGGACGGAGTCAGCGCAAATTCCACCTTTGCGCCGAAAATGAAAACGCCGCCAGCATTTATGCCGAGTGAAACTTCCGCGGAAGTTACAGAATCGAAATCGTCGGGCCGCGAAATTCCCGGCGTTTCCTCGATGGCTTTCGCAAGATCGAGCGCCGCCGCTCCGCTCCAAACTTTCGGCGAAGCGTCCGTGACGAAAAACATTTTCCCTTGCGGCGCGTCCGCAATAAGAACGCCGCCGTTCGATTTTGCTATTTCCGCGCCGCCGGTCACAGAAAGCTGGGTCACGCCGGGAGTGTCCAATATCGGCGCCGGCGCCGACTGGCCCGCGGCAAGCTTCATACTGTAAATTTTTTCAGCCGCAAGCCCCTTGCCCGACGCGATAAGCTCGCTCGATGCCGAAAGCGCGCCGGGCTTTTCGCCCGCCTGTTTCGGAATTAAAGCGGTCCAGTTTCCAGCATAGTTCCGGCGAAATACGCGCCAGCCTTTCGGCATCGAGTCGAGGTCTCCCGCCATCGCGAAAACCGCGCCGCCGCAAATCGCCAGCGCGGTTACCGCCTCGTTCGCGGTGTCCGCGGCGATTGAAAAATCTTCCGCAATCGCAGCGCCGTCGAAGCGGAGAATCCTGAGTTCGCTTCCGCCGGTCTGATGCGTACCGATAAGAGCGAAGCCGCGGTATGCCGTCGCGCAAGTGAATGTTTCATCTTCGCCCGGTGCCGCTCCCTCGACTTCGGCGAGTTCGCCCGCATCAATATCGAGCCTGTAAATCGCGGATTCCGTGAACGCGTATATTTCCGCAGCGCCGCTTTTGCCCGCGATCTTGAAAACGCCGGTAATTTCATCCGGCGCGTCCTCGGTCGTAATCTCGAAAATTTCCCCGAATTCGCCCGACAAAAGAGCTTTTTCACGCGCACCGAGCGCAATTTCAATCGCGTTATTTTCCGCGCCGGTTTCGATTTCGATGCCGCCGCCTTCCGCGATTTTCACGTCTCCGGTAAGCGCGGTTTCTTCCCCGGCTTTTCCAAGCGACAGCACGCCGAAATCGAAATTGTCGCCTTCCCCGTCCGGCGGCACGCCCGATAGCGCGGATTGAATTGTGCCCGCGGGCACGCGTTTTGCACTTCCGGAAATTCTCCTTATGCGTTCGTCTATTTCACGCGCCAGATTTTTCGCGCCGGTTTCGCCCATTGCCTTCTCCTTTTATGCAAGCGGCTCCGCAAGGTAATTAGTTCCTTGCGCCAGAGTTTTTCGCCCGTCCATAACCACTTTTTCCACGAGAATTCCCGCCTCCGTCCCAGTCATTTCGTCCGCAATTTCCACGGTAATAAGCGGCTTAAGCATCGGGTCGAACACGGACGAATATTCCGCGCGCTGAAACGCGCGTACGAATTCGCCGAGCAAGTCCGAAGCTCGCTTTCTCGCCGCAAACTCGTCGAACAAACCGCTGGCGTCCTCGACGAAAGTCAAGTGTCCGATTAGCGAAGTTTTTTCGAGAAGCGCCGGATAATAAAAATCTGCCTCGGAATCTTCTGCCTGAGCCTGCGCCACGGCGGCGAACTTTTGCGTGCCGTACACGCGAATTTCGTTAAGCGCCGCCGCGGGATCGCCGTCGTTCGAAAGCCCGTCTTTCGCCGGTTTGATGCGGATTTTCAAAAAGCGCGCTCCATCGAACACCGGGTTTTCGATAGTGCGGACTTCGAGCGGTTTCAAATACATGACCGCATCTCTCGATATTCGCTCGTAAGATTCGCCGTCCGCGCTTCCGAGAATTTCGACGCCGTATAGAAACTTCAAGCTCGCCGCGCCTTGCGAATTCGGGTTGTGGCTGTTCGCCGCGACGACGTCAATGCGCGTGATCCGCCGCGGCTTTCCGTCCGCTCCCAGCCCCAGATCGAGCCTGGCGAAATCGCGCCATGCATACGGCTCGCCCGAAAGGTTGTGCCGTCCGAAGCCGGTGTTTCCGTCGCCGTCTTTAACGAGCGACAAGCTGCCTTCTCCGAAAATCTTGGCGTTGCCGTTCCACCGGAATATATCGCCGTCGCCGTTAAGCAGGTCGGTCACAATGGCCGTTTCCGAAATCGGCCGCGGCTGCGGCACGTCGCCTTTCACGACGACGCGCGTTTGCACGCCGTATCCGTCGAATGGCGATTCCACTCGAATCGGGTTTATCAGCGCCAGCTGCGGCGTCTCTTGTTGCGCAGCCGAAGCCAGTTTGTATTTCCCGGACGCGCTGTCGTAATATAGAAAGACGTTACCGGGCAGCGAGCGTTTCAAAAACCGCCAAAAGTCGAAAACGCTTCCATCCGTTTCGTCCCACCGGACGCGGTTTATATCGAGTCCAAGATTATCGAAGTCCAAATCGCCGCCCGAAATCCCCGGCCCGCCCAGCGGTTTCGGATAGGCGAGAGCCGCGGCAATAATCGCGCTCACGTCCGCAGTGCCTTCGACGTAACACCTGACGCCGTTTACGAAAATCGCGCCGCCTGGCGCGGAATGAAAAACTACCGCGCCGCTATCGGGATAGACCGCGTACGCCGCGGGCGGAATTTCGGCGCCGGAAGAGTTCGTTACGCGAACGTCCGATTGTTTCCAGCTTCGCCGCTTGCCTTCCGCGGAAAATCCGTCCGGCGTTTCGGAAACGTCGAGGCCGTAAGCGAAAGCGCCCAGTTCCGGCGCCGAAGCGAGCGGCGCGCCGTCCGCTATCGCCACCGCGGACGCGTCGAAGGCGACGCTCGTCACAGTTCGCGACAGGACGTGAAGCATGTCCAGCGCAACGAGTTTCAACCTGCCGTCAATGCGCTCGATTTCGGTCACTATTCCGTCGAACAATCTTTCGGTTTCGCTGCCGCCCGCCGCGAGAAACACTTCGCACCAAACCTCGATTCGAGCGAAAAGCTGAAACCGGTTTGCAGGGTCGGTTTCCGCGCCGAAACCGCCGTCCGGCGGCGCAGGCTCGATTTCGAGC
>JAANMU010003033.1_pt1 | contig 11459 bp, 8 predicted proteins | sample 7279701 | NCBI WGS metagenome assembly JAANMU01 (sample SAMN14094539, study PRJNA606508) | bioreactor metagenome | isolation source: A lab-scale SPAN reactor treating ammonium-rich wastewater day 57 | place: Ireland: Galway | collected 2017-03-13 | reverse complement strand
CGCACGAAGCCGAGCTCGCGGCGGCGTGCGCCGACGGCAGGCTGTGGGAGCTCTGGTACACCACGGTGCCGCGCCCCGAGGCGATGCAGGCCGAGATCGCGCGCCGGCTGTCGCTGCAGCAGGCCGGCACGATGCTGCCGTTCGCGGTGCGCCACCCCGGTGGGCGCATCGTCGGCATGACCACCTACATGAACGTCGACGCGACGAACCGGCGCGTGGAGATCGGCTCGACCTGGTACGCGGCCTCGGTGCAGCGCACCGCGCTGAACACCGAATGCAAGGCGATGCTTCTGCGCCACGCCTTCGAGCGGCTCGAGTGCATCGCGGTCGAGTTCCGCACGCACTACCTGAACCACGCGAGCCGTGCGGCGATCGAGCGGCTCGGCGCGCGCCTGGACGGGGTGCTTCGCAGCCACCAGCGCATGCGCGACGGCTCGCTGCGCGACACCGCGGTGTACAGCGTCACCGCCGCCGAGTGGCCCGCGGTGCGGGCCAACCTCGACTGGCTGTTGCGCCGGGCACGCACGCCTGACCCGGTGCCGCTCTGAAGGAACGAGGCCATGCTGATCGACTTCTTCCTGCACCTGCGACACGCCAGGCTGCCGGTCTCGATCAAGGAGTACCTGCTGCTGCTCGAGGCGATGCGCGAGCACGTGATCGGTCCGTCGATCGACGAGTTCTACCACCTGTCGCGCGCCACGCTGGTCAAGGACGAGCGCAATTTCGACAAGTTCGACAAGGCGTTCGGCGCCTACTTCAAGGGCGTGCAGGCGATCCCGGGTATCGACGTCGACCTTCCGCTCGAATGGCTGAAGCGCCAGTTCCAGCGCGAATTCACCGCGGAGGAAAAGGCGGCGATCGAGGCGATGGGCGGCCTGGACAAGCTCATGGAGCGACTGCGCCAGCTGCTCGACGAGCAGAAGGATCGCCATCAGGGCGGCAGCAAGTGGATCGGCACGGGCGGCACCTCGCCATTCGGCAACGGGGGCTACAACCCCGAGGGCATCCGCATCGGCGGGCCGTCGGCCGGCAACCGCACCGCGGTGAAGGTCTGGGAGCAGCGCGCCTTTCGCGACTACGACGACCAGGTCGAGCTCGGCACCCGCAACATCAAGGTCGCGCTGCGGCGGCTGCGCAAGTTCGCCCGCGAAGGCGCCGAGGAAGAACTCGATCTCGACGACACGATCGCGTCGACCGCGCGCAACGCCGGCTGGCTCGACATCCGCATGGTTCCCGAGCGGCACAACACGATCAAGGTGCTGATGCTGCTCGACGTCGGCGGCACGATGGACGACCACATCCGGCAGACCGAGGAGCTCTTCTCGGCCGCGAAGAGCGAGTTCAAGCACCTCGAGTTCTATTACTTCCACAACTGCGTCTACGACTACCTGTGGAAGAACAACCGGCGCCGGCACGCCGAGCGCTTCGCGACCTGGGACGTCCTGCGCAAGTACAACCCCGATTACCGGCTGATCTTCGTCGGCGATGCGACGATGAGCCCCTACGAGGTGCTGCAGCCCGGCGGCTCGGTCGAGTACAACAACGAGGAAGCCGGGGCGGTGTGGCTGCGGCGGCTGGTCGAGCGGTTTCCGAAGTTCGCGTGGCTGAATCCGGAGCCGGAAGGGGTCTGGGAGTACCGCCAGTCGATCGCGGTGATCAAGCAGATCCTGCACAACCGCATGTACCCGGTCACCCTCCAGGGCCTCGAGCGGGCGATGCGCGAGCTGTCGAAGTGACGCCGGGTTGACAGCGCCCGGCCGCGGTCAGCGCATTTGATCGCCAATCGGCGGGGCGGCGCGCAGCACTTCGTCGCGGGTGGTCAGGCCGGCGGCGATCTTCTGCGCGCCGGCCAGCCGCAGCGGCTTCAGGCCGCTGCGGATCGCGCGGCGGCGGATCGCCCCGAGATCGGGCTTTTCGTCGATCAGCTGGCGCAGTCCGGCGTCGAGAACCAGCAGTTCGTAGAGACCGGTGCGCCCGCGGTAACCGGTCATCCGGCACTCCAGGCAACCGACCGGCCGGTAGACGCGCTTGGGCCTCGCCGCGCGAAACGGCGCGATCAGCGCGTTCCACTCCTCCTCGGCCAGCGCGTCGGCCTCCTGCTTGCACGACTCGCACAGCGTGCGCACCAGCCGTTGCGCCATCACGCCGATCAGCGTCGCGTTCAGCAGGTACGAAGGCACGCCCAGGTCGAGCAGGCGCGTGACCGCCGACGGCGCATCGTTGGTGTGCAGCGTCGAGAGCACCAGGTGACCGGTGAGCGCGGCCTGCACCGCCATCTCCGCGGTCTGCAGGTCGCGGATCTCGCCGACCATGATGATGTCGGGATCCTGGCGCATCAGCGCGCGGATGCCGTCGGCGAAGCTCAGGTCGATGCCGTGCTGCACCTGCATCTGGTTGAAGCGCGGCTCGACCATCTCGATCGGGTCCTCGACGGTGCACACGTTCACCTCGTCGGTGGCCAGCTGCCTGAGCGTGGAGTACAGCGTCGTGGTCTTGCCCGAGCCGGTCGGGCCGGTGACCAGCACGATGCCGTTGGGCCGCGCGGTCATCGACTCCCAGGTTTCGAGGTCGTGGTCGTGCAGCCCGAGTTCGGCGAAGTCGCGCACCAGCACTTCGGGGTCGAACACGCGCATCACCAGCTTCTCGCCGAAGGCCGTGGGCAGCGTGGACAGGCGCAGCTCGATCTCGCGGCCGTCGGCATTGCGCGTCTTGATCCGGCCGTCCTGCGGGCGACGCTTCTCGATCACGTCCATGCGCCCTAGCAGCTTGATGCGGCTGGTCATCGCGGCGAAGACCGACGCGGGCACCTGGTAGACGTTGTGCAGCACCCCGTCGATGCGGAAGCGGATCGTTCCGGCGTCGCGCCGCGGCTCCATGTGGATGTCGCTCGCGCGCTGCTCGAACGCGTATTGCCAGAGCCAGTCGACGATCGTGACCACGTGCTGGTCGTTGGCGTCCAGGCTGCGGCCCGAGCGGCCCAGCTCGACCAGCTGTTCGAAGTTGTTCTGGTGCGCGACCTGCCCGTTCTTCTGCGCGCCGCGCACGGTGCGCGCGAGCGTGAAGAACTCGACGGTGTAGTGGGCGATGTCCTGCGGATTGGCGATCACCCGCCGGATCTCGCGCCTGAGCAGGCTGCGCAGTTCGTCGACCCAGTCGGTGACGAACGGCTCGGCGGTGGCGATGGTGATCTCGCCGGCCTTCACTTCCAGCGGCAGGATCCTGAAGCGCGTCGCATACTGGCTCGACATCACCTCGGCCACGCGCGACAGGTCGACCTTGAGCGGGTCGATGTGCACGTACGGCAGGCCCACGCGCTGCGCGAACCACGGGCAGAGCACGTCCAGGTCGAGCAGCCGGTGGCCGTCGGGAGACTTCAGCTTGCGCCGCGCGAGCGCCACCAGCGCATGCTGGTCGGCGCTGGAGAGCCGCGCATAGCGGGCCACCGCCTCGGCGTCGGCCGGCGCGAGCAGCCCGTCGGCCACCAGCGCCGGCAGCAGGTCCTCGACGGCGACACGGCGCCCGGGCTGGCCGAGCGGCGGCAGGGCGGCGGCCAGGGCAGCACCCGGATCGGTACGCGCGTTCATGCAGGCAGGCTAGCAGCGCGGCCCGCCAGGGGCAGAGCGCGACGGACGAACGGTCGAAACGGACGGCCGGCCCGCGATGCCGCTGCGCAGCCCCGGAGGGTCAGACCACGAACTGCGCGAACCGCCCCTGCTGGCCGTGCAGCGCGTCGAACCAGGCGCGCGCCGGCAGTCCCGCGCGCTCGAGCTCGCGCGCGCGCCGCCGCAGCACCGGCCAGTCGACCTGCAGCGGGGGGCCCTGGAGCGCGAGCAGCACGACGTTGCCTGCGGGCACCGGCGGCAAGGCGATCAGCCGCCCATCGAAGGCCTCGGCCACGCGTGCAGTGCTGCGCCGGTACGACTCGTGCTCGCCGAAGAGGTTCAGCACCAGCACGCCCGACGCTGCCAGCGCGCCGCGGCAGCGACGGTAGAACGCCGGCGTGTCGATCACCGGGCCGCGCGCGTGCCGGTCGTAGAGATCGACCTGGACGACGCCGTAGCGGCCCCGTTCGGAGGGTCGCGCCACGAACTCGCCGGCGTCGGCGTGCACCACGCGCAGCCGCGCGTCGTCCGCGGGCAGCGCGAAGTCGCGGCGCGCACACGCGATCACTGCCGCGCTGCGCTCGACCACGGTGATCGCCGACTCCGGAAAGCGGCGCCAGCAGTACTTGGTGAGCGCGGCCGCACCCAGGCCCAGCTGCAGGATGTGCGCCGGCGGCGCGAGAAACAGTAGCCAGGCCATCATGTCGCGCACGTAATCGATCTCGAGCGCATAGGGCCGCGCAATGCGCATCGCGCCCTGCACCCACGGCGAGCCGAAGTGCAGGTAGCGCACGCCGGCCTCTTCGGACAAGGTGATCCCGCTTTCGGCGCGCCCCCGCTTGCGCTTCGTCATCGAAGCACCTCGATCGCTTCGCGCCAGCGCTCGAGCTTGTCCGCCACGCTCATGCCGGCGAAGGCGGGACTGGTCGACGGCAGCACCCGCGTGGCCAGCCCGCGGCCGGCGAACCAGGCTTCATGGCGCGCGGCGGTGCGGCCGTTGAACAGCACCGCACGCAGGCCCGGCGCGCGCTGCAACAGCGCCTCGAAGTCGTTGACCGACGGGTCGCGGATGCTCCCGTCGAGACTGCCCTCGCGGCGGCACCCGGCGTAGACGTCCCAGATCGCAAGCCCCGATTCGAGCACCGCGCGGTAGCGCCGCTCGAACGGCCAGTCGGCCAGCGGCAGCCCGAGTGCCGCCCCGAGAATCGGCCAGAACTGGTTGCGCGGGTGCGCGTAGTAGTTCCCTGCCGCCAGCGACGCTTCGCTCGGGAAACTGCCCAGCACCAGCAATCGCGAGCCGCGATCGACGACCGGAGCGAACCCGCGCAGCACGCGTTCAGGCCGTGCTCGCCGGCGCCTCGGGCGCCTGCGGCGCTGCCACCAGCATCGCGTTCATCCGCCGCACGAACGCGACCGGATCGTCCAGCTGCCCGCCCTCGGCCAGCACCGCCTGGTCGAGCAGCAGCCGCGACCAGTCGGCGATGCGTTCGGTGTCGGCGCGCGCGCGCGCCAGCAGCGGATGCTGCGGGTTGATCTCGAGAATCGGCTTGCGCGGCGGCGCCTTCTGGCCGGCCTGCTTGAGCAGCCGTTCGAGATGGCCGCTGATCTCGCCCTCGTCGGAGACCAGGCAGGCGGCGGAATCGGTCAACCGGTTGGTGACGCGCACCTCCTTCACCGCGTCGCCGAGCGCCTCGCGGATGCTCGCGAGCAGCCCAGCGAACTCCTCGGCGGCCTGCTTCGAGGCGGCCTTCTCGGCCTCGTCCTCGAGTGCGTCGAGGTCGAGCCCGCCCCGAGCCACCGACGCGAGTTCGTGGCCCTCGTACTGGTCGAAGAAGGACAGCATCCATTCGTCGACGCGGTCGGTGAGCAGCAGCACCTCCACGCCCTTCTTGCGGAACACCTCGAGGTGCGGGCTGCTGCGCGCGGCCGCCGGCGTGTCGGCGGTGATGTACCAGATTCTCTTCTGGCCCTCCTTCATCCGGCCCACGTAGTCGGCCAGCGAGGTCGATTGCGCGTCGTCTTCGGAGACGGTGGATGCGAAGCGCAGCAGCCTGGCGATGCGCTCGCGGTTGGCCTGGTCCTCGCCGATGCCTTCCTTGACCACCTGACCGAACTCCGACCAGAACTTCGCATAGTCGTCGGCGCGCGCGCCCGCCATCTCCTCGAGCAGCGACAGCACCCGCTTCGTGCAGCCTTCGCGGATCGCGCGCACGTCGCGGCTCTCCTGCAGGATCTCGCGCGAGACGTTCAGCGGCAGGTCGGCCGAGTCGATCACGCCGCGCACGAAGCGCAGCCACGCGGGCAGCAACTGCTCGGCGTCCTCCATGATGAAGACGCGGCGCACGTACAGGCGCACCCCGCTGCGGCGCTGGCGGTCCCAGAGATCGAAGGGCGCGCGCGACGGCAGGTAGAGCAGCTGCGTGTACTCGGTGCGGCCCTCCACCCGGTTGTGCGTCCACGCGAGCGGCTCGTCGTCGCCGTGCGACAGGTGCTTGTAGAACGCCCGGTACTGCTCGTCGGTGATCTCCGAGCGGGGCCGCGCCCACAGCGCGCTCGCCTGGTTGACGGTCTCCCAGTCGTCGGTGGTGCGCATCTGTTTCGCCCCGGCATCCCACTGCTCCTTGCGCATCCGGATCGGCAGCGAGATGTGGTCCGAGTAGCGACGCACGATCGACTCGAGCGTCCAGCGCGAGAGCAGGTCGTCGAAACCCTGGTCTTCGTCCGCAGCGCCCTCCTCGCCGCCTGCGGCACCGGCCCGGCGGGTTCTCAGGTGCAGGATCACGTCGGTGCCGCGCCCGGCCTTGCCGACCGTCTCGACCGAGAACTCGCCGCTGCCGTCGGACTCCCAGCGCACCGCCTCGCCGGCGGCCAGCCCCGCGCGGCGCGAGACCACGGTGACGCGGTCGGCGACGATGAACGCGGAGTAGAAACCCACCCCGAACTGGCCGATCAGCTGCGCGTCCTTCGCCTGGTCGCCCGAGAGCCTGCCGAAGAACTCGCGCGTGCCCGAGCGCGCGATCGTGCCCAGGTGCTCGATCGCCTCGTCGCGCGACATCCCGATGCCGTTGTCCGAGACCGTGATCGTGCGGGCGGCCGCGTCGACCTCGATGCGGATGCCCAGCTCCGCATCGCCCTCGTAGAGTTCGGGCCGATCGAGCGCCTCGAAGCGCAGCTTGTCGCAGGCATCGGAGGCATTGGAGATCAGCTCGCGCAGGAAGATCTCGCGGTTGCTGTACAGCGAGTGGATCATCAGCTGCAGCAACTGCCTGACCTCGGCCTGGAACCCCAGTGTTTCCTTCATCGCACCCATTTCACGCTCCTCTTCCTTCACTTCGCGCACTCGAGCACGGCGTCCTTCACGCGCGGCTCGAGATAACGCCCCTTGCGCGCACGCGCGCCCGCCCAGGCTTCGAGCGCGCCAGCGCCGAACACCCGGTCGATTGCCTTGCCGCCGCGTCCCGCGCCACGCACCCGCACGCCGGCCGGGCCGTAGACGATCGCCTGGCGCAGCGCATCCTTCGCGTCCAGACCCATCAGGATCACGCCGCGCCCGCCGTTCTTCAGCACCTTCACCTCGTTCAGCCCGATGACCAGCGCCTTGCCCTCGCCCGAAACGCACAGCACCCGCGCCATGCCCGGCGCGAACAACGCCGGGCGCAGCGGCACCTGTCCGTCCTCGAGCGACACGAAGGCCTTGCCCTGGCGGGTGCGCCCCACCAGGTCGGCCGCCTGGCACAGCAACCCGTTGCCGCCGCTGGTGGTGAGCAGCACCCCGGTGTCGAGCGGCGCGGCGAACGCGTGGTCGATGCGCGAGCCGGGCTCGAGCTCGACGAAGCTGGTGATCGGTGCGCCGTCGCCGCGCGCCGACGGCAACTGCGACACCGGCACCGAATAGACCCTGCCGTTGGTCGCGATCGCGAACAGCTGGTCGGTGGTCATCACTTCGAACGCGCCGTAGGGTCCGTCGCCCGCCTTGTAGCCGAACTGCGACGCATCGTGGCCGTGCCCCTGGCGCGCGCGTACCCAGCCCTTCTCCGAGACGATCACGGTGACCGGCTCCTCGGCCACGCGCAACTCGACCGCAGTGCGCTCGGCCGCCTCGATCAGCGTGCGCCGGGCGTCGCCGTACTGCTTCGCGTCGGCCTCGATCTCGCGGATCACCTGGCGACGCATCGCAGCCGGGCTCGCGAGCAGCGCCTCGAGCGCCTGGCGCTCGGCGCGCAGCTCGGAGAGCTCGCGCTCGATGCGGATCGCCTCGAGTCGCGCCAGCTGGCGCAGCCGGATCTCGAGGATGTCCTCGGCCTGCCGGTCGCTCAGTCCGAACGCCGCAACCAGTGCCGGCTTCGGCTCCTCGGACTCGCGGATGATGCGGATCACCTCGTCGATGTTCAGCAGCACCAGCTGCCGCCCCTCGAGAATGTGGATCCGCTCGCCGACCTTGCCCAGCCGGTGCTCGCTGCGCCGCGTGACGACGCGCACCCGGAATTCGCACCATTCGGCGAGGATCGCGACGAGCCCCTTCTGTCGCGGCCGCCCGTCGATGCCGATCATCACCAGGTTCATCGGCACGCCCGTCTCGAGGCTGGTGTGCGCGAGCAGCACCCGCAGCAGCTCGTGCTGGTCGATGCGCGAGGTCTTCGGTTCGAAGACCAGCCGCACCGGCGCGTCCTTGCCCGATTCGTCGCGCACCGCGTCGAGCACCGCGAGCACCGTCTGCTTCAACTGCAGCTGCTCGGGCGTGAGCGACTTCTTGCCGGGGCGCAGCTTCGGATTGGTCAGCTCCTCGATCTCCTCGAGCACACGCTGCGCCGACACGCCGTGCGGCAGTTCGTTGATCACCAGCTGCCACTGGTTGCGCGCCAGCTCCTCGATCGCGTGGCGTGCGCGCACCTTCACCGAGCCGCGGCCGCTCGCGTAGATCTCGCGGATGTCGGCTGGCGGCGAAATCAGCTGCCCGCCGCCGGGGAAATCGGGCCCGGGCACCAGCGCAAGCAGTGCGTCGAGATCGGCCTTCGGATTCTTCAGCATCGCCACGGCGGCGGCGGCGACTTCGCGCAGATTGTGCGGCGGAATCTCGGTGGCCATGCCGACCGCGATGCCGGAGGCACCGTTCAGCAGCACCATCGGCAGCCGCGCCGGCAGCAGCACCGGCTCCTCGGTGGAGCCGTCGTAGTTCGCGGTGAAGTCGACCGTGCCCTGGTCGATCTCGTCGAGCAGCAATCTCGCGTACGGCGTCAGCCGCGCCTCGGTGTAGCGCATCGCTGCCGCACCGTCGCCGTCGCGCGAACCGAAGTTGCCCTGCCCGTCGACCAGCGGATAGCGCAGCGTGAACGGCTGCGCCATGCGCACCAGCGCGTCGTAGGCGGCGACGTCGCCGTGCGGATGGAACTTGCCGAGCACGTCGCCCACCACGCGCGCCGACTTGACCGGCTTCGCGACGGGGCCGAGCCCCATCTCGTTCATCGCGTACAGGATGCGCCGCTGCACCGGTTTCTGGCCGTCGCAGACGTCGGGCAGCGCGCGCCCCTTGACCACCGAGACCGCGTAGTCGAGATAGGCGCGCTCGGCGTAGTCGGCCAGCGCCAGCGAGTCCTCGGCCGGCTGATCGTCTGCAAACAGATCGGGTTCCCGCATCTCAGTGACTCCAGCGCGCCGGGCTCGGCCCGCGCCGCAGGTGACCGTCGTTGTTGCACATGGCGGCGTTGTCGGCAGCCTGCCACGGTTGGCGCGTGCACAGGCGCAGGCCGGCCGCCGCGGGCGCGCCGTTTCGAACGAAGACGGAGATCATCAGATGTCCACCTCCGCCTCGTTGCCGCGCTCCTCGAGCCACGCGCGCCGCGACGCCGCCTCGCCCTTGCCCATCAGCATCGTGAATCGCGCACGCGTGCCCGCGGGATCGACCTCGCCGAACGACACCCTCAGCATCCGCCGTGTGTCGGGGTTCATCGTGGTCTCCCAGAGCTGCTCGGCGCTCATCTCGCCCAGCCCCTTGAAGCGCGAGATCGTCCAGCTGCCCTCGCGCACGCCTTCCTTGCGCAGCTTGTCCTCGACGTGCCGCAGCTCGCCGTCGTCCAGGCAGTAGAGCTTGCGCAGCGGCCGCCTGCCCTGTGCCGGCACGTCGACGCGGTACAGCGGCGGGCGCGCGACGTAGACGTGTCCGCGCTCGATCAGCGCCGGGAAATGACGGAAGAACAGCGTGAGCAGCAGCACCTGGATGTGGGCGCCGTCGACGTCGGCATCCGACAGGATGCAGATGCGCCCGTAGCGCAGGTTCGAGAGATCGGGTTCGGCGCCGGCGGCGTGCGGATCGACGCCGATCGCCACTGCGATGTCGTGGATCTCGTTGTTGGCGAACAGCCGGTCGCGCTCGGTCTCCCAGGTGTTGAGCACCTTGCCGCGCAGCGGCAGGATCGCCTGGAATTCCTTGTCGCGCCCCATCTTGGCCGAGCCGCCGGCCGAGTCGCCCTCGACCAGGAAGAGCTCGTTGCGGGCGATGTCGTTCGACTCGCAATCGGTGAGCTTGCCGGGCAGCACCGCGACCCCGGAACTCTTCTTCTTCTCGACCTTCTGCGCCGCGCGGCTGCGCGCCTGCGCCTGGCGGATCACGAGTTCGGCCAGCCTGCGGCCGTGCTCGACGTGCTGGTTCAGCCACAGCTCGAGCTGCGGCTTCGCCAGCGACGACACGAGCCGCAGCGCGTCGCGCGAGTTCAGCCGCTCCTTGATCTGCCCCTGGAACTGGGGATCGAGCACCCTGGCCGAGAGCACGAAGCTCGCGCGCGCGAAGACGTCCTCGGGCAGCAGCCTGATCCCCTTGGGCTGCAGGTTGTGCAGCTCGACGAAGCCCTTGACCGCAGCGAACAGGCCCTCGCGCAGGCCCGACTCGTGCGTGCCGCCGGCCGGGGTCGGGATCAGGTTCACGTACGACTCGCGCAGCAGCCCGCCATCCTCGGTCCAGGCGACGACCCAGTGCGCGCCCTCGCCTTCGGCGAAAGCGTCGTGGCCGGGGCCCACCGACTGCTCGCCCTCGAAGAGCGGAATCACCGGCTCGGCGTCCGAGAGCGCAGCCAGCGACTCCGACAGGTAGCCGCGCAGGCCTTCGGCGTAGTGCCACGACTGGCGCCGCCCGCTCTTCTCGTCGACGAGCGCGACCTTCACGCCGGGCAGCAGCACCGCTTTGGAGCGCAGCAGCCGCGCGAGCTCGGCTTGAGGAATCGCCTGCGAATCGAAATACTTCGGATCGGGCCAGCAGCGCACCCGGGTGCCGCTGCGCCGCTCGCCGCGCCCGGCCGGCTGGGAGGCAAGCGGCGCAGCGACCTCGCCGCCGGCGAACGCAATGCGGTGCACCGCCCCGTCACGCCAGACCGTGACCTCCAGGCGCTTCGACAACGCGTTGGTCACCGACACGCCCACCCCGTGCAGGCCGCCCGAAAAACTGTAGGCGCCGCCACCCGCCTTGTCGAACTTGCCGCCGGCGTGCAGCCGCGCGAACACGATCTCGACCACCGGCAAGCCTTCCTCGGGATGCGGCCCGACCGGGATGCCGCGGCCGTCGTCGTCGACCGACACGCTGCCGTCGGCGTGCAGCGTCACCTCGATCTCGCGGCAAAACCCGGCCAGCGCCTCGTCGGCAGCGTTGTCGATCACCTCCTGGACGATGTGCAGCGGGTTCTCGGTTCGCGTGTACATGCCGGGCCGCTGCCGCACCGGTTCGAGGCCCTTCAGAACACGAATCGACGATTCGCGGTAATCGCTCTTGCGTGTCGCCATGTCGGAAAACGGGAGGAAGAAGCGCTTCAGCGGGCCAGCGGGATGCCGCAGCTCTGCAGCAGCGCCGCGAAGTCGAAGACCATCTCGGGG
>JAANMU010003029.1_pt1 | contig 11474 bp, 9 predicted proteins | sample 7279701 | NCBI WGS metagenome assembly JAANMU01 (sample SAMN14094539, study PRJNA606508) | bioreactor metagenome | isolation source: A lab-scale SPAN reactor treating ammonium-rich wastewater day 57 | place: Ireland: Galway | collected 2017-03-13 | reverse complement strand
ACCGGCTCGCAGGCGATCGAGCGATTCGTGCGCGACGGCCAGTACCTGGGCTTCGAGCTGTATGGATCGGTGCGTTGCCCGATGACGCTCACGCGCGACCTGATCCGCTCCGGCAAACGCGGGTTTTCGATCGCGGGACAGGGCGTGCACGAAGCCGACCTGCTGCTCGCGGCCGGGCTCGTCGAACGGATCGACTTCACGTACATCGGCATGGAGGTGTACGGCGTCTCCGACATCGTGCGCCGCGCCTGCGAGCCGGGCGGCACGGTGCGCGAGATCGTCGAGTGGAGCAACGGCGCGCTCACGTGGCGCTTCAAGGCCGCGTCGATGGGCGTGCCGTTCCTGCCCACCTACTCGATGCTCGGCACCGACACGTTCCGCCACTCCGCGGCGTTGGCCGTCGAGTGCCCCTTCACGCACCAGCCCGTCGCGCTGCTGCCGGCGCTGATCCTCGACGTCGGCTTCATCCACGTCGCGCGCGCGGACGAGTTCGGCAACTGCCAGATCGACGGCATCTCGGGGTTCGCGTTCGAGATGGCCCGCGCGTGCAAGCGCCTGATCGTCTCCGCGGAGGAGATCGTCTCCACCGACCGCATCCGCGACCAGCCCGACCGAACGATCATCCCCTACTATCTGGTCGATGCCGTCGTTCACGCGCCGTTCGGTTCGTGGCCCGGCGAGATGGCGGGCTACTACGAGCGCGACGAGGAGCACTACCGCGCGTTCATCGAAACGTCGCACTCGAAGGAGGCGACCGACGCCTATCTGCGCGAGTGGGTGACGGGGCTTTCCGGTCACGCCGAGCTCATGGAAAAAGTCGGAACCGCGCGCCTGGAAAAACTTCGCGTGAAGGGAGGCTGGCGATGAGCGCGCCCTACTCGCCCTCGGAACTCCTCATCTGCCTCGCCTCGCGCCTGATGGAAGACGGCGCGACCGCCTTCATCGGCACCGGCATCCCCATGCTCGCGGCGTCGCTCGCGCAGCGCCGCCACGCGCCCAACCTGATCCCCGTCTTCGAGTTCGGCGGCACCGGCGCGCAGATCGACAAGCTGCCGCTGGCCGTCGGCGACATGCGCACGTTTCATCGCGCCATCGCCGCGTCGGGCATCTGCGACATCATGGAGACCGCGCAGCGCGGTTTCATCGAATACGGATTCCTCGGCGGCGCGCAGATCGACGCCTACGGAAACCTCAACACCACGCACATCGGTCCCCGCGAAAACTTCAAGGTGCGCCTGCCGGGATCGGGCGGCGGCAACGACGTGGGGTCCCTGTGCTGGCGCACGATCGCGATCATGCGCCACGACAAGCGACGCTTCGTCCCGCGCATCGACTTCGTGACGACGCCCGGCTACCTCACGGGTCCCGGCGCGCGCGAAGCGGCGGGCCTGCCGGCGGGAACGGGGCCGCACCGCGTGGTGACGAACCTGTGCGTGATGGACTATCCCGAGGCGACGCGTCGCATGCGCGTCATCGCGCTCAATCCGGGCGTCACCATCGAGGAAGTCCGCGCGAACACGGGCTTCGATCTCGATGTCGCGGACTCGCTCGCCGAAAACGCGGCGCCGAACGCGGACGAGCTGCGAATCCTTCGCGAGGTCGTCGATCCGGACGGGCTGTATCGCTAACGAATACATGTCGGCGGGCGCCCGAGCGGATTCGCCAGCGAATGAACCGGATTCATTTTATTCCTCCGGCGTCAAGTCGGCCAAGCTCTTGATTTCAAAGAGTTTCTCTCCAACTCGGTCCGGCGATCCCGATTCGGCTTGCGATGCTCGCTTGACACCAAAACAACGCCCGTGCTAGAAAATCCTGAGTGAATGCTCATTCATTTTTCCGCGCTCGGCGGACTGAAATTCGGCAGGCGGGGAACCGGCGTCGCGAGGCGGGCCCGGCGGGTTGAAAAGCGGTTGCCGTCGTTCGAGAGACGACGGAAGGGTGTTGCGGGGATCAGTCGGATCGTTGCGGGGACGGCGTCGCGCGCGTGCGCACGCTGGCGGAATTTTTCGATCGCGCGCGAAGTTTGAGGGTCCGAGCCATGCTCGAGAAACGTGGCGGCGCGAAACGACCGGTGGCCAAGGACAAGCACGAGCGGATCCTGAAGGCCGCCGTGAAGATCTTCGCCAAGCACGGATTCCACAACTCGAAAATCAGCCAGATCGCGAAGGAGGCCGGCGTCGCCGACGGCACGATCTACCTGTACTTCAAGAACAAGGACGACATCCTCATCAACCTGTTCGAGAAGAAGATCGACGCGGCGATTCAGGACTTCAACACGGCGCTCGGCGATCTGCGCGATCCGATCGAGAAGCTGCGCACGTTCATCGTCACCTACGCCGGGTACATGGAAAAGCACCAGGCGCTGGCCGAGGTCATCTCGGTCGAGCTGCGCCAGTCGAACAAGTTCATGAAGGAATACGTGCCGGTCAAGTTCGCCGAGTTCCTGCAGATCCTCTCGATGATCATCCGCGAGGGCAAGGATCTGGGGGTGTTCCGGCGGGACATCGAGCCGGGTATCGCCAAGCGTGCGATCTTCGGCGCGCTCGACGAGCTGATTCTGTACTGGGTGCTCGCGCCGAAACCGAAATACTCGACGACGCAGATCGGCCGGAATCTGGCCGACCTGTTCGCCGAGGGGCTCAAGGCGCGGCCGTGACGCGGAACGAACGGGTGATGAACCGGGGCTCGCGCCGACGCGCACCCCGAGCAAAACGCGGGGGAACGGGTTTTCCATCCTTCAGCCAGGGAGGTCGAACGTGAATATTGTCGTGTTGTGCAAACAGGTTCCCGACACGGAGAGCCGCATCAAGCTGAAAGGCGACGGCTCGGGATTCGACATGGAAGGGATCAAGTGGATCCTGAATCCGTATGACGAATACGCCGTGGAAGAGGCGCTCAAGATCAAGGAAGCCGGCAAGGCCGAGAAGGTGACCGTGGTCGGGCTCGGACCGGACCGCATCGTCGAGGCGCTGCGCACGGCGCTGGCCATGGGCGCGGACGAAGCCGTGCACGTGAAGACCGGCGACGACTACGGCGACAACCTCGCGGTGGCCAAGGCGCTGGCCGCGGCGGTGAAAGACCTGAACCCGGGTCTGGTGCTGACGGGCCGGCAGGCGATCGACACTGACATGGGCGCGGTGCAGAGCATGGTGGCCGAGCTGCTGGGCTGCGGCCAGGTCAACGTGGTTTCGAAGATCGAGGTCGACGGCGGCAAGTTCAAGGCGTGGCGCGACATCGAAGGCGGTGCCAAGCAGGTCGTCGAAGCGCAGGCGCCGGTCGTGATGAGCGCCAACAAGGGCCTCAACGAGCCGCGCTACGCGAGTCTGCCGGGCATCATGAAGGCGAAGCGCAAGCCCGTTGCGGTCAAGGAACCCGCCGCGGCCGTGACGAAGGCCAAACTGACGGCCTGCTCACTGCCGGAAGAGCGAAAAGCGGGCAAGGTGTTCCAGGGCGTCGAGTCGGTGCCCGAGGTTGTCAAACTGCTTCGCACCGAAGCCAAAGTCATCTGAGCATCGAAGGAGACGTCACCATGGCGAATGTTCTGGTGGTTGCGGAAATCAAGGAAGGCGAACCCAAGAAGGTTACGCTGGAACTCCTCACCGTCGGCGGGCGCATCGCGGCGGGCCTGGGCGGCACGCTGAACGCGGTGGCGATCGGCACCGGCCTCGGCGGCATCGAGACGAAGCTCGGCGCGTACGGCGCGAAGACCGTCTACGTCGCCGACGGCGTCGCGACCTACAACTCCGAAGGCTACACGAAGATCCTCGCCGACGTCGTCGCCAAGGACGGCTCGGGCCTCGTGTTCTTCGCCGCGTCGTCGCAGGGCCGCGATCTCGCCCCGCGTCTGGCCGCGCGGCTCGACGCCGCGTTCGCCGCGGACTGCGTCGAGATCGACGTGGACGGCGGCAACGTGAAGGTGAAGCGCCCCGTGTTCTCGGGCAAGGCGTTCGCCACGCTCACGATGGACGGCACCGCGGTGGTCAGCCTGCGTCCGAACAGCTACCCGGTGGCCGAGGGCACGGGCGGCGCGGCGACGGTGGTCGCGACGAGCGGCGATTTCGGCGCGGTCAAGGCGCAGGTCGTCGAGGTGGTCGCCGGCCAGTCCGGCACCGTGGACCTGACCGAGGCGGATCGCATCGTCTCCGGCGGTCGAGCGATGAAGAGCGCGGACAACTTCAAGCTCCTGTGGGACATGGCGAAGGTCATCAACGCCACGGTCGGCGCGTCGCGCGCCGCGGTGGACAGCGGATTCGCTCCGCACGCGATGCAGGTCGGCCAGACCGGCAAGACCGTCAACCCGACGCTGTACATCGCCTGCGGCATCTCCGGCGCGATCCAGCATCTGGCGGGCATGCGCACGTCCAAGGTGATCGTCGCGATCAACAAGGACCCCGAGGCCCCCATCTTCCAGAAAGCCGATTACGGCATCGTGGCCGATCTGTTCGAGGCGGTTCCCGTGATGCAGAAGGAATTCGAGAAGCTGCTCGCCGAGGCGTGAGCGGCGGATTGGCGAGGAGGCGAGATGCCGTACATTGCGTTTTCCGGTGTGGAAAAGGGAGTCTTCGCGTTCATCACGGTCGCGTTCGTCCTGACGTTTTCCTACGTCATGTGGCGGCGCATGCGGCTGATGTTCCTTGCGCGAAAGGATCCCCGCATCGACCAGATCGGCCGGCGGCTCGCGCTGCTGTTCAAGGTCGGTGTGGGCCAGTCCCGCATGCCTCAGGAGTTCATCCCCGGACTGCTCCACATCCTGATCTTCGCGGGTTTCATGACCCTGTCCGTGCGAACGGTCCTGCTGTTCGGCATGGGCTTTTCGGGATCGTGGTTCAATCTCGACCATTTGCCGGGGATCGGCGGATTTCTGGGGCCGCTCTACTCCATCCTGAAAGACCTGTTGGTGATCGGCGTGCTCGTCGGGTGCGCCGGATTCGCGTGGCGGCGTCTCGTCTCCAAGCCCGTTCGCATGCAAAACATGAAGCAGGCCGAGCCCGTGGCGATCCTCGCCTGGATCTCCGGCCTGATGCTGATGGATATCCTGCTCGAAGCCGGTTACGGCGCGTGGATGCGCGGGCCGGAGGCCGCCGGCGCGGTCCACCACGTGTGGATCACGCCGCTCGGCGAGCTGTTCTCGGGTGCGTTCGGTCCCAAGTCGGGCGAGTGGGCATACAAGGTCGGCGTCTGGGGCCACAGCATCATGGTGCTCGGATTCCTCAACTATCTCCCCTTTGGAAAGCACTTCCACGTCATCACCGCGCTGCCCAACACCTTCCTCGCGCGCACCACGCCGCCGGGGCGGCTCGAGCCGATCCTCAACATCGAGGAGAAGTTCGAGAAGATGGAGTCCGATCCCACGATCGCCATCGGCGTGGCGCAGGTCGAAAACCTCACCTGGAAACAGATCCTCGACGTTTACTCGTGCACCGAGTGCGGGAGGTGCGTGCCGTTCTGCCCGGCGTGGTCCACGGACAAGCCGCTGTCGCATCGCGGCGTGAACAAGAAGATCCGCGCGCACCTGATGGAAAAGGCCGACTTCCTGCTCGCGCCCAAACCGGCGGAGGGGTCGGACAAGAAACCGGAATGGACCGGCGATCCGCTCACCAACGGCGCGGTGTCCGCCGAGACGATCTGGTCGTGCACGCTGTGCATGGACTGCGAGGAACGCTGCCCGGTGCTGATCGAGCAGGTCCCGCGCATCGTGGACATGCGCCGCCACCTGTCGATGATCGAGGGCGACATCCCCGGCGAGGTCGCCAACTTCTTCAAGAACGTCGAGCGCAACTCCAATCCGTGGGGCCTCGCGCCCGACAAGCGCGCCGACTGGATCGCGGGACTCGAGGAGGGCCTCGTCGCCCCGCAGTTCTGCGAGCTGTCGCCCGAAGAGGCCGCGCAGGTCGAGTACCTGTTCTGGGTCGGCTGCATGGGTTCCTACGATGATCGCTCGCAGAAGGTCACGCGCGCGCTGGTCAAGATCCTGAATGCCGCGGGCGTGAAGTTCGCGGTGCTGGGCGTCGAGGAACAGTGCAACGGCGAAACCGCGCGTCGGCTGGGCAACGAATACCTCGGCCAGATGCTCGCGGTCATGAACATCCAGACCATGATGGCCTACGGCGTGAAGAAGGTGATCGCCTTCTGTCCGCACTGCTTCAACACGATCAAGAACGACTTCCCGCCCCTGATTCCGCAGGCCCGCGACCAGATGGAAGACAAGGACACGGCGAACAAATACGCCGACTTCGCGGGCTTCGAGGTCGTCCACGCGAACGAGCTGGTGCGCAAGCTCATCGCCGACGGACGGATCAAGCTCCACCGCAACGAGGACCTGGGCCGGATCGCCTACCACGACCCGTGCTTCCTCGGACGCTACAACGACATCTTCGATCCGCAGCGCGAGATGGTCGCGCTCGCGGGCGGGGCCGTGGCCGAGCCGAGCCTGAACCGGCGGCAGTCGTACTGCTGCGGCGCGGGCGGCGGGCGCATGTGGGTCGAGGAGCACGCGCCCCGCGTCAACCACAAGCGCTTCGACGAGATCATGGAATCGACGGGCAACGCCGAAACCATTGGCGTGTCGTGCCCGTTCTGTCTGACCATGATGACCGACTCGTCCAAGGACAAGCAGGTGGACGACAAGGTGAAAGTGAAGGACGTGATCGAGATCGTCGCCGACCAGCTCGTCATGCCGGGCGAGCCGCGTCCGAACTGACGACCGGACGGGAACAACCACAGCGCCGATCGGCGGCGAACAGACAGGTCAACGGCCGGGGGCAACTCCGGCCGTTGTCGTTTCAATCGGCGAAAACGGCCCCGAGCCGCCGACGCAGTTCGTCGCGAACGTCGCGAAACGCCGCGAGCCGCGCCGCCTCGTCGCCGGTCGCCGCCGCCGGATCGGGCAGGCCCCAGTGAATCTTCAACACGGCGCGCGGAAAAACGGGGCACACCTCCTCGGCGCACAGCGTGATGACCGCATCCACCGAGTCGACGTCGATGTCCGCCACGGACTTGGACCGGTGCGCCCTGATGTCGATGCCGATCTCGGCGAGCGCGGCGATCGCCAGCGGACGAACGCTCGTCGGCTCCGACCCCGCGGAAGAAATCCGCACGTCCGGCGGCGCGAGCGAGCGCGCGATGCCCTCGGCGAGTTGGCTGCGCGCCGAGTTCGCCACGCACATGAACAGCACGTGGCGCGGGCGCAACGCGCGAAGGAGGGCCGCCTCCACCAGCCACTCGGGAGGGACGCCGGAACCGCCTTCGTAGGTCCGGCAGCACAGTGAACCTTCGTCCGTGGTCTTGCGCTCGATGTCGACGCCGTTCACCCGGATGGACGGCGAACCGAGAAATCCGACGGCGCGCGCCTTCTCGTCCGTGTCGACATCGACCCGGATCACCTCCGCATCGGCACGCAGGCGGCTCGTCACGGTGCTCGCCAGATCCAGCGTGGCGTCCGCGTGCGGACACCCGTCGAACACCAGGACCTCGATGCGAATCGGGACGGGATCGCTCATGCCGCGACCTCGCCCGCGAACCACCGCCGCCGCAACGCGAACGCCACGTTGACGAGGCCGATCATGACCGGCACCTCGACGAGGGGCCCGATGACCGCGGCGAACGCCGCGCCATGGTGGATGCCGAAGGTGGCGATGGCCACCGCGATGGCCAGCTCGAAGTTGTTGGACGCCGCCGTGAACGACAGGGTCGTCGCGCGGCCGTAATCGGCGCCGAACTTGTGGCTGAGGGCGAAGGACACGAGGAACATGACGACAAAGTAGATGAGCAGCGGGATCGCGATCCGCACCACGTCGAGCGGGAGCTGCACGATGACCTCGCCCTTGAGCGAGAACATGACGACGATCGTGAAGAGGAGCGCCACGAGCGTGATGGGGCTGATCTTCGGGATGAAGCGCGTCTGGTACCACTCGCGACTCTTGAGCGAAATCAGCGTAAACCGCGTGACCACGCCCGCGATGAATGGAATGCCGAGGTAGATGAAGACGCTCTTCGCGATCTCCCCGATCGTGATGTCGACCGCGACACCCTCGAGACCGAACCACGTCGGCAGCACCGTGATGAACACCCAGGCGTACACGGAGAAGAACAGCACCTGAAACACGGAGTTGAACGCGACAAGGCCCGCGGCGTACTCGGGATCGCCCTTGGCGAGGTCGTTCCACACGATGACCATGGCGATGCACCGCGCGAGGCCGATGAGGATGAGGCCGGTCATGTATCCCGGTTTGTCGCGCAGGAAGATCAGCGCGAGCGCGAACATCAGCGCCGGGCCGATCACCCAGTTCTGCACGAGCGACAGGGTGAGCACGCGCGTATCCCGAAACACGCGCGGCATCTCCTCGTAACGCACCTTCGCCAGCGGCGGGTACATCATCAGGATGAGCCCGATGGCGATGGGGATGTTGGTCGTGCCGACGGAGAACCGGTTCCAGAAGCCGGCGACGCCGGGCCACAGCGAACCCGACACGACACCCACCGCCATGGCGACAAAGATCCAGAGCGTCAGATAGCGGTCGAGAAACGACAGGCGACCCGCCGTTCCCCCGCTCATGACTGACGCCCGCGCACCCGGCCCATGGCCGAAGCTGCCCCGGATCGAGAGGTGCGCGAGCCGCCCGGCGCCGGCGCGCATGCCGCGTCGTCCTTTGCCCGACTCGCCAATCGCGCGCGCAGACGGTTCTGGAGCGCGGCGAACCGTTCGTCGAGCAGGATCGGGCGCACGGCGCGCAGCGCGGCGGCCGCGTCGTCCGTCGCGTCGGTGTTCCATCTGTAGTAGGCCCACGTCCGGCGGCGCGATTCCGTCACCAGCCCGCGCACGGCCAGATAGCGCAGGTGCCGCGACGCCTTGGAGTGCGTGAGATCCAGGACCGCGGCGAGATCGCACACGCACAGCTCCGGCGTCGCGCGCAGCAACGCCAGCATGTGGAGCCGCGTCTCGTCGGCCAGCGCGCGAAACACGCTCGCCAGACTCCGAACACCGTCGCCCGCCGTCGGCCTGTCCTTCGCCGCCTCGCGCCGCGCCGCCCGTGTCTCGGGAACCGCCCCGTGCCTCGCCGATCGTGTTTCCGCAGACGCCTCGCGCCGCGCCGCCGATCCCGCACGCCGTCCCGCCATGTCGTCCTCCCGGGAGAATGGGTATTCCTGTTTAACCGTTTAAACGGTTATTTTCAACCATCCGTGGGTTGGAGGACCTCGTCGGCGACAGGCCGCCTGAGGTCACCCTCCACGGATGTCCGTCCGCGAATCGGCCCGAAAACGCCCTGCCCAACTTGACGCCCGCGAAACGGGCCGGGATAATCGCTGGGCTGCTCATCAATTTCTCATCGAAGGGGAATTTTCCATGAAGCGCCGGATGGCTGGACTTTCGATCTGCGTGGTCGCGCTGCTCATCGCGACGTCGGCGGGCGCCGAGATGGAGCCGGTCAAGGTCGGGTTCGGTTCGCTGCAGATCAGCGGACTGTTTCAGGCCGGGTTCAACTACTACATCGGCGACGAGATCGCGTCGAAGCGCGACGTGGACCTGAACCGCGACGGGCAGATCGCCGCCGACGGGTCGGAGTCGAACATCCCCGCCGCGGTCGATCGCGCCTCCGACATGGAGTTCATCATCCGCCGCGCGCGCATCGCCTTCAAGGGAAACGTGGTCGACGAGCACATCGGTTACTTCTTCCAGACCGACGTGCAGGATGGCCGCGTTTCGCTACTCGACACGCGCCTGGCGTTCTCCTACATCCCGTACACGACCATCAGCATCGGCCGTTTCCTGCCCAAGTTCACGTACTGGATGCCGATGAACCCGGCTTACACCTATCTCATCGACCTGCCGCAGATGAACTCGTTCCTCGGCGTGCAGCGCCAGACCGGCCTCAACGTCGGCGTCTTCCACAAGCTCTTCGAAGTGGACTTCGGCGCGTTCAACGGACGCAACGAACCCAACATCTCCATCAACCCCGCGGACCGCGCCGGCGAGCCGCTCGGCACCAACACGCAGGACCGCTGGAACGACGAAAACACGGCGAAGGACGCCTACGCCTCGTTCGCCGTCAAGCCGATCGACGGACTTCGCATCTTCGGCGGGTACTGGTACGGCATGCCGCTCGACTACTTCGAGGAAAAGGACGGCGACCTCACCGCGCACAACGCGAAGGTCGGCATCGTCAACGGCGGCGTCGCGTATCTCGCGCACTTCGGCCTGCACCTGTGGGGCGAGGTCATGAGCCAATCGGTGCGTTTCGATTCGAGCCCCTCGACGGACCCCAACGGCGAGCGGCCGAATGACACCTTCGAGTATTCGGCCCTGTCGTGGTACGCGATGGCCGGCTACGACTTCAAGAACTTCGGCGTGCCGTTCGAGGTGCTCGCGCGTTACGACTGGCTCGACCCCGACACGACCAACGACGAAAAGACGCACGGCGACAAGGACATTCAGACGCGCATCACCGGCGGCTTCAACTACTACATCGAGGACTTCTTCGCGGTGCTCGCCGTGAACTACGTGTACAAGGCCGAGGAGTACGAGCTGCTCGACAAGAAGCTGGAAGAAGACCAGACGGGCGTCTTCAACGACGAGCTGCAGCTCCAGGTCCAGGTGCACTTCTAGCCGGATGGGCGCGCCGTCGCTGCGAGATCCCGTCGCGATCGGCGCGCTTCGTCTTCGCAATCGTCTCTACCGCGCGCCGGTGCTCGAGGGCGCCGGCCGCGCGAAGGACCCCGCCGCCGAGTACGCCCGCCATTTCGTTCCGGGTGCGGCGGCCGGGCTCGGCCTCATCGTCCAGGGCAACACCATCGTGCTGCCGCACGGGCGCACCTCCCCGGGCATGTCGGCGATCGGCGCGCGCGACCACGTCCTCGCCCTCGCCCCCATGGTCCGCGCCGTCCACGACGCCGGCGGCGCGATCGCGATCCAGCTCGGCCACGGCGGCATCTTCGCGCTCGAAAGCTGGCACCGCGAGTTCGCATCGGCCCGGTCCGTCCCGCCCTTCGCGCCGAGCCCGATCCCGCGGTGGATGCGTGCGGTGCTCGGGCGCGTGCACGTGCTCGCGACGGGCGAGGTCGAGGATCTCATCCGCCGATTCGGCCTCGTGGCGTCGTGGGCGCGCGAGGCCGGGTACGACGCCGTGCAACTCGCCGGGGCGAACGCCAAGCTTCTGCACCAGTTTCTCTCGCCGACTTACAACCGCCGCGACGACCGCTACGGCGGCTCGCCCTCCGCGCGGTTTCGGATCCTGCGCGAGATCCGTGCGTCGATCGCCGAACAGGCGGGCGGGGACTTCCCCGTGCTGCTCAAGCTCGCCGCCGAAGAGCACGGCGCGTTCGGCCGGCGCTGGGGTCTCGAACTGGGCGTCGAATACGCGCGCATGGCCGAGGACGCGGGATTCGACGCGATCACCCCGGTCGTCGCGGACTCGATGCCGAACACCGCGATCTGCCGCGGCGCGTATCCCGCCGAGATGTTCGCGAAGGAGCGCATC
>JAANMU010003019.1_pt1 | contig 11511 bp, 12 predicted proteins | sample 7279701 | NCBI WGS metagenome assembly JAANMU01 (sample SAMN14094539, study PRJNA606508) | bioreactor metagenome | isolation source: A lab-scale SPAN reactor treating ammonium-rich wastewater day 57 | place: Ireland: Galway | collected 2017-03-13 | reverse complement strand
CGACCATGGCGATGACGGTGTCGCCGTAGTCAAGGGCGCTGGAGGAGTAGCCGTGGTTGAGCACGGTGCCCTTGAACTCCTTCCACAGGTCGTGCTTCCAGATGACCTTACCGTCGGCCTTGTTCAGGCAGTGCATGATGCCCGACACGCCGATGGTGTAGACGCGGTCGTCACAGATGAGCGGCGTGGCGCGCGGGCCGGCGCCGAATTCCATGACGTGTTCATCCGACGGCTTGGCTTTGTACTTGCGCTCCCAGACGGTCTCGCCGGTCTTGGCATCAAGACAGATGGCGACTTCCTTGCCATCTTCGCCTTCTTCGCGATACATGGTGTAGAGCTTGCCGTTCTCCTCGCTGATGGACGAGTAACCCTCGCCCAGTTCGCGCGTCCAGACTTTTTTCGGGCCGCTATCGGGCCATTCGCCGGCGAGCTTGCCGCACTTGATTTTCCAGTCCTGATTGGGGCCGCCCCAGCGGGTCCAGCCGCTCTCGGCACGGGCAAGGGCGGTGCAGGAGAGGGCGGCTGCGGCGGTCAGGCAGCAGACGGCCGCGCGCGACGCGCGCAGGGTTAAGAATGAACGCAGTGCGTTTGGAAGCGCGAAGGACATGTGGAGATGCTCCTGGGTTTGAGGCTCACCGGGTCGGTACGGGATACAACGTATTGTGCCGTGCGGCCTTTCGAAACTCAAGCGCGGTGGGCATCACGGCGGTGCTTTGACGGTTTCGTCGAGTGCCGACAGAATCACGGGCATCATGACCCAGACCGCTCAAGCCGCCGTGATGCACGCTTTCAAGCAGCCGATTCGCGTGGAGGAGTTCCCGCTTCCGACCGACCTGGCCCCCGGCGAGGTGCTGGTGAAGGTCGAGATGGCCGGGGTCTGCGGGACGGATGTCCATTTGCACGAGGGCCAGTTGCCCGTGCCGCTGCCGCTGATCATGGGGCATGAGACGGTGGGGCGGGTGCATGGCGTGGGGGGCGAGGCGGCCGACTGGCTGGGCCAGCCGCTGCGGTCGGGGGATCGCGTGTCGTGGACAGTGGGGATGACGTGCGGGCAGTGTCGATATTGTCGTTTGTATAAACTTCCGGCGCGGTGCCTGAATCGCAAGGCCTACGGAGTGAACACGCCGTGCAACGCGCCGCCGCATTTTCTGGGCGGATACGGGCAGTATCATCACCTGCGCGCCGGGACGGCGATCTTCAATTTGCCGGACGATCTGCCGAGCGAGTCGCTGATCGGCGCGGGCTGTGCGCTGGTCACAGCGGTGCATGCCTGCGAGAAGATGCCGTATCGCTGGGGCGAGAGCGTGGTGATCCAGGGGGCCGGGCCGGTGGGGCTGGCGGCGCTGGCGATCGCGGCCGATGCGGGCTGCCGGCCGATCATCGCGATCGGCGGACCGCGCGAGCGGCTGGAGCGATGCCGGCGGTTTGGAGCAGACATTTGCATTGATATCGACGAAGTGCGCGACGCGGACAAGCGGCGCGGCATCGTGCTGGAGCACACGGGCGGGCTGGGGGCCGATTGCGTGGTGGAGTGCGTGGGGCATCCGGCCGCGGTGGCCGAGGGCTGGCCGCTGGCGCGGGACGGCGGACGGTACATGGTGCTGGGGCAGTACTGCGACGCGGGACCGGTGATGCTGAACCCGCATCACATCACGAAGCGCGAGCTGGAGATTCACGGGTCGTACGGCTCGGAGCCGGTGCATTGGGCGCGGGCGCTGACCTTCCTGCGGGCGCGGAAGGATCGCTTCCCGTTTCATGAGCTGATCACGCATCGATTCCGGCTGGATCAGGTGAACGAGGCGCTGGAGGAAGTGGCGCTCTGGCGCACGGGCAAGGCCGTGATTCTGCCGAATGGTTGAGCCGGGCTCAGCCTGGGGATACTATTCTGCCGATGCGCCACGGACGGCGCGAGGCGGCCTCGGTTCTTCCAGGAGGCATGGTCATGTCACGAATCACCCTTTCTATATCTTGTACAGCGGTGTTGCTGGCATCCCTGGCTGGTTGCAGCGAGCGGTCGGCAAGCATCGCGCCGCAGGGTCTGGCGGGTCGGCTGGACCGGATCGAGCGCCAGCGGCTGGCGAGCGCTGACGACCTGCCTCGCGCGGACGGGGATCGGGCATGGCGACGTTCCGTGCCCGCTCGCGGCGCGACGGTTCGGCTGAACCAGCCTGTCACGATGGCGGCGTCGACGGCGAATGGAGCGATGGAAGCGGCCGGGCAGGATCGCATGGTGACGCTGGCGCAGGCGGCGCAGTTGGACTTCGACGAGACGATCTTGCTGCTGGGCGACGCCGGCGAGGGGGCGAATTCCGCCGGCGGATCGGAGATCGATTGGAATGAGAGAGAAGACAAGTATCTGCGTCGTCCGCCGCTGCCGTCCTTCTGGGAGACGGTCAAGCGCGACGTGAAGAACGCCCCGGCCGATCTGTGGCGCGACACGAAGCGCGTCTATGCCAACCCGATCAATCTGGTCATTCTCGGCGGCACGCTGGGCGGAGCGATCGCGATCAAGGAATCAGGCGTCGATTACTCCATCGAGCGGCACTTCAACAAAGAGGGCGACTGGCGGCCGGCACACCACCACTTCAAGGAGGACTGGCGCGACGCATTCGGGGCGATCGGCAATCCCGGCACGCACTTCGCCCTGGCCGGTGCGTGGTACCTCATCGGTCAGCAGCGTCTGGATGACAAGACGTACGAAGTAGGCAAAACGCTGTTCTCGGCGCTGGCTATCAATGGCGTGACGGTGATGCTGGGGCAGGCGGCATCGTATGACCGGGCGCCGAACGGCGAGCGCGGGACGCTGCCTTCGGGCCATACGTCGAGCAGTTTTGTCGTGGCGAGTGTCATGCATGAGGCATACGGTCATGCGGTCGGCATTCCGTTGTATGCGCTGGCCGCGCTGGCAGGCTACGAGCGCATCGAAGACGGCGAGCACTATTTTTCCGACGTGGTCATGGGTGCCGTGCTTGGCACGGTCGTCGGGCACAGCGTCGCGTCGGGCCGCGATCCGGATTTCTTCGGCTGGAAGATCGCGCCGTATGCCAGCACGCAGGGCGGCACGGGTATCGCGTTCGTGAAGTCGTTCGATTGAGGGGGCAGGGGTCAGTGGTCAGTGGTCAGTGAACAGTGGACAGGAAGAGGTAGGGTGCGTCCCTGACGCACCCTCGCGAATTGCGCAATCTTCCGGCACAGCGCAGAAAAATGGCCCGCGGCCGACAAGCGACCGCAGGCCCACTCCACCCACGTACTTCGCGTGGATGTCACTCTCATGTTGTGTGTCGGCGGCTCGTTTCGCCAACACGTCCAAGATAGGCGGCGCTCACTGATCTGTCGAGCCACTGGCCACGGGTGGAAGCCCGGGCTGTGAATTCTTCGCCGCGATGGTTGATCCGTTCGAATCAGTCGCCCGGCGGCGGGGGCGGCGGCGGCATGTCGCCATCTTCCGGCGGCATGTCCTCATCCGGTCGCGGCCGCGGATGCCGCGGGCCTTTGCCGTCGCGCATCCGCATACGACGCTCGTCGGGGCTGCCCAGCCCGGGGCCATCGGGACCGCCCGGCTTGCCCGGTCGCCCCGGTCCGAAGCCGCGCCCCTCAAACGGGCCGTGCTTCGGCGGCATCTTGCCGGCCTTGATGTCCTCCAGCCGCTGGTTGACCAGTTCATCGACGCGTGTCTTTTCGTCGGCCAGCTTGGCCTGCTCCTCGGCCAGACGCTCCTGCTGCTGCGCGATGCGGGAAGCAAAATCCGCCAGTCGCGCCTCGCGCCGCTTGAGCATCAGGTTGACCTGCGTGCGAACCGCTTCGCGCATGGATGTTTCGACCTGCGCCTGCTTCGCCGCATCGCCCGAGGCCGAGCGGTATTGCTCGATCAACTCGCCAAGCTGCTGCTCGCCGCGGATCTCGTCAATCAGCGTCTCGGCCATTTCAGGGTGGCGCTCCTTGAGCATCTGATATTCGTGATAGACGCCGACCATGCGGCCGATCGCGCGGCGGAAGCGCTCGGGGTTCTCTTCGCGCAGTCGCGTGAGCCGCTGATGCATGATCGGGAACTTGTCCGCGACCAGTGCCATGACCTTGTCCAGCATCTCGTCGGTCAGCTCGGGCGGCCCCTCGCGCCAGCGGCGGCCGCCGTCCGGACCTTCGCCGCGGCGCTCGCGCATCGGCCGGCCCGGTCCACCCTCCATGCCGTCTTCGTGGTGACCTGGCGGCGGACCGTCGTGCATCCGCGGTCCGCCCATCGGACCCCGGCGCGGCGGTCGATCTTCGTCCATGGCGCCCGGCTGATCGTCCGGCGGCACGGTCGCCCGCGCCGACTGAACTGCCAAAAAGCTGACACCCAGCGCCAATCCCATCATGCCCGCTACTGCAAACCTGAATCGCCCGTTCATGTTCTTGCCCTTTGCTTGACTGACTGCCCGCGCCGGCGGCTGCCGACGCGCACCACCCACACCCTTGACCCGCCTACGTCAGCGAATTGTCTGCGATCCAACCGTCCCCACGTTCATGCCCCCATCTCCAGGGCCGCCTCGCGCACACCCGACAGCACATCGTCCAGCGACTCGGACTCCAGCGCCGAGAGCTCGCGCTCCCAGTCGCTGTAGCGGCTCAACTGCTCGCTCGCATCGACCGACAGCGGAATCGGCTCGCCCGTTTCCGCCGTCGTCCATGCCGAACGACCCTGCCCGGGGACGGAGTACCAGCCGATGCCAACGGCCAAAAGCAGCGCCGCTGCGGCCGCCAGCGAACCGTGCAAACCAGAGAATCGCCGCATAGGGGCGGCCCGAACCCCCATACGGTCCCTACCCATTTCCACGATCAAGACGTCCTTCAGGTTCGCGAGGGCCTTCGACGAGGGCGTCGGCGTCTCAAACTGACGCAGCCACCGCTCGCCCTCGGCGATCTCGCGTTCCAGATTGTCCGGATCAAACGCCTGCATGGCTCGGCTCCTGCCTGCTAAACGCTCAACTTGCCGCCCGATTGCCGGGCGGGGCGGTCCGTTTCAGACGATTCCATCAACTCGCGCAACCGGCGCAGGCCGCGATGCCCACGCGCCAACGCCGTTCCCAGCGGCGTGCCCGTCGCCTCGGCGATCTCCTTAAACGACATCTGCGAAAAATGTCTTAACATGATCACTTCCCGTTCGCCGTCCGGAAGCTGCGCCAAGGCTGCGTTCAATGCGTCCACATCCTCGCCCAGCGCCATGCGGGCGTCGGCCGCCGGCTCCTGACCGGCCAACTCGTCGAGGACGAGCGAGTCGTTGCCGCGCTCGGCTGAATCCGAGCCGTGACCCGAAAGGTGACGCGGTCGGCGACGCTGCTGCCGGACGCGGTCTCGAACCAGATTCGCGGCGATTCGAAACAACCATGACTCGAATCGGCCGTCGTCCTGGTAATGGGCCAGCATCCGCACCACGCGCACGAAGACCTCCTGCATCAAGTCCTCGGCGTCGGCCCGCGAACTGGTCGAGCGGTAAAAGAACCCGAAGATTCGGCCCGCGAACTGATCGACCAGCCAGTGCATGGCCGGGGCGTCGCCGCGTTTGGCCAGCTCAATCGCCTGCCGCAACGAGGCGTCATCCATCTCCGACCTCACAGGGGGCCTAACGCGGCCCGGCGGGGTTCATTGCCGGCAGTTGGGTCCGGTCCGGGCGAATCCGACATTGGTTATCGGAACCAGACCGGCCGCCCCCGGCGAATGAGCCTCGGCGAGCACTTGAAAAAAGTGCGATCCGACTTACACTTGCTTGATTCTACGGAACTGTTGGGATTTGGACACCGTCGAGGTGCAGCATGCCACGCGTTTGTAAGTTCACCGGCAAGAAGACGACCACCGGCCGCCAGTATACCCATCGCGGCAAGGCCAAGTACCTGGGCGGCGTCGGAACGAAGGTCACGGGCCGCACCAAGCGGAAGTTCAAGCCGAATCTCCAGAAGGTTCGCGCCGTGGTCGACGGCCGGGTGACCCGGATTCTTGTCTCCACCAAGGCGATTCGCATGGGGCTGGTCGTGAAGCCGGTGCGGCGCAACTGGAAGCCCGAGGCCGTCTCGGCCTGACGCGGTCATCGCGGTTCGCGATTCAATTGCTGGACATCTCCGCCAAGCCCGTGCATGCTTCTGCGCACGAGGTTTGAATCGTCCATGCCCGCGATTGATCCCAAACAGGTTGAGCACATCGCGCACCTGGCGCGGCTGCAACTGCCGCCAGACCGGCTCGCGGTCTATGCCGGTCAGCTCGGCGACATCCTGACGTATGTCGCGCTACTCAACGAGGTCAACACGGATGGCGTGGAGCCAACGGCGCACCCGCTGCCGGTGGCGAACGTCTGGCGCGAGGACATGCCGGGTGAATCGCTTGGCGCCGATCGCACGCTGGCCAACGCGCCGCAGCGCGACACGCCGTACTTCAAAGTTCCCAAGCTGCTCGATCAGGGGTCGGCATGAGCGAGTCGGCGATTCAGCAAGTTGCCGCGTCGCTCGAGCGCATCGCGCGGCAATACCCCGCGGCCGCAACCGTCGAATCGGCTGAAGCATTATTCGAAACACCGGGCGTGGACCTCGTCGTGATCGCGACGCCGGTTCACACGCATTACCCACTGGCCAAAGCAGCCTTGAACAAGGGCAAGCATGTGCTGGTCGAAAAGCCGCTGACCAGTGACCCGGCGCAGGCCGAAGAGCTGGTGGACCTGGCGAAGAAGGCCGGTCGCGTCCTCGCGGTGGATCATACCTTCGTCTATCACCCGGCCGTCGAGAAACTTAGCGATGTCATCAAGCGTGGGGAGTTGGGTGACGTTTGCTACTACGACTCGGTACGGATCAACCTCGGTTTGTTTCAATCGGACATCAGCGTGCTGTGGGATCTTGCCCCGCACGACGTGTCGATCATGCAGTACCTGATCAACCGCAAGGTGAAGTGGGTGCAGGCCGTCGGCGCGCGGCACGCGGGTCAGCCGGTCGAGACGATGGCCTACCTGACGGTGCAGTACGAGGACAACGTGCTGGCACACTGTCACGTGAACTGGCTAAGCCCGGTGAAGGTGCGACAGGTGTTCATCGGCGGCAGCAAGCGCATGGCCGTGTACGACGACAACCAGGTGGCCGAGAAGATCAAGATTTACGATCGCGGCGTGGAGTTGCACGGCATCGAAGGTGTGAACCAGGCGCGCGTGCAATACCGCATCGGCGACATGTATGCGCCGGCGATTTCGAATGACGAAGCCCTCCGGCGCATGGCGCAGCACGTCATCCACTGCATCCGCGAGGGCAAGTCGCCGATTACCGACGGCGCCGCAGGATGCATGATCGTGAAAATCCTCGCGGCGGCGCAGGCGTCCATCGAAACCGGCGACCGCCGATCGTTGTAAGCGAGTCAGACGCCGCTGCAGGCGAGTCACACCATGAACCCACCTGATTACAAACGCATCGCCCCCGACGTGAAGCTCGGCCAGGACGTGCAGATTTACGCATTCGTCAACCTCTACGGCTGCGAAATCGGCGACCGCACCAAGATCGGAACGTTTGTTGAAATTCAGCGCGGCGCGGTCATCGGGCGCGACTGCAAGATCTCCAGCCATACGTTCATCTGCGAAGGGGTGACGATCGAAGACGAAGTCTTCATCGGGCACCACGTCGTCTTCATCAACGATCGATTCCCCCGCGCCACCAACGCCGACGGCACGATCAAGACCGCCGCCGATTGGGAGTGCCGCCGCACGCGCGTCGGCCGCCGCGCCGGCATCGGCAGCGGCGCCGTCATCCTGTGCGACGTGTCGATCGGCGAAAACGCCATTGTCGGCGCCGGCGCGGTGGTGACGAAAGACGTACCAGCCGGCATGATCGTCGCGGGCAATCCGGCGCGCATCCTCGGTCCCGTCGGCGACAAGGAAAAATGATGGCTTCTCCGAAGTGGTCGGTCGCCGTCATGTGCTACAACGAATCCGGCTCGCTTGAGGCGATGGTCCGGCGGACGGTGGCCGTCCTGCGCGCGCGAGGTGAGCCGTTCGAAGTGGTCATCATCGAAGATGGCTCGACCGACGGCAGCCGCGACATTGCGGCCCGCCTGGCTGACGAGATCGCGGAAGTTCGCGTCTATCAACACCCGACCAATCTTGGTATTGGGGCGGTGCTCACCGATGGGTATCGTCAGTCGCTCGGTGACGTGGCGGTGATCCTGCCCGCCGACCTGCAATTCGCCCCCGAAGACCTGCCCAGGGCGATGGATCGGATGATCGAATCAAACGCGGACGTGGTGATGATCCGCCGGCCGGATCGGCACGACCCGCCGATGCGCCGCATGGTCTCGGCCTTTGATGAGACATTGGTCGGGCTGCTTTTTGGCGTCTGGCAGCGCGATCTTCACTGGGTCAAGCTGTACCGCCGCAGCGTGCTGGATCGCGCCACGATCGTGAGTACGACGCCCATGGTGGACACCGAGTTGCTCGTGCAGGCTCATCGCATGGGCGCGCGAATCGCTACCATCGATCTGCCGCATCACCCGCGGACGACCGGCCAAAGCACCGGCGCGAAACTGTCGCTGCTGGTTCGAACGTTTGTAGAGTTATTTCGTCTGCGCTTCCGCCGTGCGGGCCGCGTCGAACGCGACCCGGGCGGCCGCGCTGTGCAACATCAGACAAAGAGCTAACCATGAAGAACATCCCGTTTCTCGACCTTAAGGCGCAGTACCTCCCGCTTGCTGACGAAATCCAGCGCGAGCTGAAGGAAGTCTGCGAGACCACCCAGTTCATCCTCGGCGGCAAGGTCAAGGCGTTTGAAGACGCCTTCGCCCGGGCCGTCGGCGCGAAACATTGCATCGCCCTCAATACCGGCACCAGCGCGCTTCACCTCGCCATGGACTGCCTCGGCATCGGCGCCGGCGACGAAGTGATTGTGCCCGCCATGACCTTCATCGCCACCGTCTGGGGCGCCGTCTATGCTCGCGCGACGCCGGTGCTCGTCGATGTCGATCCCGCCACGCGCAACCTCGACCCGAAGAAACTCGAAGCTGCCATCACATCGCGAACCAAAGCCATCATCCCCGTCCACCTGTACGGCCAGCCCGCCGATCTTGACGCCATCTTCGCCATCGCGAAGAAGCACAACATCCCTGTTATCGAAGACACGGCGCAGGCACACCTCGCGCAGTACAAGGGCAAGACGGTCGGCGGCCTCGGCGTCATGGGCTGCTTCAGTTTTTACCCCGGCAAGAATCTCGGCGCGTATGGGGAAGGCGGCGCACTGACGACCAACGACGACGCCCTCGCGAAGATCGCCTTGTCGTTGCGCGATCACGGCCAGGCGCAGCGTTATCATCATGATCGCATCGGCTACAACTATCGCATGGATGGTTTTCAGGGCGCGGTGCTCGGCGTCAAGCTGCGGCATCTGGCGAACTGGACCGAACAGCGGCGGCGGGCGGCGGCGCGCTATGCCCAGCGACTGGCTCCGCTGGCAGATAAAGGCTTGATTGATATTCCTCGCGAGCCGGACTGGTCGCGCGGTGTGTATCACCTTTACGTCGTTTTGGTGAAGAATCGCGACGCGGTGAAGGACAAGCTGACCGCCGCCGGCGTGAACGTCGGCCTGCACTACCCGATTCCGCTGCACCTGCAGAAGGCGCTGGCGCACCTGGGACACACGCGCGGTGATTTCCCCGTGGCGGAGCGAATCGCCGACGAGTGCATCAGCCTGCCGATGTTCCCCGAGCTGTCCGACGCGGACATTGATTACGTGACCGACGCGCTTACAAAGAGCCTCGCATCCTGATGCGGTGCGAAACAACGCTTCAGCATTGGGAGCCGCGCCGGCATGGCCACCTCGGTAAACCTCGTCGAACTTCAGGATACGCTCTACACGTCGCGCAATCCGACGCGACGGTGGCTGCATACGCAGCGGCTGGAGTGGGTGCTGTCAGCCCTGGAGCGCCACAAGCCGGCGCCATGTCAGCGCGCCCTGGAGATCGGCCCCGGATCGGGGACGTACCTGCCGACGCTCTGCGCCATGGCCGACGAAGTCGTCGCGGCCGACATCGAAGACGCCTACCTTGAGAAGGCCAAATTGCTGACGCAGCGTCTGGTGAATTTGCAGCCCCTCAAGGATGACATCACTGCATCGAAGCTGCCGACCGGTCACTTTGACTTGATTCTCTGCACCGAAGTCATCGAGCACATCCCCGGATCGGCGGCGGGCCTGCGCGAGATGCGCCGGCTGCTTCGCCCCGGTGGCGTGCTGGTGCTCTCGACGCCGCAGAAATACAGCACGATGGAGATGATGTGCAAAATCGCTCTGCTGCCGGGCATCATTGAATTCGTTCGGTTGATTTATCGCGAGCCGGTCGTCGAGTCGACCCACTGCAATCTGTTGACCGCCGCGGCCTGTCGCCGCCTGATCACCGAGGCGGGTCTGACAATTGTCGAGCAGCACAAGCTGGCATTCTATCTTCCGTTCGTCGCGGAGTTGACTGGTCGGGTTGGCCTGCGCCTGGAGCAGTGGCTCGAGTCGGGCCTGCGCGGCACGCCGCTTGACGGTCTGCTCTGGACCCAGTGTTATGTGGCGCGGGCCTGATCCGTTCGCGTCGAATGGTCGTTGACCCCGACGGCGCCGCGCCCTTGTGCCCGATGCGACGCGAGCTGATAGCAAGCGCGAACCAGCGGCAATTGCAAATCGCGATTTCGAAACAGCATGGACCACGCCCCAGCTTCCATGTCCGAGCACCAGCCCATCGCGGCGAGTCCTATCAGGCCGCGTCGAACCGCCGCCGCGATCATCCTCGTATCAACGATCGCGGTCGCTTCATTCGTTGGGTGGACGAGCGGCCGGCGCGGTGGCCTTCAACCCGACTCGGTGACGTTTCTCGATGCGGCGCAGCGCCTGGCGGATGGAAAGGGTCTTTCCCACCGGTGGGCTTACTGGGACCCGGTCTACGAAACCGCGACGTTGCCGACGCGCACGACCATGTGGCCGCCCGGCTATACAACGGCGATTGCCGCGGCGATCCGGTGCGGCATGAGTCCCTACGACGGGGCGCGTCGGGTCGCGTCCATCGCGCTTTGTCTGATTCCTGTTGCGCTCTTCGGGCTGGCCTGTCGGTTGACGAGGCCCGGTCGCGCCGCGCTGTGTACCGTCGCGGCGACTTGCTGTTTCCCCGTCATGCGATTCGCCGGGGTCGTTCTGGCCGAACCGCTTTTTCTCCTGTTGGCCGTCGTGGCTCTCGCGGCCTCGGCGCGCGGCGCGGCGGCCGCCACCGCGCGGTCCGCCATGGCGTGGCTACTGGCGGCGGGCCTTCTCGGTGCGGGGGCGTTTCTCGTGCGATTGCCCGGCGCGTCGGTCGGGGCGGCGCTCGCGGTCGCCGCGCTGCTTGCCGGAAGGCGATTCGGCCGGCGATCCGGCCACACGCTCCTCATTCTTGCAACCGGCCCGCTCGTGATCGCGATCAGCGGGTGGGTGCTGCGAAATCGACTTATGTCTGGTTCAGCGGTTGCCTCGTTTCCCAACGGCCCCTATTCGTTGCTTGCGAATC
>JAANMU010003017.1_pt1 | contig 11518 bp, 3 predicted proteins | sample 7279701 | NCBI WGS metagenome assembly JAANMU01 (sample SAMN14094539, study PRJNA606508) | bioreactor metagenome | isolation source: A lab-scale SPAN reactor treating ammonium-rich wastewater day 57 | place: Ireland: Galway | collected 2017-03-13 | reverse complement strand
GTTGGCTGGTTGGCTGGTTGGCTGGTTGGCTGGTTGGCTGGTTGGCTGGTTGGCTGGTTGGCTGGTTGGCTGGTTGGCTGGTTGGCTGGTTGGCTGGTTTGTTGGTAGATTGAGGCGCTTGACCACCAATCTACCAACAAACCAACCAACCAACTAACCAACCAACCAAACCAACCAACCAACCAACCAACCAACCCTTACGGCTCGACGAAGGTGTAGCCCATCATCTCGAGGTGGAGGGCGGCGCAGAATTCGGTGCAGTAGAAGGGATAGGTGCCATCTGCTTCGGCCACGAACTCGAATGAGACGGTCTCGCCCGGTTCGATGCTGAGGCTGACGTTCTGGCCGCCCATCTGGAAGCCATGCACGGCATCGTGCGCGGTCTCCACATTGGTGATGTGCCAGGTCACGTGGTCGCCTTTCTTGAGCTCGATATGATCGGGCGTCAGGCGAGAACGGATGGAGGTCATGAACACTTCGACCTTGTTGCCATCCCGCTCGATCCGCTCCTCGCCCAACTGGGTGGCGTAGGGTGAGGGCGCCTGGGTAAGGGGATCCCAGCCTATCTGCGGGTAGGCGGTCCAGGCGTTGATCTTGTCAGCCTTGATGATCTGGGCGTTATGCGGTTCGCCAATGCCCATCGGCATGTCATAGATCACCTGGAAGTTGCCGTTGCTGATGTCGACCAACTGCAAGTTCTGCGGCAGCAGCGGGCCTACCGGCAGGAAGCGATCCACCGACCACTTGTTCAACACCAACAAGTATTGCCCATCGGGGCTGACGGTGTCGCCTTCGGCGGCGGTGAGATGGCCGATATTGTACTGCACCGGCAGTTTTTCGACCAACGTCCAGGCGGCAGGGTCATCGCCGCCGACCGTCCATTTGGCCACGGCGCTATCCAGGAAAAGGCTGGTGTAGCCAAAGCCCTGGTTGTCGAAGATGGAATGCAGCGGGCCAAGCCCCAGCTCGATCTGGGCATGCTTGACCGCGTCGTAATCCAACACGGGTACGCCGAAGGGATCAAGTTCCCAGTTCTGATCCGCGATCGCTTTTTCGATCTTGTCGACGGCATAAATGGTGATGTGCGGGTCCAGCTTGCCGGCCACGACCACATACTTGCCATCGGGGGTGACATCGGCGCCATGCGGGCTTTTCGGTTCCGGGGCCAGATAGAGCACGCCCTCGGCCACGGCGGTGGGCATGCGGATGACGCGCATGCCATTGATCATCTCCACCTTGCCCGCGGCCGCTACCTGCGCAGCTTTCTTCCAGTTGAAGATATGCAGGTAGTCCATGTCACTCTGGCTGACGCCGGCTTCGAAGGGCGGGTTGCCCTGAAGCAAGCCGCCGGTATACATCTCCGTGTTGAAGCTGTTGCAGAAGCCCCAGCCATCGCTGGCCAGTTTGCCGGCATCGCACAGGTCTTGCCAGTAGGGCGGCACCTCGATGCTGAAGGACTGCTCCAGGTCGATGCGGCCCTTTTCCCGGTCGAAGGCCCACAAGGTGATCAGGCCCCGGTATTTCTCCTCATACTCAGAGATAGGCGCGTATTCCCAGCCCAGGGGCGTGGCGTATTGCGAGCCTTGGATCACATACTCGGTGTTGGGCGTTACGAAGGTGGAGCCATGATTGCTGATCAGGTTGGGGTCTTTGACGATCTGCTTGGTCTCGAAGTCGCGCAGGTCGATGACGGCGACGCGGGCGTTGGCCTTGTCGTTGATGAACACGAATTGGCCATCATAATCGCCGTTCGTCTCGCTCAGCGCCGGGTGATGGGTGTCGCCCATGCGCAGCTTGACATCACCGACATTGCCGGCATCCAGCATTTCTTCGATGCCGCGCTCGCCATAACCATAACCCTGCCACGATTCAGGCGTGAAAACGGCCACATTTTTGAGGATGCGCATGGAAGGGATGCCGATGACGATCAGGTTACCGGAATGGCCGCCGGACGCGAAGATGTAATAATCATCATGCTTGCCGCTGGGCGTGTAGGTCTTCATCGCCGCGTAGATGTCATCGGGGGTCAGGCCACGCTCTTGGGCTACGGCCATGGCGTTGGCCGGCAGGTCGCCGCTGAGTGGGGGGGGCGTGGGCGTCGTTCTTCTGCCGCAGGCGCTCAACACCAGCGCCAATATCAGCAGAAGCGCGACAAGGAAAAGGGAACGTTTCATGGTTTTTGCTGCCTCCTCATCTTTGAGAAAAAAGGGAAAGAGTGGGTCTTAAAGAATCGCTTATCTGACCGGCGCCGGCCGGGCAAAGACGATGGCAAAGGGGAGATGGATGGCATCCGTGGGGCAAACATCCTCGCAGGCTGTGCAATAGGTGCACAAGTCTGGATAGCGCAGCACCGCCTTGCCCCCGATCTGGTCGAGCGCCCGCGTGGGGCAGATATCGACGCAGCGGTGGCAGCCGGTGCAGCGTTTAGGATCGATGATCGGTAAAGGCAAGGACATAGAGGGGCCCACGCAGGGTGGTTGCACAGAGAATGCCCCCATCATAGCCTCTATCTCTCGCCCATACTATGACTTAAGTCTCATCCTCTCCTTCATGAAAATAAGGATTTGTACTGATTTTGTAGCGCTAAATCGTATTTTGTGCAAATTATCGATAAATACAACAAAACTCGGCACATGCATCTGTGAAACATGCTGTCGCCGCCTAGACTTCCGCCGCCGCGGCCAGCCGGTCAGGATCGAGAATGACAATACGGTGGCGATCGAACTCGATGATGCCATCATTGGCCAGGTTGCGCAGCGCCCGCCCCACCACCTCGCGCACTGTGCGTACCGCCCTGCACCCAGCCGGCCAATCCGGCGAGATCAGCCCCCTGGTTCGCATGACTCCAGGCAGGTGCACTCTGGCGTTCTGCATCGAGCCGATTCAAGGCACGAGTCATCTCCGCCCAGTGGTGCTCAACATCATGGTTTGCCCGGCCATGGCCGATTTCCTCAGAAAACTGCTGCCACTCACCCCATTGTTCGAACCACCGGCGATCCAGAGCAGGTATTGCCGAATAGGCAGACTTGGCATCAATCTTGAATCCATCAAGGAATCGGCCCAGTAGATCGTCACGAGGTTCAGATTCCTGCCGGCGACCAGAGGGATTCGAAGATGTGCCGGAACCATCATTGAAATTGGAGCCATATCCGGACAGCGGTATATCCGAACCGTTACCCACTTCTTCATTACTCATCTGCACGGTGGGTACAACAGTCTTGTTGCCGAAGCTGATTTTGAAGACATCCGCAGCAGTTGAGTATGCGCCATGGCCATCACTGGCCATCACCTTGACATCTATGGTGGCTGTCGTACCGGCCGGTGCCATGCCACTGAAAGTCTGCGTCCCTGTATCGAATTCGAGCCAGGAAGGCAGCGCTTTACCGTTGGATAATATCGCCGTGTAGGTAAGCGCATCGTTGCGGTCGGGATCGATGAAGCTGCCTGCCGGCACCCGCCAGGTAAAAGCCTTGCCCCTCGCCAGTTGCACATCCTGCAGAGGGCGTTTCAATTGGGGTACATCGTTGATACCCTGCACACTGACCAGCAACTCACCACCCGCCCGGTTCGTGCCATCACTGGCCAGATAAGCAAACCGATCCAGCACTGTTTCACCCGCACCCAACCCCTGTACTCTAGATGAAAAATCATCGAGTACGTAAGCGTAACTGCCATTGGGCAACAAGGTAAATATGCCGTATTCGCCCCATCGGATACCTGGATCTGCCACCTTCAACACGCTGCCTTCCGGATCACGGTCATTGGTCAGCACATTGCCCCAGGCCAGCAGCTTGCGATCCTCGATCACACTGGCCACATCGGGTGCGGTGACCGGTGCCTGATTGCCGCCGCCGGAAACGATATCGAGCACGAAGGTCTGGCTGACTGCTGCACCGGCGAGATCGGTCGCCGTGACTTGCACGGCATAGTTTCCGGCGATCGTCGGCGTGCCGCTGAAGGTGCCGGTGGCGGCATCGAACATGAGCCACCCGGGCAACGCGCTACCGTCAGACAAGGTGGCCGAGTAGGCCAGCACATCCCCCGCATCGACATCGATGAAAGCCGTGCCGGGCAGTTGCCAGCTCAGCGCCGTGTCCGTGCGTCCGCTCTGGTTCGTCAGTAACGTGCCGATCTCGGGAGCGTCGTTGACGTTGGCCACCTCCACGTTGAAGAGCTGGCTTGCCTGTGCGCCAGCCAAGTCAGATGCGGTCAAGCGCACGGAGACACTTCCCACATCACCATTGGCCGGAGTACCGCTGAAGGTACGCGTCACGGCGTTAAAGTACAACCACGCAGGCAACGCCGAGCCATCAGACAGAGTGGCTGAGAGTGTCAGTGTGTCACCTGCATCCACATCGCGGAAGGTATCTTCCGGTACGGTAAAGATAAATGATGCATCTTCAGTGGCCTGCTGGTCGGCCAGCGCAACAGCTGCTTCCGGGGCATCGTTAGTGTTCTGCACGGTGAGATGGAAACTGTGGAATACCGAAGCACCCAAACTGTCCATACCCTGGATGACAACATCGAATTCGCCTACATCATGATTGAGCGGTGTGCCGTACAAGGTGCGCGTGGCTGCGTCGTATTGCAGCCAACCCGGTAGAGTCGCGTAACCCAATATCGTCACCCGAGTCATAATATCGCTGTCATCAGCATCGACGAACAAGTCGTCAGGTAGCATCAAGCTGAAGGAGGCATCTTCCAGTGCTACCTGATTCCCGATGGGATTAGCCACCTCCGGCACCCGATTCAGGAATTCTCGCAGGGTGACCGCCGTGCCATTGGCAAACTCAAAGGTATCGATCACCGTACCACCGCCCGTACCGTCCGGAGCATAATTGCTCACACGCACCACGTCACCGCTGGTGCCGTAATGAATCAACAGATCGCCACCCTCCATTTCGATGTACACATCCTCGCGGACGATACCTGCGCCAAAGGTCAGCACATTCCCGATACCCGCCTCCACCCCGTCCTCAATGATATCTTCGCCATCACCCAGATTGACCACATAAGCATCGCGCCCGGAGCCACCACGCAAAACATCGTTACCCAGACCGCCGGTGAGCACATCCTCACCATCGCCGGAGGCCATGACATCGTCTCCGTCGTAACCGTACAGGCGGTCGCCGACGTTGGTGCCGGCAAGTGCATTACCCGAGTTGTCGCCTTCGACCACGAAAGCCCAGGACACGAGCGTGGCGTAATCTACCGCCGTACCGTCAGCGAACTCGAAGCGCTCGACGGCATGGTTGCCGAGCACATCCTCCGGATTGAAACCAGTCAGACGTACCACATCGCCATCATTTCCATAGGAGATGAGCAGCACATGGCTGCCGTTGCCGTCCGCCTCGAAGCGCAGGTTGTTACGCAGCACGTTGGGGTCAATGCCGAGGCCAAAGCGCAGCACATTGCCCGCATCCTGCTCGGCCACATCGTTGATGGTGACGATGCCGTCGCCCAACTTGACGACATAGGTATCGTTGTCGGCTTCGCCCGCCAGCCAATCGTCGCCGGGAGTGGCTTCAATCAGGTCATTGCCCTCATCACCCCAGATGCGATCGGTCAATGCCGTACCCTTGAGGACATCGCCTTCATCCGTGCCAACGATATCGAAACCGCGTGCGAGTAATTCCTCGTAACCGATTTCATCGCCCTCAATGCCAAAGCGGAAACGCTCCACGGCACGCGATCTCAGCGGATCCTCCGGATCGAAGCCCGAAAGACGCACGCGGTTGCCGGTGTTGTAGAGGTCGAGGATCAGGAAGCCTTCGCTGTCGTAGGACAGGTGCACGTCATCGAGCGTCGTGCCTTCAGGCAGTACCAGTGTGTTGGGCGCGTCACCCTCCTCATTATCGATGATGGTGTCTGTATCACTATCAGCATTGATGAGATAGAGATCACCGCCCGCGCCGCCATTCATCGTATCGTCGGACTCACGACCCTCGATCCAGTCGGCCAGCGCCGTACCGGTCAATACGTCATTCTCAGGGGTGCCGATGATACGCACACCTCGTGCCAGCAAATCATCAAAGGAGAGATAAACACCCCCCCAAGGCAGGCTGATTTCAGCCACTGGCGCCTGCATACCCGATGCGCGCGGATCAAAACCGGCAAAGCGGATCACATCGCCTTCCTCGGTCAAGCGCAGCAGCAAGTCGTGTCCATCAAACTCCAGGTGCAGGTCGTCGGCACTGATTTCGCCAGTGATCTCATATGGTTCGTATCCTGTTCGCGCCAGGTTTCAGCAATGAGTGTCTCAGTGGGGCGGCTGCCCCATTCCTTGTGGACGCGGTAGGTATCGGAGCCCACACCACCCACCAGGCGATCCGCACCGCCTTGACCATTGAGTGTGTCATCGCCATCTCCGCCGATCAGGGTGTCGGCAAATGGCGTGCCATCAAGCCAACCGCCTTCGTTACCGGCCATTTCGGTCTTGCCCGTGGGTTCGATATTCTCGGCCACGATCTCGGTACCGTCGGCAAAGCGAATGATGTCCACTGAACGGGCCTGCGTTGCCCGGCCCGGCTCATAACCGCGCAGGACCACTTTATCACCGGGATGGTCTGCAAATTCTATTATCAGATCGCCATTCTGCTCCGAGTAACGCAGATCTTCCTGTCGAATCCCGGGGCCGAAACTGAGGATATTAGGAGCATCATCAACGAGCGCGCCGCCGTAACTGCCATCACCCCAAGCCGGTAATCGCTCCTGCGTGGCATAGACTGACGGGACTGATGGCTCATTCCAGCTGAGCACGCGATGATCATCGTCGATGATCATCACACCATCTCCAGCCTGGTAGAGATAAGTATCCCCGTCCCATTCGCCAAAGAGGGTATCGTGCCCGGTACCGCCGGAAAGCGTATCCACCCCCCATCCGCCATAAAGGAAGTCATCACCTGCGCCACCGTCGAGCACATCGTCACCCTCGCCACCGTGGATCAGGTCATTGCCATCACTTCCCAAGATAGTGTCATCCCTGGACAGGCCCAGCACGATGTCGTTGCCCGCGCCCGCATCCAGCGAGTCGTCGGCGTTTGTGCCGTAGAGTACATCATTGCCATCGGTTGGGGTGTTGTTGGCAAGGTTCGCCGAGGCAAACAGGTCACCGCTCTGAGCATAAGCCACTACTTCCAGGCCGCCTGCCGGCGCTACCGTACTGGTCAGTTCGAAATCCGCACCATCGAAGACAAGTGGTATCTCAGTCGTTGCAGACAGCAAGGCAGCTGTGTTGGCCTGCAGCCAGCCGGCCAAGTCGAAGATGTGCACTCTGCCATCGGCAGCGATGAACTGGATGTGCTCCAGATCGCCCGGCAAGTTGTCGACGTGTGCACCGTCAAGGGTAATCAATCCACCCGCACCGCCATCAATAAGCAGCGTCACGTAACCCTCGCGATCCAGTGTTGCCGAAAGCATGACCGGCGTAACGGATGCCCCGAAGGAGAGCGTATCCATTCCATCTCCCGCCCGGAATATGTCATGGCCGTCGCCGTAGTTGAAAACGATGACATCATCACCGTCGCCGGTTTCGATCCAATCATCCCCGGTTTCGCCGGCGATCAGATCATCACCCGAGCCGGTATGAATGCTGTCGTTACCCGTACCGGCGGAGATGCGGTTGTTACCCGCGGCAAGATAAACGTAATCATCATTGCCGCGCGCCTGTACCGTCACTGGCTGACCGGTGTAGTCATAGATGTCATCGTCTGCCTGGCTGCCCAGAATCGTCGTGGGATCATCCTGGTTACGGTACTGCCGCCCCATTATGCCGCCATCGGCACGGCTGATCACATCAGCCAATGTCCACTCGATACCATCATCGAAATGGAAACGCTGGATTGCGCCACGTCCGAGATCGTCCTCATTCTCACTACGCACGATCAGGGCATCATTGCCGCCAATACCGATAACCAGATTGGTATAACCCACATCACCCGGCCGGCTGCTCCAGCTCTCGTCACCCAATTGCACCGACACATCTTCCGGCCGGATACCCGGCGCGAACACCACGGTGTCATTGGCTACCGCGAGACTCGCGCCCAAGGCATTATCCAGATCCATCCCCGGCGCCATAATATAGGTGTTGTTGCCCGCATCGCCATACAGCCAGTCCCGATCGGCGCCGCCATCCAACACATCATCACCACTTTCGCCGTAGAGATCATCCTGCCCCGCACCACCCGTGAGTACATCGTTGCCTTCGCGACCGTAGAGAGTGCTGTCCTTCTCCGTGCCCGTCAGCACATCGTTTCCGGGTGAACCATGGAGAATCTCCGCGCCTTCGCTCACGTTAAGCCTGGCCAGTACATCATTCACATTCAAATGCGCACCATTGGCAAACTCGAAGTGGTCGATGCGCCGCCAGTTACCCAGCCACCCCTTAATGCGTATCGCATCACCTGATGCACTGACGGTGGCAATCAGATCTCTGTCATCACGACTAAAGGCGACATCGTTCTGGCCGATACCCGGCTTGAATACGACGCGCCCGTAACTGACCTCAATAACGTCCTGCCCATCACCGATGCCAAAGCGGTAGGTATCGTAACCACCCAAATCCTGAAAATAATCATCACCTGCACCACCGTCGAGAGTGTCGTCCTGGTAGCTACCGACGATGGCATCGTCCCCGGCAGTCGTCGCCAGTGCCCGCGAGGCCAGTTCGGTGCGATCCCATACCATGCCATCGACGAAACGTAATTGCTCGATACCTCGCTCGGTTGACCAGGTTTCCGCCTGGCCGCGCACGATCAGGCGGCTGCCATCGGGAAGGGTGATGGCCATATCTCCTTGCCGCGTCCAGCGCACGGTGACATCTTCCGGGTTGATACCCACGTCCAGCTCCACCACGTCCTCGCCAGCAGAATAATCCTCGATAATCACATCCTGGCCGCCACCGAGGCCAAAGCGGTAGGTGTCGGAGCCCGCTCCGCCTTCCAGTATGTCATCACCTGCACCACCAATGATCAGATCATCGCGCCCCGAGAAGCCACGTAACTCATCGTTACCGGCCTCACCCAGCAACACGCGCGACTTGATCGCTTCCGCATCCCACAGCGTGCCGTCGGCAAAGACGATCTCTTCCACCGCGTAGCGATTACTTTCGTTGAAATGGTTCTTGACAGTGAGCGTCTCGCTGGTATCGCGAATGGTGATCTTCAAGTCGTCGCTGATCTGCCAGCCGTTCACAGTGCGTACTCGCTCCAGCCGCACATCGGAGGGTGTCACGCCCGTCTTGAACTCGATGCGGTCGACTTCACCCTGTTGCCAGGAATCTTCGATGATGAGGTCGTGGCTGTCGCCCCGGCCAAAGCGGTAGATATCGCCCTCGCCGTTCCCATCGTAGATCTGATTGCCCCGGCTAATGGCACCTCCGCCACGCAGTACATCATTGCCCGCACTACCGTCCAGGATGTCCCGGCCAGCACCGCCCAACAGCACGTCATTGCCGCCCTGGCCGCTCAGAACATCATCTGCACGTGAACCGATGATGGTTTCCGCCTCCTCACTGCCGGCGAACAGGATCGCTTGTACGTCGACAACGCCGAGCACCGTGCCGTCGGCAAAGGCAATGCGCTCGATCAGGTAAGGGCCATTCTCCCCATTCCACGCTTCATCAAAATACTGCTTGAGCGTCACCTGATCGCTGCTGCCGTGAACCGCCAGCACCAGATCATTGCCGCTGCGGATGAACTTCACGTCAGCAGGCGCCACACCTTCCTTGAAGCGCAGCGTGTCACTGTTGCCGGCGGTGGTATCGCCATCAATCACCGTGTCCTGGCCGTCACCGCGGCCGAAGAGGTAGGTGTCGTTGCCGTTGGCGGAAATCTGTGGCGTGGTGTTGCGTTCTTGCCGCCACTGGCCGTTATCATTGACCCAGTTCCAGCCTGTACTACCGATCAGGAGGTCATTGCCCGCACCGCCGTCGATAATATCGTTACCGCCGTTACCGATCAGCGTGTCGTTACCCACCTGGCCGGTGATTGTGTCGCTCGCACTGGAGCCGTGGATGATGTCGTCGTTCTCGGTGGTCGCGGCAACAGTGGCGTGCAGCGCATCGTCGTGGCTCCACACCGCGCCATCGTCGAACACGTACTGGCCGACGCCGTTTTGCCCCCACCAGTAGCCGCTGCGCGGCACGGACAGCATCTCCCCGGTATCGACGATGGTGAAGATGAGGTTGTCAGCGTAGTCGGCGGTAACCCGGATATCCGTTGGACTCAGGCCCAAGAGGCGCACGGTGTCGCGTTGCACGCCGTTTTCCGCATAGTCGCTAATAGTGTCATGGCCGTAGCCTCGCCCAAAGACGTAGGTGTCGGCGCCGGCTTCGCCATAAAGCATATCGTTGCCCGCGCCACCGGAAATCAGATCATCGTCGTTACCACCGTAGATGCGGTCGTCACCCCCCTGGCCGAACAGGCGGTCGGCGCCGGCGTAGCCATAGAGACGGTCGTTGCCTTCGTCTGCCAGCACGATGTCGGCTTTGTCGGTGAGCCCGATGTTATCGTCGCCCGCAGTGAGTCGGCGCACCTTGAATTCGTTAAGCAGCACCGTGATGCCTGCCGTCTGCGGCAGAGTGTCGATCGCCTGGTCGAAATCCGCCAGCCCGTTCCAGTTGGTGCCGGAGAGGAAACCGTTGGTGTAGCGGTCGAGATCGAGCAGGTCGGCCAGATAGTTCTCCGGGTCGGCAGCTTTCTTGTCCGCCTGCATCTGGTTGAGTTGCGTGGCGTCCAGCCGCAGGCCGCTGTCATCGATGATGAGTTCGATCTGGTCGAGATAGGGCTTGAGACGCGTCTGCATCACTAGGCTGGCGTAGACGCTCTCCTTCAGGCTGTCGTAGGCCTGCTGTAGCAGGTCGAGTTGCGCCTGGGAAAAATTCATACGCAGGGTGGGCAAGGCTTCAACTGCCGTTGCACCAGGCTTTTTTGAACCTGCCACCATGGAAAAACCCCAGTTAGCGCTGTCGGTCTGGCTCTTTTGCGAGAGCAGATTGAAGAAATACTGGCCGTTGAAGGCCTCCAATACGTGCAGCTTGCGGCTCCACTCGTCGATGAGGGCGCGGTAGTGTTCGGAGAGGTAGAGGCTGCCCGCGTCGGTCATCAGTGCTGCGCCGGATGTGATGGTGCCGCCAGCCATGGTGGCAATGTTACTGGAGCGGCTGACATTGCCGAAGGCTTCGTATTCGATACGGTATTGGCCTTGGGCACGTTCTTCGAGGCTTGCCGCCATGCCGGAGGTGTCGGCCCAGGCGGTGAGCAGTTGATCGAGCAGCGCCTTCTGCCCGGTGCGTGTCCCGGCGGACTGGAACTGGGCAAGCAGGCTGGCAACATTGCCGGACTGAGCGGCGGTCTGTTGCAGTTCGCGCACGTTACCGGTACCGCTCATGTTGGGAAGAACCTTGAGGGCTTCCGGCACTTCGATCTGCTCGGTGAATTTCGTATTGAAAGTGTCGGTAGCAAGTTTGAATTCGCCCATCGCCGACGTGCTGCCGTCGGCGCGCGTAAAGCTGCCTTCA
>JAANMU010003014.1_pt1 | contig 11530 bp, 10 predicted proteins | sample 7279701 | NCBI WGS metagenome assembly JAANMU01 (sample SAMN14094539, study PRJNA606508) | bioreactor metagenome | isolation source: A lab-scale SPAN reactor treating ammonium-rich wastewater day 57 | place: Ireland: Galway | collected 2017-03-13 | reverse complement strand
TGAATTACAAATAATTCTCAACTGTTGTTCAAATATGCGAATTCTTTTTTCAACTGCTTTGAAATAAATCAGATCAACCCCATTGATTGAGCCACGGATACTGACCCGATATTTTTTTTCGAATTCGTCTGGGGTTGCCGACGGATCGCTGATATAAAAATCCAACCTATAAGCATCAGACCTGTCTTTGTTGCTTGAGTCTGGGTAGTAATCTTTTGAAACAGATAATCCATTTTTTTCAAATGCTTCTTTGAGAAGAAAATATAAATCAACAGGGGTTGCCTCTCGCAAATTGATTGCCAAACTTTGATCTACAGAATCATCTGGAGTTAGTGAAGATGCAGCGGAATCACCATGAGCTTCTTGTATAAAATTTTCTTCTGGCATAATTAACCAACCTGTTATTATTCCGGATATTCTCCTCTCTCTCTCTTTGTCAAGTTTCTATCGTGTGGGATAATCTCATCTGTGTCCAAGCCAAAAAAACTAAAAGTTGCCCTAATTCATGACTACCTAGCCGAGTATGGTGGGGCGGAGCGGGTGTTGGAGGTTTTGCATGACATATTTCCAGAGGCACCGTTATTCACAGCATTTGTAGACAAAGATCGATTGGGGGTGCAATGGCAGAGGTTTGCTGACTGGCAAATTCAAGAAAGTTGGCTGACGAAAATACCTGGATATAAGAAGTTATTTTCTCCTTTAAGAATTTGGGCACCAAGTTACTTCAGTCAATTTGATTTAACAGGTTTTGACTTGATTATTTCCTCGACAAATGCCTACTTTGCTAAAGCGATCAAAGTACCCAAAGGATCCAAACATATTTGCTACTGCCACACACCAAGTCGATCTTTATGGGGCTACTCAACTATGACTGACTGGAAGAAAAACCCTATTATTCGCTGGGGAGGTGAGCTGATCAATCATTACTTGAGGATTAAGGACCTAGAGATAGCGCGGAAAAATGTGGATTTATTTATTGCTAATTCAAAAGAGACGCAGAGGAGAATCAAGAAGTTTTATCGACTAAAATCGGAGGTGGTGTATCCGCCAGTGAAGGTGGCGGAGAGGCTGCCAGTTGTGAAGGGTGAGATTGTCGATCAAGTTTACACCTTGGTAAGTGGTAATTCTGGGATCCTGAATCAAGTTCTGGATGACAAACGCAGTGGTGATTCCAAGATTTTAGATCCTCACTTACGTCAGGACAGGCAAGTCAGCCATGACGACCAGGAGGGTTATTATCTGTACGTTAATCGTTTGGCGTGGTCAAAGCATCCGGAAATGGCAGTTGAGGTTTGCACTACGTTGAATTTACCGCTGAAAGTAGTGGGGTCTGGCAAAATGCTTGATCAACTCAAGGCGATGGCTGGTCCAACTATTGAGTTTTGTGGGTTTGTACCAGATAGAAAGTTAGCAGATTTGTATTTGGGTGCAACAGCCTTGTTATATCCCGTAGCCGATGAGGATTTTGGCATGATTCCAGTTGAAGCAATGGGTTATGGATTACCTGTTATAGCTCATCGATCGGGAGGACCGCTTGAATCAATTATTGATGGCAAGACTGGAGTTTTTTTTGATGACCTCAGTGTAGCAGGATTGTCCAAGGCGATTGAGCAGCATCAAAAACTAAAGCTGGATAAAAAGGCTATTCATAAACAAGCGAGACAGTTTAGTGAAGAGAGATTTAAGGATCAAATTAGTGGTTTAATTAACAAATTGCTTACTGCCTAACCAACTCCACCATGACGACGTCATTTGGTCCCATGGGTATGTGAGCCTGCAACTCGGCAGAAGTAGTGGCTAATGGTTGTTGTTTTTTGTTACCATTTAGAAATTTCGTTTGTAACTGGTAGTTGCCAGGCACGATATTGCGATAAGTGATAGGCACCACTTCGCGATTCCGACCTTTGGAATCAAAGTTGGCCAAAACAGTTTGAATCGCCCCATTTTCAGTCACTGCAGAAACGGCTTTAACGAATGATCCCTGACCTAGAGTTTGTACACGCTGATCGGCAATACTGTCCAATAACTGTAGAGCGTAATATCGAGGCTTAGCTTGTCCACCAAAGTCAGGCGCCGTTAACAACCCCCACCGCCCCCAATATTTTTTCCCAGCTGGATCATAGCCATCTTGAATTTCAAAGACAAAGCCTCGTTCCACAACCCCTAGCATGTTAATCGCGCCAGCTATGGTGTGAGCAGCCCCGTAAACCGTGTCATAGCCACTGTTAATATCACTATCATGTCCCCACTCAGTGATTAACAGCTCCATAAGACCGTTATATCTGGGGAACCGAGATACCACTTCCTTAGCTAAGGACATATCATTTCTGAATTGATCTAGGTCAGTGCTATACCTATGCCATGATAGGAAATCTAGTTGTAAGTTATTTTTTTGAGCATGAGTTAGCAATGCTACTAACCAATTTTCGTATAAAGCCGTAGTAGCTGGTCCACCAAGTTTAAAAGGTTGCACCCCTTTGACTCGACTAGCACCCTGAGCTGAGGCAGTGTAGAGATCTAAATAATTTTTATCGCCATAGTATTTCCAGTTTCCAAATAGATCCGGCTCATTCCAAACTTCATAGTAAACATCGCGAAAGCCTAAGGTACCACTGATATGTTGGATGGTTTGTTGGACCACGCTTGCCCAATCATTATATGTAGTAGGTTGACCTGTGATGTCGCCAGTGGATAGAACGGGTGGAGTGTAGGAAAGGCTTATAAAAGGAGTAGCACCGACACTTCTAATATCGTTCAGGACTAAATCAAGTTTAGTCCAGTCATACCTCAAGTTGCCTGGACTACCATGGACGATATCATAAAAATCATAAATGTGGTCAAGTCGAATGTATTCAGGTTTCAAAGCTGCGACTTGACTAGTGATAGGTTGGATGCGCCAAGCATGGGATTCACCGCCTTGAGCGAGATTGCGCCAGGGACGAGGCATGATTCCAACTATAGCTTGCACATCAACCTCAATTTGAGCAGGGTAGCTGGAGGCTTGAGTTAAAAATTCACGAACACCGGACAACTGGCTGGCAGCTATGCCAATTAATAACAATAGGCTGATTGTGCCCAAGAAACTAAAGATGACTTGTTTACGCTCACGTCTTTGCATTTTGTTATTTCCCGCCGTAACATGATAAATTTTTTCCTCGCTCCCAATCAGTTGCGCGACCATACTTTGACTGCGTCCTGTCACACTGCGCGCTTGAAAGTCACTCGTCAAAAATTTTCACGTCACTTTTCAATTTTTATTGGTTCAAGATAGCACGACTCCAACTGGCGAGCAACGTCATCTTTGATTTGACACATTAGCAATCATACGTTATTATTGCTAATATGCTTGACCTAACACCAAGGCAAATCCAAATTTTACGTGCTATCATTGAAGAGTTTATTACCACAGCTGAGCCAATTGGTTCGGATACAATTGATAAAAAGTTTGGGATTGGAGTTTCCCCGGCTACGATTCGGAACGAAATGGTGCAACTGACTAATCAAGGCTACTTGGCAAAGTCACATAGCAGTGCTGGTCGAACGCCCACACCATTAGCCATGAAGCTGTATGTCAACGAGTTGATGCGTGAGAAAGAACTAACAGTGGCCGATGAGGTTTCTGCCAAGGAAAGAATTTGGAAAAGTCGCCACCAACTCAATCAGCTCATGAGGCAAATTGCTTGTGTAGTGGCAGACAGATCGCATGCTCTGGGAGTGACAGTGATGGATGATGAAGAAATTTACGCGTCTGGATACACGAATTTATTTAACATGCCTGAGTTTGAGGATATACACGTTTTAAAGCATGTGCTGGAGTTGGTTGAGGAAAGTCGGCTGCTGGAGGAATTACTTAACTTTGGAGCGAGCGAAAATGTAGTGCGAGTGGTATATGGGCAAGATGTAGGTAATAGACACCTGGCACCAGTGGGCATCATTCACACCTCATTTGAAGCTGATGGTCATCAATGTCGAGTGGCGGTGGTGGGTAGTAGTCGCTTCGATTACCCTTACATGATTCCGATGATGAAGTACATTCGGAGTTTGGTGGGTGAGTTGGTGGAGTAGAAGAATTCACCCGTCATGCTGTCCCGATAAAATCGGGCTCAGTATCCTACAATCAAACATAATTCTATTAATGAATTATCAAAAAGACATCCATACTAGACCATGAAACAAGTTCAGGATGACAGAACGATAGGTATGAAAAAACACACTAATCAACCAATTACTCCCACTACTGCCAATGGTCAGCCAGTCGGAGGTGTTGGTCATTTTATGGTCGCGGTGGGGGCGATTATTGAGTTAGAGAATACCGATCAAATCTTACTTTTGCGACGGACTGATAACTTTCATAAAAATGAGTGGGAAGTGGTCTATGGTCGGATTGATCAAGGAGAGGACTTGGAAACAGGTTTACGTCGAGAGATAGCAGAAGAAACGGGTATTACTCAACTGAACATTATTGACTGCCTTTCTCACTGGCATATGTATCGAGGAGAAGAAACTCCAGACAAAGAGATTATTGGTGTTACGTATGTATGTCGAACCAACCAACCCGATTTGCAAATATCGACCGAGCACTCAGAATATCAGTGGATGAGTGTGGAGGAAGCTCTTGGTTTAGTCAAAGTCGAAGGAATTAAACGAAACTTAGAAGAGTATCAGGTTTGGCGACAGCGTCAGCAGGAGGTTGATCAATTACAAGCCAAAGCCGCACGAGCTATGGCGGACTACCAGAATTTAGTTCGGAGGCAACAGGAAGATCGGAGTAAATTAATTACCCTAGCTAATGAAAATCTGATTGGAGATTTACTGGAGCCACTCGAACACTTGAGTTTGGCAGCTGAGCAGATTAAAGACCCAGGCTTACAGATGGTTATTAAACAGTTCTGGACCAAGTTGATTGAGCATGGATTAGTAGAAATTAACCCTATCGGCGAGCAGTTCGATGTGGAGACTATGGAGGTAGTTGATCACGATGATCAGGGTCAGGTGGTGGTTCAAGTTGTGAGGCGTGGCTATAAATTGGGAGATCACGTTGTTCAGTATGCTAAGGTTATCTTGGGTAAAGACAATAAAATCCCTCAAGAGATGGCCAAAAATTAGCAGTCTATTGACAAGTCTGCTAATCTGTGGCAGAATTAGTACAGTTGTTTGTTAGTTCAGGACCCCTTCGGCGGTTCAGGGTGACAGGAAAAAAAGTAAAATATTGTAAATTTTGAAAGGTCAACATGTCAGATACAGGCAAAATCATTGGTATTGATTTAGGTACCACCAACAGTGCGGTAGCAGTCATGGAGGGTGGTTCGCCCAAAATCATCCCGAGTGCCGAGGGTCGCAACACTTTTCCCTCGATTGTTAGTTTTAAGGGTAGCGAAATTAGTGTAGGTGATACTGCCAAAAGACAAATGGTTTTGAATTCCAAAAAAACTGTTAATTCGGTCAAAAGATTTATGGGTCGGAAAATGAAAGATAAGGCTGTCCAAGAGGCAGTCAAGCATGTCGCCTACTCAATTCTTGAGGGTAAAGATGGGATGGCAGTAGTGGAAATTGAGGGTAAAAAATACACCCCACAAGAAATTTCTGCCAAAATTCTCCAAAAAGCTAAAGCTGATGCAGAAAGTTATTTAGGAGGATCGGTGTCCAAAGCCGTAATTACGGTGCCGGCTTACTTTGATGATTCACAACGCCAAGCTACCAAACAAGCTGGCGAGATTGCTGGGCTGACTGTCGAGAGAATCGTTAACGAACCAACCGCTGCTGCTCTTGCTTATGGTCTGGATAAAAAAGGTAGTCAAACTATTGCTGTTTATGATTTGGGCGGTGGTACCTTTGATATTTCAATTTTAGAGATCGGTGAAGGGGTGTTTGAAGTCAAAGCTACTAATGGTGACACGTTCCTGGGTGGGGATGATTTTGACAATCTAATTATTGAACACATTATTGCTGAGTTCAAAAAAGAGCATGGTAAGGATTTGAGCAAAGACCCACAAGCTTTACAAAGGATTAAAGATGCAGCGGAGAAGGCTAAGATTGAGCTTTCCAGTGCCCAGAGTACGGAAATTAATCAGCCTTTCATCACTCAAGGAGATGAAGGTCAACCCCTGCATTTAACCATGACCATGACCAGAGCCAAGCTGGAGGAAGTAGTTGATTTGCTGATTAAAAAGACCTTTGAACCAGTCCGAAAAGCTCTCAAGGATGCTAAGAAGGATGTTAAAGATATTGATGATGTGGTACTAGTGGGTGGACAGACCCGTATGCCAAAAGTTCAAGCCGAAGTGGAAAAGTTCTTTGGCAAAGAGCCACACAAAGGTGTTAACCCTGATGAAGTGGTGGCAATTGGGGCTGCCGTCCAGGCTGGAGTCATAGGAGGCGATGTTTCAGATATTGTCTTGCTGGATGTGACGCCCTTAACTTTGGGACTTGAAACTTTGGGAGGGGTACGAACAGCTTTGATTGATCGTAACACTACCATTCCAACCAGTAAGTCTCAGGTGTTTTCGACGGCGGCCGACAACCAAACTCAAGTAGAAATCAATGTCTTGCAAGGAGAGCGGGAGATGGCAGCCGACAACAAGTCGCTCGGCCGCTTTATTCTAGACGGTATTCCCCCTGCCCGGCGAGGCATGCCACAGATTGAGGTCACCTTTGACATAGACAGTAACGGCATTTTGAATGTGGCGGCAAAGGATAAAAATACAGGTAAGGAACAGAAAATCACTATTCAAAATTCTACTAATCTGTCAGATGACGAGGTGGAGAAAATGAAGAAAGATGCTGAGTTGCATGCCGAGGATGATAAGAAGAAGAAAGAATTAGTCGAGGCGCGCAACCAAGCCAACTCAGTAGCGTTTGAAATTGAAAAACAACTGAGTGAGTATGGTGATAAGTTACCTGAGGCGGACAAGAAGCAGATTGAGGAAGATGTCAAAGCTTTGAAAGACCTGGCGGCCAAGGATGAGGCAACCAAGGAAGAGCTTGACTCAGCTGTGGAGCAAACCTTTAAGTCGGCTCAGAAAATTGGTGAGGTCATGCAAAAGGCAGCCAGTGAGGGCAGTGCGCCAAGTGGTGCCACATCGCCTGATGGAGACTCAACCTCTTCAGATGAATCGGCATCAGCTGCCGACTCCGCAGACGCCTCATCGACCAACTCAGACAAAAAAGCCAAATCAAAAAAAGACGAAGGACCGGTTGAAGAGGGTGAGGTGGTCAAGGAATAGGATGTCGATTAGACCCACAGTATGCCCACCAAACGCGACTACTACGAAATTTTAGGTGTTACCAAGTCAGCAACCGCGGCAGACATTAAGGCCGCTTACAGAAAACTGGCTTTGCAGTGGCACCCAGACAAAAATGCTGACAAAAAACAGGAGGCTGAAGAGAAATTTAAAGAAATCAATGAGGCGTATCAGGTTTTATCAGATCCCAAGAAGAAACAAACTTACGATCAATTTGGTCATGCGGCCTTTGATCCAGCCAGTGGTATGGGTGGCAGTCCTTTTACTGGCGGTTTCCAGCAAGGTCCCTTCACTTGGTCGTATAGCTCATCTGGCGGGCAGGGCTTTGAGGGTTTTGACTTTAATGACCCCTTTAGCGTTTTTGAGCAGTTTTTTGGGGGCGGATTTAGTGGCTTTGGCGGTCGGCAGGCGCCGAGACCTCGTTACACCTTACGGGTAGATTTTTTGGATGCGATTAGAGGTGTGACTAAGGATGTCAATATTGAAGGTAAACGCCACTCCATTAAGGTACCAGCTGGGGCCAATGAAGGTACTCGACTCAGGTTTAGTGAGTTTGATATTACCATTGATGTTTCACCACATCCTAAGTATCGCCGAGACGGTTACGATTTGTATTTGGACCAAACAATTCCCTTTTCTACAGCGGTTCTAGGCGGATCGGTAAACGTCCAAACTGTAGACAGTTCACTTAAACTCAAAGTCAGACCTGGCACACCGACTCACACCCTGATTAGATTACGAGGCGAAGGGGTGCCACATTTGCAGGGTCGTGGTAAGGGTGATTTATATGTTCGCTTGGTAGTTGAGGTGCCGGAAAAATTATCTGGGGAGCAAAAGAGAGCGGTGGAGGAGTTGCAGGGGGTGGGGTTATAACTTAGCTAGTAATTCAAACACGTGCTCGAACTCGACATTGAAAGCCTCAGTAGTGGGCAGATCTTTGACTTCTTCCTGATCAAACCAGCCAATGTCGCGAATTTCTTTTTTATCTCTGGTGATTTTTAGCGATCCAATTGGTTTGGCCAAATAAGTGAAACCCACGTGTTGTTCACAGCCATGTTGCCATTGCTGAACAGGTTGATAATGGTCAGGATCTTGCATGCGTTTCAAGAAGTTTTCCTCACAAACCCAGTGAATGTGGGTGTGGATAGGACTTGGTAAAAATTGTTCAATTGATTGATCTCTAGGAAAGTAAGGATCGAAAACCTGGCATCTGATACCTGTTTCTTCAAAACACTCCCTTTCGGCGGTGATATGGGGAGATTCGTTGATCTCTACGTGACCACCAGGACCTATCCACATATCTAGTTTACGATGGTGGATAAGGAGGATTTTGCCTTGATTGATTACTAGAGCTCCTGCCACTAGACAACGTTTGGCGGGCAGGGAGAGGAGGTGATGGGCTGATTGAGGAGGCAATTTCATGATGACTAGCATTAATTGTTTTTCAGGCTCTGCAAAGCAAAGTTTTGTAGCTGCACCCCATACATGAGGTATCTTTCTGCAGACTCGATCGAAATGTCGGTTGGTTCTCGATTGGCAATATCGGTTACAATTTGATCAATATACTTGGGTAGGTTGTGTTGTTGAAGCGAATCAGACCAGCGCTGGGCTTCTTGCAAGAAACGAATCGCTGAGTTTTTTGATCCACGCTGTGCTAAGGTCGCGACCCGGAACAGGTCGTTGGATAATGCTCCGACTAGTTGAATAGTATCGTTCATAAAATTGCCTGAAAAAAGAATTCTGTTAATTCTCGATATTGCCGCTTGATTTCTTCACTTTGAATTTCATTTTTTGGATTGTTGTCTCTGGGACGAATATTAATAAACGAGTTAAAATCGATTTCTTTGGTTTCATAATCAATTCCTCCTCCCCAGATTTGACTTTGTTTAGAGCCTTGTTTTAAGAGAATTTGTTCACCTTCAAAATGTTGATCCATACCTGCTGAGCAAACTTTGTTTTCCAGATCAATCACAGTTTTAATATATTGATCAAACTGCTCTCTAAGTTGCTTAATCTCATTGAGACTAAAAGGAGTGTTTCTGGTGATAATCATGTTGATTTTGATCGTAACAAATTACGAACATTTAACAACTGTAAACAATTAATTTGCACATTGACCTGCTTTCCATTATAATACACTCGTTTGATGATCGGAAGGATAAGGGAAGGCTCGGCATGAGTCTTTTTTTATCTCGAATAAAGTAGAAACGATATTCCCGATGGGACACTGAAACAAGTATCACTTGACGAGGGAATTATAAATTATGCACAAAACAACCCAAAGCATGAACCGGAGTGAGTTCTCGGCTGCGATTGCCCAAATCGCCAAGGAGCGTAAGATCGAGCCTGAAGCCATTTACGAAGCCATTCGCCAGGCGATGGTATCGGCTTTTAGGAAGCAGTACGGACTCGATGAGGAGTATTACTACTATGCCAAGCTGAATGAAGAAACTGGCGAGGCCAGGATTTTCAAAGCTCCAATCTTGACCAAAGACGAGGAAACTGGTGAAGCACTAACCTGGAATGAAAAAAAATCAGAGGATGTGACTCCGGCTGGGTTTGGTCGTATTGCGGCCCAAACTGCCAAGCAAGTTATTCTTCAAAAAATCCGTGAATCAGAAAAAGAACAAATTATTGGTGAGTTTAGTAACCAGGTTGGAGAAATTATTAATGCCCAAGTTTTGCGGATGGATGGTCGGAAGGTAATTCTAGACCTGGGTGGTCGCGGTCAGGGTCTGATGCCCCCAGAGGAGCAAATGCGAGGTGAGTTTTATCGGGTTAACTCGAGAATCACTGTTTTGATTAAAGAAATTCGCGAACTTTATAAAGGCAAGACGATTATTGTTTCAAGAGCTGATGCTAATTTAGTCGTTAAACTTTTTGAACGTGAAGTGCCTGAAGTATCGGCTGGATCAGTCGAGATTGCCTTAATTGCTCGAGAAGCTGGAGTTAGAACAAAGTTAGCGGTTAAATCAACTCAAGAGGGCGTGGATCCTGTGGGTGCCTGTGTTGGTCAGCGTGGGGTTCGAGTCCAGGAAGTCATCCGCGAGCTAAACAATGAAAAACTGGACATTATTCCGTATTCCGACAACTCTAAGACCCTGATGGAAGCAGCTTTAGCACCAGCTGAACACGTTACCATCACCTTGGATGAAGCTACTCGAACGGCAGTAGTGGTAGTGCCAGACGATCAACTATCGCTAGCCATTGGTCGGGGTGGCCAAAATGCCCGGTTGGCGGCCAAATTGACTGGTTACAAAATTACCATCAAATCAACTGGTGGTCAGGTACAAAGTCAAGTCACAGGTGAGGAAGAGTACGAAATTGATACAATTGAGGGGTTGATGTCTGAGACTCGAGCTTTGCTGATTGAACATAAGTTGACTACGGTGGCCGATTTGGCTCGATTTCCATCCAAATGGCAGGAGTTTGAAATTCCTGATGAACAAAAGCAGTTACTGCAGGTCCAAGTTGAACAGTTTAATGTTGAGCAAAAAGTCCGAGATGATGAGCGAGCGAAGAGATTGGCGGAGAATCCGTTGGTTGAATCAGTTAAGGAGTAGGCGGTTGATAATGATAACAATCTCATCACGCTGAATTTATTTCAGCGGCTCGATCGTGACTAATTGATAAATTATCGACAATAATTTGACTAAGCAGCAAGTAATAACCTTTAGGTATGGATGAATCCATAATTGGAAGATCCTGCCCCGACCTTATCGGGACAGGATGACGGGTAAGTAGCTACCCCAACAAGTCTCTGAAACGAGCTTGGGGTGACAGACAAAAATATGTCATTACAAACTAGGCCACCAGTTATCACCATCATGGGTCACGTAGATCACGGCAAAACCACCCTTCTGGATTATATTCGCAAAACTCAAGTGGCAGCCAAAGAGTCAGGCGGCATCACCCAGCATATAGGTGCTTACCAGGTGGAGTTTCAGGGCAAAAAAATTACTTTTATTGACACGCCTGGTCATGCGGCTTTTACCAAGATGAGAGAGCGAGGGGCGAGGGTGACCGATATAGTAGTATTGGTTGTGGCTGCGAATGATGGAGTTAAACCACAAACCATTGAATCAATTAGGCACATAAAAGAAAGCAATGTATCAGTTATAGTCGCAATCAATAAGACTGATCTACCTGACGTTTACCCCGATGTAGTCAAGGGTCAATTGGCAGAACATGGGTTACTAGTGCATGGTTTTGGAGGTGAAATTGAAACGGTGGAGTTATCTGCCATTAAAGGTACGGGTGTTGATAAGTTGCTTGAGACAATTGCTGTG
>JAANMU010003010.1_pt1 | contig 11541 bp, 12 predicted proteins | sample 7279701 | NCBI WGS metagenome assembly JAANMU01 (sample SAMN14094539, study PRJNA606508) | bioreactor metagenome | isolation source: A lab-scale SPAN reactor treating ammonium-rich wastewater day 57 | place: Ireland: Galway | collected 2017-03-13 | reverse complement strand
CGGGTTAAGGGAAAAAATAAAACGGTATCTATCGGGTATGATCTCGACCGGGTACATGACCGGGGTCAGATACATCCAGAGCATGATCACCAACCCCAATAGATATTGGATATCCCGGTAAAAAAGGTTGAAGGAAGCCAGTATCAGTGATAGGCCGGCGGTGAAGATCATCTGGATCAAAAATATTAAGGGAACCCATAGGATCGTCGGGCCGATTATAGTCTTGAAGAAGATGAAGAAAATAATAAGGACGATGCAGGAAAACAGAAAGTCGACGATCTTGGCGATGATTGTCGAATAGACAAGAATTTCCCTGGGGAAATATATCTTCGTGATTAATGAGCTGTTTGAGACTAGGGCGTTGACTGACGAAGATAAGCTTGCGGCAAAAAGGTTCCAGGGCAAAAGGGCAACCGCCAAAAAGATAATGAAAGGAACTCCCTGGGACGGTATCTTCAAGACCACGGAAAACACAAAGTTGAGAACGATCAGCTGAAAAAGCGGATTCAAGATGACCCAGGCGTATCCCAAAATGGATTGTTTGTATCTCTGGTTGATCTCACGGTAAGCCAAGTTCCACAGAAGCTCCCGGTATTCCCACATGAGGCGGAAGTTCAGTTTAAGTTTGGAAATCGTCTTCATAGGTCAATTTTATCATTTTTCCACTTCCTTTTGCTTCTGAATAGGTGCTCGCGGATAGACAATTCGGCGACATGGATAAACCATTCGTGGAAAATTTTGCTCAAGAATGCGAGCGTTATTGCGGCATTAAATATCGCTTGGTTCCCGAGGATAAAGTTTAAAGACGTAAAAGCCGTCGCAAAGTATAGAACAAAGAAGACGCTCTCGAAGAAGTTTCCGAAGACCAAAAGGACATGGCGATTACTGGACTTGAGAAATACGGTAAGCCCGATCATCCGCCAGACAAAAAGAATCGTCAACAGTAACTTGTATTCCGGCAGCACCTGCCAGGCCAGGATAAGTTCAAATACCAGCACCCAGGAGTCAAGGATTTTGTCGGCCATTTGGTACTGTTTTTTGCTTATTACATGGTGGGCGAAATCGGCGTCGAATATATCCAACAAAAGTGATAAAATTATGGCGGGTGTCGGCCAAACCAGTATTAATGGAGCCAGGACTATTCTTACCAAAACAACGAAGTAATACGCCATTTCCATTAATTCTATACTATTTGCCGTCGGATTTACAAAATAATATTAAAGATGAAAAAAGTAACCAAAACAATAGCCGGCAGGAAACTAAGAATTGCCATGTTTTTCTCCTCGGATCCTGCATCAACCGGGGGGGTGCAGGAGCACGTATATTATCTGTCTGTTGCCTTAAAAAAATTAGGCCACCAGGTGACGGTTTTTATGCCCCGACGTATGCGTACTCTTCTCCCCTATCCGAATGCCAGAATGGTCGGTGAGTTCACAGAATTCTCCCTACCCATAGGCTATGACGTCAGCTACGTCAGCAAAACGGATAAGGAAGACTATCGCAAGATAATAAACCCGGGAGATTTTGACCTTATCCATATCCACGATCCCTTCATGCCCTTTCTGTCGTACGAGCTTCTTAATGTTCTTGAAACGCCCATTGTGACGACCTATCATGCGACTTGGGAGAAGGACTCGTTCCTGGATATATTCCGGGGATTCATTCCGCTTCTTAAAGACAGCTTGTCAAAGAAAGTCAAAGGTTCGATCTTCGTTTCCAACAGGACCAAAAACTGCTGGGAGGAGGTATTTAACCCAAAGACCCGGAAAACCATAATCGCCAACGGCATCGACCGGAGTCTTTTCCGATTCAAAAAAAAGAAACCCGACGGGAAGATCAAGCTATTGTTCTTGGCCAGAATCGTCCCGAAAAAAGGCCTCCATCTCCTGTTGAAGGCGTTGAAGAAAATCGTCGTCAACCGTAAGAACATCACCCTCTCAGTTGTCGGCGAGGGGCCGGACAAGAAAAGGATGATGGAGTACGTGAAGAATAGCAAACTCGAGAATTACGTCAAGTTCCACGGTTATGTCAAAAAAGAGGAAAAAGCTAAGCTCTACCAAATCGCCGATATATTCTGCGCCCCTTATGTGAACGAGGGTTTTGGAATTACTCTGCTTGAGGCGATGGCGTCGGGCACGCCGATTGTCGCTTTAAAGAATAACGCCTTCTCGGAAGTCCTAAAGGACTACCCGGCTAAAAGCCTTATCGTCAAGGAAAAAAGCGTCAAGGAAATGGCCAAGGCCATCGAATCTTTGATTGTCAGCGATAAGTTGAGGCAAAAGATAGTAGAATGGGAGGTAGAGGAAATCAAAAAGTACGATTGGAATAAAATTGGTAGGGAAACGGAAAACTTTTATTACAAAATCCTCAAGAACCTATGAAAAAAAGACTGACGAAAATCGTGGCGACAATTGGCCCGAGTTGCGAGACGGTTCCGGAAATTGAGAAGCTGGTCAATCTAGGAGTTGACGTATTTCGGTTTAACCTAAAACATAACTCCCTCGATTGGCACAAAGAAAAAATCGGCGAGGTTAAGAAAGTGGCCGAAAAACTGGGAAAAAACGTTGGCATAATGATCGACCTTCAGGGGCCTGAGATCAGGGTGGATATCAAGATACCGGAGATCAAGGTCGAAGAGGGTCAACTTATTCCCCTTGAGGAAGGGGCCGTTTTTGTCTCCCACCCTGAGATTATCCCCAATCTGCCGGTTGACCAACGGGTCCTGATTGACGACGGTAGCTTAAGCTTCAAGGTTGAAATCCATGATGGCAAGCCTGCGCTCCGTTCGTATTCCACGGGGTACATAAAAAACCACAAGAATTTCAATATCCCCGGTTGCGATATTCCCGTACCTTCACTTATTGCCCGGGACATAGAGGCCATAAAAATGGCAGCCATAGCGGGCGTGGATTTCATCGCCCTTTCATTTGTGAGGTCCGGCAAAGACGTCAAGGACTTGAGGTCTGAAATGGCCAAACACAAGGTCGCAGCCAAAGTGATTGCCAAGATTGAAACCCAGAAGGCTCTCCACAACCTTGAGGAGATCACCAACGAGGTTGACGGCTTGATGGTCGCCCGGGGTGATCTTGGAGTTGAAATCTCTCTTGAGAAGGTTCCGTATTTCCAGAAGCTCATAATCAAGGAGGCCTTCAAAAAAGGAATCCCGGTCATAACGGCGACCCAGATGCTCCAGTCGATGGTCGATAATCCATATCCGACGCGCGCCGAGGTCTCAGACGTCGCCAACGCTTTCTACGATCTGACAGACGCCGTCATGCTTTCGGCCGAGACGGCAAGCGGCAAGTATCCCAAAAAAGCGGTGACGATGATGAACGATATCCTCCACTTCAACGAAAGCCAAAACTACCTTTCAGACAAGAAGCCTTTCTATTTTGAAATCAAGACGAACGCCGACCTTATTTGCGAGTCGGCCTACAATCTTTATCTGTCCTATCTCAAAAATAAAAAGAATCTTGCCGGTTTCCTGGTCTTTACCCAAACCGGTGCCACCGCCAGATTCATTTCCCGCTACAGGCCGCTTCTTCCGATATATACCTTCGTGTCTTCAAAAAAAGTCGCCGACTCATTGAGTATTGACTTTGGCGTCCAGACCTTCATTCATAAACCGGTATTGAAGAACGAAGTCACCAAAAAAGACATAAGGACGGCAATTGAAATGCTCACCAAAAAAAACCTCATCAAAAAAGACGAAACATTACTGGTTCTCCACGGAGATTACTGGGCCGTCAAGGGAGGCACTTCAACTCTTAAGATATTCTCAGTCTGACATTATGGATAAAATAAGAAACTTTGCGATAATTGCCCATGTAGACCACGGAAAGTCAACCCTCGCCGACAGGCTTTTGGAAATGACCCACGTGGTTGACCCCGGTCACCACGACGAACAGATGCTTGACCGCAATCCCATTTCCCGCGAACGCGGCATCACCATAAAGTTGGCTCCGGTCCGCATGAAATACAACGGCTATGTCCTCAACCTCATAGACACTCCCGGACATGTCGACTTTTCCTACGAAGTGGACCGCACCTTGTCGTCGGTTGAAGGTGTCATCCTGCTGGTCGACGCTACCCAGGGGATACAGGCGCAAACGATCGCCAACGCCTACAAGGCTATCGAGAAAAACCTGGAGATAATTGCCGCCGTCAACAAGATAGATTTGCCTTCGGCCGAAGTTGAAGCGACCAAAAAGCAGCTTGTCGATTTCTTAGGCATTTCAAACGACCAGATCTTTGAAATCTCGGCCAAGACCGGTCACGGGGTCGAGACGCTCCTTAACGCGGTCGTTGAAAAGGTCCCGCCACCCAAAAATTTAAATACAAGTGATACTAAAGCCTTGATCTTCGACTCCTATTACGACTCCCACCGCGGGGTCATCACCTTTGTCCGCGTATTTGAAGGGACTTTAAAGGCTGGGCAAAAGATGAGATTGGCGGCAACGGGCGCCATATTCGAAACGTCGGAAGTTGGATTCTTCTCCCCCGACCTTATTCCCGAACCAAGCCTGACCGACGGGAATATCGGGTATCTTGTCACCAACCTCAAGGACATTCATCAGGTAGACGTCGGAGACACGATCCTCAATTTCAAAGACATGTCCCCGCCCCTTCCCGGATATAAGAAAGTCCAGCCGATGGTATTCGCGTCGGTCTTCCCTACCTTGACCGCCGACTACCTCAACTTGAAAAAAGCCTTGGACAAACTGTATTTAAACGATTCCGCCCTCCAATTCGCAAGCGTCTATTCCCAAGCCCTGGGGGCCGGATTCAGGGTGGGATTCCTGGGACTTCTTCACGCCGATGTTGTTAGGGAAAGACTCGAGCGCGAATTCAACTTGAGCCTTGTTCTGACCCCTCCCCAGGTTGAATACAAGGTTGAGGACGGGGTGTTTTTCGAGCCTTACGTTAAAATCATGATCATCACCCCCAACCAATACGTCGGGGCCGTCATGCAACTGGCCCAGAACTACCGGGGAAAGTTTCTGACGATGGACAACAAGAACAAGATAATGTTGAGCTACGAGATGCCGATGTCGGAACTCATGTCCGACTTTTTTGACAACCTCAAAAGCGTTTCCTCGGGATTCGCTTCCCTGGACTGGGAATTCTTTAAGTACGAGAAGGTTCAGGCCGCTAAACTTCAAATCCTTCTAAACGGCGATCCGGTTGAGGAATTCTCGGAAATTGTTGTTAAGGAAAAGTCGTTTGAGAAAGCTAGGTTCATAACCCAAAGGTTGAGGGAGCTTATCCCCCGCCAACAATACGAAGTCAAGATCCAGGCCTCATACCATGGGAAGATAATCGCTTCAGAAAGGCTGTCGCCTTTCCGGAAGGACGTCCTCATAAAAAGCGGTAAGGTCATCGGTGCCGGGGACGTGGGACGGAAAAAGAAACTTCTCGAGAAACAGAAAGAGGGTAAGAAAAAAATGAAGATGATCGGACGGGTCGAGATCCCGAAGGAAGCCTTTTTCAACCTCTTCAACAAGAAAGGTTAATGACGATATCCCCTTGAGACAATCGCCAAAGACAAGCTTTGGGCTCGCGTAAATACCCGGTGAAGCAAAGGCACGATCAGGGGCATGATATTCCACGAAAAGCTCTTTAAACCGCGCGACTTCTGGACGACCATGATCTGGGAAGCTTCGTCAAAAATTAGGGGAATAAAGTAAAAGGTCATCGTTAACATCAACCTCATGTCCTCGCTTAAAAAGAAAAACGCCGAAACGATTCTTGCCGGGGAAGTCGTTGAAACAAAATACAAAACCATCATGCTGACAACAACAAGCTTTGAAAAAACCGTATAGGAAAACAATAGTTTATCATTTAAAGGCACTCCCGGACTGAATGCAAGCTGGAGGATAAAAATTAAAATTCCGGCCGGAAAAAGGGCCTTCAGCCGGGGATAGATTTTCTTGCGGCTTTTTGTAAAAAACATCGCAACCAGCAAAAGGAAAAGAGTGACCGACAAAAGAGTCGTATTGAAAGATGCCAATACGAGAGTGCTTGACCCGATGAGTATTACAATTTTTAGTAGCGCCGGTAATTCTTTCATATTTTTGTCCCCGGTATCCTTATCCCGATTTTCTTTAACTTGTCTTTTTTGGACAACACTTGGTTTGGACTCCCCTTTTCGATAATCCTCCCCCGGTCTATGACAATCATCTGGTGGGCATACTTCATCAGGTATTCGGTATCGTGTTCGACGATTATGATGGTCTTGCCCTTTCGGTTAAGGTCGCCCAAGATGCGGAAGAGTTTGAGGCTGCTCTTGTGGTCGAGCATGGCCGCCGGCTCGTCAAGTACGATATACGACGGGTCCTGGGCCAGGACAGCCGCCAGGCAAATCTTTTGCTTTTGTCCTAAGGAAAGGGTTTGGGGGTCGCGCTCTTCAAACCCCTCCATCCCGACCATATCCAAAGCTTTTTTTACCCTCTCCTCCGTATTGAAGATATCCAAATTCTTGAGTCCGAATACGATCTCCTCCCTGACTGTCAGGTTGAAAAGCATGAAGTCGGGATTCTGGAAAACCATGCCGACTTTGCGGGCAAAAAACGATACGGGTTTTGTTACCGTTGAAACTCCGTCGACGTAGACCTTCCCTTTTATGTCGGCTTTGATCTGATGCGGAATGAGGCCGTTTGTGAGAAGAGACAGGGTCGACTTGCCGCTTCCGTTGACGCCGGTAATCCCGAAAAAAGAACCTTGGGGTATGAAAAGGTCTATGTCTTTCAACTCAAAAGACCCTTCCGAATACGACAGTGAAACCCTGTCAAAAACTATGCCTTTTTTCATACGCTCTTTTTCCAGTGTGAGAAACGGCTAAGCCTGAACTTATTGACGAGCACCCAAGCGACTGTAACGTCAAGCAAGCCCTGGACTACGTTGAAAAACGCGATTACGTACCAAGGAATGGCCGTTATCGCCTGCTCTGGCGTCATCCCGGTCCAGATGGGGATGGCGTAATAATAGTTCAAGGGTATGACAAGCAGCAGGCGCAAAGCCAAAGCCAACGTAACGGGAAGAAAAAGATTCCTCATGCGAGCATAATGCGAAAGCGGCTTTTTGATTACAAGAAGGAATGTTGCCAGGACAAACCACATTGGGAAACTGGCGACCCATTTCATGCTGGCGCCAAGCCAGGTGTCCGGTGCAAAAAGAGTGATGACTAGAGCACCTCCCAAAGAGACAAGAAACGACATCCTCAACCCGAAAAGGAAAAACGCCATGATCCATGTAACGGCAACGATGTCGATCCACATGCCAAACTGTGGCGACTGGTAGCCAATATGGATAAGCTGGACGACGGCCGAAAATGCGGTCAAACCCGCTGCAATCGCCAGGTCACGGGCGGAAAAAGAATTCTTGGACATAAAAAATACCCCTTTCGGGGTAATAAATAATATAAGCCACGTTAATACGGCTTTTGTATCTTTCTTTCCTCCCGACTTTAACGGTCGCTCCGGGAATCTCACCCGGTCGTCCCCGGTAATTTACCAGGGTCGAAGAGTATACTTCCGATCTTGAATTACGCAAACACCCCGAAAGATATACATTATGGTAACATATTATTGTGAAAAGGAAAACCATAAAATATCTCATTTGGATCATTCTGGGTATGATAACGCTGTACTTTGTTGTATCAAGAAACGGCAACCTGGCTCTTGACGGAGGCAGCCCCCAATTAGCGTCAACCCTGTACGCCATATTCGCATCCGTTGCCTGGGGAGCCTATCGGCTCATAGCAGAAAAAAGATCCTCGGCTTACCTGGCGGCGATAATCCTTTATGCTTCAATTTTTGTTGTAATGCTTTTGACCGGCTACGTTTTCTCCCCGACCCAGATGGTAGCGGTAATCGCCCTGTTTTACTACTCGTCTAAAATTTTTGCCTACACCTTCAAGACGTGAGATTCGAAAGCCACCAAATTAGGGGACGCGGTCGGGCAACCACCTTGGGATTCCCGACCATAAACCTTGAAATTCCGAAAGGTTTAAAACTCGATTACGGAATATACGGCGTTAATCTTTACGTCGATAATGACAAATATTTGGGAGCGATGCATTACGGTCCTTCTCCGACATTTAAGGATGCGCTTGAATCTTGCGAAGTATATCTTCTTGACGTTGACGGAACAAAACTACCGATGACTGACGGAAAAGAAATAAAAATCGACATATTGAGGTTTATCCGCGGGGTTATGAAATTCGATACGACCGGGGAATTGATCGGACAAATAGAAAAGGACGTTGAGGAGATAAGAAAATTATCTGAAACCTAAAGACTTCTTGTAATTGCTTAACGTTTGTGGCGTAAATACAACCGTTACTCCTCCGACAATGTTTTTTCCGGGAGGTATGTTAAGAGCTATCCCGTAGGTTTGGTCCGTTATCTTTCCCCAATCAAATTCGTCCCCAGCGCTTAAAATGGATCTATCAAATTTATGGCCTACCGGCATTTTTTCATCCAGTATGGTTTGAACTATGGGTAGCGTTTCGTCGGTTAAAATAATCTTACCTTCAGCATTGGATACTTTGAATTCTGCCATTTCCCTCTGGCCCTTCGTATCATCCATAACGATCGCTACGAGGGAGTTATCGGGTATGCCTTTAGGCAAGAAAACGTCTCCGCCTCTTAACTGGCTTTTGTCATCAACATGAACTTCGGCACCGTTGGGTTTTACAGCTTTTGTCAGCTTATTTACGCTTATCGGAACTTCAATAGCTAATTCGGTTGGTGTAGCGTTCATATTTTTCTCCAACTTATATTCTTATCTTTCTTCATAAAAGTATACTGCCTTTTGGCGTATTGGATTTCATGATTAGTCCACTCTTCAATCGCCTGGTCGTAATTAATGTGTCCTTTTATGTATTTTATCATTTCCTGGTACCCGATGGTTTTCATTCCAGGGTCACTCGCCTTATATCCCCTTTCAAGAAGTTGCTTAACCTCCTCAACCGCCCCTTGCTCGATTCTTTTTTTGACACGGGTCTTGATGGCTTCAACCAGGTCGTCCCGATTCGCATAATGTATACCTATAAACGATGTGATTCCTAGCTTGTTCAAGTGTCCCTCATTATTCGCCGACGATTTTGGCTTATCCGCTTCTTTTGACTGGCTTAAGATCTCGATTCGTCTTATGAGCCGCCTTGGGTTATGTCTATCGCTGTTATTCATGTCTTCAAGATCCGTGGCGCTCAACTTCTCAAGTTGAGCTTGTAGTTCCGGGACGGTTTTTACATTCAAGACATCCCGCAAGGCAAAATCAGGCGGCGCCTTTACATCAAAGTCGTATAGAAGGTGTTTGAGGTAAAGATAGGTGCCCCCAACGAGAATAGGAGTTTTGCCCCTTTTCCGTATGTCTTCAATAAGGGGTCGGGCTTTTTCAACGTAATCAAACGACGAAAAATATTTGTCCGGTGTGACAACGTCGTAAAGGTGGATTTCGGAGGCGGGCAGGTCCTTTCCCGTTATGATATCTAGATACTTGTATATTTGGCGCGAATCGAAGTTAATAAGTTCGCCGTCGTATTTTTTGGCCAATTCGACCGCCAATGACGTTTTGCCTGTAGCCGTTTGGCCGGTAATGACGATGAGACTCATTCTGTTATTTTACCTTTTTGCACTGGAGATTTGTTGCGTCAATCAAATTCTTGTAGAGGTAAACGACATCAATCGGTCCGACTCCGCCCGGGGTTGGTGTATAGGAGGAAGCGATGTTCTTGATCTCTGACTCGTCATAATCCCCTTTCAACTTTCCGCCGTCGGTTCTCATCCCGACGTTTATGAGGACAACCCCTGGCTTAAGGAACGATGGTTCAATCACCTTGTGTCCGACCGCGGTAATGATAAGATCGGCGTTTTGGTAGTATGACTCGGGGCTTGGGGTTTTGGAATTGATGCTTATGTAGTTTATCTTCGCCTCAGTCAGCATCTTGCCGATAGGCCTGCCTCCGGTGATTCCCCGTCCAACAAGAACAACCCTTTTGTTTTTGAAAAGTTTCTTGAAAAATGCCCGGTCGCGGTCGATATCTACAAATAAGTCTGGAGTAAGTTTGCCTTTGCCGTATATGAACTTCATGACGGTCAGGACCGCCAGACCGATAGGCGAACAGAAAGGCGACTTTTTCTTGACGCCTTCAATCTCCTTGAGGTCAGGAATGTAGTTGTAGATGCTGTCGGTTGCAAGATTTGAAGGTAAAGGTTGCTGGATTATGACGCCGGTTGTTTTTTCGGCGTGTGATCTTTCTCTTATGGCGGTTGCGAACTTGATAAACTGGGGAGGCCTCTCGTATTTAATAAGCTCGAATCCGACGCCTATTTTTTGGGCAAGCTTGGACTTTATCTTTACGAAAGACACCTGGTCACTGTCTTCTTTTGCCAAGAAAACGACTAAATGGGGTTTGTTCTTTTTGACTTTAGAAACTTCCTTCTTGAGGACTTTTTGGAGATAGGAGGCTATTTTGGCGCCGTCTATTTTCATTAATGGCTAATTATACCACATTCCTTACAGTTAGACCATGGTGGCGGAAGTGACTTTATCCTGTTTATCCAGTCTCATCAAGATGACCCCTTTGGCGGTTCTTGACCTTGAAGGAATTGAGGAAAGTTCGATCTTTACTATCTGTCCCCCGGCCGAAGTCATGATCAAAGTCTGATCCTCAGGTTGGATGATTGACGAATAGGCGATGTGGCCGAATTTGGCGTCTATTTCTGCCGTCTTGACGCCTTTTCCTCCCCTATGCTGGCCCTTGAAGTTTGACAGCTTTGTTTTCTTGCCGATTCCGCGATCTCCGATTATGAAGATGTCCTTTTTGAAGTCGTCATCCGGAAATACATCGGCGGCGATGACCTGGTTGTCAGGCCCCAAATCCATACCCTTGACTCCGATACTGGCTCTTCCCGTCGGTCTTATCTCCTTTTCCTTAAAGACGATTCCTTTGCCGTTTTTCGAGATAAGGATGACGTTTTCCTTTCCGTCAGTCAGTTTGACCCACAAGAGTTCGTCATTTTTCTCGAGCCTTATGGCGATAATGCCGTTTGTCCTGATATTTGAATAATCCTTAAAAGAAGATTTCTTGACCGTTCCCAGTTTTGTCGACATGACAACAAACATCTTGTCGGCGTTTTCAAGCTTGGCGTTATCGTAGCTTAATATCGATGTAATTTTCTCCTCAGGTTTCAAGGAAATGAGGTTGATAACGGCCTTTCCTTTTGAGGTTCTTGACCCGACCGGCACGTCCCAGACGCGGGTCTGGAATACCCGACCTTGGTTCGTGAAAAACAGCATGTAATCGTGGGTCATGGCGGTTGTGATGTAGTAGACGTTATCTGTTTCCTTGGTTTCAATTCCGGCGACTCCCTTGCCTCCCCGGTGTTGGACCCTGAAGGTTTCTCGAGGCACTTGCTTGATATATCCCTCTTTGGTCAAGACGACGATGACTTCCTTGTTTTCGATAAGTTCCTCGTCGGTGATTTCGCCGGGACGGGCCTTGACGATTTTGGTTCGTCTTTCGTCTCCGTATTT
>JAANMU010003009.1_pt1 | contig 11545 bp, 7 predicted proteins | sample 7279701 | NCBI WGS metagenome assembly JAANMU01 (sample SAMN14094539, study PRJNA606508) | bioreactor metagenome | isolation source: A lab-scale SPAN reactor treating ammonium-rich wastewater day 57 | place: Ireland: Galway | collected 2017-03-13 | reverse complement strand
GCTTGAAGGCGACAATGGCCCCGGCCATTGCACCGGCGGCCAGCGCCGCCTTGCCCGCGTCGACCAGGATGCGGCGCGCGTCGACCCCGCGCCAGCGAATGTGCAGGATCGTCAACCCGACGATCGATTCGATACCAACTGCGATCCCGTTCGCGAGCGCCAACCCGCCATGTGCCAGCCGCTCAGGGCGCGAGAGCCAGATCGCCAGCCCGATGTTGAGCGCGGTGGTGAAGAACGACACGATTAACGGGGTCAGCGTGTCCTGCTGCGCGGCGAACGCGCGTACCACCACCTCCAGCATCGACTGGCTGATGAGCACAACGACATAGAACTGGAGCGCGTAGAAGACCAGTTCGGTGCTCTGGGCGGTGAACTCGCCGCCCTCGAAGAGCAACTGGATAATCGGCTTGCCGAGCACCAACAATCCCGCTGCTGCCGGGAAAGACAGCATCAGGATAGCGCGCAGCGCGCCGCTCAATGCGCGGCGCTGGGCGCTGACATCTTTCAGTGCCGCCAGCTCGGCCATCGTGGGGAAGATGGCGATGCCAATGGCCGTCCCGATCAACGTCCAGGGCATATTCATCAACTGGTAGGCGTAGCGCAGCGCTGAGACGCGCCCCTCGCCCAAACCCGATCCCAGGTTGGCGTTGAGCCAGTCGATACTCACCCGCGCCATCAGCAGGTCTATCACGCGCGGCGCCATCAGGATCGCGACGCGGTGCAGCGCGGGGTTCCGCCAGCCGAAGCTCGGTCGCCAGCTTATCCGGTAGATGAACATGCCTGGCACCTGCACCAACAGGTGCAGTCCGGCGCCAAGGACTGCCCCCCAGGCCAGCCCGAAGATGCCGAGCGACGGCGAGAGGACCAGCGCGCCGAAGATGATCCCGCCGCTGTAGAGCACGGGGTTGATGGCGGGCAGGATGAAGTGCTGGCGGGCGTGCAGCGCCCCGGTCAGGATGCTGCTAACGGCAAATATGATCGTAGAGAGCAGCAGCACGCGCATGAGCTGCACGGTCAACCGCTGGATCTCCGGCGGGAAGTGCGGGCCTACCCCCCATGGTGCGCTGACCAGGGTCGGCGCAGCCAGCGCGACCAGGGCGGAAGCGACGCCCGTCAGCAGCAGGATTGTGTTGACAACCTGGCTGAAAAGCAGGTTGGAACTGCCCTCCGGGCCCGTCTTTATCAGTTCGGCCAGGATCGGGATGAAGGCGAAGGAAAGCGCCCCACCGGCCAGCATCACGAACAGCAGTTCCGGGATGCCGTTGGCGGCGGTGAAGGCGTCCATTTCGCCGCTCGTCCCGAATCGCGTGGCGACGATGCGCTGCCGCACCAGCCCAACCAGGATGGCAGCCGCCAACCCACCCATCACGATCAGCGTGGAGCGCGCTACCCGACCGGCGCGCCCTGCCTCGACGGCGCTTCCCGCTTCGCTCATAGGCTGTGTCCTCGTGTCGCTGGTTCTTGCCCTGCTTCAGCGGGCGCTCTACAGGCCTAAAGAGAGCACTGAGGAATAAGGAACCAATGTCCTCTGCCTGCCCTCCCTGCTCCCTGTATTTGCAGTTGTCAGCTGTCGCCCAGCGCGTTGAGCGCCTCGCGGGCGGCGTGGTAATTCGTGTTGTAGCTCAGGGCCCTGTTGAACTGGGCGCGGGCTGCGCGCGTGTCACCCCCGGCCAGATAAGCCAGGCCCTTGTAATAGTAGGCTTCCTCAGAGTAGATGTTATCGTAGATCACCGTGTCCGCCAGCGTGCGGACATCAGTCAGCCGATCACCGCCGACCCCCAGATAGGCTTCATACGGGCCAAACTGGTACCATAGCATTCGCCAGGGCGTCCCTCTGGCGCGGGCGAGGTCAAAGGCGGCTGCCGCGCCGGTGTAGTCGCCCAGCGCGACCAGGTTCGTGCCAACATTGAACCAGCCAAACGGGTCGTCCGGGTTCTGCTGCACCTCGGCTTGCGCGCGCTGGAGCGCCCGGCTGTACATCGTGAAGTCGTCCATGTCTGGCCCGACGATGGCCGCTACCTCCGCCGCCTGCGACGGGTGGTAGGCGACCAGGTACAAGCGGTTGAAGTGCCGCCACATCCGGTCGATGTGATCGTAGCTCTCTGAGCGGTTTGGGCCGAGATACGAGTCCATTGTGGTGAACGTTGCGGTTTGGTCGGAGTAGCCGGTGAGTAGCAGATAATGACCCATCCAGCCGAGACGGTCGGGCTCAGGGTCAAAGCCCTTCTCAACGATAACCGGGTAACCGGAGGCGATAAAGCGTTTGAGCAGGTCAAGATCGCCATTGACCCGCACGATCATCTCATACCCCACGCTCGCTACGTAGGCCTGCAGCTCGTCGGGACGCACGTTGCGGTCCTCAGGGTTGGGCTTGACGAAGTTTGCCACGTTGTCCTGCGTCACGCCGAGGCTGTAATAGCTGAGCAGAGTGGTCAGCGTGGCCGGGCCACAGTTGTTCCAGCCCTGGTAGGTGTGTGTGAATTCCTCAAGCTGGGTGCTGGACGGAATTGGGCCAAGCTGAGCCTCCGGCTCGGCCTGCACGAAACCGGGCGTTGGCCCAGCTTCTTCGTCCGGCTCAGAAGGGACGTCTAGCTCCTCCGGGGGGGCAGGCGTGATCACCCCGTAGCCATCTGGCACGGGCGTTGGGCTGTCAGCGTCTGCCGGGCCAAACCCTTCGAGCAGCGCACCTGCTACCTCATCGCCAACGGGCGGTGCGGTGGGCAGCATCAGGGATGGGTCTTGCTCGAAGACGACCGCCTGGAGGGAGTCAGGCAGGTAGGCCGCCAGATAGCGATCGGGGATGACGGCGCGCAGCAGGCCCGGCATCCACAGCGGGGTGGCCACCGCCAGCAGCAGCACAGCGATTGAGCCGCCGACCAGGATCGTAGGCAGCCAGCGGCGCTTCTTGCGCTGCGCGTTGGCGTACGACTCCGTCTGGGGGAATTCCTCTCCGTTGAACAGCGCCACGCTACGACCCTGACGTACCTAGCTTGGCAAGCTCGATGCGTGCCGCCTCAAAATTGCGGTTGTAGCGCAATGCCTGGTTGAACTGGTTGCGAGCCTCTTCTTCTCTCCCCTGGGCCAGCAGCGCCAACCCCTTGTAGTAGAAGGGTTCCTCAGTGGGGATCTTCTGCAGAACCGCGTCGGCGAGCGTGATTACGTCGTCATAGCGGCCCACGGCGAGGTACGCCTCGAAGGGATCGAACTGGTACCACAGGAAGCGCCAGGGCAGGCCGATGCGCCGCGCTTCGTCGTAAGCTGAGGCGGCTTCCTCGTAGCGCCCCAGGCCGGTCAGGCTGGTGCCCAGGTTGAACCAGGCAAAGGGGTCCCGGCGGTCGAAGCTTAGCTCAGCTTGCGCTGCGTGCATCGCGGAGGTGTACATGGCCTCGTCGTTCATTTGGTCACCGATAATCGACGCGACCGCAACCGCCTGGTCGGGGCGGTAGGCAACGAGGTAGCGCCGGTTGAACTGCCGCCAGAGGGTGTCGATCTCCTCGTAGCGGTAGAACCAGTTGGGGCGGCGGTAGGTATCCATGGCGATCAGCCCGCCGTCCTGCTCGGAGTAACCGACGATGGTCAGGTAATGCGATGTCCAGCCGATGGTGTCTGGCTCCGGGTCGTAGCCCGTTTCAATGATGACCGGGTAACCCGCCAGGATGAAGCGTTTGAGCATGTCAAACGTGCCCCCGTGGCGGATAATCATCTGGTAGCCAAACGTCTCGGCGTAAGCCGCCATTTCATCCGGGCGCACGTTCGGGTCCTCAGGAACCGGTTTGAGGAACTGGCGCGCTTCGTCCAGCGTCACCTCGTGACCCCAGTAGCTCATCATCGTCGCAAAGGCTGCCGGGCCGCAGTTGTTGACGCCGGTTTGCTGCACAAACCTGAAGCCGGTGAGCAGGCGGTCGGCATGGCTCAGGTCGGCCTGGTTCTCGCGGTCTACAGCGCGCGCGTCAACCGGGACGGCTGCGGCGGGCGTCATGGTAGGGGTCGGCTCAATCGGTACTGGCGTTGGCTGCACATAGCGGCCCCCACCGGGTGTGGCAGGCAGCACAGTGCCCGGCGCGTCTGGCGTAGGGGTAGGGAGCGGGAAGGGTGTTTCCGGGGTTGGCAGGCTTTCCAGCAAACCCAGCGCCTCGCTGCCGCCGGATTCGCCCTGTGGGGCTGGAACCTGTTCGCTGACATCGATGCTGAAGATCGCCTGCTGTACCGGCTGCGGAGCGTAGGCCATGATGTAGCGGTCGGGCAGCACCCAGCGCAGGGCGGGCAGCCAGAACGGGGCTGCAATCACAACGATCAGCAGTGCCAGCACGGTCGCGATGATCGACCAGATCAGGTTGCCGCGACGGCTGCCGTGCCGGTTGACGTAATTCGAGATTCGCGGCATGCTGTCGCGGCGCGCCCAGAACGGTCTGCTGCGCGCCGGTGCGCCGGATTTGAGATCGGGAAGCCGCTTGCGATTCTTCAATGCCATACCGGTTCTGTTTCGCTCATCTACCGCCAACGTGACCGGACTCGTTAGTTATCTATAGCGAATCTTCCCGGTTCTTGCCACTTACCGGATGTGTAGTATAACGTGGCAGGGGTTTACCTGCCACGCAAAAAGGCCTGCATCTGGCAAGCCTTTTGCGCTTGCGACAACCCGGCGCGTGCGTATTCCCGCTGTTTGGCCTCCGATCAGGCGACGATGGCAAACTCAGCCGTAAAGTGACGCAGCAACTCCGGCTGCTGGACGATCCGTACGCCCTTGAGCGCATCCTTGCGTGCGGCGATCTCGGCCAGCGTCTCTATCACATAGTCGATATGGGCCTGAGTGTAAACCCGCCGGGGAATCGCCAGGCGCACCAGCTCGAGTGCGGAGTGCACTGTTTCCCCCGTGTGAGGGTCGGGGTGGGCGAAGGCTACGCTGCCCAGCTCCACAGCACGGACGCCACCTGCCCGGTACATCTCGATGACGAGCGCCTGGCCCGGAAACTGCTCGACCGGGATGTGTGGCAGAAACCGTCCGGCGTCGACGTAGATCGCGTGGCCGCCGGGCGGCTGGACAATGGGTACACCGGCTGCGAGCAATCCCTCACCAAGGTACGCCGTCTGTGCCAGCCGGTATGCGAGGTAATCCTCGTCCAACCCCTCATGCAGGCCACGCGCCATCGCTTCGAGGTCGCGCCCGGCCAGACCGCCGTAGGTCGGGAAGCCCTCGCGCAGGATCAGCGCCTGCTTGGTCCGCTCGAAGAGGGCGTCATCGTTCATGCACAGCAACCCGCCGATGTTGGCCAGTGCATCCTTCTTGGCGCTCATCGTGCAGCCGTCAGACAGGCTGAACATCTCCTGGGCGATCTCCAGCGTCGTCTTACTGGCGTAGCCCTCTTCACGCAGCTTGATAAAATAGGCATTCTCGGCATAACGGCAGGCGTCAATGAAGAACGGGATGCCGTAGCGGCGGTAGACCTCGGACACGGCCTTGACGTTGGCCATCGACACCGGTTGGCCGCCGACTGTGTTGTTGGTGACGGTCAGCATCCCAAACGGTATGCTCTCGATACCGGTCTGCTCGATGAAGCTGACCAGCTTATCGATGTCCATGTTGCCCTTGAAGGGGTGCGGTTTCGCCGGGTCCTTGGCCTCATCGATGACCAGGTCTATGGGGTTTCCGCCTGCCGCGCGGATGTTTGCGCCCGTGGTGTCAAAGTGGCTGTTGCTGGGGATGGAATCTCCGGGCTTGACGAGCAGCGTGCACAGGATGTTCTCGGCGGCGCGCCCCTGATGGGTAGGCACAAAATGCTTGAAGCCGGAGATCGCCTTGACAGCGGCTTCCAGGTTGAAGAAGCTGCGCGCCCCGGCATAGGACTCGTCGCCCTGCATTATGCCACCCCACTGGTGGTCGCTCATTGCCGTCGTGCCGCTGTCGGTCAGCAGATCGATGTAGATGTCCTCGGCGCGTAGCTTGAACAGGTTGTAGCCCGCTTGCTGGAGCAACTGCTGTCGCTCGGCGTAGGTGGTGCGGCGGATGGGTTCGATGACCTTGATACGAAACGGTTCGGCTGGGTAGACTGGCATGGGTTCGCTCCCCTGGGAACGGAATCAGGTGAAAGGTACTCCCAAAGTATAATCGATGATCGGCTGGTTGTAACGTTGACAAGTGTCACAAAGCACCTTAGAATTCCCCCTGCTATCAGGCCAGTCATCTGGTACAATTAGCACGACTATTCACCGTGCCAATCGCGCGGTTTGGCCGCTACCAATTGGAACGATCCCCATTCCTGGAGGGCATCCCGTTATGAAAGTGTATCCGACTACCTCGCTGCGCAACGTCGCCATTGCGTCACACCAGGGGGCAGGCAAGACGTCTCTTATTGAAGCCGTGCTGTTCAACACCGGCGCGATCAACCGGATGGGGGATGTCCAGCAGGGCACGACCGTCTCCGACCACGACGAAGAAGAGGTGCGACGCGGCCTCTCGTTGAGCACCTCGCTGGTCCCGGCGGAGATAGGCGACTTGAAGCTCAATTTTCTCGATACCCCCGGCTACACTGACTTCCAGGGTGACGTAAAGAACGCGATCTACGTCTCTGACCTGGCTGCGATTCTGGTCGATGCCAGCGCGGGCGTAGAGGTGGGGACAGAGCTGTACTGGAGCTATGCTGAGGAATTCGGGTTGCCGCGCCTGGTCGTCATTACCAAGATGGATCGCGACAACGTCCAGCCTGAGAGCGTGCTTCAGCAGCTTAACGCGCTCTTCGATGCGCGCTTCGTCCCGGTGCAGATTCCCCTCATGGAGCAGGAACGTTTCACTGGTGTTGTTGACCTGCTGGGGATGAAGGCCTATCGCGGAGCAGGGGATTCGCCGTCGGACATACCCGGTGACTACGCGGACGCGGTTGAGGAGGCTCGGCTGGCGCTTGTTGAGGCGACCGCTGAGTCGGATGATGCGCTGCTTGAAAAGTACTTCGATGAAGGTGAGTTGACCGACGACGAAGTCTGGCAGGGGCTCAAGGCGGGGCTGGCTGCCGGTACGTTCGTGCCCGTCCTGTACGTCGCGGGAACGGCTAACGTTGGGGTCAAGGCGCTCACCGATCTCCTGGTGCGGGTTGCCCCCGCGCCTGATTCGCGTCCGCGCCCATTCGTAGGTGAGAAAGCGGGGGAGCCGGTCGAACTCCCGGCCACCGACAGCGGGCCGCTGGCGCTCTACGTCTTCAAGACCACAGCCGACCCATTCGTGGGCAGCCTCACGTACTTCCGGGTCGTCTCCGGCTCGCTCAAGTCGGATGCTCGCTATTTCAACCACAGCCGTGGCGAAGAGGAGCGGTTCGGCTCGCTGATCGTGATGCGTGGCAGTGAGCAGTTCCCGGTAGAGACGCTGCATGCGGGCGACATCGCCGCCGTGGCCAAGCTGAATCACACGGTTACCGGGGACACGTTGGGTGACCGGGGCACACCAATTACCATCCCGCACCTTGCGTTCCCCAAGCCCGTTTACGCCGTAGCAGTCTCGCCTGCCACCCAGGCCGACTCGCCAAAGATGGGGCCGACCCTCACCCGCCTGTGCGACGAGGACCCGACGCTCCAGTGGCGGCAAGATGCGGCGACAAAAGAGGCGGTGCTCGAAGGGATGGGCGACATCCACGTCGATGTAGCTATCAAGCGCGCGCTCAAGCTGGGGGTAAACCTTGAGACGGCTGTGCCAAGAGTCCCATTCCGTGAGACAGTTACACGCAGCAACGTGGCGCAGTACCGGCATAAGAAGCAGACGGGCGGTGCGGGCCAATTTGCCGAGGTACACCTCCGCGTTGAGCCGCAAGAGAGTGGTGTTGGGTTCGAGTTTGCGACTGAGGTAGTCGGCGGCGCAATCTCCAGCTCCTTCATGCCCTCTATTGAGAAGGGCATCAAGAGCGTGATGCAGAACGGCGTTATCGCCGGGTACCCGGTTGTCGACGTCAAGGCGGTGGTGGTTGACGGGAAAGAGCACCCGGTCGACTCAAAAGACATCGCATTCCAGATTGCCGGGCGCGAGGTCTTCAAAGCAGCTTTCAGAGAAGCTGGCCCTGTGTTGCTTGAGCCGATCGTGGTGCTGGAGATCACCGTGCCTGAGACGAACATGGGCGACGTGATCGGCGACCTGAGCTCACGGCGCGGGCAGGTGCTTGGCACCGATGTGGTTGGCGGCAAGGCAGTTGTGCGGGCGCAGGTCCCGCTGGCTGAGGTGCTGCGTTATAGCAACGACCTGCGCTCGTTTACTCAGGGGCGTGGCGTCTATACGATGGAGTTCTCGCACTACGCGACGGTTCCGGCGCACATCGCCGAGCAGATCGTCGCGCAGGCGAAGCGCGAAGAAGAGGAATAGTTCGGCAGCCGCTGCGCGCAACTTCTGCGAGAAGATTGCGTCGCCCATCCCCTGCGCAAACAAAGAGAGCTATCCTCATCGGGATAGCTCTCGCTCATCTAGCCTCCAAAGGGTGAGCTAGCCGCCCAGCAACTTCTGGCGAATCCTGAGCAGAGTCCGCATCCGTTTCTGCTCCGCAGTGGGGTTGTCAATCGCCAGCAGGCCTGACTCGTAGGATGCGAGGCCAGCCGTGCGCTGCCCCAACCGGAATTGCAGGACGCCCAGCGCCATCATCACCTCGCCGTAGCGCGCACGGTCGTCGAGGTCATCGAACATCTGCGCTGCCACCCGGTAGGTTTCCACCGCCTTTGCCGTGTCGCCCTGCCTGCTGTAGAGTGGAGCTAAGTTGCCAAGCGCTTGCGCTTCACGGTTGCGGTCTTCTGTCCTGGTGAAGACATCGCGCGCCTGCTCCAGCGCCTCGGCTGCCTCGCTGAGTCTGCCCTCAACGCGGTGGATCACCCCGATGTTGTTCAGCATCTCGGCGGCGTCGAGTTCTTGGTTGCCCATCTGGTAGAGCTCAAGCGCCTTCTCAAAGTGCTCCAGGGCCTCGCTGAAGGCCCCATCCTGGAACAGCCGCAGGCCCTCTTCCTTCAGCACCGCCGCGTCGGATGTCATGTTGCCTCACCGTCTGATGCTGGCCCGGATCAGAGCGTGATCTCGAGGATGCTCTCCGCAATGCTGCGTAGCCGACTGGTCTCCAGCTCGCTCAGCCGCACCGCGAGGTCCAGATAGCTGCGGTTGAGCGGCTTCAGGATGAAGGCGCGCAGGTCGGCGGGCAGGCTGGCGAATGTCTCGAAGTCTTCCTGGGCCTGGAGCCAGGTCCCTATTGGGCCGTGGCTGTCGATCAGGTCGTCCAGCCGGGCGTGTAGAGCTTGGGCGACGACCTCCAGTTCGTTCACAGGGAAGCTGGCCTCGCCAAGCTCCACCGCTTCGAGATCTTCAACGGCCATGCCGGTCTGCTCAGCGAGTTGCTCGAGCGTCAGGCCTGCTTGCTCGCGCAGGGTGTTCAACTGCACGCCAATGATGAGTTGGCGCAGTTCGAGCACCTCAGGCATGCGTTCCCGAATCTCATCCTCTTGGCGCTCCTCGGCCAGCGTTGCGCCGCCCCAGAAATGCTTGATGGGTACCTTGAGGGTGTATGCCAGCACTTCAAGCTGGGGGAGAGTAGGTGTGTCGTCACCGGTTTCGAAGGCGCGGTACTGGTCTTCGGTGATGCCAAGCATGGCGGCGGTATCGGCCACGCTGTGGCCGGACGAGCGCCGGGCATCCTCCAGCAGAATGCCGATGATACGGCTCTTCAATGCCAGGCGCTCCATGAGTGCCTGGTCGGACGGCAGCTGCCCCGTGGAAAGGCGCTCCCGCAGGCGGCGTATATCTTCGATGTTTCGCCCCATGGCCCCTCGCCTTTGTTGTAGTCATAACCGAGTCCGAGCTGCCCGGCGGCAGCGCCTCAGGCAGAGCGTAGATTTCCGCGCCGAGGGTGCTGGCCCCGCCCCGCATCCCGCCACGGTGTAGAGCCTCGACGGCATTATAGATGGCAAGACTAATGGTGTCAACCGCGCTGAGGGCACCCCCTGGCGACCCGAAACTGCGCTGGATGCGGCTAGGCACGCATCGGCAACCTGTGCTAGACTGGGATTGCCCTGACGGGCAATGCGTTCTGGCTCCTTGCCTCCCGGCCGATTCAGGTGTACAAATAGTAGGTACACGGTTAGCCTGGCGTTGGCAGAATCCGGCGGCGCCGCTCTGTGATATTGCCGCGTATCACGTGGAAGCGCATGATAAGGAACTCTCTGTGGTCACGAAACCACTTAACCTTCCCCATGAGCCACTGGAACTGGACGAGGACCTGGGTTTTGAGTCCCCGGTAGCTCCCGTTCCTGAAAAAGTTGAACTGTCCCCGCCTCCACCGGACGTCACCCCCGAGCGGGCAGGGCCGGCCTGGCGCGTGTATTTCCATATCAGCGGCTCCGGCTCGGCCTCAGTCGGCCTCGATGTGTGGCGCGTGACTGTGCTGGGCCGTGCCGACCCGCTTAGCGCCTTCCGGCCTGATATGGACTTTGTGGCATATGGCGCGATGCGCTATGGCGTATCTCGCCGCCACGCACTAATCCGCCCCGGCGAGCAGATGCTCTATCTTATTGACCAGAACAGCACAAATGGCACCTGGGTCAACGGGCAGCGTCTCCTGCCAGGCCGTGATTTCCCGCTTGCCGATGGCGACACCATCGAGCTGGGCGCGTTGCGCCTGACGCTGCGCATTGCCCATTCTCCGGTCACAGGAGAGACGCCAAAGCAAACGGACGAGCGGCCCATGCGCGGGCTGCGGCTTCGCTGGTTCCGCTGATCGTCAGACGAACCTGTGGCATGCTGCAGGGGGCAAGTTATAATCACAGTATATGGCCCCGGCTTGGCCGTGAGCAGCCGGGGATTTTGTGTGAGGAGATACGCTGATGACAGTCGATTTCCCTGGCAAGGGCAAGGTTGCTGTCCTTAAGACTTCGCCGGAGACGGTTATTGCGGACTACCGGCGCCTGATGAAGCTGGCCGGCTACGAGAAGGTGCTCTCCAAAGACCGGGAGACGCTGCTCAAGATCAACATCTCGTGGGACACCTGGTACCCTGCTTGTTCGACGGCTCCCTGGCAGCTTGAAGCGGTGATCCAGGAACTTCAGGAGGCAGGCTATCCTGTTAAGGGCGCGCACAACGATACGGTGGTTGTCGATGCCTTTGCCGGTGAGCTGAACAACAAGCACCGCTTTGTCACCGACAAGCAGGGCGTGGAGAACTATTACCTCTACGAGCACGATGTGGACTGGGTAACCTACGAACCCAAGCAACCCTTCCTTGTGCTTGACAAAGTCTACCCGGAAGGCATCCGCATACCGAAGCCCTTCTATGGCGCAAACATCATTCACCTGCCGACTGTAAAGACTCACGTTTTCACCACCATCACCGGCGCAATGAAGAACGCCTTCGGGGGCCTGCTCCACCGTAAGCGACACTGGACACACAGCGTTATCCACGAAACCCTGGTTGACTTGCTGATGATCCAGCAGGACATCCACAGCGGTATCTTTGCGGTGATGGATGGGACCTTCGCCGGGGATGGGCCGGGCCCGCGCGCTATGCGCGTCCATGAAAAAGACACCGTTGTGCCAGCGCTGC
>JAANMU010003004.1_pt1 | contig 11556 bp, 10 predicted proteins | sample 7279701 | NCBI WGS metagenome assembly JAANMU01 (sample SAMN14094539, study PRJNA606508) | bioreactor metagenome | isolation source: A lab-scale SPAN reactor treating ammonium-rich wastewater day 57 | place: Ireland: Galway | collected 2017-03-13 | reverse complement strand
AGTGAGATTAAAAGACTAAAATAATTCCTTCAATATTTGAGCGAGATGCATATCGGTCAAATGTCTTATACAAATTTGCATTATGAAAAAAACGTTAAAAGTCGGCTTTGATCTTGACGGGGTCATTCTATATAACCCCATAAGAGTGCTTCGTCCTTTTGCCAAGAAGATACTCAAACCTTTGAAATCTTCCTTTCTTCACCAGAAAAAAGATGCCTTCTATTTACCCCAGTCGTCTTTTGAGAGATTCCTTTGGAGACTCATTCATCTAACTAGTTTTAAAGTAAATAAGGGTTACGGGGAAATTGCGAAACTGTCGAAAAACAGGAATATTGAATTTTATCTTATTACCGGAAGATATGGGTTTCTTAAGGACGACTATGACAAGTGGCTTAAGACTATAGATGCCGACAAGGTTTTCAAGAAATGCTATATAAACGAAAAGAACAGCCAACCCAATGATTTTAAAGAGGAAATGATTAAAAAGCTCAAGCTAGATATTTATGTTGAGGACAATTGGGACATCATCGAAAAACTAAATCACCACACCGGGGCTGAAATCCTCTGGATCACCAATCTTGTAGATAAGATTATTCCTTACGCTAATAAATTCAACGATTTAAAAGAAGTTTCCCTATTTTTGAAAAAGTTTTCTTCACGCCGCGCATAACCTCGTTATCCATATAGAACCTCAATAAGTCCCGGGTAGTTACAATCCCTACCGGATGACGGTCCCTGTCGACGATGACGACACTACCGATTTTTTTGTTTATGATCAGGTTGAATGCTTCGGACAACAGGTTTTCGTTCTTAAGACTCAGGACGTATGTCTTCATATAGTTTTTAACGTGTTGGTTGAAAAGATGGATCTTATTCCCCACCCTTTCCATCTTGCCTTCATGATTTTTCGGTTGGGTCAAAAACGATATTAGGTCGTAATAGCTTAAGATCCCTTTAAGCTTCATATCCCGGTTGATGACAATAAGCTTTGAGAGTTTGGTCGACTTGAAAAGGGTCAGCGCCTGAGCGACAGTTTCGTCTTCATAGATGACCGTCAGGGGTTTTTGTCTGAAGCTGAGCGCCTCTTTTATGGTCTTCTTGAAGGCAGGCAGGTCCATCAGATTTGAGAGAATCCTTCGCGCCGATATTATCCCCAGAAAATTATCCTTCCTGTCAAAAACCGGCAGATAGTGGATCTTGGATTCTATAAGCAATGACGCCACTTTGGGTACGGAAAAGTCGACGTATATCTTGGGGGGGTGATGGAGGCAGTGCTCAACCAGGGCGTTTCCAGGGTGAGAACTCTTTATGACGCAATAATAAGGATTTATGACCCCCATAAACTTGTTTTTTTCGTCGAAGACAAAAGCGGCGTCGTGGGAAGTTGAAAGCTTGGATAATGCGTGGGACAGGGTCATATCGGGATCGACTTTGATGATGTTTTTTCTTTTGACTATGGTAGATAAATCGATCATATGGATAGACAGTCTGATGATACTATCTTAAAAATACAATTTCAATAAGAAAAATGTGAGAAGGTCAAAGAGTAAACAGTCCGTCTTTATATATGAGTTTTTCGGTGTTGTCGGTAAGAATCGCCGTGACCGTCTTGGGGTTGGTGTTTATGATGTCGCAATGCTCTATAGACTCGTTATACCCCAGCTTTTCCCAGTCTTTCTTTTTCATTGACTTAATATCCCCGGTATAACAATCGTGGTAAGAGGTGCCGACTGCCAAGTGCGAATTGCCGTAATCCCCACCGAAATTTTCGTCATAAAGAGTGTTGGCCATAAAGCGGGAGATCTTTGAAAACCTCTTATCGGTAAGGGAAAATTCCCCGATTTTGTCGGCGTTCTTTTGTAAAATCATCTCGCGAAGAAGTTTTTCATTTTTGTCAGCCGTTGCCTTAACAACTCTCCCCTCCTTAAACTCCAATTGGATATTCTCGATTATGTTGCCGTATCGGTAAAGCGGAAAGTTGAAAAATATCTTACCCGTTACTCCCCGCCAGTCCGGAGACGTGAAGATTTCAAAAGACGGGATATTGGCTCCCCTGCCGCCTTCCCATTTTCTTTTCTTCCCTAAGGATATATACAAGTCCGTCTTTTCCGAAACTATATGGAACTTCTCAACCGGCAAGGAGTTGAGCTTATCTTTCAGCGCTTCTATTTCCCTGAAGGTTTTTTTCCATTTGGCAATCGGGTCAACTTCATCAAGGTAGCAAGCGTCAATTATTTGTTTCCAAAATTGTTCGATTGTTAAACCAGCTTCCTTGGCCATACCCTCGGTGCCATACAAACACAAGGACCAGGTCAACTTCCCTTTATCCTCCTTCTCAAAAAGCCAACGCCTTAAGGCCTGTTTTTGGCTGTTGGCCATAATAATCTTTTTTGGGTCGATATTCTTCAATAAAAAAGGGTTTGTCGGTGCGATGAGGTAAACGCGATGATCGATCGTGTCTATAAGCGTCTTTGTGTATTTTTTCGGGAAGAATTTCAACTGATCGTCTGACGCATTCTCAAACATGGCCCTCTCAAAGGTTTCATCGGAGGGCTTGAGAATCGGGTAGGCGCCAACCTCAAGGATTCGCTTGAATACCGCAACCGCCAAAGGCTTAGCTTCAACGTCAAATTGGAGATAAACTACTTCCTTCGGCTTAATCCCCTTTCCCTTGCCGAGGGCAAAATCGACCATGACTCGGGCGTAGTTTTCCAATACTTTTTTCGAAGGAGTATACATAAAAGAAAATTATACAGAAGTTAAGGCTCTTTTTGTGGGCACCACTTCAATCACCACAGGAAGATTGTGTGGCTCTTGAGGTCTTTCATCTACTAATATATCCACTTTTTGCTTCAATACCATTGTGTTCCAGCAAAAAATTCCCATCAGGCCAATCGGCCACATATAGGGATGAACTAGGTCCACGTCTTCTTTTCTGAAATAACCCATGAATTTGTCAGGAGGATATACGCGGCCCTGAATGTCGTCTCTACCAACATTTGTAACAGCCCTTATCTTTTTTTCAGACATAATGTGGTATTCTATCCGAATCTTGGCTTTGTGTCAATCATTTCCTATATTGATTGATCACTCTCTTTAGTTTTTGCGCCTCTTCCCTCGGATTATCGGCAAATATTATGCCCCGCGAAGAATTGATAATAAGACCTGTCATATTTTTATTCAATCCCGCTTTCAAGGTAGACCGTATATCGCCTCCCTGGGCTCCGATACCGGGAACAAGAAAGTACATATCCTGTCCGACAATCCGTCTCACCTCCCGTAATTCCTTAGGGTATGTCGCTCCGACGACCAACAAACAGTTCCCATTGGCGTTCCATTTCTCGGTTACCTTCTTGGCGACTATCTTATATAAAGGAGTGCCCTTGACTTCAAGATCCTGAAACTCCCCCGCCCCGGGATTTGAGGTGCGACAAAGGATAATGATTCCCTTATCCTTCATGGCGAGGAATGGTCTTATAGCCTCTTGCCCTAAGTACGGGTGGATCGTTAGAGCATCGGCCTTAAGGTATGTAAAAATAAATTGAACATATCCTTCGTTTGTATTGCCTATATCCGCCCTTTTGGCGTCTATGATTATCGGTATATGGGGATAATTGCTTTTAAGGTAATCACAGGTTTTTTTCAGGTCCTCTATTCCTTTGTGTCCTATAGACTCATAGAAGGCACTGTTCAACTTGTATGAACAAACCAGGTCGTTGGTGGCCTTAATAATCTCCTTATTGAACAAAAACTGGCTCTTTCCCTTTCCGATTTTTTTAACATCAGCATCCAGTCCGACACAGACCAGGGAGTCGTTTTTCTTTATAGTTTTTTCGAGTTTTTCTGTAAACTTCATTTTTTATGTTCCAAAAACTTTTTACCGTGTCCTATCTTTGTATTGACAGGAATTCCCTTTTTACATAACGGACAGTTGTTTTCGGGATATGATTCTACCTCAAAAACACCAAGCGAAGTAAAAGGTGCACCGACAACTTTGGCGTTGACGCGTTTTGAATCGCGGTTGATCATCACACAGACCCCAACAACCGTTCCACCCGCCATCCTAACGGCAGCGGCGGTTTTCTTGACGGATATGCCGGTCGTTGTCAAATCCTCAAGGACCAAGACTTTCTTTCCTTTAATGAATTTGTCATAACCGCGCCTGAAGATCTGCTCGCTTTCGGCGGCCGAGGCGGTCGTTCCTTTGTCCTTTTCCGTATATACGCTCAAAATTTCTTTTCCTTTTAATCGAGAAAGATAATGGGCGGTCCATGTGCAAAGGATCGTGCCCCCAACAGCCGGTGCGGCAACAACATCGATGGACCTGTTCTTAAATTTTTCGGCAAACATGCGCCCTATTTGGGCGGTCTCTTTAACGTGGGGATAAAGGAAATCCTTATTGATATATACCCCCGTATGGCGGCCTGACGTCAAAACAAAATGGTCGTCGGTCAAAATGGCTCCGACCTTTTTTAAAAGACCAATCACTTTTTTTTCCATATTCATTTGGTAATTATTAATTTGTTGAACTCCGCTTCCGTCAAAAGCTTGTCTCTCAGAACTATTTCCCTCATGGTTCTACCGGTCCTGACAGCTTCTTTGACTATATTTGAAACAACATCATAACCCAATTTTGGAGTAAGTAGAGTCGAATAGGCGGTCGATCTCTCAAGGTGTTCAAGACACCTTTTTTCATTGACGACAATGTTTTTAATACCCTTGTCGGCAAAAATTCTCATGGCCTTCTCGGTGATTCTTAAAATCATGAGGAGCGAGTCGGCAATGATCGGCAACATGACCCCGAGTTCAAGATGGCTGCCTTCAGCGGCCTGATGGATGCTGACGTTCTTGCCATTAACTAGGTAATAGGTCTGGTTCATTGATTCGGCGATAACCGGGTTTACCTTTCCGGGCATAATGGATGAACCCGGTTGAAGTTCCCTAAAAGATATCTCCCCGATCCCACCCATTGGTCCGCTACTCAAGAATCTCAGGTCAAGGGCAATTTTAGAAACATCATTACAAAGGATCGTGACGGCTGATGAAAGGTGGCAAAAATCCGAATCAGATGAAGTGCCGGTCATCATGTTTTTCAACGGCTTGAGGTTTTTTATTCCGGTTATTTTTCTGATCTCGGGATAAAAGTTTTCTATATATGCTTTCGGGGCATTTATTGAGTTGCCTATGGCGGTTCCGCCCATATTCAACTCGTAGAAATACTTTAAAGCCTCTTCTATCCTTTTCCTGTCCCTTTTGAGTATGTCCCGGTACGATCCCATCTCCGCCCCCAAAGTGGTCGGTATCGCGTCCTGCATATGGGTACGGGCCAGTTTTCTCACCCGGGCGTACTCTTTGGACTTCCGGTCAAAAGTTAAGATTAGATAATCCAGACTTCCCAATAATTTTTCAGTCATTTTTATCGAGGCGATCTTGAGGGCAGAAGGGTTAACGTCGTTTGTTGATTGGCTGGCGTTGACGTGGTCGTTCGGGTGGGCACCGGCTAACATACCGATAACTTCATTGACGTTCATGTTGACCGATGTCCCCGCTCCTCCATGATGGGCGCCAACCGGGAACTGCGAGTCATATTTGCCGGCCATTATTTCGTCGCAGGCTTTGATAATTTTTTCAGATACTTTCTTGTCTAGCTTTCCCGCTTTGAAATTGGCAACGGCAGCGGCCTTTTTCACTTGAACCATGGCGTATACAAATTCCTTGAGAACCCGATGGTAATTGAAAGGGAAATTGGCTAAAGCAGCTTCCGTTTGCTTCCCGTATAGGATATTACTTTTCATGTTTTTTTATTTCCTGGGCAAGATATGGATTCCACATGGAGCCTGTCGCGGACATGACAACGTCGGCGCCGGCCTTTCTGTATTCAAAATAATCTTTAACCTTCATGACTCCGCCAACCCCAAAAATTGCGAATTTGTAATTATTGGCTTTCTTGATTTTATTCAATCTTTTGACCATGTCTATCCCCGCCCATTTTATGGCGGCTCCGCAAATACCCGACCTCAGTCTCACCGGACTGCCGGGTAAGGCTTGCTTGCCTTTCCTGTCAACAACAGGCGCGGCGATCGTATTGATTGCCGCTATCGCGTCTGCATATTTATTGACAATTGACGCGAATTCCTTAAGCTCCTTGTCTTTCTGGAAATATCCGGTTTTTACGATTAATGGTTTTTTCCCCAATACCTTTCTAATTCCTTTAAGAACCTTTTCGGTCACTTTTAGGTTGTAACACACCAGACCCTCATTTCCTATATTCGGACAGGAAAGGTTGACTTCATATATCTTCGCTTTAGTTTTGAGTGCCAATTTCGCCGCACGGGTAAAGTCGGCAATAAATTCCTTTTCCGATTGTCCGGACTTGACCGTTCCCATGAAACTCATGATCATCAGCTGCCCGCGATTTTCGTACTTGACCGCTTTAGCGGCATCCTTTTGCCAATTGACGGGTTTCTTTGAAGGAACTCCGAAAGAATTGGTGATCGACAACGGCTCCCGATATTTTCTGTCGGCAACCAATGGCTTTTTCGCCCTTTCCATAGTTAGGTTGCCTTTGAGATTCACGTGCAAAACATTCGGATGCGGATGACAAGGATAAGAGTCGCTTCTGACGGTTTTGTATACGACAAGGTCAAACCCCTTATCGAATGCCGCTTTTACGAACTTGCTGTTTAAAACCGGACCGGCGGGTATACCGAAAGGAAGATTAACCGGATATCCGAAGATCTTGTATTTGGGAAGTTTGTTATCCTTGAATTTTGTCTTGTCGGCAAATGTCCCAAAAGGTCCTTCGTTGAAGTTCTCGTCATAGGATTTACTGGGATTGTAATATGGCTTATGCAACATATGCTAATTTTCCTTTATAATAAACTTTTTTAACTTTTCCTTTTACCTTCATCCCCGAATAGGGTGACCAACCGCATTTGCTTAATAAATTTTTATTATCAATAATATACTCCTCTTTCTCGTCAATTTCTACATATGTCTTTTTATCCGTTTTAATCGAAAATATTTTTTTTGGATTATCATGACATAATTCAATTAATCTTTTCTTCGTTAATTTTTTTTGTGAGACTGCATTAAGAAGCAGCGGCAAAGTTGTCTCCAGATTTGGGACTCCAAAGGGAGGTTTGGAGGATTTCTTTTCACTTACCGTATGGGGTGCGTGGTCGGATTCGATAACGTCTATATGGCTTAGATTTTTCCACGCGAATTCCTTAAATCCTTTTTGGATTTCGGGTTTCATCAGTCCAAATGCCCCGAGCTTCTTGACGTCCTTGACCGATAAAAACAAATGGTGAGGAGTCACTCCGCAGGTTACTTTGACTCCCCTTTTTCTCGCCCCGATAATCGATTTCAGTTCGTGGACCGAGGACACATGGCAGATATGTATCCTTTTATTCATAGTCTTTGCTTTATCAAGCACTTTTTCGATAATATCAGACTCAGCGTGGAACAAAATCGGCTTCCTACTTTTCCATGCTTCAAATATTTTTTCGAGTTTATTTTCAGATATCAAATAGTTGCCGGTCGTTTTATTAAGATACAATTTAAGCCCATAAACGTAAGGCTCCATTTTCATAAGCTCCCCCAAATTGTTTCCCAAGCTGCCCGCATAAAAACCGACGAAACACAAAGACTTTTTTTTGGATAAGGATATTTTTTCTCTTAACCTTTTCAGAGTCGTCACCGGCGCTTTGTTGTTTGGCATGTCCAAGAGATACGTAAATCCACCGGCAATAGCCGCCTGGGTTCCGGTCCGGAAATCCTCCTTATATGTCTGTCCGGGGTCGCGCAGATGAACATGAATATCAATAAAACCCGGTAATCTGATCATAGGTATTCGTCCCAACTTTTGATTTTCAAATCCTCCATCTTGTATTTATCGAGAGCCATAACAAAAAGCCTGGCGGCATTTATGTCGGTGAAAAGAGATATGTTGTTGTCGACGGCGGCTCGCCTAATGAGGTACCCGTCCATTATCCCATTATTGAACTCTTCGTTTACGTCCTCCATTTTGTTAAGATGAAAAACCAGAGAAACGTTCTTGTCCTTGATTATATCCACGACGTTGGGTCTTTTGTTTTCGTATACCTTGTTTATAAGAATTGTTTTAACTCCTTTAGATTTTAGGAAAAAATGCGTTTTTCTTGTTGCGTAAAGTTTGAACCCGAGATTCTTCAACCTCCATACCGACTCGGCGAACCTCATCTTGTACTCGTCTCCCCCAACCGACACCAGAGCGGCTTTTTTCTCAAAAGACAATCCCGTCGAAATGACTGATTTCAGATATGCCTCTTCGGCGGTATCGCCGAAACAGGCAACCTCTCCCGTACTGGCCATCTCGACTCTCAGTATCGGGTCGGCACCTTCGAGTCTTGCGAATGAAAATTGAGGAGCCTTAACGGCAACGTAATCCGGGTATTTAATTCTGTGTTCTTGTGCTTTCCCGAAAAAAGCATCAACAGCCAGACTCGCGAAATTAACACCGGTTACCTTGGATATAAAAGGCAGAGTGCGGGATGCTCTTAAGTTCATTTCGATGACATAGACTTCATTGTTTTTTACCATAAACTGAATGTTGAAGGGACCGGTTATGTTAAGTGATTTTGCCAAATGAGCGGCGATTTCAATCATCCGTGCCCCGGAATAATATCTAACCCTTTCGGCCGGATAGACTATGGTCGCATCCCCTGAATGAACGCCGGCGTTTTCGATGTGGTTTGAAATTGCATAAGCCTTAATGACTCCGTCCTGGGCAACGCCATCGTATTCGACCTCGCGGGCTTCTTCTATGAATTTTGACACAGTCACCGGGTGTTCGCGACCAATATCCGAAGCTTTTTTGATGAACAACGTGAGTTCTTTTTGCGAATAACATATGTTCATGGCCGCACCGGACAACACGTATGAAGGCCGAATCAGAACCGGATAGCCAACTTTGTCCGCGAACTTAATAAGCGATTTCATGTCGGAGAAACTATTCCACGCCGGTTGCTTGATGTCTAGGGAATCCAAAAGCCCGGAGAATTTATTCCGGTCTTCGGCTCGGTCGATATCTTGAGCTCCGGTCCCTAAAATTTTGATTCCGTACCCGTGTACTTTACGGGCAATGTTGTTTGGCGTCTGTCCACCTACCGAAACGATTACCCCCTGGGATTTCTCGAATTCATAAATATCGGCGACCCGTTCAAACGAGAGTTCCTCAAAATACAACCGGTCGCACATGTCGTAATCTGTCGAAACTGTTTCCGGATTGCAGTTGACCATTATGGCTTTCTTGCCGTATTTGGCCAAGCCCTGGGCGGCCATCACTGAACACCAGTCAAACTCTACAGAACTTCCTATCCGGTAAGGTCCTGATCCCAAAACCATCACACCCTTTTCGCCAAGTGGTGTGACGTCATGGTGATTTCCCCAATAGGTCATGTAGAGATAATTCGTTTTTGCCGGAAACTCGCCCGCCAGAGTGTCTATCGCAAAAACCGAAGGCAAAACTTTATATTTTTGTCTGAGTTTTCTTATTTCTAACTCCTTTTTACCCAAAATGACGGCGATTTTTTTGTCGGAAAATCCAAGTTTCTTCATCTCTAGTAATTTTTCCTTATTCAGCTTTTTATTTTTAGCCAAGTCGCTTTCCGCATCAACGATATTTTTCATCCTGTCCAAAAACCATGGGTCGATTCCTGTTTCCTTGTATATTCTGTCAACGGTCATTCCTTTTTTAAGAATAGAGGCGATCGCAAAAAGCCTTTTGGGAGTCGGCGTCAAATCGGCAAAACCGTTGTCGGTAACACCTTCTACCCCAATATCCAACATCCTGACGGCTTTCTGGAGCGCTTCCTCAAACGACCGACCGATTGCCATGACCTCCCCGACCGACTTCATCGAACTTCCGATCCTTACCTGCGCCCCTTTGAATTTTTCAATATCCCATCTTGGGATCTTGACGACGCAATAGTCGAGGGCCGGTTCGAATGCCGACTGGGTCACGCGCGTTACCTGGTTGATTATCTCAGTCAAAGAGTAACCGAGAATAAGTTTGGCGGCGATGTAGGCCAAGGGGTATCCGGTCGCTTTTGAAGCTAAGGCCGACGATCTTGAGAGTCTGGCATTCATTTCAATTACGTAGTAATTATTTGACTTTGGGTCAAGGGCAAATTGGACGTTACATTCTCCAACGATATTGAGGGATCTGACAATTTTTATCGACAACTCCCTCAGCATATGATATTGATGATTGTTCAAGGTTTGGCTGGGGGCAATGACGATTGACTCGCCCGTATGGATCCCTAAAGGATCAAAGTTCTCCATGTTACATACCGTCACGCAGTTGTCCTTATCGTCACGGATTACCTCATATTCTATTTCCTTGTAGTGGTGAAGATATTTCTCAACCAGAATTTGCGGCGCAAATGAAAGTGCCGCCGAGGCGATTTCCTTGAATTCTTTTTCATTTTGCGCGACTCCCGACTTTTGTCCGCCCAAGGCAAATCCGGCGCGGATCATGACCGGATATCCGATTTCACGGGCGATTTTCAATCCTTGAGCGAGTGAGTCGGTCGCTTTCGATTCGGGAGTCATCACGTTAATTTTTTTCAGGTGGCCAGCGAATTTTTGCCTGTCCTCGCTTATGTCGATCGTTTTGACGGACGTCCCCAGAACCGTAACCTGGTATTTTTTGAACACTCCTTTTTTGTTTAGTTCCATCCCGCAATTCAAAGCCGTCTGCCCTCCAAACGACAAAGCAATCGCATCGGGCTTCTCCTTGGCGATTACCTTTTCGACAAATTCCGGTGTCACCGGCAGGAAGTAGACTTTGTCGGCAAGGTCTTCTGAAGTCTGTATGGTTGCGATATTGGGATTGATTAAAATAGTTTTTATCCCCTCTTCCTTAAAGGCTTTTATTGCTTGGCTTCCCGAATAATCGAACTCACCGGCCTGTCCGATCTTCAAAGCACCCGAACCCAATAACAATATTTTTTTGTACTTAATCATATTTTTTTCAGGAAATGGTCAAATATCCACTCGGTGTCGTTTGGACCCGGAGTTGCCTCGGGGTGAAACTGTACAGACATGAAAGGTAACCTTTCATGGATTATCCCTTCGTTGGTCTGGTCGTTGGCATTAATGAACCAGGGCTTAAAACCCTTAGGCATTTTGCCAATGGCAAACCCGTGGTTTTGGGTAGTGATATAACATCTATTATTGCTTTGCTCTATGCATGGCTGGTTCTGTCCCCTATGGCCGAACTTCATTTTATACGTATCTCCCCCGGCGGCCAGGGCCAATATCTGGTTACCTAAACAAATGCCCAGCAAGGGAATCTTTTTTTCAAGAATTTTTTTCGTGGTGGTGATCGTTTTATCGGCCGTTTTGGGGTCCCCAGGCCCGTTTGAGACAACCACTCCATTTATTTTTTCCTTGATCGAAAAAATATCATAATCCCACGGGACGGTCATAAGCTTGACGTTTCTTTTCAAAAGGCTTCTTCTTATATTTTCCTTCGCCCCACAGTCAATAAGGACTACCGTTTTTTTTCCC
>JAANMU010002997.1_pt1 | contig 11583 bp, 10 predicted proteins | sample 7279701 | NCBI WGS metagenome assembly JAANMU01 (sample SAMN14094539, study PRJNA606508) | bioreactor metagenome | isolation source: A lab-scale SPAN reactor treating ammonium-rich wastewater day 57 | place: Ireland: Galway | collected 2017-03-13 | reverse complement strand
GCGCGCCGGTGGGCGCTGGCTCGGTGGGCGGGACGGGCGTTGGCGCTTCCGCAACCTGCCCAGTCGGGGCGACAGCGAGCGGCGCTGGCTCACTGGCAGGCTGGCGCACGCAGGCCGCCAGGACAGCCGCAAGCGTCAAAGTGGCAGACACCCACAGGAACTTACGGCGGCTCAAGCTGGCCTGTTTGCGTTCTGGCATGGTTTCCCCCTCACAACTTACCAGGCTATCGTAACAACCTTTTGTCAATCCTCGTCGTCGGGCGGCTCACCGTCCAACGCGCCCTCACCGCGCGGCTCTGGAATATAGACGGCCTCAACGATCCAGTCATACTTCTCAAGCGCTTGCAGGGCGGCGCCAACCACCATGTCGCCATCCTGCGGGGCGCCGTGCGGCGGGCAGAATTCGTTTAGAAACTCCTCGCTTCTAGGATCGCCCGGCACGCGCCAGCCGTCGGAGTCCACAAACAACTGATTGCCCCGGTCGTCGACTAAGATCGCTTCGTGTTTCATCACAACCACCCCGCCATGATCGCCAGAATAGAATCGAACATCTCCGGGTTTCGTTGGTAGAATTCGATTGGCTTTTCAAGAATATGCAGCGTCCTACTGGTGAGTATACGGAGCGCAGGGGGCAGGCGGCAACTCTGCGCCGTTTTGCCCTTTCCGTCCTGGCTCATCTATGCTATCTGTGAACAGGCAGCCCCACGGCTCACTCCTGCCAGCAGCGTATGGGAGAATCGCATGCCCCTCACCTACACCCGCGTCTTCCGCGTCCGGCACTACGAGTGCGACGGCTACGGCCACCTGAATCACGCCACCTACCTGCGCTATATGCAGGAGACCGCCTTCGATGCTTCAGCGGCGGCAGGCTACGACCTGCCCCGCTACGACGAGCTGGGCACGACCTGGCTCGTGCGCGAGACGGACATCGAGTATCTGCTGCCCCTGCGCTACGACGACCGCGTCGAGGTACGTACCTGGGTAGTGGACTTCCGGCGGGCGCGCTCGCGCCGCGCCTACGAGTTCCGCAGCCTGGCAAGCGGGAAGCTGGTTGCCCAGGCCGTCACCGACTGGGCCTACCTCGACCGGCAGACGGGCCGCCCGCGCCCGATCCCTGCCGAGATGATGGCTGCCTTCTTCCCCGAAGGGCGGCCGAAGGAAGCCCCGCCGCGTGCGCGCTTCCCGGCTGCGCCCGCGCCCCCGCCAGGCGTCTTTTCGATGCGCCGCCGCGTCGAATGGCGCGACATCGACCCGATGCGGCACGTCAACAACGCCACATATCTCGCCTACGTTGAAGACTGCGGCTTACAGGTCGCTGCTGCCTACGGCTGGCCGCTGGCACGCATGTGGGCAGAGGGCTTCGGCATCATTGCGCGCCGCCACCAGATCGAGTACCGCCTGCCTGCAGCCGCCGACGACGAACTGGAGGTCGCTACCTGGTATTCCGGGGCGCGCGCGGCTTCGGCTACGCGCCACTACACGATCACGCGGCTGCATGACGGCGCGCTGCTGGCCCGCGCCCGCACCCTCTGGGTGTGGATCGATGTAGCGACCCAGCGCCCGATCCGCATCCCCGCCGATTTCATCGCTGCTTTTGCCCCCAATGCGGCGGATGCTTAGGGGCACAGCGCGCTGTGTCCCTACAGGGCGTCGTACGGGCTGGGAATGACCAGTGGGGGGATGGGCGAGCGCGGCTTGCTCTCCGCCTGGCCGGGTGGCCAGGCCACAATCCCGCCAACCAGCCAGCCGCCAATTCCCCCAGTCGCCCGGTGTGTTCTTGCCCCCACTGCGCGATACTGTATACAGGTTGGTTGAGATGTACTGGTCGTGAAACTTCCGGGGTTGTGGCGCGTAATAAGGTGTGAGAGGCCGAGTTTGCTGGTAGTGTCGCCGAGTGAGCGGAATGGTGGAGACGTGAGCGAGCGTTGTCTGAGGGGGGCGCGGTACTTCCTGGAGACGCAGGACATTTATCAGGACGGCGATGTAACGGTAGCGGCGCTTGATGAGGGTGTATTGGTAGCGTGAATGGGTGGTTGGGCTGGTAACTGAGCTTGAGCGAATGAGGGTCTGACAAGACGTTAAACAGGGGCACACAGTACCGTCCACGACGCTGCCCAGCCGGAAATCACGGCTGGGCAGCGTCGCCTTTTTGGGCGAATACCCGGCGAGGCATGAGCCTGCCGCCGGGTTCATCATGCACCCTGGGGCGTTGCCCCTGCGCCCGCCAATCGGATACAATCTGCCTGCGCCACTGTTCGAGGAGAGAGCATGGTTACAGACAGCGCCCCGCCCGTCGAGGCCCCGCTTGACGAGTACGGCGAGCGGTATTTCCAATCCTACAACTACGCCGACCGCCCCCTGGGGCGCTTCAGCATGTACTGGTTCGCCCGCCGCTACTACGCCCGGTTGGCGCGGCGTTTTGCGCCTCGTCCACCTGTCACCGGACGCCTGCTGGAGCTGGGCTGCGGGCTGGGCCACCTGCTCAGCCTGCTCAACGACCGCTTCCGAACGGTTGGGGCAGACATCGCGCCCTACGCTGCCGAGCAGACACGCCGCAACGCGCCCGGCTGCTCGGCCCTTGTCGCCTCGGCGGATGCGTTAGAGGTCTTTGCCGACTGCTCCTTCGATGTGGTCATCGCCCTGCACCTGGTCGAGCACCTGGCCGATCCCGCCCGCGCGCTGGCGCAGACCCAGCGCATCCTGGCCGAAGGCGGACTGCTGCTGCTCGCCACGCCCAACCCGGTCTACGCGCTGCGCCCGCTCAAGCACCCCGACCAGATACCCGACGCCATCGCCAAAGACCCGACGCACATCAACGTCCACCCGCCGGAGGTATGGCGGCGCTGGGCCGAGCAGGCCGGTTTCCGCATCCTGCGGCAGTTTGGGGATGGTCTATGGGACGTGCCCTACCTGCCGCTCATCCCCAAGCCCATCCAGTTTGCGCTGTTCGGCCTGCCGAGCCTCGTTCAGGTGCTGGCAGGCATGGCGTTGATCCCCGTCCCGCTTGGCGTCAACACCATCCTGATCGCCCGCAAGGAGACTTCTGCATGAGTGTCGTACTCTCCATCCTGGGGGTTGGCGCAGGCCTTGTGGCCCTCACCTGGGCCGTCCGCAGCCTGCGGCTGGCCGCCCGCCGGGATTACTTCGAGGGCAAGGCTGTCGTGATCACAGGCGCGTCACGCGGGATTGGCCGTGGGCTGGCCCATGCGCTCGCCCGGCGTGGCGCGCGCCTGGTGCTCGCCGCCCGCCGCGAAGACCAGCTTGGCGAGGTGGCCGCCGAATGCGAGGCGCTCAACCCCGGCATTGAGACGCTCGTCGTGCCCACCGACGTAACCGACGAGGCGCAGATCGCCAGTCTGGTCGAGCAGACCGAAGGGCGGTTTGGCCGCATTGACATCCTGGTGAACAACGGGGGCATCCTGCAGGGGGGCGCGCTCTCGAAGGTCAGCTTCGAGTCGTTCCGCAGGACGTTTGAGGTCAACGTGCTTGGGGCCGTGCGCCTGACGCAGATGGTGCTGCCGATCATGCTGCGCCAGCGAAGCGGGCACATCATCCTCATGTCCTCGGTGATGGGCGAGCACGCCATGCCCTTTTGTACCTCGTATTCAGCCAGCAAGCACGCGTTGAGCGGTTTCGGCGAAGGCCTGCGCCGCGAACTGGCGGGCACGGGCGTGCGCGTGCTGACCGTCAAACCGGGCTATACGCAGACCGACATGGTAGAGGTCGCGCAGAGGGCCTACCGCAGGATGGGCTTCTTCAAGATGATCCCCGTCGAGCGCGTGGTGCGCCGCACGCTGGACGGAATCGTGCTCGGCCGGGCGATGGTCTATATTGGCGGGCTGGAGACGCTCGGCGGGTGGGTCAACCGGCTGTTCCCGCGCCTGATAGACGTTTACTGGCGGCTGATCGCCACCCGCGAGTTCGAGGAGATCGTCTCAGGCCAGTACACCGAGTAAAGTCAGACGCCCGTGCCCTGGCCCTGGTTGCCTGCCAGCCAGCGTGCCAGCAGCAGCCGCGTGCTCTCGAACGCGATCTCGTCTGTCGGGACTTCATCCGGCGCAAAGAAAGTGGCCTGCTCTACGTCGTCGTGCGCGCCGAGCTTGCCGCCCACCCGCTCCCCCTCGAACAGGATCACGATGCTGGCCGGGCTTTCGCCCCGCTCATCCGGCCCCAGCACGTCGATCAGCCGCGTGATGCGCACCACCAGCCCTGTCTCTTCTTCAACCTCGCGTGCGGCGGCCTCACGCGGGTCTTCGCCGTAGTCGATGTACCCGGCGGGCAGCGCCCACTTGCCCATCTGCGGATCGACCCCGCGCTTGACCATCAGCACGCGCCCCCCTTCGGTGACGAGCACCACCGCCGCCACCTTCGGATCGCGGAAGTGCACAAAGCCACACGCCGTGCATACGCGGCGCTCCTTGCCATAGCGGGTTGCGTCGGTCAGGGGATGCCCGCAGGTCGGGCAGAAGTTCATGCGGTGCGGATCAGCCACGCCGTGACCGCCGTGCTGCCCCCAGCGCGAGCGCGAGGCCACCGGCGAGCACGGCTACCGCCGCCGCCACGACCGCGACGGCCAGCCACAGGCTCAACGGCAGGGGACGTGCAGCGGTTTCCGCCCCCAGCGGCGCGGGCTCCTCCGGAGCGGCTTCCCCGGCTGGCGCTTGTTCCGTGGGCGAGACGGCGGCCCTCTCCGCCTCAACAGGAACGGACGGCGCGGTTCCTTCCGGCGCGGGCAGCGGGGCGGGCGCTTCTACTGCCGGGGCAGGCGCTTCTACCGGGGCTTCCTCTGCCGCCGGGGCCTCTCCGGGCGCGAACATCGCCTCTGCGGTTGGTTCTGAGGCATCCTCAGCGGCAGCTGCACCCACCATATCCGGGGCAGGCTCCTCGGCGGGGAACGCATCTGCGGCATCGGGCTCCGCTGCCTCACCAGCCTGGAGCATCATCTCTGGCTCGGCGGCGGGCTGCATCGCCACGTCGAACGCTGCGCCCCGTGCCCCCAGGCCATAGATCGCCAGCGCACCCACGCATACCAATGTGGCGACCAGCGCCACGCCAGACGCCAGCGCGACGCTCGGCTGGCGCAAGCCCAACCAGTCCCACAGCGCCGGGCGCTGCGGCCTGCCGTAAACCGCCGGATCAAGCGTGAAGCTGCGCGGCACGCGCACGCGCCCGGCCATGCCGAGCAGCGCGACCGTCGCCCGGATCTCCGCTAATTCGGCCCGCAGGTCAGCGTCCTGCGCCAGGCGTCGCTCAAACGCCGTGCGCTCCCCGGTGGACAGCTCCCCATCGAGGTAAGCGTTGAGTTGGATCAGGTCGCGCTCGTCAAAGGGCCTGGTCATCAATAAAACCGCCAGAGAATCAAGGTTGTGTTGCGTCTCGCGTTTGCGCCGGGCCGGTCAGCCTGCCGCCGTGGACTACGCCTCACCAGTAAGACGGTATTCAGCAGGCAGGAGTTCCCCGAACCCCTGCAGGCAGTCGCGCAGCTTGCTCCGCGACCGGCTCAGGCGCGATTTGACCGTCCCCAGCGCCACCCCAATCGCCGCCGCGATCTCGTCGTAGCTGAATCCCTCGATGTCCGAGAGGACAGCGACGGTGCGCTGATCTTCCGGCAGCCCTTGCAGGCAGTCTATGATCGCGCCCTGCAAATCCATGCGCAGCGCGTAGGATTCCGGCTGCTCGATGTGCGGGTTAAGCGGCGAATCGGAAGCCGCCTCCTCGACGTACAGCACATCCAGCGATGCGCCGGGACGGCGCTTCCTGCGGCGAAGCTCGTCGTAGCAGGCGTTGGTCACGATGCGCAGCAACCACGCCTTGAACGACCCCCCGCGAAAGCGCGAGAGGGCCCGGTAGGCCGAGATAAACGCCTCCTGGGTTGCGTCGGCAGCCGAATCCCCGTCCCCGACGATGCGGTAAGCGACGTTATACGCCAGCTCCTGGTAGTGCAGAACCAGGGTGTTATAGGCGTCTACGTCTCCGCGCTGTGCGTCTCGAATGAGCGCTGCTTCGTCCATTATCCCGGCTTCGGTGTGTGTGGGCTGGCACGGTCAACAACCCGCATTATACACGCGATCGGGCAGCCCCGGTAGCGGCACTGTCGTTTTCCCCCTCACCCCGTGCGACACGCCCTGAGGCGTGTGGATCGGCGGGGTAGTTCGCGTGCACAGACTAAGCCTTGCCCTTCTCTCCGCCCCTGTGGTATCATCCGCCCATATCTGACAGGCGATGATGGAGACGAGTAGGCTGGCGCTCCGCAGCCAGCGAGCCCGGGAGAGTGTGAGCCGGGCCTGCCGGGCCCGCCCAAAATCCCTCCGGAGCCGCAGGCCGAACGGCGACCGCAGCAGGCCGCCCATTAAGCCCCGCCGGGCCTGCCCCCCGTTATCCGGGCACAGCCACCATCGCGTGGCTGGCAAAGCGCCGGGCAGGCGTGGCACACCTGACCCCGGAAAAAGGGTGGTACCGCGGGAAGCGCGCATTGGCCGCTCTCGTCCCTTGGGGATGGAGGGCGTTTGTTCTTTTTCCGGCACAATTGGAAGGCGCACCATGACCGACCTGCTCTACCAGACCGATAGCTATCTCAACAGCTTTGACGCCACCGTCCTGGCCGTTGACCCTGAGAGCCGGGGCGTGATCCTCGACCGGACGGCCTTCTACCCCGGCGGGGGCGGGCAGCCACCCGACCAGGGCACGCTGGCAATCGGGGGCGTGAGCTACCCGGTAGCAGGCTTCAAGAAGGCGGGTGACGACGTGGTCCACCTGCTGGGCGGCGAGGCCCCTCTGCCAGAAGCCGGGCAGGCTGCCACCGGGTCACTCGACTGGGAGCGGCGCTACAAGTTGATGCGTACTCACACCGCCATGCACATCCTGTGCGGCGTCATCTGGCGCGATTACGGCGCGTCCGTAACCGGCGGCAACATGGACCCGCTCGCCGGGCGCATGGACTTCGAGTTTGAGACGATGCGCCATGAGCTCGTCGACGAGATCGAGCAGAAGATCAACGCCGAAGTTTCGAATGCGCGCGAGGTGCACGTCCGGATTCTCCCCCGTGAGGAGGCCTTCCAGATTCCCGACCTGATCCGCACCAAGATCAATCTGCTGCCGGAAGGGATCGCCCAGGTGCGCGTCGTCGAGATCGCCGGGCTGGACCTGCAAGCTGACGGCGGCACGCACGTCCGCAACACCGCCGAAGTGGGCCGCCTGCGGGTGGTCGATTACAAGAGCAAGGGTAAAATCAACAAACGTATCTACCTGGAGGTTGATCCCTAGTGCGCGTCTTGCATCCTGTGCACCCAGACGAAGTCCTGGTCCGCCGAGGGCGGTATCGCTATCTGAAGGGCAGCGAGCCAACCGGCGACATCGAGACGTGGCAGGTCGCCCGCCTGCCGGACGGGGACGAAGTTGTGCGCGCCGACCTGGACGGGCGGCGGGCAGGCCGCCCCAACCTGATCACGCACCTGCGCCGCAAGCCATCGGGAGCGCCCGCCTGGCTGCGGCTGCGCTACTTCGGCGGCGCAATTAACACCGCCGCGCAGTACACATTCCGGGAGGACACCGTCCGCGTGGCGCGTATGACGGGGGACTTCCAGCGCTGGCAGGAGGTGGTCGAGATCGTGCCCGGCTACGTTGTCGATTACCATCCGGTCATCGGCACGGAATACATCTGGCGCGGGTATCCCGCCGACGCCGGGGGCGAGGAGCGGCTGATCCCCGTCTTCAGCCCCGACCTGTGGGACGCAGAAGATCACGTGCTGGCCGGTCGCGCGCTGCGCGTGAGCGTCAGCCCGCGCCTGCCGGAGACGTGTCTCACGCCTGCCGGGGAGTTCGAGGAGGCGCGCAGCTTTCACGTCCGGTTTGACGATGGGGTTGAGGCGCTGGTCTGGTTCGACGAGCTTGGCACACCCCTGCGCTGGCATTACCCAGCCGCGGGCTACGAGATCGTGCTGCTCGCCTACCACATCGCCTGACCACGCCAACGGGAGTGACAATGGGACCCGGTCATGAGCGGCAGACGGCCAGCCTGGCGCAGCAGGTCGCCGACCTGGAGGGCAGGCTGGGCGAGGTAGCGGGGGAGCTGGTCGAACTGACCTTCCAGCTTGCGCCGTTCCTGGCGCGCTACCGGCGCGAGGTGCTCACCGCCCACGAGGAGCTGGTCGAGCTGCAGCGCCGCATCGCCGACCTGCGCCTGGCGCGCGGCGACCGCGCGGCACAGTCAGCGGCCAGAGCCAACACACCGCTGAGCCGCCTGGTCGAGGTCGAGAGCTACCCCTCCGTCCAGGCGCAGTTTGAGCGCACCTGGGCGAGCAAACAGCCGCTGCGCGCAGGTGACATCCTGGAGAACACGGCCCTGCCGCCCAGTTCGGCGGCGATCAAGGCGCTGTACGCCGAGATCGTCGCCCGCCTGCACCCTGACCTGACGCTCAACGAAGACGAGCGCGAGCGCCGCCGCGAGCTGATACGCGGCGTCAACCGCGCCTATCTGAACCGCGATCAGGTGTCGCTTGAGGCGGTGGCCGACGCGCACCGCCCGCGCCACAACCTGCCCGCCGTCGTGGACGAGCAGGCGGTTGAGGACTTACGCCAGCGCGCCTTCCTGCTGGAGCAGACTATCGCCAGGCTGGAAGGCAAGGTCTACGAGCTGCGCCACGGCGACGCCGCCAGGGTAATGGCCTTCGCGGCGGCTGCCCAGGCCGAAGGACACGACCTGCTCAGCGAGCTGAACCAGGCCATCCAGCGCGAGATCGAGGAAGCCCGCCAGCAACTCACAGAGGAACAATCCTAGACCCGCATAACTGACGGAGGCGCAACATGCTGCGCCCCTTTTTCGCTGTTTATCGCACGTTGCTTTTCTGGAGGAGCGATGTTCGACCCCGTATCGCCTAAAGTGGATGTCCAGGAAGTTGAGAAGGCGCAGCTAGCCTTCTGGCGCGAGCGCGACGTCTTCCAACGCACGATGCGCGAGCGCGAGGAGGGGCAACGCTACGTCTTCTACGAGGGCCCGCCGACGGCCAACGGGCGTCCTGGCACCCACCACGTCCTCGCCCGCGCCTTCAAGGATATGTTCCCTCGCTACAAGACGATGCGCGGCTGCTACGTGCTGCGTAAAGGCGGCTGGGACACACACGGTCTGCCGGTCGAGATCGAGGTCGAGAAGCAGCTTGGCCTGACGCACAAAGGGCAGATCGAGGAGTATGGCATCGCGCCCTTCAACGAGAAGTGCAAAGAGAGCGTCTTTCGCTACATACACGAGTGGGAGGAGCTGACTGAGCGCATCGCCTATTGGGTCGACCTGGACGAAGCGTACGTCACCTTTACCAACGACTACATGCAGTCCGTCTGGTGGATTCTGCGCCAGTACTGGGATCAGGGGCTGCTCTACCAGGGGCACAAGGTCGTGCCCTACTGCCCGCGCTGCGGCACGCCCCTCTCCAGCCACGAGGTCAACCTCGGCTACAAGGACGACACCCCCGACCCCTCGATCTTCGTCCGCTTCCGGGTCGTCGAGCCGCAGCCGGAGGCGCCGACCTTTTTCCTCGTCTGGACGACCACGCCCTGGACGCTGCCTGGCAACGTCGCGCTGGCCGTCGGTGAAAAGGTTGATTACGTCAAGGTCGAGGGCAGGAACAGCGCGGGCCAGACCGAGCACCTGATCCTGGCCGAGGCGCTGCTCGGCTACGCGCTCGCCGACCGGGCGGGGGATTACACCATCATCGAACGTTTCAAGGGCAAAGACCTGCTGCGCTGGCGCTACGAGCCGCTTTACCGCTTCCTGCCCGTCGAGCAGGATTACTGCTACGCCATCCCCGGCGACTTCGTCAGCACCGAAGAGGGGACGGGTATCGTGCACATCGCGCCCGCCTTCGGCGCGGACGACATGGAGGTGGGGCGCACCTACAACCTGCCCATCCTCCAGACAGTGCGCCCGGACGGCGCGTTCGTCGATGAGGTCGAACCCTGGGCAGGCGTGTGGGTCAAAGAGGCCGACCCGCGCATCGTCGAGGAGCTAGAGTCGCGCGGGCTGATGCTCCGGCATGGAACGTACTACCACACCTACCCTTTCTGCTGGCGCTGCGACACGCCCCTGCTCTATTACGCGCGGCCCACCTGGTTCATCCGCACCACCGAGCGCCGCGACGCGCTGGTCAACCTCAACCGCACGATCAACTGGGTGCCGGAGCACGTGCGCGATGGTCGCTTCGGCAACTGGCTGGAAACCAACGTGGACTGGGCGCTGGGCCGCGAACGCTACTGGGGCACGCCCCTGCCCGTCTGGATCTGCGACTCGTGCGATCACCGGCTCTGCGTGGGGGGCGTTGCCGAATTGAGCGAGCTGGCAGGCAAAGACCTCTCCGACCTCGACCTGCACCGCCCGTTCGTCGACGAGGTCAACTGGCCCTGCACGGAGTGCGAGTCCGGCGTGATGCGGCGCGTCGAGGAGCTGATCGACGTGTGGTTCGACTCCGGCGCGATGCCTGTCGCCCAGTGGGGCTACCCCTACCACAACGCGGAGCAATTTAGGGACCAGTTTCCCGCCGACTTCATCTGCGAGGCGGTGGACCAGACACGGGGCTGGTTCTACTCGCTGCACGCCATCAGCACGCTGCTCTTTGACAGCGTCTCCTTCAAGAATGTGATCTGCCTGGGCCACGTCCTCGACGCCGAGGGGCGCAAGATGTCCAAGAGCCGCCCGGAAACGTTCGTCGAACCGTGGGACGTGATCAACCGCTACGGCGCGGACGCTTTCCGCTGGTACATGTACACGGCCAGCCCGCCTGGCGAGCCGCGCCGCTTCTCGCTCGACCTGGTCGGCCAGGCGTTCCGCTCCTTCTGGCTCACGCTGTGGAACACGTACAGCTTCTTCGTGACTTACGCCAACCTCGACGCTTTTGACCCGTCCAGGGCCAGCGTGCCCCATGCCAAGCGCAGCCCGCTCGACCGCTGGGTTCTGGCCGAGCTGCACGCCCTCATCCGCGATGTGACCGAGGCGTACGAATCCTACGACGTGCTGGGCGCAACCCGCCCCCTCGAGAGGTTCGTTGACGACCTGAGCAACTGGTACCTGCGCCGCTCCCGCCGCCGCTTCTGGAAAAGCGAGAGCGACGACGACAAGGCCGCCGCCTACCTCACCCTGCACGAGTGCCTGGTAACGGTCGCCAAGCTGCTCGCCCCGGCCATGCCCTTCCTGTCGGAGGCGATCTACCGCAACCTGGCCGGATCGCCAGACCCGGCTGCCCCGGAGAGCGTCCACCTGGCCGACTGGCCTACCGCTGACCCGGCCCTGATCGACGAGCCGCTGATGGACGAGATGCGCCTGGTGATGCGCCTGGTCAGCCTGGGCCACGCCGCCCGCAATGCCGCCCAGATCAAGGTGCGCCAGCCGCTCGCCGCCGTCGCCTTCTCGCTGCCCGCCGCCCAGGCAGGGGTCGTCCAGCGCAACGCCGACCTCATCGCCGAAGAATTGAATGTCAAAGCGGTTGAAGTGCTCGACGACGACGCCGGGGTGGTCACCTACCGCCTCAACCCGCTCCCGCAGGAGCTTGGCCCGCGCTTCGGCAAGGACTTCCCGAAGCTCCAGAAGCACCTGCGCGA
>JAANMU010002996.1_pt1 | contig 11590 bp, 11 predicted proteins | sample 7279701 | NCBI WGS metagenome assembly JAANMU01 (sample SAMN14094539, study PRJNA606508) | bioreactor metagenome | isolation source: A lab-scale SPAN reactor treating ammonium-rich wastewater day 57 | place: Ireland: Galway | collected 2017-03-13 | reverse complement strand
CGGACGCCGCAATGCCTGCACCGGGGAGCGAGCAGGCTCCGCGGCGCGCCTCCTGGCTCGCCGACGCCTCGGGCGCGTTCGGCGACCTCGGGGTGCTCATCCCGTTCGTCACCGCATACCTGAGCGTGCTCGGCATGGCTCCTGCGGGCGTGCTGGTGCCGCTCGGCCTGGCGTCGATCGCCGCCGGGCTCTGGTATCGCACGCCGTTCCCGGTGCAGCCGATGAAGCTGATCGGTGCCTCGGTGATCGTCTACGCAGGCTCCGGCGTCGAAATGACGCCGGAAGTGGTGGTGGCCGCCGGGCTGTGCACCGCGCTGATCTGGCTCGCGCTGGGCCTTACCGGCCTGGCCGGGCGGCTGAGCGCGCTGGTGCCGCGCGAGGCGATGCTCGGCGTGGTCATGGGACTCGGCTTCGCCTTCATGCTCGAAGGGCTGCGGACGATGTCGGCGATGCCGCTGGCTTCCGCGCTGACGCTCGCGCTCGCGATGCTGCTGCTGTCGCGACCGGCGATTCCGACGATGCTGCTGCTGCTGTTCGGCGGTGCCGCAGCCAGCCTCGTTGCCGGCCGCCCGGCCGGCCTCGACGCCTCTCAGTGGATTCCCGCGCTGTCGCTGCCCACGCTGGCGTGGCCGCAGCTGTCCTGGCGCGCGCTCGAGCTCGGCCTGCTGCTGCTCGCGCTGCCCCAGTTGCCGCTCACCTTCGGCAACGCGCTGTTCGCGATCGTCGACGAGAACAACCGGCGCTTTCCCGATCGCCCGACCAGCGAACGCACGGTGGCACTGTCCACCGGCCTGATGAATCTCGCCTCCAGTGCGATGGGCGGCATTCCGCTGTGCCACGGTACCGGCGGCATGGCCGCACAGATGCGCTTCGGCGCACGCAGCGGGCGCGCGCCGCTGATCTTCGGCGCGACGATGCTGCTGGTAGGCGTGTTCTTCGCAGACGCGGTGACGCTGCTGTTCGCGCTGGTGCCGCCGGCCGTGCTCGGCGCCATCCTGTTCCTGGCCGGGCTGCAGCTCGCGCTGGGCAGCCGCGAGGCGGGCGGCGAGAAGGCCGAGCGCTTCGTGGTGCTGGCCACTGCCGGCATCGCTGTCTGGCACGCCGGGCTCGCGGTGCTCTTCGGCGTGCTCGCGCACCACGCGGCGCGCCGCGGCTGGTTGCGGCTGTGACAGCGCGAACGGTTCCGCGGTAGGCTTGCCGCGATGGACACCCGCTCGATCGTCGACGCACTGCGCGGCTACTTCGAATCGCGCCCCGACGGCATCGTCTGCGCCTGGCTGTTCGGCAGCGTGGCGCGCGGCAGCGCGCGCCCCGACAGCGACGTCGACGTCGCCGTCCTGCTCGACCGCGAGCCGCCCGAGACGCTCGAGGGCTCCGCAGCCACCATGGCCGGCGACGTCGAAGCCGCGATCGGCCGCCCGGTCGACCTGGTCGTGCTCAACCGCGCGCCGGTCGACCTGATCCATCGCGTGCTGCGCGACGGCCTGCTGCTCGTCGAGCGCGATCGCAACGCGCGCGTGCGCTTCGAGGTGAGGGCCCGCAACGAGTTCTTCGACCTGAAGCCGCATCTGGACAGGTATCGTCGGGCCGGGGAGCGCGCGCATGGTCGACCGTGACCTGGTGCTGAAGAAGCTCGGCTTCATCGAGACCCGGGTCACCGAACTGCGCACGCAGGCCCGGCTCGACACGATCGACCACGACATCCGCGAGGAGCGGTTCGTCGTTCATACGCTGCAACTCGCTGCGCAGGCGGCGATCGACGTCGCTTCGCACATCGTGTCGGACGACCGGCTCGGGGAGCCCCGGACCAACGCGGAACTCTTCGAGCTGCTGCACCGGGCCCAATGGATCGGGCCGGAGCTCACCCGATCGATGCGCAACCTCGCAGGCTTCCGCAACGTGGTCGTGCACGGCTACGAGGACGTCGCTCTCGGAATCGTGAAGGACATCGTGCGCAATCGACTCGGCGATCTGGTCGACTTCGCAGCGGCGATTCGCGTGAAGTTGCAGGGTCGGTAGCGGCGCCGCGCTCGCGGCACACCGCGTATCATGCAGAGCGCCCGGCGCGGGTGGCGAAACCGGTAGACGCAGCGGACTTAAAATCCGCGGCCGCAAGGCATGCGGGTTCGAGTCCCGCCCCGCGCACCAGGCTGTTCTGCGATCGCATTGCCCGAGAGCACCGGTGGTCGCCCCAATGGTCACGTTGAGCCGGTTCCCGGGAAACGGACGCCGCAAGGTCTGCTACTTTTTTTGTGGAGAGGGAACATTCGTCCATCCATGAATATCGACCATCTGGTCCGGGAGCACTCATGACTTTGAAGCGCATCTTGATTGCAGTAGTGATTTCGCTGGGAACGATCGCCAGTGCCCATGCAAGAAACCCGGGCACGGATGCCACGCAATGCGTGCAGGTGTCCGAAAAGAACGGACACGTCACGTTCACCAACACCTGCAACAGGCAGATTTTCGTGATCTGGTGCGGCAACCAGGCGTATACGAAGAAGCGCTGTGGCGATGGTCCGAAGGGTGGTTATTTCACGCACTCGGCCAATCTGAAACCTGGCGCTGACAACCAGGTCCTCTTTCGGGGACAGTACCGTTACGGCGCCTGCGTAGGCAGTATCAGCTTCGGCAACGACGGCAAGTTCGAAGACGACGCACGCGGTCGTTTCCGTTGCCTGCCCGGGTAAGTCAGAACTCCACCGCGAACTCGGCCGCCTGCCAGATCGCGCGCTTCGCGTCGAGCTCGGCGGCCACGTCCGCACCGCCGATCAGCGTATGCGGCGTGCCGGCCGCCTCGAGCCCCGCCACGAGTTCGCGCCGCGGCTCCTGCCCCGCGCAGACCACGACCGTGTCGACGTCGAGCACGCGTTCGTCGTCGCCCACCCGCAGGTGCAGCCCCGCATCGTCGATCCGCAGGTACTGGCATCCTCCCAGCATCTGCACGCCGCGCTTCTGCAGCAGCAACCGATGCGCCCAGCCGGTGGTCTTCGCCAGCCCTTCGCCGAGCCTGGTCGGCTTGCGCTGCAGCAGCCAGACTTCGCGCTCCGGCGCGGGCATTTCGGGCTCGACCAGCCCGCCGCGGTTCTCGGTGTAGCCGACGTCGATGCCCCACTCCTTGCGGAAGGCGGCAAGCGCGCCACCTGTGTCGGAGTGCGTCAGCAGTTCGGCGACGTCGAAACCGATGCCGCCGGCACCGATCAGGGCGACTTTCCTTCCCACCGGTTTGCGGCCGGTGATCGCGTCCGCGTAGCCGATCACTTTCGGGTGGTCGATGCCGGGGATCTGCGGCGTGCGGGGCACGACGCCGGTGGCCACGACCACGTGATCGAAGCCGCCCAGTTCGCCCGCCGCGACGCGGCGCCCGAGGCGCAGGTCTACCCCGAGTTCCTTCAGCCGCGTGCCGAAGTAGCGCAGCGTCTCGCCGAACTCTTCCTTGCCCGGAATGCGCTTCGCGTAATTGAACTGCCCGCCGATCTCGTGCGCCTCGTCGAACAACGTCACCCGGTGGCCGCGCTCGGCGAGCACCGTTGCGCCCGACAGGCCGGCGGGCCCCGCCCCCACCACTGCGACCCGTTTCGGCGCCGCCGCCGGCTCGATCGTCACGTCGAGTTCGTGGCCCGCGAACGGATTGACGAGGCAGGAGGCGACCTGCATCGAGAAAATGTGGTCGAGGCACGCCTGGTTGCAGGCGATGCAGGTGTTGATCGCGTCGGCGCGTCCGGCGGCCGCCTTCGCGACGAAGTCGGGGTCGGCGAGGAACGGGCGCGCCATCGACACCATGTCGGCGTCGCCGCGCGCGATGATGTCCTCGGCCACCTGCGGGTCGTTGATCCGGTTCGAGGTGACCAGCGGGATCTTCACCTGCCCCATCAGGCGGCGCGTCACTTCGGTGAACGCGGCGCGCGGCACCGTGGTCATGATCGTCGGAATGCGCGCCTCGTGCCAGCCGATCCCGGTGTTGATGATGTTCACGCCGGCTTTCTCCATCGCTTTCGCGAGCGCGACCACTTCGTCCCAGGTGCTGCCGTCGTCGACCAGGTCGAGCATCGACAGGCGGAAGATGACGATGAACTCGCGCCCCACGCGCTCGCGCACCGCGCGCACCACTTCGAGCCCGAAGCGGATGCGGTTCTCGAACGAACCGCCCCAGCGGTCGCTGCGATGGTTGGTGCGCGGCGCGATGAATTCGTTGATCAGGTAGCCCTCCGAGCCCATGATCTCGACGCCGTCGTAGCCCGCGTGCCGCGCCATCGCGGCGCACTGCGCGAAGTCGGCGATCGTGCGCGCGATGTCGTCCCCGGTCATCTCGCGCGGAGTCGCCGGGTTGATCGGCGCCTTGATCGCCGACGGCGCCACCGGCTGCTTCGAGTACGCGTAGCGCCCGGTGTGCAGGATCTGCAGGCAGATCCTGCTGCCGTGCCGGTGCACCGCATCGGTGATCACCCGGTGCTTCTCCGCCTCGGCCTCGTTGTCGAGGATCGACGCGCCGCGCATCACGATGCTGTCTTCGTTCGGGGCGAACCCGCCGGTCACGATCAGGCCGACGCCGCCCTTCGCGCGTGCTTCGTAGAAGGCCGCGAGCCGCTCGTGCGCGTTGCCGATGTCCTCGAGGCCGGTGTGCATCGACCCCATCAGCACGCGGTTGCGAAGCGTGGTGAAGCCGAGGTCGAGCGGAGCGAGCAGGTGGGGGTATGGAGCGTTCATGTCGGTGTCGGGGGTTGCGGTGCGACGCGCAGCGCCAGGCCGGGCTGCTCGACGAGGATGATATTCGTGGAGGCGGAGGTCGGAATCGAACCGGCGTACACGGCTTTGCAGGCCGCTGCATAACCACTCTGCCACCCCGCCGGGTGTGCGCGCCGCGCCGGGGTGGTTCGGCCGGCACGAAAAAGGGAAGCGCAGGCTTCCCTTCAGGAACTGGAGCGGGAGACGAGTCTCGAACTCGCGACCTCAACCTTGGCAAGGTTGCGCTCTACCAACTGAGCTACTCCCGCGCGCTGGAAGCCCGCCATTATAGCCCGGCGAGACGCGGTGTCAAACCGCGCGGCGCTTGCCGCAAGGCTGCCTTCAAAGCCGCGGTCGGCCCCGGTGTCAGCCCCGGCCGCCGCGCGGACCACCATCGCGCAGCACCGGCCAGGCCCGCCGCAGGTAGTAGAGCATCGACCAGACCGTCAGCACCGCTGCGGCCCAGATCAGCCAGGTGCCGGGCACGTGCGTGTGCAACAGGCCGTCGATGCGCCCGTCGTAGAGCAGCATCGGAATCGCGACCAGTTGCGCCACGGTCTTGAACTTGCCGATCGAGTGCACCGCGACGCTGGCGCGCGCGCCCATCTGGGCCATCCATTCGCGCAGCGCCGAGATCGTGAGCTCGCGCCCGACGATCACCGCCGCGACGACCGCATCGACGCGGTTCAGCTCGACCAGCATCACCAGCGCGACGCAGACGATCAGCTTGTCGGCGACCGGGTCGAGGAACGCGCCGAACGCCGAGACCTGTCCCCAGCGCCGCGCGAGCCAGCCGTCGAGCCAGTCGGTGATCGCGGCGGCCACGAAGAGCACGGTGGCCAGCAGGTTCTGCGTGAACGGCGGCACCGGCAGGTAGAACACGCCCACGAGCAGCGGTATCGCGAGTACGCGTGTCCAGGTGAGCAGCGTCGGGAGATTCCAGTGCATGGTCCAGGCCGGAGCGCACGGCCCGGGTCGTTCGGCCGCATCCGCACCGGCGTCAGTGCAGTCGTCGATAGATTTCTTCGGCAAGCGTGCGCGAGACGCCTTCCACCGAGGCGAGGTCGTCGACGCTTGCCGCCATGATGCCACGCAGCCCACCGAAGCGCGCGAGAAGGCGCTGGCGGCGCTTCGGCCCGATGCCCTCGATTTCGTCGAGCCGCGAGCCCTTGCGCGCCTTCGCGCGGCGCGAGCGCATGCCGGTGATCGCGAAGCGGTGCGCCTCGTCGCGGATCTGCGCGACCAGCATCAGTGCCGCGGAATCGCGCCCGGGCGCGATCGGCGCACGCCCGTCGGCGAACACCAGCGTCTCGAGCCCCACCTTTCGGCCCTCGCCCTTGGCCACGCCCACCAGCGCCGAAACGTCCGCGCCGAGTTCCTCGAACACCTGCCGGGCGGCGCCGACCTGGGCCGCGCCGCCGTCGATCAGCACCACGTCGGGCAGCGCAGCGTCCGAATAGCGGCGCGCGAGCACCTGGCGCATCGCGCCCGGGTCGTCGCCGCCGACGATGCCCTCGATGTTGAAGCGGCGGTACTCGCCGCGCTGCATCGCGTGATGCTGGTAGACGACGCACGAGGCCTGCGTCGCCTCGCCCATCGTGTGGCTGATGTCGAAGCACTCAATGCGCAGCCGGTCGAGGTCGCCGCCGTCGTCCAGCCCGAGCAGGCCGGCGAGCGCGCGCGTGCGCTCCTTCTGCGAGCCCTCTTCCGCGAGCAGTCGCGCGATGGACAGTTCCGCGTTCTGCCGGGCGAGATCGAGCCATTCGCGGCGCACCCCCTGCGGCTGGCGGATCCACTGCACCGGATGGCCGGCCTGCTGCTGCAGCCAGTCGAGCAGCGCCTCGTCGGGCGCCGGGCCGTCGACCACCAGCACCGGCGGCACCGGCATCCCGTCGTAGTGTTGAGCGACGAACGCCTCGACGATCTCGGCGGGCGTGGCCGCCGCGCCTTCGGCGGCGTGCACCGGAAAGCTCGCCTTGTCGCCCAGGTGCCGGCCGCCGCGCACCATCGCCAGATTCACGCAGGCGCGCCCGCCGCGCACCACCGCGACGATGATGTCGGCGTCGACGTCCTGCCCGGTCTCCATCGACTGGCGCGACTGCAGCCGCGCCAGCGCGGCGAGCCGGTCACGCAGTTGCGCGGCTTCCTCGAAGCGCAGCTCGGCCGCCGCCGCCTGCATCTTCGCCTCGATGCCGGCCAGCACTTCGCGCTGGCCGCCCTGCAGGAAGCGCGCCGCGGCCTCGACGTCCTCGGCATAGGCGCGTTCGTCGATCAGCCCGACGCAGGGCGCGCTGCAGCGGCCGATCTGGTAGAGCAGGCACGGCCGCGAGCGGTTCGCGAACACCGAGTCTTCGCAGGTGCGCAGGCGGAACACTTTCTGCAGCGCCTGGATCGCCTCGCGCACCGACCAGGCGTTCGGGTACGGGCCGAAATAGCGGTTGCGCCTGTCGACCGCGCCACGGTAGTAGACGATGCGCGGGAACGCGTGGCCGGTCAGCTTCAGGTACGGATACGACTTGTCGTCGCGGAACAGAATGTTGTAGCGCGGCGCGGCGGTCTTGATCAGGTTGTTCTCGAGCAGCAGCGCCTCGGCTTCCGAGCGCGTCACCGTGATCTCGACCCGCTCGACGCGCTCGAGCATGTGCGCGATGCGCGGACTCTGCTGGCTGCGCGTGAAATACGAGGAGACGCGCTTCTTCAGGTCGCGCGCCTTGCCCACGTAGAGCACCGCGCCGCCGGCGCCGATCATCCGGTAAACGCCCGGTCGGTTCGGCAGCCGTGCGAGGAACTCGCGCAGGTCGAACGGCGGGGGCTGCGCGCCCTGCCCCTGCGGATCGTCCTTGCCGGCCACCTGCGTCGCGTCCGCTCAGCGGCGAAACAGCGCCCCGAGCCTTCGCGCGAAGTGCGCCGGCGGGCTCCAGTCGAGCCCGTCGAGCAACCGGTCGGCCAGCTCGGGGCGGTTGCACACCAGCACCATGTCGCAGCCGGCGGCGAGCGCCGCGCGTCCGCGCGCGACGATGTCGCCGGCCACCGCGGCTCCCTCCATCGTGAGGTCGTCGCTGAAGACGAGCCCGTCGAAGCCGAGCTTGCGGCGCAGGATGTCGCGCAGCCAGCGCCGCGAAAACCCGGCCGACAGCGCGTCGACCTGCGGGTAGACCACGTGCGCCGGCATCACCGACAGCAGCGTCTCGCCCAGCCACGCGTAGGGCGCGGCGTCGCCGGCCAGCAGCGTGTCGAGATCGCGCTCGTCGGTGGGCAGTGCGACGTGCGAATCGGCCTGCGCCCAGCCGTGCCCGGGGAAATGCTTGCCGCAGTTGGCCATGCCGGCGAGCAGCAGGCCGTGCGCGAGGCAGCGCGCGAGCATCGCCACGACGCGCGGGTCGGAGTGCAGCGCCCGGTCGCCGATCACCGCGGAGCGCCCCCAGTCGAGGTCGAGCACCGGCGTGAAGCTGAGATCGACGCCCACCTCGCCCAGTTCGGCGCCGATCGTGCGGCCGACCTCGGTGGCGCGCCGGCAGGCGCCCAGCACGTCGCGGTCCCACAGGTGGCCGAGTTCGCGCATCGGCGGCACCTGCGTGAAACCGGTGCGGAAGCGCTGCACGCGCCCGCCTTCGTGGTCGACGCAGATCAGCAGCTTCGGGCGGCGCAGCGCATGGATCTCGCCGCACAGGCGCGCGAGCTGCCGGCGCGATTCGAAATTGCGCGCGAACAGGATCACCCCGCCGACCAGCGGATGCATGAGGCGCTCGCGCTCGGTTGCGTCGAGCTTCGACCCCTGCACGTCGAGCACCACCGGCCCGCGCGCCCGACCGGCGGGTTCGCGGTGCGCCTCCGGTTCATCGTGCGCCACTGCACGCCGCATCACGGTCGCTCCTGTTCGATGATCACGAATGCCACTGCACTGTCGACCTCGTCCGACAGCGACACGTGCGCGACCAGCCCGCGCTCGCGCAGGTACGGCTCGAGATCGTTGCGCGCGCTCGCCACCGGCCGGCCGCGGGCGTCGTTGAGCACCTGCAGCGACTGCAGCGTCATCGGGGCGCGCAGCCCCAGCCCGAGCGCCTTGGAGAACGCCTCCTTGGCGGCAAAACGCTTGGCCAGATAGCGCGCGGCGTAGCCGTTGCCGTGGCCCGCCTTGCCGAGGCGGCGACCGTATTCGGCGAACTCGTCGGGCCCGAGCACGCGCCGCGCGAAGCGCTCGCCGTAGCGCTCGAGCAGGCCCTGCACCCGCTCGACCATCACGATGTCGGTGCCGATGCCGTAGATCATGCGCCGGGCCGCGCGGCGGCCTCGCGGATCAGCCGCTTCATTTCGCGCACCGCCTCGCGCATGCCGGTGAACAGCGCGCGCGAGACGATCGCGTGGCCGATGTGCAGTTCGCGCACGCCCGGCAGCGCGGCCACCGGCTGCACGTTGAAGTAGTTCAGCGCGTGGCCGGCATTGAAGCGCATGCCCAGCGCCCGGATCGCCTCGCCCGCCTCGCGCAGCCGCGCGAGCTCGGCGAGCACCGCGGCGCCCTGCGCGTCGCGCCCCTGCGAATGGAACGCGTGCGCATACGGGCCCGTGTGCAGTTCGCACACGCGCGCACCGATGCGCGCGGCGGCCTCCACCTGGCGCAGCTCGGCGTCGATGAAGACGCTGGTCACGATCCCGGCATCGGCCAGCGTCGCCACCACCTGCGCCAGCCGCTCGGCCTGCGAGACGATGTCGAGTCCGCCTTCGGTGGTGATCTCGTGGCGCCCCTCCGGCACGAGCATCGCCATCTCGGGGCGCAGCTGCAGCGCGATGCCGACCATCTCGTCGGTGGCCGCCATCTCGAGATTCAGCTTGATGTGCGTGAGCTCGCGCAAGCGTCGGACGTCTGCGTCCTGGATGTGGCGCCGGTCTTCGCGCAGGTGCACCGTGATGCCGTCGGCGCCGCCCAGGTGCGCCTCGACCGCCGCCCAGACCGGGTCGGGCTCGTAGGTGCGGCGCGCCTGCCGCACGGTGGCAACGTGGTCGATGTTGACGCCGAGTTCGATCATTGCGTGCGCTTCCGGGCCTCGGGGGCGATCGTTCAGAGCTTCTGCAGGTCGATCAGGATCTGCCGGGTATTCAGCGGCGCGCCTTCCAGATGATGCGAGAGAATCGCGCGCATCAGGTATTTTGCCTGCTGTCGGCCCGTGGCAGACGCGAATTGCCCCGTTGCCAGGTCGGCCAGCGTCGCGCCGCTGATCGACGCTTCGCCGCCGGCGGCACCGGGCGGCTCCCCGGCGACGAAGCCCTCCGACGGGCTCCACCGATACCGGCGATCGGGTTCGATCGGCCTGCCGGCAGCGTCGTGCGCGAGATCGGGCGCGTAGCCGATCTCGCGCAGCAGCTGCCATTCGAAGCGGCGCAGCGTCTCGTCGAGCGCCGACCCCTCGGCGAGCCGGGCGATCGCTTCGCCATAGGCGTCGAACAGCGGCGGATGCGGGTCTTCGCGCGGCAGCAGGCGCAGCAGCAGCTCGTTCAGGTAGAACGCGCACAGGAGCGCGTCGCCCTGCGGCGCCGCCTGGCCGCCGGTCCACTCGACGCCGGTGAGCGTGCGCAGCTCGCGCCGCCCCGACCAGGCCGCCAGCAACGGCTGGAACTGCAGCAGCACCGCGCGCAGCGTCGAGCGCGGACGCTTGGCCCCCTTGGCGACCGCCGCGATTCGTCCGTGCTCGCGGGTGAACAGGTCGACGATCAGGCTGGTTTCCCGGTACGGCGTCGAGTGCAGCAGCCAGGCCGGCTGCTGCGTCCTACTCGTAGCCATAGGCCCGCAGGCTCTGTTCGGTGCTCGCCCAGCCGGACTTCACCTTGACGAACAGCTCCAGGTAGACCTTGCCGCCGAAGAGCTTCTCGAGGTCGATGCGTGCCTCGGTGGCGATGCGCTTGATCCGCTCGCCGCGCGCGCCCAGCACGATCGGCTTCTGGCTTTCCCGATCGACCAGGATCGCCGCGTGCACGCGCCGCAGTTTCGGCGTCTGCTCGAAGCGCTCGATCTCGACCGTGCTGGCATAGGGCAGCTCGTCGCCGAGCTGTCGAAACAGCTTCTCGCGGATCAGCTCGGCCGCGAGGAAGCGTTCGCTGCGATCGGTGAGCGCGTCGGCCTCGTAGCGCGCCGGCCCCTCGGGCAGTCGGGCCGCGCACAGGTCGAGCAGCAGGTCGACCTGGCGCCCGGTGCGCGCGCTGATCGGCACCACTTCGTCGAAGTCGCGCACGTGCCGGGCCTGCTCGACCAGCGCCATGAGCCGCGCCTTGTCGGCCACCGCGTCGATCTTGTTCACTGCGAGCAGCACCGGCCGGTCGGCGGGCAGCAGGCGCGCGATCTGCGCGTCGGCCTGCGTCCAGCGACGACCGTCGCACAGCAGCACCACCACGTCTGCGTCTTCGGCCGCCTGCAGCGCGGTGCGGTTGAGCACCCGGGCGAGCGCTCCGCCGGTGCGCGTCTGGTAGCCCGGGCTGTCGAGGAACAGCAGTTGCGCGTCGGGCCGCGTCACGACCCCGACGATCCGGTGGCGGGTGGTCTGCGGACGATCGGAGGTGATCGACAGCTTCTGTCCCACCAGCCGGTTCAGCAGCGTCGATTTGCCGACGTTCGGACGGCCGATGATCGCGACGTACCCGCAGCGGAACATCCGGAGACCCGTCGGGAACGGAACGAATCCGTTTTCAGAACGTGTGAAGCAATCGGCCGCGCCCGGAAGGCACGCCAGGAAGCGCCCGAGCGAGGCGCAAAGCGCAGCCATATCGGCCGATATGGCGAGCATTTGCAACGAAGCACGGGCGCTTCCTGGCGTGCAAGACGGGAGCGGATGATTGCTTCACACGTTCTCAGGCAACGTGTGCCGGGCGCGGATCC
>JAANMU010002991.1_pt1 | contig 11615 bp, 13 predicted proteins | sample 7279701 | NCBI WGS metagenome assembly JAANMU01 (sample SAMN14094539, study PRJNA606508) | bioreactor metagenome | isolation source: A lab-scale SPAN reactor treating ammonium-rich wastewater day 57 | place: Ireland: Galway | collected 2017-03-13 | reverse complement strand
ATCACATCGTAGGAGATGATGAGCTTGTACCGGGGGATGATAACTTCGCGCTCCTCATCCGACATGTGTCACCTGTTCCCTTTCAGTTCATCTCATACGCCAACGGTTGCCGTTTCCTGCTCACAGACTTTACCGTGGTCTGCCGCTCCGTGCACGGAGAGCAAAGCCCACGCACAGGGGCTTATGCCCATATCCCGGCGATGGCTGTGCCGCAGGCCGGGCAGACGCCATCCGCGCCGAGGCGGTTGTGCAGGATGCGGTAGCCATTGCGCTCGATCAGCGTCGCCTGGCAGGCCGGGCAGCGCGTGTCCTCCCATTCTTCCGAGTGGCCGGGCCGGTTGCCGGTGTAAACGTGGTGCAACCCGGCCTCCATCCCGATCTCGGCAGCCCTGACTAGCGAGCGGGCCGGGGTACTGCCCCGGTCGGTCATCCGGTATGTCGGGTAGAAGCCCGTCACGTGCCAGGGGATATCGGCAGAGACCGAGCGGATGAAACGTGCAGCATCCCACAGCTCATCGTCGCTGTCATTCATATCAGGGATGACCAGCGTTACCACTTCCACCCACATGCCCAGCGCGTGCGCCTGCTGGATCGTGTCGAGCACCGGTTGGAGCCGCCCGCCGATGATGCGCCGGTAGGTTGCGTCGTGCATCGTCTTGAGGTCGATCTTGTAGCCATCCAGCCAGGGCGCAAGGTAGGCTAACACTTCCGGGGTGGCGTTGCCATTTGAGACGTACAGGGTGCGCATCCCGGCCTGCCGCGCCAGTTTGAAGATCGCGACAGCCCACTCGGAGGTGATGAGCGGCTCATTGTAGGTGCTGGCGATGCTCTGCGCGCGATGCCGGCGTGCCGTTGTTACCAGTTCGGCGGCGGTCACTAGCTCAGGAGCAAGGCCCGCCGCGTCATCGCGCAGCGCCTGCGAGGTCAGCCAGTTCTGGCAGAAGTCGCAGTGGAAGTCGCAGCCCAGCATCCCAAAGCTGAATGCCGCCGTGCCGGGCAGCACGTGGAAGAACGGCTTCTTCTCGATCGGGTCAACCTGGGCAGTGGCTATGTAATTCTGGGGAACGTACAGCACCCCACCCCGATTGAAGCGCACCTTGCAAATGCCCCGCCTGCCATCTTTGATCAGGCAGCGGTGCGCGCAGGCCGTGCAGCGCACCTTGCCGCTCTCTAGTTCGGCAACTTCGACCAGGTCGCCGGGGGCCGTCAGGCTGTCCAGCAGTTCGCCGAGCGTCTGTGTCCGCAGGCTCATCATCTTCCCATTTCTACCGGACTCTCCTTGCCTGCATTGTAGCATACTTCGCCTGTCCGGCTTGCGGACAAGAGTCCCCGTATCCATGCTGCCATGCGCTTTTATAACTATTTTCCAACTGAATCCAACCCCTTGTTGTATTGCCTCTCTGGCTGGATAAGAATAGACTCAGGGCAGCTAGGAATCGAACATATGGTCGAAGGAGGCAGCGCATGGCGTCCCGTGCCCAAACTCTGTATCCTGACTTTGCGGTGACCCGCCTTGGCCGCCAGCTCGGCAATCGCTGGGCCGAGCTGGTCGAGCAGGTCAGCCACCTTCCTTATGCCGACCCGCACGCGATGGCCTATAGCCTCACCATGCGCCAGCTACAGCGCCTGCGGGGCACCGAGCCCCGCGAGCGCCACAACCCCTTCTGCGCGGCCTGTGCAATGCGCCTGGTAGCCGACTTCCAGGGCGGCGAAGCGACGCTGCTTGACGTTTACTACGAGAACCTGGCCGAGATCATGCGCACCTCCAGCGCCATGCAGAGGCAGGCACGCGCTCGCCGCCTCCAGGCGCAGGCAGCTTAGCGGTCACCACCGGGCGCTGCAACCGGAGAGGCGGCCTGTATCAGATAGCCGCCTCTTTTGATTCTTTATCCGCATTGTCTATACTTGACCATACGGCCTGCCGGGAGATCAGCCCGGCCTGGAGGAGGAGTACGCTATGCTGCGTGGTGACAAGCCGGAAGCCGAGTTGCGCTTTGAGTTGTTCACCTGGGGGCTGGTACTGATCACGGCGGCTATTATCTACCTGACCCTTTTCCCCATTCTGCCCTCACTGATCCTGTTCATTCCCGGCTTGATCCTGCTGGGATCGGCCATCTTTCAGGACCTCCAGCCCGGCTGGCGGGTAAGCTGGCTGACGTACCTGCTCGCCGTCATCGTCGTGGCGACCGGGCTGGCGGGCATCGTCAACACGCTGCTGGGCGAGATGGTCAAGTTGCCCTGGCTGATTGTTGCAGTAGTCCAGTTTGGCCTGGTGCTGATCATCAAGGCGATCTACGACCCGACCCCGCATTGAGCACGCTGCTTGGCAACGCGCTAGGACCGCAGCCAGGATTGGATGACCAGGCACGTCATTGTGTCGAGCACACCCTCAAACGACCGGATACGCATTACCGTGTCGTTGATCCCCTGCAAATCCTTGGACTCGACATGGGCCACGCAGTCATACGGGCCGTGGATCAGGCTTGCCTCGATGATAAGCGGCTCCCCCTGCAACCGCTGTATCACCGCGGCGGTGTCCTGTGGCTTGACGTTTAGCATGATATAGGCACGCATGTGCGCCTCCTCGCTCTTGCCTGAAATCGTGCCGGTGCTTCTTCTCTAACCCCATCATATCACGGGTTCAGGCTCAGGAGGGGTACTTGTCAGCGGGTAGCGACCACGATCAGGCGGTGGGTGTAGGTGTTGCGCGGCCAGCAGGTGACGAGCGTCAGCCGGTCGTCGGGGGTGTCGTTAATCCACTGGGCGTTCTGCATCCGCACTTCGTACGGCTGGCCATCCTCCTCCAGCAGCATGATCTCGGAGACAGTGTAGGAGAAAACACCGTACTCGCTCCAGACTGCGATCTCCTCCCCACCGGAGAGCTTCTCCAGATCGCCGAAGACGGCTCCAAAGAGGTTGTTGTGCCCGGCCATGACGGTGTTGCCTGCCCAACCGGGTTCGGCAGAGGTGGAATCCCATCCGACGGCGAACGTGTTCGGCACCAGCATCCGCCAGACGGGCACGCCGTCCACATCGCGCCTGCGCGGGCTGTAGGCCATAACCGGCGCTTCGAGGCCGATGGCCGGGATGCTGATCCAGTAACGCTCGTCTCCCCGGCTTGGCCCTGCCCCCTCCCCCGCCGGGCTTGGGGCAGTAGGCGTCAGACGCACCGAGGGGATAGCGACAAGGAGCGTTGGCGTCGGGCCAGCGGGAAGGGTGGGCAAAGGTCCTTCGGCGGCGGGTTGCATCTCCTGCGGGGTCGGCGTGGCCGGGAGCGGATTGATCTGCGCTTGCTGCGTGGCCGCCACGCGGAACGCTTCCGGCGGCCCGCTGGCAGCCGCCAGCCGCGGGGGCACGGTGATGGCCAGGTAGGTAGCCAGCGCTGTTGCAGAGACCAGCATGAGCAGGCCTCCGGCTGCCGTCAGGGGATGTATAAACCGCCCCTGCGGGCGGAATGCGCCAGGGGCGGTCGAGATGCGGGATAATCTGTGCCTGCGTGACATGGGGGTGCGGGTACGTCAGGCCAGGGCGTTCTTACTCCGGCGCTGGCCGACCATGACCAGAGTAGCGCCGAGCGCCAGCAACACGACCAGCCCTGCAATCATCACAGCTCCGGGCACAGGCCCGCCGGAAGCGGGCAGCGCCGTCCCCTCAGGAACGATTCCAAACGAGAGGTTGTGCGTGTCCCCCGGGTTCCTGATGATGACCTCGACGGTTACGTCCGCTACCTCGACATCAAAATACCCCGGCGGCACCTCGATCACCGAGACGGTGTAGGTCGCCGGGTTCAGGTTGATGCTGAACGAGCCATCATCCGCCGTATTGATGACCGTGCTCCAGCCATCGGCTGTGGCAAAGCTGACTCGCGCATCTTTGATGCCTGGGTCGCCTTCGTCGCGCGAGCCGGTGGCATTCCTGTCCGCGTAGACGATGCCTGAAATAGTGCCTTCGCTCTGCGCTGTAGCGGGGACAGCGCCCATCACCAGCGACGCAGCCAGGCCCAGGGCCAGCGCGCCGAACAGCGAGATCAAGGTGTGTTTAGCCACGATCCCTCCCGGTATCATCCTTAGTCGAGCATGCCCCTGCGCCACTGGCGCGGGCTTACTGGATCGATTGTACCCCCACTGCCAGACTGCCGCAAAAGCTATCCCAATCACCCGGCATCGCTCCTAACCATGTTAAATGGCCGTTAAAACGAACCTCATCCCTGCCTGTGTCGGTTGCGACTTTGTTGTCCTGTGCTACAATACGTGTATAGAAGAAGGATAACCAACGCCGGGGGAGTTCCCTCGGCGGTTGGCTATACCGCCATGGTGGCGGTTTGGTGGGCATTTGGAGAGGGATTGGCTGGATTGCGAATAAGGCGTCCTGTGTGACTGAGGTTCGTCCCCTACGGCTGCGTGATCTACCATTCGCGTACCGCATGGTCGGGCAGGGCGTGAGTTTCGATGCCCAGTTCAGCCTGACGGTTGGTGACGATGGGCTGCGTCACGCGCTGCTGACCGGGATTGGCCGGATGCAGGCCTACGTCCTGCGCCAGCCGGGCACCAGCGCGCTCGGCCAGCTTCGTTTCTTGGCTGGCGAGCAGCATGCCCGGCTGGCATACGTTGCCCCGGCGCTTGAGGAAGGAACCGACCGGGCGGACTGGCTGTGTCTGCTCGATGGGCTGGCGGTCATGGCGGGCCAGCGCGGTGCAGTCACGGTCACCGCCGAGGTAGACCCGGCAGCGCCAGAGTTTGAGGTGCTGCGCCGTGCCGGGTTCGCAACGTACGCGCGCCAGGGACTTTGGGTGCGTCCGCCTGCTCCACTGGAGCCATCCACCCTCTCGCTGCGTCCGGCAGAGCCTGGCGACAAGTACGCGCTGCTGGGGTTCTATAACTCGCTCGCTCCGGGGCTGATCAAGCACGTCGAGCCACCCCCTACCGCCGCCGACGCCTGCTACGTGCTCGACGGCCCGCGCGGGGTGGCCGGGATGGTGGCGGCCTATCAGGGAGGACAGGCCACGCTGGTCGAGGCCTACGTGGCTCCCGATGGCCCCCTGGGGCCGCGCCAGTTTCTGAATGCGGCGTTGGCCGCCGCGCAGGCTGATAGACGCCGCGTGTTCTGCCGGATGCGGGATTACATGGGCTTACCGGCCACGGTGCTGGACGATGGCGGCTTTGAGCATCTGGCATCACAAGCGGTGATGTTCCGCCATACGGTGGTATGTGTCGTAAACCGGTCATATAAGCTCAAGGAGAAAGTCGATGGCGGCGTCCCGCTGCCCACGTCCATGATGGGTTTGGAAGACGAAGCGCTGTCAGCAATCCCCCTGCCGCATGAGGGGATCAGAATATAGGGTAGGCATGAATCAAAAACGCATCACTGATGATTTAACGAGTCTGTTGGCCGTTCTCCCACCGGAGATAGCCGAAATTCTGGTTCAGATGGATCGGAATGATGAGCTGGTAGAGGTAATCTTAGACCTGGGCCGCGTGCCGACTGCGCGTTACACGGATGGCGAGTACGCCCTGCTGGACCGCGAGGTGACGCAGGCCGACCTCGACCTGGTTGTTATGCAGCTGGGCGAGTTCGACGCCGATAACCGGGCCGGGATCGAGCGTACCCTGCACCGCATCTCGGGCATCCGCAACCGCCGGGGCGACGTGGTCGGCCTGACGTGCCGTGTTGGCCGGGCGGTGTTCGGTACTATCGACATCATCCAGGACATCATCCAGGCGGGCAAGAGCATCCTGATCCTGGGCAAGCCGGGGGTTGGCAAGACGACGATGCTGCGCGAGGCCGCCCGCGTGCTGGCTGAGTCCAAGCGGGTGGTCGTCGTCGATACCTCGAACGAGATCGGCGGTGACGGCGACATCGCGCACCCGGCGGTTGGCAAGGCCCGCCGGATGCAGGTGCCCATGCCCAGCCTCCAGCACGAAGTGATGATCGAGGCGGTCGAGAACCATAACCCTGAGGTGATCGTCATCGACGAGATCGGGCGCGAGTTAGAGGCGCAGGCGGCCCGCACCATCGCCGAGCGCGGCGTGCAGTTGATCGGCACTGCGCACGGCATCACGCTTGACAATCTGCTGCTGAACCCGACCCTTTCCGACCTGGTTGGCGGCATCGAGAGCGTGACGCTCTCCGACGAGGAGGCGCGGCGGCGCGGTACGCAGAAGACCGTGTTGGAGCGCCGCGCCCCGCCCACCTTCGACGTGCTGATCGAGCTTCAGGAGCGGGATACACTCTCCGTCCATCCGGACGTGACGCAGTCCGTCGATGCTATGCTGCGCGGCCTGCCTCTGGAGCCGGAGATCAGGCGGCGCGGGCCGGGGGGTGAGGTGACCATTGAGGCGGCCAAGATGCCCGCCTTCGCACCCCGCAGGAACCGGAACGCGCAGACGGGCTTCCGGGCCAACCGGGGCAGCAACGGCGGGCAGGGGGCAGTCCGGAACGGTGGGCGCAGTGCTCCGGAGGCCCCGGTTGTGCCGTCTGGTACTGCGCGGCGCACGCGGGTGTACCCGTACGGCATCGCGCGCAATCGTCTGATTGAGGCGGCGGACAGCTACAAGCTGGCGATAGAAGTCGTCGATGGGCTGGATGAGGCGGATGTGCTGCTGACGCTCAAGAACTTCTACCGGCGGCGTCCGCGCGTCGTGTCCGACGCCGAGCAGCGGGGTGTGCCGATCTATGTGCTCCGCTCAAACACGATCTCCCAGATCGAGGAGTTCCTCATCGACTTCTACAACGTGGGGACAGGGGGCGGTGACAACCCCCGCCAGCGCGCCATGCGCGAGGCGCAGGAGGCGATCCACGCGGTGCTCAACGGCGCGCCAGCGGTCGATCTCAACCCGCAGAGCACGACCCTGCGTCGCTACCAGCACGAACTGGTGCGCCAGGCTAACCTGAGTTCGCACAGCTACGGCAAGGAGCCGCGCCGCCACGTCCGTGTTTACCGTGAGTGACGGCCGGTCAGACGATGTTCATCACATTTGAGGGCCCCGATGGTTGTGGCAAGACGACGCAGATAGCCCTGCTGGCTGACTATCTCGACGAGCAGGGCTACCCTGTTGTCAAGACGCGCGAGCCAGGCGGCACGCCAATCGGTGAGCAGATCCGCCAGGTGGTGCACAACCCAACCAATCAGGAAATGGCCGCGCAGGCCGAGGTGCTGCTGTACTCGGCTTCCCGTGCCCAGCTTGTTGAGCAGGTGATCCGCCCTGCCCTGGCCGGGGGCAAGGTTGTGCTGTGCGACCGTTTCTACGACAGCACGCTCGCCTATCAGGGTTACGGGCGCGGGCTTGACCTGGCGCTATTGCGCCAGCTCACCAGGTTCGCTGTAGGGGGGCTGCGCCCCGACCTGACCATCTACATCGATGTGGACCCTGAGATGGGGCTGCGCCGCCGTCAGCAGGACGGGCAGAGCGAGTGGAATCGTCTGGACGCGGCCACGCTGGATTTTCACCAGCGGGCGCGCGCTGGATACCACGAGTTGATCGCCGCCGAGCCGGGGCGCTGGGTGGTTGTGGATGGTCTGCCCGACATAGCGACTATCCATGAGGAGATAGCTCGCCTGGTGGTCGAGCGGCTCGCCCGCCGGATTACCCCCTGAGCGTCCGGCCCGGCGCGTTCACAGGCCTGCGCCCAGCGAATCCCCCAGACCCGCATCAGTGGGCAGCGACTCTTCTATCGATTCCGGGCTTTCGCCCGCCTCCAGCCGCTCGATGACCTCGGCCATCTCCGGCCCGGCGTCCTCCCCGATCTCGCCTGCCATCTCGCGCATCAAGCGTCCCATCGCGCGCGGATCGTCCTCGTCGATACCCCCCAACCGGGATGGATCGGCCAGCCGCTCCAACCGCGCCTCCTCGCTGGTGAGGATCGCCACGCGCCGGATCACGCGGCTCAGTTCGGTGGACTGGCAGCGCGGGCAGCGCGGGTCGGCCTCGTCCACATCGCCGATGCGCCCAAACGCCAATGTGAAGTTGTGGCCGCACGCTTTGCAGCGGAAGTCGTAACGCGGCATCGTGTTCCTCGCTCAGAACCCCTTGACCCCCTGGTTGGCAACCTTGGCGTCCTCAACGTAGCGGCGCGGCATGGCGAGGCTGTTCCAGCCTCCTGCCTCCTGCAAGGCGAACGGGTCGGTGCCGCTGTGCGCGGCGTGAGTTGCCCAGTAATGGCGGCAGTCGTGCGCACTCAGGCCTTCGACGCCTACCTGTTTGCCCAGCCAGCGCACGCGCTTCGTGATCGCGCGCTCGGTCATTCCGCTCCCGGTCAGCGCGCCGCCCTTCTGGCTGCCGCGCAGCAGCCGCCCCTGGCGGGGTGCATCCCCGCTCGTGAACCATGCATATACTGCGCGCAAGGTGTCAGCCGTCAGGCGGTGAACCTGTTCCTTGTCTACTTTGGGCCGGTAGAAGCGCAGCGTTCCCGCTTCCGGGTCGATGTGATCGACCTCGATGAGTGCCACCTCACCGCAGCGCAGGCCGTGATCGAGCAGCAGGCACATCAGCAGCGCGTCACGCCGCCCCTGGGGGGTGCTGGGCTGGCTCTTTAGCGCGGCGGCCTGCTCCGGCGTCAGCCGGGCGGGCGTGGCTTTCTTGCTGCCCAGGCGCGTCACGCGGCGCTTCTGGTCAACACGCTTGCTCTCGCGGCGGCTGTAGCCCACCACCTGCCGGATCATGGCGTGCTCGTGGGAGTCGATTGCCCCGGCCTTGAAAGCCAGCCTGGCGTACGTCTTGATCGTCGAGAGGCGCACGTTGACGCTGCCGACCGCGTAGCCCCCGGCCAGCATCCACCGCTTGAAGGCCTCGACAATGCCCCACGTCAGGCCGCGCCATGGCTCCGGAGACTCTCGCAGCAGGTCGCCCTCGGTGCTGACCCCCGCCTCGTTCAGAAACTCCGCAAACAGGCGCAGGTCGGCGGCCTGCCGCCGCAGCGTGTTGTCGGCGCGGCGGGCCAGGTAATCGGAGAATACGCCCTGGGCTGCGGCGAAGTTGGCTGCCGAACCGGCGCGGGCCAGCGCGCTGGCGTCGAACGCAGCGAAGGGGGCGAGCGCCGTTTCGTCTGTGTCACGCTCACCGGTGACGGCAGGCAGGTCAAGCGGATCAGGCTCGGTGGCGGGCATAGGCAGGCATCCTCGTTCTGGCTCTGCATAATCGGAACCTATTCTAGGGGCGCGCTGGGCTGCTTGTCAAGCCAGCTTGCCTGCTTAGAACGCACGTGCTATGCTAGGGGCTGCGCGGTGCGGTATCAGGAGGGAGGGCGGGATGACGCTTGAGTTCCACAAGCTGACCAGGCAGGTTGACCAGATGGGGCAGGTTTTGGCCTCCCAGGAAGAGGAGATCGAGAGCCGGGTTGCCATCGCCATCCAGATTCTGGAGGCGCACGCCGATGAGGCATTCCTGCCGTATATCCAGCAGCGCGTCCAGGACGCGGTGGACAAGGATGCGGGTTACCGGGGCGCGCGGCCGCTCGATGAGCCGGTGATGCAGGCTTACCCCCCTGCTCCGCTGCCTGAGTCTGCGACGATCATTGCCACCGACGGGTCGCAGATTCTGCCAAGGCCGCACGGCCCGGCGCTCTACTACCTGATCAACACCGGCACGATTGCCGTGCATCACGGCAGCGGCCAGCCACCCGAGATCGACAGCGAGCCGTTCCTGTACTACGAGCCTGGCTTCATGTACACCCAGGATCGCAACCTGGTCACGCCCGCAACCGTCAATGCGCGCCGCACCATCCTTGAGATCGCGGCGCTCGCCGAGCATGCCTGGCTGCGGCGCGGCGAACCCCGCCCGCTCGTTGCGCTGCTGGACAACCCGCTCCTGCTGATCGGGCTGAGCCAGGAAGTGCCCGACCGCGACCAGTTGCGCGGCCTCTACTTCAGCGCCATGTCCCGGCTGATGGAGGTCAAGGCCGGGCTTGCGGGCTACACCGACCGGCCCCGCAGCCGCTACGTCACCGGGCTGCTGCACCTGCTCGACCTGCCGGAGAACGAGGTTTCGCGCACGGCGCTGGCAACTGACGGTCGCATCGAGGGGGTATTCGATTCCCAGGTGTTCCGTCGCCTGCTCAAACCTGCCGAGCGGTCGGCCCTGTTTGTGCAGATGTCGCCGCAGAACAAGGAGTTCAGGCGCGTGGGGGGCGAGACGCACGAAATCACCTTCTTCTACCTGAACGTGGCTGCGCCGGATGAGCCTTGCTGCACGGTGCGCGTCGAGGTGCCGATGTGGGTTGCCGAGGACCGGGCGCTGATCGCTGAGATGCAGGCGCTGATCTACCAGCAATCCCAACAGCTTGTATCGCGCTACCCCTATGTGCTGACGCGCGCCCACGAGCTGGCAGTAGTCAAGCACGAGGAGGCGCGCCAGCTTGAGCTGATGATCCAGGTGACGCTCGCGCATCACGGCCTGGACGCGGCGGAGAGCGAGAAGCAGGCTGGTAAGGACGCAGTCGGCGGGCCACGGACGCGCTTCCAGGTACGCTAGCGGTATAATCGGATTTGCGAAGTGTTTGCTGACGGTCAGAACGAGGAAGCCAGATCATGGGTATAGATGAAGCCTGGACCGGGCCAATCGGCCACGTGCTGCGCGCCAGCACAGCCGGATTCTCGGCTGGGGCGCGTGTCAACCAGCTTGGTGCTCCGGCGTTTGGCATGATCGTCCGCGCGCAGCCGCGCTCCGACGACCGGGAGATTGTCTACGGGCTGCTGTACGATATCCACATCGACGACGACCCGTTGGTGCGGCAGCTTGTGCTGGCCGATGCGGTGAGCGACGAGACGATCAGCGACCAGCGGCATCACCGCATCGTGCCGCTGGAGATGAGCGTGCTGGCGATTGCCTACCGTCACTATGATGGCACGGTGCGGCACATGCTCCCACCCCGCCCGCCGCTCAGCCTTGACCCCGTCTACCTGTGCGACGCCGAGGAGATCAGGGCCGTCGCAACCCGCTTTGACTTCTTCCGGCTCGTGCTCAACGCTTCCCAGGTTCCCAGCGAGCAGCTTCTTGCTGCTGCGCTGGTCATCGCCGCCCAGACCCTGCCCGAAAGCGAGCAGTATGGCTTTCTTGTCGAGGCCGGGCGGGAGGCGGCCCGCCTGTTGAGCGGCGACCTGGCGCGGCTGGACTACCTGCTCAAGCTGGTTTACCCGGCGTAGCGCCGAGGTGAGGCATGATGGCTAAGAAACCCGCAAACCAATTGGATGACTTCTTCGGTGTCCGGTCGCCGCGCCTCGGCGTGGTGACGGGCGGCGCGCTGAGCAAGGGGTTGGACGTCAAGCTCGACCCGCAGACGGACATCGAGGAGTTGGCGGTCGGGCGCTACGTGGTGGTGCACGGCGAGCGCCGCCGCTTCTTCTGCATGATTACCGACATCGGGCTGGCGAACACCAACACCCAGATCACGCTCACCCCGCCGGACGTGCAGGCCAACCCCTACCTGGCTGACGTGTACACCGGCACGACCGCCTTCGGCACGATGCACGTCGCGCCGATGCTGATCATTCGCCAGGATGGCGGCGTCGAGCCGGTGCGTACCGTGCCGCCGCATTTCCGCGAGGTGTGGACGGCCACCGAGCGGGATATCAACGACGTATTTGGGGACGAAGACGAGACGCACTTTAACATCGGCTCACC
>JAANMU010002985.1_pt1 | contig 11629 bp, 7 predicted proteins | sample 7279701 | NCBI WGS metagenome assembly JAANMU01 (sample SAMN14094539, study PRJNA606508) | bioreactor metagenome | isolation source: A lab-scale SPAN reactor treating ammonium-rich wastewater day 57 | place: Ireland: Galway | collected 2017-03-13 | reverse complement strand
CGGCGGGGATTCCCGTCGCCGACAACCAGAACGCGCTGACCGCGGGCCCGCGCGGGCCGGTGCTCGTGCAGGACTGGCAACTGTTTGAAAAGCACGCCCACTTCAACCGCGAGCGCATCCCCGAGCGCGTCGTGCACGCCAAGGGTTCGGGCGCGTACGGCACGCTGACCATCACGAACGACATCACGCGCTACACCCGGGCGTCGATCTTCGCAAAGGTCGGCAAGACCACGCCGTGCTTCCTGCGTTTCTCGACCGTGGCCGGCGAGAAGGGCGCGGCCGACGCCGAGCGTGACGTGCGCGGCTTCGCGCTGAAGTTCTACACCGACGAGGGCAACTGGGATCTCGTCGGCAACAACACCCCCGTCTTCTTCATCCGCGACCCTTACAAGTTTCCGGATTTCATCCACACGCAAAAGCGCGATCCGCGCTCGAACCTGCGCAGCGCCACGGCGATGTGGGACTTCTGGTCGCTCTCGCCCGAGAGCCTGCACCAGATCACGATTTTGTTTTCCGATCGCGGCCTGCCCCTCAGCTACCGCCACGTGAACGGCTACGGCAGCCACACCTACAGCCTCATCAACGCGGCGGGCGAGCGGTTCTGGGTGAAGTTCCACTTCAAGACCGTGCAAAAAATCCAGTGCATGACGGACGAGGAAGCGGAGAAGCTGGTCGGCGCGGACCGCGAATCGCACCAGCGCGACCTGTTCGAATCGATCGAGCGGGGCGATTTTCCGCGCTGGAACATGAAGATCCAGGTGATGACCGAGGCCCAGGCCGACCAGACCTCGTACAACCCCTTCGACCTGACGAAGGTGTGGCCGCACGCCGAGTTTCCGCTGATCGACGTGGGCGTGCTCGAGCTGAACCGCAATCCCGAAAACTACTTCGCCGAGGTCGAGCAGGCGGCGTTTTCGCCGGGCAACGTGGTGCCGGGCATCGGCCACAGCCCCGACAAGATGCTCCAGTTCCGCATCGTGTCCTACGCCGACGCGCACCGCTACCGGCTGGGCGTCAACCACGAGGCCCTGCCGGTCAACCGGCCGCAATGCCCCGTGCACAGCTACCACCGCGACGGCGCGATGCGCTTCGACGGCAACGGCGGCGGCCAGGTGAACTACGAGCCCAACAGTTTCGGCGGCCCGGCGCAGGACGCGGCTTTTCGCGAGCCGCCCCTGCCGATCGCGGGTGACGCCGACCGCTACGACCACCGCGACGGCAACGACGATTTCACGCAGGCGGGCAACCTCTATCGCCTGATGCCGCAGGCCGAGCGTGATCGCCTGCACAAGGCCCTCGCCGGCGCCATGCGCGGCGTGCCCGAGGAGATCATCGCGCGCCAGCTCGCGCACTTCGAGAAAGCCGACCCGGCCTACGCGGCCGGCATCCGCGCCGCGCGCAAGGCCCTGGGCTGACGCGCGCCGCGCACATCCTCCCTCCTTTTTCGCGCCCGGCGGCCACCAAGCCGCCGGGAGTTTTTTGCGCGCTTTTCACTCCCCGCGCGCGGGAGTATGTTGTGGGTCTTCGTGTCGAGCCAACTGGAGTGCGTCATGATTCGTGAGGCGTGGGTGCGTTGGGCGGTGTTCGCTGTGGTTTCGATGATGGTGTTCTCGGTCGGTTGCGGCTGCGGCGACGATGACGACGACGATTCGGGCGGCCCCGCGCCGGGCGACGACGACGCCACCGATGATGACGCGACCGACGACGACGCGACGGATGACGACACCGGCGACGACGACACGTTTCCGCCGCTGCCGGACGACGACGATGACGACGCGGGCAGCTGGGTTCCGTCCTCCGTGGAACCCATCGAGGTGCATCCGCTCCAGCGCGGGCTCGCCACGCTGCGCGGCCTGATCCACATGCACTCCGTCTATTCGCACGACGCGTGCGACGGCATGCCCTTCGTGGACGGCCACCCCAACTGGCCGTGCTTCAACCAGCTCCGCGCGGCGATCTGCCAGACGAATCAGCAGTTCGTCTTCCTCACCGACCACGACGATCCCTTCGTCAACTACGAGTTCCCCGAAGTGCTGCTCTACGTCGGGGAAGAAGGCGACGAGCTGCTCTACGAGGACGGCGACCCCTTCGCCAATGTCCTCACCTGCCCCGACGGCAACCAGGCCATCGTGACCGCGGGCAACGAGAACAGCCTGATGCCGCTGGGACTGCGTCGCATGCCCGACGGCGACGCCGCCGCGCGCAGCGCGGTGCTGAACGGCGAGACGGTGGACGCCGTGAACGCGATGAAAGACCTGGGCGCGGCGGTCTTCGTGCCGCACTCCGAAGGCTGGACGACGGACCAGATCCTCGCGCTGCCTGTCGATGGTCTCGAGGTCTACAACCTGCATGCGAACATCGACCCGAGCATTCGCGAGGACTATCTCGGCCTGCCCTCCCTGAGTTTCATCTTCGACATCCTGGACATGATCACGCCGCTCGACCAGGCCGCGCACGCCGACCTGTTCCTGCTCGCGTTCCTGTCCGAGAGCGCCCCTGCGCGGGCGCACTGGGACAAGGTGCTTTACGAGCGCCGCACCGTCGTGAGCATCGCGACCGACGCGCACCGAAACGCGCTGCCGTTCCCGCTGCTGGACGGCGACCGCGCCGACAGCTACCGGCGCATGATGCGCTGGTTCGCCAACTACGTGCTCGTCGGCGAACGCAGCATCGAAAAGATCGAGGAGGCCGTGCATCTGGGGCGCATGTACGGCGCGTTCCAGGTCTTCGGCGAGCCGGTGGGCTTCGACTTCCACGCCGAGGTCGGCGAGGAGACGTTCGAGATGGGCGACGAGGTCCCCGCCGCGGACAGCCCGACGCTCGTCGTGAAAGCGCCGACGATGATCAACATGCCGGCCGACGCGGAGACGCCGGACATCACGATCAAGCTGTGGCGCGCGAACGGCGCCGGCGGCGAGCTGATCGAGTCGTCCGACACGGGCTCGATCGAGGTGCCCGCGGACGAGGCCGGCGCGTATTACGTCACGGCGACGATCGTGCCCAATCACCTCGCGCGCTGGCTGGGCGACGACGCCGACAAGTTCGTCCGCGAATACCCGCTGATCTACGCGAACGCGATCTACCTGACGGCGGACTGAGCCGCCGGGGCGCGACGCGGGGGAGGATCGCATGACGGCAGTCCGAATCGTCCAGGTCGTCAGCGCATTGATCTTCGTGTTCGCGTTCGGCGGATGCGTATCGGACGATGCAGGCGAGGACAACGAGGCGAACCGGCCGATCCCGGCTGGCGATGACGACGATACCGGAAGCGACGCTGACGACGACACGTGGCCGCCGCTGCCGGACGACGATTCGTTTTTGGACGATGACGCATCCGACGATGATTCGGATGACGACATCGACGACGATAACGGCGACGACGACACGCTGCCGCCGAACGATCCGAACCCCAACGCCAAGGCCGACGCGTTTCGGCTTTTCTACCGCGAGCGCACGTCGCGCATCGCCCTCGCCTTCAACCGCTTCGCGCTCTCCGGCGACGCGGTCTTCGGCGCGGCGATCGGCAAGAACTTCGTCGCGCGCACGGGGAACGAATACGAGGTCGTGCCCGGTCCGAACGACAACAACCCGATCGGCATGTCCACCTGGGGCGCGTGGAAGCTCTATCAGGCGATCGGCGGGCGCGATCTGGAGCTCACGCTCATCCGCATGTTCGAAGGGCTCGCGTTCTACGAGGCGGTCACCGGCCACCCGGGTCTGACCGTGCGCGAGGCGCTGCCGGGCTGGACGCGCGTGATGGACGGCGTGGCGGACACGGTGACGCGCACGCGCGACGGCGCGCCGATCGGACTGCCCGAGCCCAACGACCCGGCGCTGGAGCAGGAGATCCTCGACACGTTCTACGACGGCATCGTCGTGACGTACCGCGAGGACCCGCTCGAGTACTACTTCAACTTCAAGCCCGTGAACGAGCTGAACGACTTTTCCATCACGTTCGTCTTCGAGGAGCTGCCGAACTACCTGCGTATCAGCAACTGCTGCTCGTCTTGGATGCGCACGCAAAAGGGCGACTGGATCGGCGCGTGGTGGGGCAACCACAACTCGCGCGACAACATGACCGACTACGTGATGGGCTACATCGCCGCGTTCGAGGCCGAAGCCGTGCGTGGTCTGCCCGCCGATCTCGCCGCCGCGGCGACGAAGGCCGCGAACGCCGCGCGCCGCGTGGGCGACACGACGGTGGCGAACGGCAACATCCAGATGACGGTGGACGAGCGCTTCGATTACGACACGCTCAGCCCCGCGGGGGAGGTCGGCCCCGACGGCCTGTCGAGCTGGCAGGATCTGGGCAGCATCAGCTCGTGCCCGATGGCGTATTTGGCCAAGGCGATCTCGACGCCGGGGCTCTCGTCGCCGGTGCCGCCGGTGCCGCTGCCGGGGGCGATCGAGCGCGACTGGCTGATCGACCTCTTCCATCAGATCGGTATCGACCTGCCGCTGCCGGTTTGGGACTGCCGTTCGGTGGACGACGCATTCGTCGGAATGACGTGGGGCGACATTCTCACGCTCGAAATCTTCGGCACTCCGCTGCCCGACGTGCTGCGCAATCTCGCCGCGATCTTCCCCGACCTCTTCCCCGATCTGTTCGGCGGGATGATGGACGACTTCAAGGAGCTCGAACTCGGCGCGGTGGGCCTCGCCGAATACGCGCAGCTTCGCGGCGACGGCGAGCTGTACGAGGAGTCGCGGCAAACGCTGTGGCACCTGATCGAGATCCAGCGCCTCTTCGCCGAGATCGTGTACGGCCTGGGCGCCGACGCCGCCTTCGCCGCGCGGTACGACGCCGCGCGCGGGCCGGGCTCGCTCGCCGCATCGATCGAGCAGGGCCGCGAGATGATGTACATCGCGGCGATGTACGCGCGGATGTTTGATCTGCCCGGGCCGCTGTCCGATTTCGATGGCTGGTATCGCGGCGAGCAGAAGTCCGCGTGGCTCGAATCGCCGCTCGGCTGGGGCGACACCGCGCCGTGGGGGCTCATCACGGACGAGCAGATCGCCGCGAGCGTCGAGGCCGCGCTGCCCGGCGAGGAAGCGCCCGTCATCCAGCGTTACCGCGACCGCTTCGGGTACACCTATCCCGTTCGCCGCGCGGGCGACGGCTACGAGCGCGTCGGCCCCGACGGCGAGTGGGGCCCCGCCGAGAACCCGCGCCACCAGTGGTACGGCGATTTCCACCTGTGGTTCGAGGCCGCGCTGTGCACGCACGCCCCCGCCACGCTCGATTGCGCGTGGGCGCGCGTGGGATGCGCGGTGGCCGATCTCGACGGCGACACGGACGTGGACGTCGACGACCGGCAGATGTTGGTGGATGCGTGGGCCGTGTGGGGCACGGGCGCGGCGTGCGACGCGGGCAACGACTGGTGCGACGGCGCGGACCTGGATCGGTCCGGCGAACTCGACGCCGAGGACGACGCGTTCATGACCGCCGCCGACGGGTGCTGGTACGCGATGTGAGCGAATCGGCCGCGCGGGCGCCGCACCGTATGGTCGCGGCGTCCCGGGCGGTCAGAAGACCGGCTTGAACCCCAGGTGGCGGGCGATGACGAGGCGCTGGATCTCGCTCGTCCCCTCGCCGATCTCTAGCAGGCGCTGGTCGCGGTAGAAGCGCTCCACCGGGTACTCCTTCATCAGGCCGTATCCGCCGTGGATCTGCACCGCGGAGTGCACCACGCGCCGCATGACCTCGCTGGCGTAGAGCTTCGCCATCGCGGCGACCTTGCCGAAGGGCTTGTGCATGTCCTTGAGCCACGCGGCCTTGTAGAGCAGCATCCGCGCCGCCTCGATCTCCGTCGCCATGTCGGCGAGCTTGTAGGCGATCGCCTGGAAGTTGCCGATCGGGCGGCCGAACTGCGAGCGCTCCTGCGCGTACCGGTGCGCCAGCTCGAACGCGCCCTGCGCACCGCCCACGCCCATGGCCGCGATGGACAGGCGCCCGGCGTCGAGCGTCTGCATCATCTGCTTGAAGCCCTCGCCCCGCGCGCCCAGCAGGTTCTCTTCCGGCACGCGGCAGTTGTCGAAAAAGAGCTGGCCGGTGTCGGAGCCGCGCCACATGAGCTTGCCGTGCATCGTCTGCGGCGTGAAGCCCGGCGTGCCGTGCGGAACGAGGATGCACGAGAGCTCGGCCTTCTTGTGCTCGCCCACGCCGGTGACCGCCTGCACCACGCACACCCCCGCCATGGGCGACGACGAGTTGGTGATGAAGATCTTGCTGCCGTTGATGACCCACTCGCCGTCCTCGAGACGCGCCGAGGTCGTGCTGTGCCCGGCGTCGGAGCCGGCGTTGGGCTCGGTCAGGCCAAAGCTCGCGAGGATCTCGCCGCGGCACAGGCGCGGCAGCCACTCGCGCTTCTGCGCCTCGGTGCCGAAGTTCCAGATCGGCCCGATGCCCAGCGAGTTGCCCGCCGCCACGGTCGCGGCCTGCGAGCCGTCCACCCGGGCGATCTCCTCGACGGCGATGATGTATTCGAGATACCCCGCGCCGCTGCCGCCGTAATCCTCGCCGACGAACATGCCGAACAGGCCCATGTCGGCCATCTTGCGCGTCAGCTCGACGGAAAACGTCTCGGTCTCGTCGAGGTGACCGGCGATCGGCGCGATCTCGTTCTCGGCGAATTCGCGGATCTGATTCCGCAGGATGTTCTGTTCCTCGGACAGCTCGAAATCCAGCACGGCCCCACCCTCGGACCAGCCCGGCGACGGGCGCGTCACCGAATCAACGCACGTCGTTCGCCGACCAGTCGGGTTCGATCCATTTGAAATCAAAGGCGTTCTTGCGGACGGTCTCCCGTAATGCGGCATCGGTATGGAATTTCAGGATCGCATTCATCACCGCGATCTCGAACTTGTCGCGGCGGACATACTGATCGCGCTGCGGCGCGAACACGGACGCGAGACGCGGCCCGAGCATCTTGAGCCAGTTCGTGACTTCCAGGGTGCGTCCGTCGGGCGTCACCTTCACGTTCGCGGGATTGTTGAAAAAGCGCGCGGCCGACGCGTCGAGCTGCGCGGCGAGCGTGGCGGCCCGGTACGGCTCCCGCGCGAGCGGCGGCGTGGCGCGCGTGCCGTTCGCGAGGCCGAAGGCGGTCATCGGGTTGCCCAGCTCGGGCAGGATGTTGTTTTCGATGCGGTTGAGCGTGACCTTGCCCAGCGCGGTGCGGAACTTGCGGTCGTGCCACGCGCCGTCGATGGACATCGGCGATCCGGCGGGGTAGCGCGAATCGCTTTTCACCTTGATCGGGTAGTTTTCGGCGATCACGACGAGCACGAAGGTGTTGTACGCGTTGATCCAGTAGGCGCGCCGCTCGTCGGTGGAGAGCGCCTTGTAGTCGTCCTCGTCGAGCTCGTCGAAATTGTCCGCTGCGGCGAGAGCCTCGGAATTTTTCAGTGCGAGCGTGGCGAAGTTGATGGTCCCGTCGTCGCGCACAACCGAGGCGAACAGCGCCGCCGAGGCGGAATATGTGGAATCGAAACCGTCTTCCGCCGCCGCGCCGGTCGCAAAGGTCGCGAGAAACATCGCGGCGAAAACCGCCACCGCGAGCCCGATGCCGCGGGCGGAATGTCCGCGCGTGCGTGGAAGACCCGCGCGCGAACGACCGTCTCCCGAACGCTGACTGGCGAACTGCATGGAGCTGATTCGCGGCTTTACAAGGCGGTATGCCTGAACTAAAACGTGTTTCGCCAAAGCGCCCCCGCTTGTCAAGCGCATGGTGTGCCAAACACCGCGCCAAACACCGCGCCGAACGCCGCGCCCGCGCGCGCCCGGCGGCGCCCCAAAACCCGGCTTGTCGGAGTCCGAACCATCATGTGCGGCGTGATCGGAATCGTCTCCCGCGAAAGCGTTTCCCGTCGTCTGGTCAGCAGCGCCGAACGGCTTCAGAACCGCGGCGAGCGGTCCGTGAAGATCGTCACCTACGACGGACAGTATTTCCACGCGAGCGGCGGGCTCAAGCCCCCCAGCCTGCAGTTCTTCGACTTCGATCACGGCAACCTCCCCGGCTACATGGGCATCGGCCACACGCGCTATGCCACCGTCGGCCACACCGACGCCCTCTCGCTCGACCGCAACATCCAGCCCGTGCTGGCGGACCGCCCGGGCATGGCGACCTGCAACAATGGCGATCTGGTCAATATCTATTCGCTCACCCGCGACCTGATGAACGAGGGATTTTCCTTCCAGACGCAGGTCGATGCCAAGGTGATCCAGAACACGCTCATCCGCCATCTGATCGGAAACGGCGGATCGCTGCCCGAGGACTACGACGCCCTGGTCGAGGCGCTGTTCGCCGGACTGAAGAAGACGATGGACGACCTGGTCGGCGCGTACTCGGTGCTGTGCATGCTCGAGGGCGGCATCCTCGCGTTCAAGGATCCCCACGGCATTCGCCCGCTGAGCTACGCGCACCGCAAGAACGAGGAGGGCGAGATCATCGAGTGGGCGTTCGCGTCCGAGTCGTCGGTGTTCAACTACTTCGGCGATTACAGCGGCATCACCGAGGTCGGCCCGGGCGAGGCCGTCTTCGTCTCGCCCGACCGGCTCGACGCGCCGACCATCCGCAAGGTCGCGCCGAAAAGCGAGGCGTTCTGCTTCTTCGAGTTCTGCTACTTCGCGCGACCCGACAGCAACTTTCAGGACCGCTACGTCGAGATCGCGCGGCAGGAGCTGGGCGACGTGCTCGCCGACGAATTCGGCCACCTGAAGAGCGAGATCGACGTGGTGATCGGCCTGCCCGGCACGGCGGTCTCGACGGGCCTCGCGTTCGCGCAACGGCTCGGGCTGCCCTATCGGCAGGGCATCATCAAGGTCGGCAACAAACGCAGCTTTCAGGAGACGAGCGACTCCAAGCGCCAGAAGGCGATCGACGACAAGTTCATCTTCATCCGCGACTTCATCAACGGTCAGCGCGTCGCCATCGTCGACGACTCCAACGTGCGCGGCACGACGTCGAAGAAGATCATCCGGCGTCTCTACAGCCTCGGCGCGAAAGAGGTGCGTTTCTTCTATTATACGCCGCCGATCATCGGGCCGTGCTTTTACGGCATCGACACGCCCGACGAGACGCGCCTCGTCGCCTTCGGCAAATCGGACGAGGAGATCCGCGAGGAGATGGGCTGCGAGGGCGTGCACTACCTCTCGCACGATGGGCTGATCCGCGGCCTCGGCATCCCCCGTGACCGTCTCTGCCTGGCCTGCATCACGCGCCAGTATCCCACCGACGTGCGCGAAGCCCGCGAACGCGTCATCCGCCGCCGCGAGGAACGCATCGCCTCCGAGACCCTTTAATTGATTTAATTAGGGACAGTCACCAATTTTCCTTCAGAAAACTGGTGACTGTCCCTAATTAAAATTGGTAACTGTCCCCAATAAAACGGGGGAAAAGTCGATGCCGTCGCAGGCGCAGAACACGTACCGCACGCCGTCGCGGGTGCCCTGCCAGGCGTTGGCGCCGTCGGGTCCGTGCAGGTGGCCGAAGACCACCGTGTGCGCGCCGGCGTCGCGCAGCAGATCGTGAAAGCCCGCGTTGCCGTCGAGGGTGTAGAACGGCGGGTAGTGCATCATCACGAGGATCGGCAGCTCGCCGCGCGCGGAATCGAGCGACATCCGCAGCCGGCCGCGCTCGCGCAGATACAACTTTTCGTCCGCGGCCGGGTCGTCCTTCCATCCCTTGCCGGGTAGGTCCCAGCCCCGCGCTCCCGCGATCCGCACTCCGCCCACCACGATCGAGTCGTTGTGAAGCAGGCGGATCGAGCTCGGCACGCGCGCGCGCATCCAGGCGACGCGGTCCCACCAGTAATCGTGGTTGCCGCGAATGAGAATCTTCTGTCCGGGAAGTTCGTGAATCCACCGCAGATCGGGCTCGGCCTCGGCGAAGGTCATCGCCCAGGAGATGTCCCCCGCCACGAGCACGGTGTCGTTCTCGCCGACGCCTTCGCGCCAGCGCGCCGCGATCTTCTCCACGTGATCGACCCACTGCGCGCCGAAGATGTCCATCGGCTTCGGCCGCGCGAACGACAGGTGCAGATCGGCGATCGCGAAAAACGCCATGCGTGGTCCTTTCGGCGCGGCAATGTAGGGCTTCGCGCCGAGGTTTGTCGAGGCCGCGCGGCGGGCAGCTTTACGCGCGCGGGCAAAGCGGCGTAGGAAGACCGGTGTCGCCTGGTGCGAAGGAGTGGGCCGTGCGTGAACTGCTTCCCGATTTTCGCGTCGTGATCGAGCTGGATCTGGTCTGGGGCGACATGGACGCCTTCGGCCACCTGAACAACGTGCAGTACTTCCGCTACTATGAATCCGCCCGCATCCGCTATTTCGAGAAGACGGGCGTGATCCGCATGGGCGAGGAGATGATCATCGGACCGATCCTCGCGTCGTGCGCGAGCCGCTTCAAGGCCCCGCTCGACTACCCCGACCGGCTGCTCGTCGGCGCGCGCGTCGAGCGCATCGAGCGCGACCGGTTCCACATGCGTTATGCGATCGCCAGCGCGTCGCTGGGCCGCGTGGCCGCCGAAGGCGAGAGCGTGGTGGTGGCGTTCAACTACCGCGAGGGACGCAAGTGCGAGGTGCCCGCCGCGTGGCGCGCGCGCATCGCCGAAGTCGAGGGCCGCGAGTTCCCGGAGGAGGAGCGCGTTTCGCCAAGTTGATTAGGCACCGTCCAATTTGCAATGCGACTGCAAATTGGACGGTGGTGACAGTTTTCCCGCCCCGCCCCGCGCCGGCATCATACGAGTTCCTCCGGCGCGGTGCACAGCGAGACGACGCCCGATTCGGTGACGACATACGTGTTTTCGAGGCCCGCCGGGCCGATCGTGGGCGAGAGCGCCTTGGGCTCGACGGCGATCACCATCCCCGGCTCCACGACGCCGTCGAAGTTCGGCGCGATCACCGGCCACTCGTCGAGTTCGAGCCCCACGCCGTGGCCGAAAAAGCGCACGCGGTTTTCGCCGTAGCCCATGAAGCCCTCGGGCTCGCCGCGCGCGGTAAAGATCCGCGAACACGCGTCGTACACGTCGCGAAACGCCGTGCCGGGAACGAGACGCAGTTCGAGATCGCGCATCGCCGCGCGGCACCAGTCGTGCGCGGCCAGCACCTCGGTGGACGGCTCGCCGACGGCGAACACGCGCGCGTTGTCGGCGTGATAGCCGAGGTGGTTCGTCACGACATCGACCATCACGGTTTCGCCCGCAAGGAGCGCGCGGCGGCTCGCGCCCGACGAACACGCGTGCAGGCCCGCGGAGCCGACCGGCCCGTCGAACGACGACGGCGTCGCCGCGGATTCGCCCGCGCTCACGTAGAGAATGTGCAGCCACGACCCCGGCTTGCGGACGCGCACGTGGCCGTCGTGTCCCATTCGGCGCACGACCGACTCGACCTCGATCGACAAATCGAGTTCCGTGACCCCCGGCGCGATCAACTCGCGCACGCGCGCGAACGCGGCGTCGGCCTGCGCGGCGGCGGCTCGAACGCACCCGATTTCCCACGCGCTTTTCACGGCGCGCAGGCGTTTCACGTCGGCGGAGATGTCGTCGATCGACGACCCGGCGGGCAGCGCGTCCAGCACGCGCCGATACATCGCGGCGGGCCACACGTCGAGACACGCGCCGATGCGCGCCGCCT
>JAANMU010002981.1_pt1 | contig 11635 bp, 10 predicted proteins | sample 7279701 | NCBI WGS metagenome assembly JAANMU01 (sample SAMN14094539, study PRJNA606508) | bioreactor metagenome | isolation source: A lab-scale SPAN reactor treating ammonium-rich wastewater day 57 | place: Ireland: Galway | collected 2017-03-13 | reverse complement strand
GACCGACGTGGTATGGCACTGTGCCAGTCAGAACAGCCGTTCTGTCGGCGTCATGCTTGTCGGCGATTTTGCGGGACCGGGGCACGCGGGTGGGGAACCAACGGCTGCCCAAGAGCAGGCGTTCTTTGCGCTGGCCGAGAACTTGATGGCAACTTTGCATTTGCCGTCGTCAGCGTTTTTCGGCCACTGCGATTTTGGGAAACCCGCGTGTCCAGGTAACACGGCCTACGGGTGGGTCCAGAAGCTCCGAAACGGCTGAAATCCTGCCGCCTTTCGCGCCGCTAATCTTCTACTAAAACAAGCTCTTACGGCGCACATTCGCCTTGACTTCCCCGTCCCCCGAAGCGATGTGTTTGACCGCTAAAAAGGGGGAATTGCCGATGGAACAAACCGATACCAACAGTGCCAGACACACGCTGCGCTCGCTGCGCTTCGGCGTCGAGATCGAACTTGTCTCGATCTCACGCGAACGCGCCGCCAAGGCCGTCCAGGCGGTGGTTGGCGGCGCGGCCGAGTATCGCGGGTACGTTGATGGGCTGGACACCTGGGCGGTCGATGATACGCGCGGCCGCACCTGGAAGATTGTTTCTGACGCCTCGCTCACGGATGCGCCCGCGCATCTGCGCGCTGAGGTGGTGACACCGATTCTCGAATGGCCGGACATCGAACAACTCCAGGAAGTCGTGAGGGCACTGAGGCGCGCGGGTGGTCGCACCAACGACCAGTGCGGCGTTCACGTCCACGTCGACGGCGCACCCTTTGACGCGGCCGCGCTGACGCGCCTGGTCAAGATCGTCAACAAGCAGGAGCGGCTCATCATCGACGCATTGGCGATCAACGAGGATCGCCTGCGCCGATACGCCAAAACCAACAACCAGGACTTCGTGCAGAAGATATCGACGCAGCGCGTTCGGTCGATGCGCACGTTGAACCGGCTGTGGTACGGCAAGCACAACGGCTATCCGCAGCACTACGATCCAACGAGATATCGTGGTCTGAACCTCCACTCGATCTGGTACGACGGCTCGATTGAGATGCGCTGGTTCAACGGTTCCAACCACGCGGGAGTGATTCGCGCCTATATCGTGTTCTCGCTCGCGCTGGCGGCCAAGGCGCTCAACGCCCGCGCCGCGAGCGGTCAGCGCCGCGACTACGATCCGAACAACACCAAGTATTGCTTCCGCGTCTTTCTGATCCACCTCGGGTTGATCGGCGACGAGTTCAAAAACGTCCGCAAGCACCTGATGGCGCACCTGACCGGCAGCGCGGCGTGGCGGCATGGGCGGCCGACGAAGAAAGGGGGCAGCGATGGCTTCAAAAAAGAAGCGAGATAAAGTCACCAGCGGCTCCACGATCCTCTTCGTCTATGGCACCCTCAAGCGCGGCCAACGAAACCACGGCCTGATGCGTGAGGCGCAGTTCCTGGGCGAGGCTATCACCGCGCACCAATACACGTTGCTCGACCTGGGTTCGTTTCCCGGCATGATCCCCGGCGGCACCACTTCCGTCCACGGCGAACTCTACGAGGTCGGGCCGGAACTACTGGCGCGGCTTGACCGGCACGAAGGCGTGCCGAGGCTTTATGTCCGAGGGGTTGTTTGGTTGGAAAACCGGGCATGGGCCGAGAGCTACCTCCTAGTGGATTTCGACCGCATCAGAATGGGGCGTGCTGCAGTTAGCGGCGAATGGCCTAGCACATTCAAGGAAATCTGATTGGCGGCATGAAAATAAAAATTTCCTTGAAATACAATCACTTATAATCTGCCTGAAACAATCTTCTGATATAGCACTTGACATAGCCTGCGATGGTTCCTACAATTCCCATGTTTGGGGATTCGTTTCGACGAAAGGACCGTCGCATGGACCAAGATCAAAACCTGTTCGCCGACCTGATTCGGGAGCTTCGGCAGCGCCTTGGACTGAGCCAAGAACGCTTGGCCGCCCAGCTTAAGGTGTCATTCCCGACCATCAATCGCTGGGAGAACAACAAGACACAACCCGATGCTCGCGTGTGGCGCGATGTGGAGCGGTTCGTGCTGGGTTTGGGCAAGGACTATAAGGATCTTCACGAACGTTTTTTCGCGGCAGGCCAGACCCGGCAAGCCAATTTTTTCCTGTCTGAGGAACCGCCCGCGCTCAAACGAGGACGTGGCCGTAAAAAAGCCAACGCAGAGAATGGCGCAAGAGCGTCGGCCAACGGCAATGGTCATGTCCTCGATGTCAAATCGATGGAGACCATGCTGTGGAAAGCGGCCTGCTCAATTCGCGGCGAAAAGGACGCGCCCAAGTTCAAGGACTACATCCTGCCGCTCGTTTTCATCAAACGCCTTTCTGACGTGTTCGAGGACGAGGTCGCCCGGCTTACGGAAACCTACGGCGACGAGGAAACCGCGCGCTCGATCATCGAGGCCGACCACAGCCTCGTGCGCTTCTACATTCCACCGGAAGCATCATGGCCCATTGTGAGCGGCCGTAAGAAGTTCGATTGGCCCGAGGGCAAGCGCCCCAAGACCCTGGGCGAGCAATTGACGTACACGGTGCGCGCCATCACCAGGGCCAATCCCACGCTCCAGGGCGTCATCGACATCGTAGACTACAACGAGACACGTAACGGCGAACGCGAAATCAGCGACGAGGCGCTATCCAAGCTCATCGAAACGCTTTCCGATCCCCGCTATCGCTTTGGCTTGGCCGATGTGGAGCCGGATTTTCTGGGCCGAGCCTACGAGTATCTGCTGTGGAAGTTCGCCGAGGGCCAGGGCCAGAGCGCGGGCGAGTTCTTCACGCCGAAAGAAGTCGGCTGGGTCATCGCTCGGATCATGCGTTGCGGCCAAGGCGAGGAGGTTTATGATCCCTGCTGCGGCAGCGGCGGATTGCTGATCAAGTGCCAGTTGGACCTCAAGGAGCGTGAGAAGAAGATCGCCCGTCCGTTGAAGCTGTATGGTCAGGAATTGACCGGCTCTTCCTTCGCCATCGCCCGCATGAACATGGTGCTGCACGACATGGAGGGCGAGATCGTGCGCGGCAACACCATGACCAATCCCAAATTTACCGATGACTCGAAGCTCAAGGGGTTCGACGTGGTGGTGACCAATCCCATGTGGAACCAGGACAACTTCGACCCCTCGCAGTATGAGAACGATCCACTCGAACGCTTCACCGACCGGGGCGGCTTTGCGCCGGGCAGCAGCGCGGACTGGGCATGGCTCCAGCACGTCGCGGCATCACTGAACGAGCAAGGCCGAGCGGCGGTGGTCATTGACACCGGCGCAGCGAGTCGCGGCAGCGGCAACCAGGGCGAGAACAAGGAAAAGACTATCCGCCGCTGGTTCGTGGAGCAGGATCTGGTCGAGGCGGTGATCCTTCTGCCCGACAACCTTTTTTATAACACCACGGCCGCTGGCATCATCGTCATCGTCAACAAGCACAAGCCCAAGGATCGCAAGAACAAGGTGCTGCTCATCAACGCCGGGGGCGAATTCGAAAAGGGGCGGCCCAAGAATTTTATTCCCGACGCCGCCATCCAGAAGATCGCCGACGCGTTCCACGCGGGAAAAGATGTCGAGCGCTTCGTCAAACTTGTGCCGTTTGAAGAGATCGAGAAGAACGACTTCAACCTTTCCCCGTCGCGCTACATCGAGACCGCCCAGGCAACCGAGCACCGAGATGTGCAAACGCTCCTTGACGAACTTGCGGCACTGGATAAGCAGGCGCGGAACCAGGATGAGGAACTCGGAAAAATCTTCGGGCAGTTAGGCTACAAATGGGGCGACCATGAGTAAAAAGGGCACGAAAAAGGAAATCGTCCGGGTGACGGGCGCGGTCGTCGAGCCGGGCAAACCATCCACGGAGATTCTGCTCTACCAGACCGAGGACGGCCGTAGCCGGATCGAGGTCCGGATGGTCAACGAAACGGTTTGGCTCTCTTTAAAGCAGATGGCCGAACTCTTTCTGCGCGACATGTCGGTGATTTCCAAGCACATTTCTAACCTCTATTCGGAGGGCGAGCTTCAGCCGGGGCCAACTCTTGCAAAATATGCAACAGTTCAAACCGAGGGCGAGCGACAGGTGACCAGAGCCATTGAGTATTACAACCTTGACGTCATCATCTCCGTCGGCTACCGAGTCAAGTCCCATCGTGGCACGCAGTTCCGCATGTGGGCGACCGAACGCTTGCGCGAGTACCTTATCAAGGGCTTCGCGCTGGACGACGAACGCTTAAAACAGATCGGCGGCGGCAATTACTTCGACGAACTGCTTGCTCGCATCCGGGACATCCGCTCGTCCGAAAAGGTCTTCTGGCGCAAGGTGCTGGACATCTACGCCACGAGCATCGACTACGACCCGGCCACTGATCTCTCACGCCAATTCTTCGCCGTGGTGCAGAACAAAATGCACTGGGCGGCGCATGGCCACACCGCCGCCGAGGTCGTGGCGACCCGCGCCGATGCGTCCAAACCCCATATGGGCTTGACTTCCTGGACCGGTGCGAAACCCACGCGGACGGACGCGGAGGTCGCCAAGAACTACCTCGACGTAAAGGAACTCGACACGCTCAATCGGATCGTGAACTTCTATCTGGAATTCGCGGAGCTTCAGGCGCTTTCCCGCCGAGCCATGTACATGCGCGACTGGATCGCCAAGCTGGACGACTTCCTGCGTCTGAGCGAACGCGAGATTCTGACGCACGCCGGGACGATCAGCCATGAGGCGGCCATCGAAAAAGCTCGTCTCGAATTCGACCGCTACCGCGCCTTGACACTGGATGAGCCTTCCCCTGTCGAGCGCCATTTTGAAAAGGCAGTGAAGGAGACGAAGCTGCTGGAGGCAGGGCAGAAAAAGCCTATTAAATCGCGAAAGGGGGAGAAGCAATCATGAAACCGGATTTTCCCCTTGATTGGAAACCGGAGAAAATTGGGGAAAAGTTTGTCTTCACCTCGAAACCTTCCGGGCTACGTCTAAAAGATAAAGATCTGGTTGCATTCATTCCGATGGAATTGGTTCCCACCCATTCCCTACTGGCGAGTGATTTCAACCTGAAGAAGCCGTCCGACATCGCAAGCGGCACTTATTTTGAGGAAGGCGATCTGCTCGTTCCAAAAATTACACCATGTTTTGAGAACGGCAAACAAGGGATCGCAAGTGGGATACCAGGTGGATTTGGCGTTGCATCCACAGAAATTATCCCAATTAAGGCGATTCCAGAACAAAGCAACGTGGAATTTTTAGCCTACTACCTTCTGGATTCCGAGGTTCGTTCTGCCCTTGCAGACAAGATGGAAGGGACGACCGGCAGACAGCGTCTGGCAAAGAACGTGCTTCAAGAGTGGATAATGCCATTTCCCCCGCTCCCCGAGCAGCGCGCAATCGCTTCGGTGCTGGCGAAGGTGCAGGCAAGGATCGAGACGCAGCGGCGGATCGTGGCGACGCTCAAGGAACTCAAGGCCGCGACGATGGCCAAGCTCTTCCGCGAAGGCACGCGCGGCGAACGCCTCAAGCAAACCGAGATCGGCGAGATTCCGGAGAGTTGGGACGTGGTTAAACTTTCAGATCTCGCAGATGATTTCAGTGGTGGAACTCCTTCGATGAGATGCCCAGAGTACTGGGGAGGCTCCATTCCCTGGTGCAGTCCTAAGGATATGAAAAAGCCCCGTTTATCGGACACAATAGACCATGTAACTGATCTAGGTGCAAAAAGCGGTACTCGACTTGTCCCATCAGGATCGGTCTTTATTGTTGTGAGGGGCATGATACTTGTAAAAGACATTCCTATTTGTCTGACAACGGTGCCGATGACATTCAATCAAGATATGAAGGCATTCATCCCAAAAGATGAGATGGGAGGCGAGTTTCTTCTTTACGTCATGCGGGCATTCAAAGAGCAACTTCAACTTCATATCTCCAATGCAGGGCACGGGACTAGAAGAATGGGTGGTTTGGCAATTCGAGAAATGTTTGTGGCTTTACCCTCAAAAGAAGAACGAAGTCAGATTGTTAGCTTGCTCGCTACTCTTGATTTCAAGACTGATGTTGCAGAGCAACGCTGTCGAGTGCTAGTTGACCTTTTCTCTTCTCTTCTCCACCTACTCATGTCCGGCAGTGTCCGTGTGACGGCGCAAATGATCGAGGAGGCCCGCCATGTCTCCTAGCCTTGGCTCCGAACGTTCCACTGTCCAAAATCCGCTCATCGCCTACGCGGTTGAGATCGGCTGGGCTTTCCTTTCACAGGAGCAGGCGCTCACCTTGCGCCGAGGCGAAAGCGGCACGCTGCTTTACCCCACGCTGCGCGACAAACTCGTCAACCTCAATCCCGGCGTCGTCACCGTGTCCAACGTGGATGAGGTGATAGGCAAGATCGAGAACGTGCGCACAGGGATAGAAGGCAACGCGGATGTGCTGGCCTGGCTTCGCGGCGAGCGCTCGATCTACGTCGAAAGCGAAAGGCGCCAGCGCAACGTCGTGGTCATCGACTTCGAGCACCCGGCCAACAACGTTTTCCATGTGACGGATGAATGGCAATACACCAACGGCCTGCACCGCAACCGCGCCGATGTCATGTTCTGCATCAACGGCATTCCCGTGGCCGTGGTCGAGACCAAGAGCGCGGCGAAAAAAGATGGCTTGGACGAGGGCGTGACGCAGATCCGTCGTTACCACCGCGAAACGCCGGAACTATTGAGTGCGCCGCAGGTTTTCGACGTGACGCACATCCTCGATTTCTACTATGGCATCACCTGGAATCTGGACCGTAAAAACATCTTCAACTGGAAAGACGAGGAGAAGGGGAACTTCGAAAAGAAGGTGAAGCGCTTTTTCGCCCGCGAGCGTTTTCTGAAGCTTCTGGAGTCTTGGATCATTTTTTTCATGAAGGACGACGAACTGAAGAAGATTGTTCTGCGCCAGCACCAGACACGGGCCGTGGAAAAGGTCGTCGAGCGGGCACTGGACCCCGAGAAGCGCGCGGGGCTGATCTGGCACACCCAAGGGTCGGGCAAGACCTTCACCATGATCAAGGCCGCCAACCTCATTATCAAGCATCCGGCTTTCGAGAAGCCGACGGTCATTATCCTCGTGGACCGCAACGAACTGGAAGGCCAGCTTTCCGGCTGGCTGAAAAGCTATGGGATCGCCGTGGAATTCGCAGCGAGCAAACAACACTTGCGTGAACTTCTTCGCTCCGATTATCGAGGGCTTATCGTCTCGATGATCCACAAGTTCGACCGGGCCGACGCGGACCTCTGCACGCGGGCCAATGTTTTCATTCTGGTGGACGAGGCGCACCGCACCACCGGCGGCGACCTGGGAAACTACCTCGTCGCCGCGCTGCCCAACGCCACGATGATCGGATTCACCGGCACGCCCATCGACCGCATCGCCTACGGTAAGGGAACCTTCAAGGTCTTCGGCAAGGACGATGAGAAAGGCTACCTGGACAAGTACAGCATCGCCGAGTCCATCGAGGACGGCACGACGCTACCCTTGCATTACACGCTCGCGCCCAACGACATCCGCGTCCCCCGCGAGCAGCTTGAAAAGGAATTTCTCGACCTGGTGGAAGCCGAGGGCGTGAGCGACATCGAGGAACTCAACAAGATTCTCGACCGCGCCGTCAATCTCAAGACTTTCCTCAAGGCGGCCGACCGCGTGGAAAAAGTGGCGGCGTTTGTTGCCCGGCACTATCGAGAAAACGTGGAACCGCTGGGCTACAAGGCGTTTCTCGTCGGCGTGGACCGCGAGGCCTGCGCGCTTTATAAGAAGGCGCTCGACAAACACCTGCCGCCCGAATACTCCACTGTCGTTTACACCAAGGCGCATAACGACAACGAGGTGTTGGCCGAGTTCCACATGGGCGAGGACGACGAGAAGCGCGTCCGCAAGGCGTTCATCAAGCGCGACACATTCCCGAAGATTCTGATCGTCACCGAGAAACTGCTCACCGGCTTCGACGCCCCGATCCTTTATTGCATGTACCTCGACAAGCCGATGCGCGACCATACGCTGCTGCAGGCCATCGCACGGGTCAACCGTCCCTACGAGGACGAGAACGATGTGAAAAAGCCTTCCGGCTTCGTACTCGACTTCGTGGGCATCTTCGAAAAACTGGAGAAGGCGCTCGCCTTCGACTCGGACATCGTCGGCAGTGTGATCCAGAACCTTGATGTGCTCATGGCTCGCTTCGCCTTGCTGATGACGGCGCAGGCTCCGGTCTATCTTGAGCTTTGCAAGGGGCAGATCGACGATAAAGCTGTCGAGCGCGCCATCGCCGCTTTCGATGACAAGGAAAACCGCGAGAAATTTTACACGTTCTTCAAGGAGCTTGAAATCCTGTATGAGATCATCTCGCCGGACGTATTCTTGCGGCCCTTTGTCGAGGACTATGGCAGGCTCTCGGTGCTCTACCAGATCGTCCGCAACGCGTTTTCCAAGCAAGTGGCTCTGGTTCGCGACCTGATGAAAAAGACCGAGGAACTGGTCAAGCGCACGGTCACGGCGAGTGGACTTTCGGAAACCATGCCGCTGGTCAAGATCGACGAGAACACGCTGAAGGCGCTGCAGGCATCCGACGACAAGGACACTTCCAAGATCGTCAACCTGGGCCGAAGCCTTATGTCTGCGGTCGCCGACGAGGAAAGCCAGCAGCCCTATTTGATCCCCATCGGCGAGCGGACCGAGGCGATCCTGGAGCATTACGACGACCGTCAGATCACGACGCAGGAGGCGCTGGAGAGACTCAAGGGACTTCTCGATGAGTTCGTCCAGGCCAAGAAGGAGCGCGAGAAGAGCGGCTTCGACATCAACACCTTCACCGTTTTTTGGATTCTCAAACAAGCGGGAGCCAAGGAAGCGGAAAAGGCGGCTCCGCTCGTGAATGCGGCTTTCGAGCGCTTCCCCAACCATCGGGACAACGTGGCCGAAATGCGCGGCCTCAAGGCCGAGCTTTACAGGGTGCTGCTGCCGCTGGTAGGCAGGGACGAGATGGTCGCGTTGGCCGATCGCATCCTGAAACTGGAACGGAAATGACGACGCGGAACAAAAAGCCGGACCCGCAAGCGAAGGACGCCTTCAAAGCGGAAATCCGCAGTTGGGCCGATCGCATCAACGTAAAGCCAAAACGTGTCCAAGTTCAGCGAATGACCAAGAAATGGGCGTCCTGCTCGCCTGCAGGCCGCCTGACCTTCGCGGCCGATCTCCTGGACCAACCCGCAGCATTCCGTCAGGCCGTCATCGTCCATGAGTTGTTGCACTTGATCATCCCGAACCACGGCAAGCTTTTCAAGAGCATGATGGGCGCTTACGTGCCGGGTTGGGAGCGGATTCTGACCAACGATCCCGCTGAGGGGCGGTTTGCCTGAAGAATTTTTGCATGAAAAAAAAGACCGGCAGGAAACCTTTTGCCTTGTTCGGGTGTCAGAAAATAGACTCGGGCCGAGAAGCGGTGTGCTGGATTACGCTGACAAGGGGACCCGGGAGAAAACGATTGACAGCCTGACGGGGCGCGGATAGGTTTAACGACCATGTTGCGGATGAGCATCAAATTCAGTCGAGCGGCGGCGCTTCTGGCGCTGTTCGGGATTCTATTGCTCAACGCCCCGCACGCCGATGCCTGCCAGAACAACGAAGCTTCCTGTCGGCGGGCCGCGGCCGAAGCCGTGGAGTGCGAGGTTCCATCCACCGATAATCCGATGGACACCGACGACTCCGACTCGGCAACCGACCACCTTTCATGTTGCGGCGTCCACCACATCATGGTTTCCGCAAACTTCGGCGTGAGTCATCCTCTGACACCGGTGGGCAAACTGGAGCTTGCCGAGTTCACGCTCAACTCCCTGTTCGCCGTCAACTTCGAACGCCCTCCCAAGCTCTCCTAGTCCACAGTCTTCCAAAGACAAATTCGAATCGACCGGCATAGCCGCGAGGCAATTCGCCGGTAAGGCACACGCGAATTTTCAGTCGTTGCGCGCCTGAGGGGAGATTCCCATGGGCGGCAGGAGGAGAAGTCGATTCATGTTCCGAAAAGGATTTGGTCTGATTCTATTGATCTCAGCGTTTTTACTGATCGGTTGCGCCACCCATCGCGTCGATACGTCGTGGCCCGCGCAGCGTCCGTTGGGCGACGGCGTCAAGGCATATCGGCCCGCTGTTTCCCTGCCTGAAGAACCCGCCTCCGAGGGCGTCCCACATTTGGAAGGTGCTTTGACGTTGGCGCAGGCGCTGTCGCTCGCGCTCATGCACAATCCGGAATTGAAGGCGTTCGCATGGGATGTCCGCGCGGCGGAAGCCCGCGCCCTGCAAGCAGGCGTATCGCCGAACCCGGAGTTCGAAGCGGAGATCGAGGAATTCGGCGGCGCGGGGGAACGCGGTGGATTCGACGGCGCGGCTACGACTTTCTCGCTCAGCCAAGCCCTTGAATTGGGCAAGAGATCGAAGCGCCTCGCCGTTGCCGATTTGGAGGGTAAGGCGGCAGGTTGGGACTATGAGGCCAAACGCATCGAGGTATTCAATTCCGTCGTCAAGGCGTTCATTGAAGTTCTGACCGCCCAGGAGAAACTGGCGCTTACCGCAGAGGCCGTTCAATTATCGGAGCGACTTCTGGAAACGGTTCAGAAGCTCCATGAAATCGGGAAGGCTCCCGCCCTGGAAATCGCCAAGGCGCGAGTTTCCATCGCATCGAGCCGGATCGAACACGAAAACGCCGCCAGAAACCTGACCGCTGCCCGGCAACGCCTGGCATGGGCCCTGCGCGGCCTGCGCCGCACCGAAGGAGATCCCGCATGAAACAACGCATCGCACTCCTGGCCGTGCTGCTGGCGCTGCTCGGCGGCTACCTTTGGTGGCAGGGCAGCCCCGAAGGAGACCCGGTATGAAACAACGCATCGCCATCTTGGCCGTGATGCTGGCGCTGATCGGCGGCTACCTCTGGTGGCAGGGCCGCCCGGCCGACGGCACCATCCTCTACGGCAACGTCGACATCCGCGATGTAAACCTGGCGTTCAGGGTCGGCGGCAGAGTCAGCGAGGTGCTGGTCGATGAGGGGGACAGTGTGACAGCGGGTCAGCCGCTGGCCCGTCTCGATCCCGTGCCCCTCGCCCACGAGCGCGACAGCTCCCGTGCCAACCTGGCCGCAATCGCAGCGGCCAACACCTTGATCCACAAGGGGTATCGCAGCGAAGAGCGCGATCGGGCACGGGCCGAGCTGGCCGCCGCCGAGGCGGCGGCGCTCGAGGCAGAGCAGCAGTGGCGTCGCCAGAGTGCGCTGGCGGCGACCGGTGCCATCTCTCGCGGTCAGCTCGATACCGCTCGTTCCCAACGGGATCAGACCCAGGCCCAGGTGCGCGCCACCCGCGAGCAGCTCGGTCAGCTCGAGACCGGCTACCGCCCGGAAGAGATAGCCCAGTCCGATGCCCAGCTACAGGGGGCCAAAGCGGCGCTGGCCAGTGCCGAGCTCGCACTCGCCGACGCCGTGCTGACCGCCCCGAGCGACGGCATCCTCCTCACCCGCGCCATCGAGATCGGCAGCATGGTGCAGCCGGGGGCCACCGCCTTCAACCTCTCCCTGACCGCACCGGTCTGGGTGCGCGCCTATGTGGAGGAGCCCTGGCTCGGCCACTTTCCAAGCGGCGCCCGCGTGACCCTG